>Ga0255765_1000173_pt1 | contig 84612 bp, 76 predicted proteins | sample 041ome_8_FD_179965 | JGI IMG/M metagenome (GOLD analysis project Ga0255765, IMG submission 179965) | Coastal salt marsh microbial communities from the Groves Creek Marsh, Skidaway Island, Georgia - 041407BS metaG (version 2) | ecosystem: Environmental > Aquatic > Marine > Intertidal zone > Salt...
GGGACTTGACCCAGACCATGTCACCATCACGAATATTTAATGTGTTGGCGTCACGAGGATTCACCTCAACAAACATATCCTGCTGAAGTTCAGCAAGCCATGGGTTGGAACGGGTTTCGTCACCACCGCCTTCATATTCAACCAGACGTCCCGATGTCAGAATCATTGGGAAATCCTTAGTATGATCGACCTTTTGGATGGATTCATACTTGGTCGGTAGACGATAGAGCTTCCGGTCACTATAGGTCGGATAATCCGCCACCAGATCACGGCGACTGGTGTAAAGTGGCTCTCGGTGCAACGGAATGGGATCAGGGAAAGTCCATACCATCACCCTTGCCTTAGCGTTACCAAATGGGGCACAACCATGCTTGATGGCAACCCTCTGGATACCACCAGAAAGGTCAGTTTTCCAATTGGTCTTGTCCCCAGCCACTTTTTCAATTGCCGCTTGCTCGTCAGCCGTAAGATCACCATCCCAGCCCATTTTCTTGAGCATGGCCATACTGAACTCAGGATAACCATCAGTGATTTCAGAGCCAACCGGATATGAGCCTTCAGCCAACAGATTGTTGCCTTCATGTTCAACACCGAAACGAGCACGGAAGCATAAGCCACCTTGAGCAACAGGCTTGCTTGTATCATAAAGCAATGGCGTTCCTGGATGCTTCATATCCGCAGTTCCCCAGCAAGGCCAAGGAAGACCGTAATATTCACCATCCAGTGGGCCACCTACGGCCTGCAAGGTAGTGCGGTCAAAGGTATGCTGGTGAGCCATATGCGCCTTTAAGCGCTCAGGCGACTGACCAGTATAGCCAATGGTCCACAACCCGCTGTTGAATTCACGGGTCACATCTTCGATCAGTGGCTCATCGTCCTTGACAGAAATTTTCCTGAACATCCGATCAGCAAAACCAAGCTTCTTTGCAAATTTATAAATGATCGTATGATCAGGCAAAGAATCAAAGGATGGCTCAATGACCTTTTCGCGCCACTGCAGAGAGCGGTTAGATGCCGTCACAGAACCATAGGTTTCGAACTGGGTCGTTGCAGGCAACAGATAAACCCCATCCGTTCGGTCAGAAAGCACCGCAGAAACCGTTGGATAAGGATCTATAATGACCAACATATCCAGCTTTTCCATCGCTGCTTTCATTTCTTTCATACGCGTCTGTGAGTTTGGAGCGTGCCCCCAGAATACCATGGCTCTAACATTATCAGGCTGATCCATGTTTTCTTTATCTTCAAGAACACCATCAATCCAGCGTGATACAGGGATACCGTTTTCATTCATGAGAAACTTGTCTTTGCCATCATTAGTTTTGATGGTGGCAAAGCGGCCTTTCAGCCAGTCAAGATCTTCACCCCAAACTCTAGCCCAATGCGCCCATGATCCAGCAGAAAGGCCGTAATAGCCGGGTAGGGAGTGTGACAGAACACACATATCTGTCGCGCCTTGCACGTTATCATGGCCACGGAAGATATTGGCGCCACCACCAGCAACACCCATATTGCCCAACGCCAATTGTAGCGCACAATAAGCACGGGTATTATTGTTACCGTTGGTATGCTGAGTGCCACCCATACACCAGATGAAAGTGCCAGGGCGGTTGTTTGCCATCAGCTGAGCCACACGCCGAAGCTGTGAACCTGGGACACCTGTGACTCTTTCGGTTTCTTCAGGGGTCCATTTCGCCACTTCTTCGCGCACTTTATCCATGCCGTAAACACGCTGGCGAATAAACTCTTTGTCTTCCCAGCTGTTTTCAAAGATATGCCACATGATACCCCAGATCAGACCTACATCAGAGCCTGGACGGAACCGGACATATTCATCAGCATGAGCCGCAGTTCGCGTAAAGCGCGGATCACAAACAATTAAAGGAGCGTTATTTTGCTCTTTGGCCTTGAGAACATGCATCAGTGATACCGGATGCGCTTCAGCAGGGTTACCACCAATAATGAAGATAGCCTTGGAATTATGGATATCATTATAGGAGTTGGTCATGGCGCCATAGCCCCAGGTATTTGCAACACCTGCCACTGTGGTGGAATGACAAATCCGAGCCTGGTGGTCACCGTTATTGCTTCCCCAATAGGCATAAAGCTTACGGAACAAATAGGCCTGCTCATTGTTATGCTTGGCCGAGCCTAGCCAGTACACCGAATCAGGTCCTGACTTTTCCCGAATATCAAGCATCTTATCGCCAATCTCATTGATGGCGTCATCCCATGACATCCGCTGCCACTTGCCACCAACTAATTTCATTGGGTATTTGAGGCGACGCTCACCACTAGCGGTTTCACGAACAGATGCCCCTTTGGCACAATGGGCGCCAAGGTTGATAGGGCTGTCCCATCCAGGTTCTTGGCCTATCCAGACACCATTTGAAACTTCAGCCATAACGGTACAGCCAACAGAACAATGGGTACAAACAGATTTTTTAATTTCTACGGCAGAGCCAACAGTGGTTGCCTGCGCTGGTTTGACGCTTTGGCCTGACAATGCTGTCACTGCGGCAATTCCACCAATAGCAAGACCCGATCCGCGAAGAAATCCTCGACGATCAATGGTCTTTTCGGCGATCTTGCCAACGAAAGATTGAGAAAGGGGGCCTCTCGCTACCCCAGACTTCTTTCTTAGCATTTTCTACTCCATTAAGTTGTTAAAATTTAAAACCTTGCGGTATCGTAATATGTTTTAACATGTTGTGTTTCTTTGTAACCCGCGCCGGATGTATCCATCTCAACACTGGCATTAGCAACACCGGCTACCGCCGTTACGCCACCGACAACAACACCTGCAGCGGCCAATTTGAGCACATCCCGGCGTTCGGTTACTTTTTCTTCACTTTTGGTTGTTTTCATAACCACCTCCACAATTAAGCCCGCAAGCGGGCGCCATACCTCCGGGGCCTCTCGCTACCCTTTGGCATCCATATTGAAAGCTTGGCTTTCAATATCCATAAAGACCTTTCCAATTGTCCCAACAGGAGCGTAAAAAACCGCATTTTTGGCGGCTTCAATATCCCGAAACAACAGACCGGCCCATTTTTCAATATGCTTTCTAAAAAAGCTGGCTTGCTCATCCAGTGAATACGGCCTTCCAAACTCACCACGAATCAGCCCAGCCATGATATCCATTAATGATGCAATATGATCTTCAGGCTCTTTCACGCCATCTTGGCGCGCAATACCAATGGCGGCCATATCTGAACGCAGATTGGCCAGCGGCTTTTCATTAAGGAATCCAGTAAGATAATAAGAGGCAAAGGGAAGCAATTCCCCACGGCCAACACCAATGAACAATTTAACATATTCATCACGAATGGTTTCAGGAGTCAAAGCAGACGCAAGTTTTGCAAGCGTAGCAAATGCACGGCCCATCTCACTATCGTCACCATCAAGCTTTGCTATGTTGTTAATGATGTCATTGTTAGGCTCAGCGCGCAGAACTCCACCGATTAGCTCATACATATTTGCTCTGAGCTGTTCTTCTTCTTCGATATGATAAGTGGTTTTTGTTTCTGCTATCACCTGTTCCTCCGATTATTAAGTTAGCACAAAAGGATAATAAAAAAAATATTTCTTTTGAAATGACGGCAGATAATCTTCATTTTTTGTTAACCAAATGCGCCAAAAAAGAATGGTCAATTAAGATAACGGACGAAAAACAGGCCTTTTGGGTGATAAAGCGGATGGTTTTTGTTTGGAATCCTTGGCTTCCTCACCTTGATCCATTTCCTGATCTTGCCCAAGAAAGTCAGCCGTTTCATCACGGCGTATGGCTTTCTGATCTTCTGCTTGGGTTTCAATCGCGGCCTCATCAGAGGCCATCGTCGTATTTTCGTCATGACCGCCTTCTGAAAGTTCATTTTCATTGCGATTCTCGTGCTCTGCGGCGGCTTCGGCTTCTTTGGCTAAATCTTTGAGTTTAGCTTCTTCCTCAAGTATCCGCTTTTCCTCGGCTTCACGCATCAATTTAGCGGTATAGCCCTTACCCACTTCATAAGCAGATTTCATGCCTTCAATGACGGTAGCGGCATCGGTGTAATCCTCGCCATATTCCACCATTTCATCCACCCTGCCAAAAAATGGATTTATTTTCCAAAGCCTGCGCATAGCCAGTTGTTTTAAGCGATCAGGTATGCCTTCCTTAAAAAAGGCATCAAGCTTATCCTCATCATGGACATCCGTGGGGTCTGGCAATTCCCATTTTTCCAGCATTTCCGTATCAGACAGATGAGCATCAGAATCCGCATCATGGCTAGCAATTCCATCCTTATCACTGGTCTTATCACTGGCCTTATCATTGGGATAGCCTTCAAGTTCCGGCTTCTCTTGATCGCTAATATTAACCCCTTGCCTGACGTTGGCTTTTCGGTCTGACCAGCGTTGAAACACAGAGGCTTTCTTATCTGTCATGCGCGATTCTCTAATTCAGCTTTTTACGATTATTAGGGGCGGCAAAAGGATCATTCTGCTTGATCAAGCGGTCATCACCTCTTGGCGCATATATGGCATCTGGGTCTATGCGATCGCGTTGACGCTTTTTGAACTCCTCTGGGTGATAGTGCTGATCAACAAATTGCCTTACCAAATCACGCATTGCCCCAATAAGCGGTAATTTCATGACCAAGTCTTCTCCACAATCCTCATAATCTTGAATGTTATAAGGTGAAAAACTGGCCTCAATCAGCGACATCCCAGCTTCTGTTTCCGTTTCATTGATCAGGTCTGGCCGAAGAACCAAGAAGACCGATGGTTCGGCAGAATTCAGATTTTCCGCGTAAGCTTCGGCTTCGGCATGATGCAACTCGACCATAGCTTGAGCCGTGTAAAGAACCATATCTTGCCCTGAAGACTTATTTTTATCCTGATTTGGCTCACCTGGATTTGGCACCGCCTCATCAACCCTTAATGGCACCAAGGGGATGTTATCGGTTGTGGTTTGACCTTGTCCTATTGATAACTCACGCGGGAGCATATCCAGAACACGCCACCGGAAATCCAGCCATGGATGATCAGCAGGTTCTTTTCCAAAAACAATCTGAACCGCGTGCAGCACATGCTTTGGGAGAGTAGTTTCATCTGTTTTCGTCACGAGAAATCCCCCAAGGGCAATAAACTAAGAGTTAATGTATAACTTCTCATTTTCATATCTAATCTGATCTACTTGAATTAGTAAAGTTATCTATTTAGAATGGTTAACAGCACACAAAATCTGAAATTCACTCATTTTAAGTTGAAGGTAGCTGTTTATGACAAGCCCATATCGCGTCACATTATGTAACTGCGGCAAAACTATGCCATTGGATGGAGAGACTATTTCTAAGGCTTGCGAAGGGGTTGATAGCAAAATTTCTTCCGATCTTTGCCGTAGCCAAAGCGATGTGTTAGCCAAAATCATGGAAACATCCGATCAGGCATTACTGATAGCCTGCACACAAGAAGAAAAAGTTTTCGCCGATATGTCAGAAGACCTGTCTGTTTCGTTGCCACAAACGGTTAATATTCGTGAACGCGCCGGTTGGTCAGAAGAAGCAAACAAAGCCAACCCAAAAATTGCAGCCCTTCTGGCCGAGGCAGCTATGCCTTATCCGGCTTTTCCAAGCATGGAGTTGTCTTCTAGTGGACGATGCCTCATCTATGGTCGTGGTGATGAGGCGATTGCTATGGGCAAAGCGTTAAATAACGATCTAGGCGTTACGGTCATTCTATCAGAACCGGATGAAGCGTCTATTGACGCATCTCTCATTGGACAAATCGTCCAGGGTAAGATTACCAATCTTTCCGGAAGCTTCACCAAATTTACCGTAACTGTGGCGCATTATGCTGAATGCTTACCCCATTCGCGTGATACTTTGTTGTTTGGGCCTGTCAGCAAAAGTGTTGAAACCGAATGCGATATTGTCATTGACCTTGTATCAGAACAACCATTGGTTACCGGCCACGAAAAGCGTGATGGCTATTTTCATGTTGATCCAGCCAACATGACCGCGATGTCGCAAGTTGTGGCTCGCGCCCGCGAAATGATAGGTAGCTATGAAAAACCTATCTATGTTGCCTATGATGAGGATTTATGCGCGCATTCTCGCAACCAAATTGCGGGATGCAGCAAATGCCTAGATGTCTGTCCAGCAGGTGCCATTTCCAGCCACGGAAACCATGTTCATATTGATCCTAATATTTGTGGTGGCTGTGGGTTGTGTGGGGCCGTTTGCCCATCTGGAGCAGCACAAACCCATTTTCCACAGGCAGAGCATTTGGCTAATCGGATGGCTGTTTTGGTTGATACTTATCTGCTGGCTAATGGGAAAGCGCCTGCTTTGCTTCTTCATGATGAGGATTGGGGCGGTGAAATGATCAGTATGATGGCCCGATTCGGCCGGGGTCTGCCGGCACGGGTTATCCCCCTAGCCATGCATAGCGTTGCCCGAAGCGGACATGACACCATATTAGCGGCTTTTGCACTTGGTTTTGAACAGGTTTTCATTCTTACCAATCCCCAAAAAAGAGATGAATATTTCAGCATCCATGACCAAGTTTCACTAGCCAGACAAATGCTGACTGGCATTGGGAAATTCAATGATAATCAGGTGCTAGTCATAGAAGAAACAGACCCAGATGCCGTTGCCGATATCTTATATAGCAGCAAAATAAAATCCGCTTTGCGTCCAGCCCCTTTTGCCCCTGCCGGATCACCACGCGGTTTGACGCGGTTAGCGATGCACGGCCTAGCCAAGGCCAATAAAACCAAAGCCCAAGTCATACCCTTGACGCAAGGTGCGCCATACGGATCACTTGATATTGACACTGATCGCTGCACGATTTGTCTGTCTTGTGTTAGCGCTTGCCCAGCAGGTGCCCTTCAGGATAACCCGGATGCCCCACAGCTTCTGTTTCGGGAAGATGCCTGTCTTCAGTGTGGGATATGCGTCGCCACCTGCCCAGAACATGTAATTACACTGAAACCACAGTTTAACCTTGATGTTTCAGCTATGACCAATCAGCTGATTATTGAAGATGAACCTTTTGCCTGCACGAGTTGCGGTAAAGTTTTCGGCACCAAGCGATCAATAGAAAATGTAATGAAAAAACTGGAAAACCACAGTATGTTTGCCGAAAAAGGCAAACTCGACATGCTACAAAAATGTGAAAACTGTCGTGTCAGCAGCTTATTTGATCAATCGGGCACTATCAGCGGAATTGGTCAGAGGGCAAACCCTCGCACCACAGACGACTATAAAAAATCCTAAGAAACCCTCATTCTAGGCACATCCCTTTTAGCTAGCCTGTTCATTCAGGGGGAGGTTAGCCAGCAGATTTTGCGGCTTGACGCGCACTAATCCTGCTTTATTCATGGATAAACCAAGATAGATAGGCGTGCCGAGATATTCTTTTTCCAACCCCTCATCAGCTGTCAGGGAAAACAAGCAGAGGATTTGTCTTAACCGGTCCTCGCTGACGTCCCGACCTGAATACAGATCATTAAAAATATTGGTGGTTTCACTATCAAGTCCGATATGCCAATTCCAGTTATTATCATCAATGCGTGCCATTGGGCTGATCTGGCAGGAAATTCCCAGAAAATGAGTAATCCAGCTTTCCATCACCCGACATAACGCATCTAAGGCCGGTTGAGTATAGGCGATATCTACCGACATATTGAACAGGTCATGCCGTTCCCAATAGGCTGGAGCAGATTCTGAGTTCATAATATCAATCATGACATTTTTCTCATCATCTGGTGTATTTTGGCCAGAAGCAATTTGGTATTCGGCCTGTAAATCCACAGTTGTTCTATCGGCGACCATGATCCGGCCATCATCTAGGGTGACTCTTTGCTCACGAAACAAAATTTCTGCCGCCCGCAATTTCATGGAGTCGCTCTCACCATCAAGAATATTGCGTAAAATTATATGCGCCATGTGATCCATAAAAAGCGGAGGAAAGGTGATCATCTCACCTCTTGCGGCTTCTAAATACGCCGCTTCCAGCGTATCAAAACGGCCAAGATATTCACGAAACCGCAAGAAAGCGCGATAATTACCAGCAGCGTCCTCATCAGCGATAGCATTTAGCTCTTTGTCAGATATGAGGCTAAAGGGCTTCTCTTTCAGTTTATGATGTAAAGCCTTTTCAGCATCACAGCTTTCATCAATAAGAGCCAATTCAGGGCGAGCGAGATATGCCGCCATAAAATCCTCAGTTGGAACCATACAGCCATTCGTGTTCTTATCAAGCAGGTGCCATCCCGATGTAAACCAAAAATCATGTGCCATTAGATTACATCCTCATCGCCATCTTGGTCTTCTACAATTGCCCAGATTTTCTGTTCAGAACAGCTCTCCGGTTTGGGAAAATGCCGGAAAGTTTCGCCAATACCATCTTCACCCCATTCACGATGGATAGCAAGCAAACTGCCTTTGCTATGCTGAGCGCATAAATCCGCCATAAATGCAATTTCTTCATTAGCCGCTTCACCTGCGGCCTCTGCATTTGGGGCGCCCATCTCATTGATAAATAGATCAACTAGTGCTGCTTTAATATGTTCATAATCCGCTTCTTTTGCTTCAGCAACAGTTACAAAAGTGGAATAACCAAAGCTATCAACCCCAAGAAATCCATTTGAAAAGGCTTGCCGCGTCTTACCAATCAGATCAGTTTTCTGCAGATGCTGAAAAGTAAAGGTACCAACCAGCGCCCATTCTCTTTCCTCTGCCGTGCGGGGGAAAATATTCAGATCCGATTCATCAAAACGGATAGTGCGCGCAAGTTTCATTTTAACCCTTCCCAAAGACTGGCATCATTCGGGGCAAGACTTATTGGCTTTCCCTCTTGCTTGATCAGGCCGAAGCCTTCTCCATCTATTCCCAGCCATTCTATTGAGATGTCTCTAAGCGGCATAGTTTGGTCAAGACGGGTGTTCCACATGTCATAAATTGGCTTAAACCCTTCATCTTCCCAGCGGTTAAGCCAAACAAGAAAATGTCTGCTGACAGCCTCAAGAAGCCGCGTTCGTGATATATAGCCGCCGCCTTCTTCTTCAAGAGAGGTATGATCAGGAATATGACCTGACTCGGTCTCTTTGGCTATTCCTGAAAGCTCAAGTGTGATTTGCCCAATCAGCCAACTTGGATAGCCGTTCTCATCTTGTGATGTGCTAAACTCAACCCGACAAAAGCCAGCATAGCCTTGATTTAGCAAAATAAACCCTGGAAACCGATATTGTACCTGTATTTCCGGCGGGGCGAGCGCACCGATCGCATCACCTAGGGCAACCATGAGGACATAATGCATTTGCATGGCCTTGGTCTTGGTGACTTCAGGGATCATGGTCACGGCCATATCCAGCGTTTTTGTTTGCTGACTGTAAAGAACCTTACCGGCATGACCTTTGGCAGCAACAACAACCGCCTTTGCCATCACATCCATTCCGTCTTCGACAGATACTGGTGTCAGCAAGGGTGGCAATTGGGGCGGCGTATCTTTATCTGCTGGATCTGGTTCAAAATATAATGACATCTTATCTCTCTCAGAAATGGTGATCTCTAAGTGTTCAAATTGTTCGGCGGCTCGGCATTCAAATTGGCAAGTGAAACAAGCTGACGGGCGATGCGGCGATATTCTGCCGCTTGTGGTGATTTTGGCTCGGCAACGACAATGGGTTTACCCTCATCTGATGCCTCACGGATATTCATGGATAGGGGTATTTCACCTAACATGGAAATGTTTCGCTTTTCTGCTTCACGCGCGGCGCCGCCTTCACCAAAAATATGATCCTTGCGGCCACAATCAGGGCAAACCCATACGGCCATATTCTGGATAAATCCAAGAACCTTTACGCCAGCCTTATCAAACATGGTCAGAGCCTTAACAACATCCAGCAAGGCAATATCTTGCGGCGTTGATACGATGACTGCTCCGGCCAGATTTACCTGCTGAGTAAGAGAAATCTGAATATCCCCTGTTCCCGGCGGCAAATCAATCACAATCACATCCAATTCTCCCCAAACCACCGCATTAAGCATTTGGGTCAGCGCAGATTGAACCATCGGGCCACGCCAGATCATTGCGGTTTCATCCGGAACCAGCAAGCCCATTGACATAACCTTGACGCCATAATTTTCGAGAGGCGCAACCATATCACCTCCAACCGCTTGTGGTCTACCACTCACCCCCATCATCCTTGGCTGTGAGGGGCCATAGACATCCGCATCAAGCAAGCCCACACGCAACCCTTCTAGCTTGAGCGCTATGGCCAGATTAGTAGCGGTCGTTGATTTACCAACACCCCCCTTGCCTGATGCAATCGCAATAAATCGCCGCACCGAAGAATTGAGTGTCTTTTCCTTGACTGGGGTAGCCTCTGTTTTATCTGTTGGCTTATGCGCTTGGGCAGAGGCGTTGTTATGCGCGGTAATCACTACGGTTGCGGCCACCACACCATCCAGTTTGCGAATAGCCGCTTCTATCTGTTGGCGAAGCGGTTCCATTGCTGGCCCACGATGGGGGGGAACAGCCAAAGTCACCATCACCTTATTATCTGAAACCGTGATACCATCAAGCATACCCAGGCTGATAATATCCTTATTCTGTGACGGATCCGTGATATTGGCTAGCACTGCCTTAATCTGATCCGCAGTTACAGGTTTCGTCATGCTATTTTTTCTCCAGTCCATCGACATAGCTAAGAATGGCCTCATGCTCATCAATCGTCAAAAGGATTTCATGACTGAAAGCCGGCAGGTTTTCTGGCCTTTCTTCACTTATACCATCAATTCTGATAACGGATGGATGCGGCGGCAAGAGATAGAATATCTCAAACCTCTCGCGCCAATCTGAGAGGGTTTTCATCGCCTCAAAAGATGGGGTTGAGCCAATTCCGCCATAGGGGTTGATATCAGCCACAACATGGCATCGGGTACAATGCTGCCTGACCAGCGCGCGGCCTAAATCTTGATCTGCTATGGCCGTGGATATACCGCCGCCATCATATCCGGCTATCAGCATGACCGCCAAGAGGATGAACTTTGTCAGCAATGGTTTAATCATCAGACAGTCGGGTCTGCCATATGTTCACGCAACATATCCTTATATTGCGTCACCATATGGTCTATATAGGTTTCATGGTCTTCAACCAACATGACGTTTTTTCCAACATGGGCGTTGTATCTGGCCGCCGCATAAAGCAAAGCATAGTGCAAATCGGTTGCAACGATCTTACGGTTTCGTTCATTAGCAAGAGATATAAATTGATCTGCGACTTTTAAAAACTGAGCATTGTCAAGCTGCCCCTTAGTTGGAGTATCGGGTCTTATATGCCAATCTCTAAATGTCATCAGGCTACTCCTTATTAATTGATTAATTGGCGATTTCAGCAACGCATCAAATCTTAGCACAGATATAAAGAGAGATGAACCTATCTAGAGCCAGATTTGGTGCAATTCGTGTTATCGCTGGCATGACAGCAAAGAGCCAGCGGCATTGCCATAAGCTTTGGGGTTGATTAGAATATCATTCGTGGTCCCGTAGCTCAGCAGGATAGAGCGACAGATTCCTAATCTGTAGGTCACAGGTTCGAATCCTGTCGGGATCACCATTTGTTCAGATAGGGCCAAAACCCGTCACAACGCAGCAACACACAAAACCAAGGGGGATGAGAGAAACCCTAAGCTAGATGATACCGCGTCACCCCATCAGATGCGGTATCTGCGATCATGGCCTTTTGCTGAACCAGATGATAGAGATGCGCGTGAGCCTCGCCACTAGCAAAATAGCGTTCATGTTCGTTAAGTTCCATGGCAAACAAGGTGTCCATGGCGTCTTTTACCGTGATCGGGCCTAGGTCTGCTCTATGAAGCAATTGCGTCAGACGGTCTTGATGATGGGTAATCAGGTTGCCTGCACGAGTAGATACCGCATGAAAAGCCCAGTCATGCCCAGGAAGCACAAGCCAATCATCCCCCCAAGTCAACATATCCGCCAGATAGCCGAAATAATGCCCCAACATATCATCCGGCGAAGAGCCAAGGGGCGAGGCAATATTTGGGGTAATGCGCGGCAACAGAAAATCGCCGCTTAAAAAGATTCGCCGCGCCGGATCATAAATCCCGATATGATCATCCGAATGTCCGCGATCACAGCGCAGCTGCCAATCCCCATGCAACCCAGAAAGAGTATCACCGGCCGCGACATAGTGCACGGCGCCAAGTTCTTCAATTTTTTCACGATAATGGTTGCCGCGTTCTGTCAGGGCAGATAGCGCATCGTCGCCAAGACCATAGCCTTGGTAACGAGAAAACATCATATTGGCAAAAGCATCGTCATCCATCTTTGTCAAGAGATTGGATTTTTCATATTCGATCTGGCTCATTAACACTTCTGCCCCTGTCATTTCGGCTAAATCCGCTGCGTAACCGATATGATCTGGATGATGATGGGTTATCAGAATTCGCCGAATGGCATAATCCGTAAATGGCGCGGCCAGCAACAATCGCTGCCAAATATCCCCTGTTTGCTTGGAATAAATCCCTGTGTCAATCACGGTCAGGCCATCTTGGGCGCGCAAGACATAAAGGTTCACATGGTTTAACCGAAACGGCAGAGGCATCCTAATCCACCAGATATCATCCTTCACCATAACGATCTGACCATCAGCAGGATTAGGAATATCGGCTTTGGGGACTGGGCTGATCATAGGGACACCATTATGAGGCAAAAGGGCAAATGAAATAGGATTGAACCCATGATGCCGCCGCCATAACAAAGAGGTGACTTGTTCGCATGGATCAATGGATGCTAGAATAACCTTAAATAATGCCTATCATCAAATGGATATTGTCCCCTTTCTCTTGGAGCATGACACATGACACCAGTCTATATCATCGCCGCAACCCGATCTGCTATCGGCAGTTTTGGTGGATCACTCAAAGACACCAGACCCATTGATTTAGGTATCACCATCGCCAAGAGCGCTATCAGCAAAAGCGGGCTTAAGGCTGAGGCTTTGGAACACGCTGTGGTTGGGCATGTTATCCATACGGAGGCCAAGGATCAGTATATCTCACGCGCGATCTCCATCGGTTCAGGCATGGCGGCATCTGCCCCTGCGCTTACTGTCAACCGCCTCTGTGGATCAGGGTTACAGTCGCTTGTTTCTGCTACACAATTGATAACGCTTGGGGATGCCGCCGCGGCCTTAGCAGGTGGCGTTGAGGTAATGAGCCGAGGGGGTTATCTGTTGCCATCCCAACGCTGGGGTGCGCGAATGGGCAATGCCGAAGCGCAAGATATGATGCTGGGGGCACTGCATGATCCGTTTGATATTGGCCATATGGGGATCACCGCCGAAAATATCGCGGCGGATTTTGATATCAGCCGTGATGACATGGATCAATTTGCCGCCGAAAGCCAAAGCCGCGCGGCCAAAGCACAGGCCGAGGGCTTGTTTGATGAACAAATCACGCCTGTTGAGGTGCGCAAAGGCAAAGACACGGTTCGCTTTGACAGGGATGAATATATTCGCGGCGACACCACAAGCGATACCTTAGGCAAATTGCGCGCTGCCTTTCAAAAAGATGGTGCTGTTACCGCTGGCAATTCTTCTGGTATCAATGATGGCAGTGCAATGCTGGTGCTAGCATCAGAAGCCATGGTGGAACAATATGGCCTGACACCTCTAGCAAAAATTGTCAGCTATGGGTTCGGCGGTGTACCGCCACGAATCATGGGCATGGGGCCTGTTCCGGCGACAAAAATGGCGCTAGCGAAATCTGGCTTGAGCATCTCTGATCTTGAGGTCGTGGAAAGCAACGAAGCCTTTGCCGCCCAAGCCTGTGCTGTATCAAAGCAACTTGGCCTGCCATCAGATATTGTTAATCCTAACGGTGGGGCGATTGCCCTTGGCCATCCCGTTGGGGCAACAGGAAGCATCATTATGACCAAACTGATTCATGAATTGCGCCGCCGGTCTGGAAAATTTGGTCTGGCCACCATGTGTATTGGCGGTGGCCAAGGGATTAGCGTAATTATTGATGCGGCTATGTAGTGCCCCTGATCTAACCCAAAATCATAAGAAAGGGAGAACCCCCATGCCAGAAACGATGTCCTTAAGCCTTAAGCAGATTTTCTCACTTGCTTATCAGGCGATGCGTGACCATGACGCTGATCATGACAATTCAGATGCTTTGGCGCAAACCGTCATGACCGCAGAACGAGATGGATCCGTATCCCATGGGCTGTTTCGTCTGCCCGCCTATCTGAAAGCGCTATCATCTGGCAAAGCCAATGGCAAGGCGAACCCAACAATAACTCAGCCGACCTCTGCGCTTGTTAAATGCCATGGGGATAACGGTTTTGCCCCTATCGTGCAACGCCGCGCCATACCGCATCTTATCGCTGCGGCCAAAGACCAAGGCATTGCTGTTCTCGCCATGACCCATACCCACCACATGGCGGCGTTATGGCCTGAGGTTGAAGCATTGGCAGAACACAATCTGGCAGGATTTGCCTGTGTGTCTTATATGCCCATGGTAGCACCAGCAGGGGCAAGCAAAGCCTTTTTTGGCACTAACCCCATTGGTTTTGCTTGGCCACGCCCCGGAAAAGACCCTCTGGTTTTTGATATGGCTACCGCAGCGCTAGCCATGGGTGAAGTTCAGGTTGCCGCCAGAGAAGGCCATAGCGTTCCCCTTGGCACAGGGCTTGATGCCGATGGCAAGCCAACCACCGACCCTGCCCAAATTGCCAATGGTGGCGTCTTGCTTCCGTTTGGGGGTTATAAAGGCTCGGCTATTGCCATGATGGTGGAATTATTAGCCGGAGGCTTGATTGGTGAGTCCTTTTCCTATGAGGCAAAGGCTCGCGATAATGGTGATGGCGGCCCGCCCCAAGGCGGACAGTTTATCCTTGCGCTCAATCCAGAGAAATTGGCAGGGCCGGGATGGCAGGATCATTGTGAGGCTTTCTTTGAGAAATTAACCAGCCTAGATGGGACGCGCTTACCGGGGGAACGGCGGCACCGCAATCGGCAAGATAAAGGTCCACGCCATATCAACAAAGCTCTGATTGATACCATTGCAGGTGAAATGAAAGACCCTGCCGCTATCCTAGGCTAAGCGGCCAGTTGATCTGCGATATCTTCAGCAATAGCAAGGCTTGAGGTTAGCCCCGGCGAGTCCATCCCATAAAGAGCGATTAGTCCATCGCATTGATGGTCTGCGGCATAATGAAAAACAAAATCCTGAAAGGTTTTGCCATCAGGCCATATTTTCGGCCTTAGCCCTGCCCATGCTGGTACTAGATCTTGAGGTTGAAGCACTGGCCAGTATTTCGAAATGGAGCGATGAAATTTCTCTGCATCCGCGGGATTAACATCATAGCTTGGGGCTTCGACCCATGCGATATCAGGGCCAAATCTGGCGCTAGTGCCGCTGTCTAAGGTCAAGTGAATGCCTAAGCCGCCCCCTGATGGCATGGGATAAATCAAATGCCGAAAAGGCGGTTTGCGAGTGGTGGTAAAATATTGCCCTTTCGCCATGTAATGCGGCGGCACGGTGCTGTGATCGATAGCATCAATCGCCAAGGAGACTGCCGACGCCCCGTGTCCGGCGGCATTAATCAAAACACGGGTGGCAAAGACCATGCTTTCTCCTTGGCTATCAATCCATACCTTAAACCCGTCTTGGGTTTTTTCCGCCCGAACAAAACGGCTTTGATACGCGATGATAGCCCCATGATTTTCTGCGTCTGCCTCAAGCGCGGCCATGTAATGATGACTATCAACAACGCCCGTGATAGGGGAATGAATAGCGGCAACCGCGGTCAATTCGGGTTCCATCTGGCGCAAGGTGTTCACGCCAATCAGATCTAAATCTGGAACATGGTTGGCTCGTCCTTTTAAAAGCAAGTCCTCTAATCCTGCGACTTGCTCATCTTCTGTGGCTACGATCAATTTGCCATAGCGATGGGTGGTAACGCCTCTGGCAGAGCAATAGTCATACATCATCTTTGCGCCTTTGACGCAAAGACGGGCTTTATTTGAGGCCGCCGGATAATAAATGCCTGCATGAATCACTTCGGAATTACGTGATGAGGTTTCCATGCCAAACCCCGGATTACTGTCGATTAGCACCACCTGTGCCCTGGTCATAGCAAGCCGCCTTGCTATAGCAAGCCCGATTACGCCAGCACCTATGATCAGATATTCTGTTGTTGCGTCGGCCATTGTTACTCACACTGCTTTTACTATTGGTTTATTCCGCTGCCATCACTGGCACACCACGATGCCCAATCATAACCTCATTGCCCTGATCAGGATACCGAGGGACATTAAAGGCCAGAAGCAAGGATATCCCTGCCAACACCGCCCCAATGATAAAAACCATAGGCGGTGAATAAAGCCAGATTATGCCAAAGACCGCTGGTAAAAACACTGCCACAATATGATTGATGGTAAAGGCCACGCTTGAAGTGCCAGCAAAATCCGCTGGATCTGCAATTTTCTGAAAATAGGTTTTAATGGCAATTGCCATGGCAAAAAACAAATGATCAATTAAATACAGCACCGCGGCAAAGGTTGTATTATTAACAAAAGCATATGCGGTAAAAACACCAATTAATCCTAAATATTCAATGATTAGCGATCGCCTCTCGCCAATATGGTTGATCAGTTTGCCCACTTGTGGGGCAAGCCAGATATTCATCACCGCGTTTATCAGAAATAAAAAGGCGATCTGGCCAATGGTATAGCCAAATTTTTCCACCATTAAGAAACCGGCAAACACGACAAAAATCTGCCGCCGCGCCCCTGACATAAAGATCAGCGCATAATAAAGCCAGTAGCGTGAGCGAATAATAATCTTTTTATGCTGAGGGTTACTGATGGAAAAATCCGGAAAACAAGAAAGCCCAATCACCGCCAAGAGCAAAGTGACCATCCCAAACCCCAAGTACATCCCCTGATAACTCACCAGTGAAGAAGGCAGGCTGTCACCATTGATCACCGCCATGATATCAAAGCCCGGGGTGATCATAAGCACGACCACAAAAATCATAACAAGGGTAGCCACCTGTGCCATAGAGGCAACGCCATAAATGCGCCCAAGCATAGCCGGGGCAGTTTTTTTATCCAACCACTGCATGGCCAGTGACTGGTTGCAGGTTTCGTAATAATGAAACCCGATAGAGGCAATAACCGTAGTGATATAAAGACCAAGCACTTGCGGATAAAAGCCCGTCATTGCCGTTCCAATCCCTAACAAACCCAAAGTCAACAGACAAAGCCGCTGTTCCCGAAAAAATAACAACAGATAGACCACCAGAAATGATAAAAATCCAGGTACTTCCCGAAGCGATTGCAAAATCCCAATCTCGCGGCCACTAAAATTGGCTTGCTCTACTGCAAAATTATTAATTAACGCTGTCCAAGACACAAAACTGATGGGCATGGCGGCGGCAGTGATCATCAGCAAAATATGAGGGTGTTGATACCAACGCGATGGTAAAGATGAATCAGACATAGCATTAATTTATGCTTTTTTCCTGCCTTAGCCAAGCGGATTTACCTTATGGAAAATAATAGGGATTATCCCCCATCAGAATAATCGTCACCCTTGTCGTAGCCCTATAATATTCGGCTTATGGACGCGGTCAAAACTATCACATTCATCATATTTTCTCACCACCCCCGATCAGGCCTGTCATTGGTCGAATTGTTGGTGGCAATGGCGCTTTTAAGCCTTGTCATGGGCATGGGTTTTGTCGCCACTAGCGCGATGCAGCGAGCTATTTGGTTGAGGTTAACCTTGCCAGCCATCAGCTTGAGACCGCCAGATCATTACGGCAGGTCATCACCCAGTTTCATAATGACCGTGATTTTATTCTTAACCCTCCTCTGGTTTTTCCACTAGATGACCCAGACACTGATGTTGAGGAAGCGCGCTTTTCCCTTATTCGCATTAGGGGCAGGCAAGCAGGAATGCACCCATCAGGAACCCTAGGCGGGGCCCCCATATGCACGCTCAGCAAAATTGATCCATCGACGGCGTTAATCCCGGTGGCCTGTCAGATCAGCCCCTGAGCACGCAACAAAAACCTTTACATTCACCCTTGGGTTTCCTGTGCGCGATCGCTTTGCCTTAACCATCCATGCGCCGCGAAATTTAGCTTATTGTCAGCAGGCCGTTTCCCTTCCACCAAATTTTCAGTAAAATAAGGGTAATGCAAAGGATTGGTTAAAAATGTCGGACCAGAAATTTCATTCCCGATCACATCGTCGCCGCCCACAGACAGGTCGGGTGGTGCTGAACCGCCGTGGCCGTATTCTTAATAATGCGCCGCACCGGACCACAACTTTATCTCAAGAGGGCACAAAACCTGTTGATGAATTGACCGTAGGAATTGCCCAAAAATCTGTTCTGATCAGCGAGAATGATCCGAATTTCACTATGCTTGATCAAGGTAGTTTTATGATCTTTAAGGCTAATAAGACTGACGACAAAGCAGAGAAGACGACGCGAGATACCACGATAGAAAATAAAGCGATTAAATCAAAAATTATATCAAAAAAACAAATAGATAAAAAATCTTCGCGCGCCCAAAGGCCAGCTGAACATACCGCCCCCGAAGTGATCAAAACTGGTAATAATTCAGCGGATAGGTATCCCCATTCCGCCCCTGATGTGGTCAGTTCAACAGTCATTCCGTTACGCATTATAAACCGAAGAACATCATCAGAAGTATCAACAGATCACCCTGTGACGGCGCCTGTTCAACCTGTGGTCGAAGATATTAAAGCCATAAGCCAACCCGACCCAAGCAATGCTATTCGCCATCAAGCAGAAGCAGAAATTACCCCGGAGGCGGTCGAAGAATCGCCACAATATCCGGCGCCTAAAACCGCCCCCATCACAGATGAGGCGATTTCAAGCGACACCATTTCATCCGATTCGGAAAAGCAAACTCTTCCTGCGCTTCCCGTTAGCGCGTCAGATGATCAGATTTTGCGGAATTGGCATATCGGTGCTGAAATTGGCGCCACAATCAATGCGATTGTTGCTGATGAATTAGGTCAACAAGTCCGCCGCATCACGCGAAGTGTAATCCAAGATATGGTTCGTGATGGAACGCTTGATTTGGGCCAGAAGAAATAATTTCATCTGACCCATATCTGATTGCTGTCTTATGACCCTTAGCAATAAATCAGATTAGTTGTTTAGTGGGAAATTAAACTGTGCGCCTGAACGGATGCCGGTTGGCCAACGTGAGGTGATGGTCTTAAGACGGGTATAAAACCGTACACCTTCCATCCCATAGGTGCCATGATCCCCAAACAATGACCGCTTCCAGCCACCAAAAGAGTGATAAGCCACGGGAACAGGAATAGGCACATTAATCCCAACCATGCCAATTTCAATCTGATCCGCAAAACTGCGAGCGGCATCACCATCGCGGGTAAAGATCGCGGTTCCGTTCCCGAACTCATGCGCATTGATCATGGATACCGCCTGATTATAGTCATCCGCGCGAACCACACTTAGCACTGGACCAAAGATTTCTTCCTGATAAATGGTCATATCCGTGGTCACATGATCAAACATCGTACCACCAACAAAATACCCATTTTCGTAACCTTGGAGTGAGAAGTCGCGGCCATCAACCAGCAACTTAGCACCTTCTTCAACCCCTTTGTTGATATAGCCAAGCACTTTATCGCGATGCTGAGCTGTGACAACAGGGCCCATCTCGGCATCAGGATCATTCCAAGGCCCAATCTTAATATTTGAAACCCGTGGAGCAAGTTTTTCAACCAAACGGTCTGCGGTATCCTGACCAACAGGAACAGCAACCGAAATAGCCATACAGCGTTCGCCAGCTGAACCGAAACCTGCCCCCATCAGGGCATCCACCGCTTGGTCCATATCCGCATCAGGCATGATAACCATATGATTCTTAGCGCCGCCCAAGGCCTGAACCCTTTTGCCGTTTGCCGTACCAGTTTGGTAAACATATTCCGCAATTGGTGTTGAGCCAACAAAGCTAACCGCCTTGATAGAAGGATGATGAAGAATGGCATCAACCGCTGGTTTTCCACCATTAACAATATTAAGCACCCCTTCAGGAAGTCCGGCCTGATGCATCAATTCTAGGATCATTTGTGGTGCTGCTGGATCACGTTCTGAGGGTTTAAGAATAAAGGTATTGCCGCATGCAATCGCCATCGGAAACATCCACATCGGAACCATGGCCGGAAAGTTAAAAGGAGTTATCCCTGCAACAACACCAAGCGGTTGGCGATCTGAATAACTGTCAATGGCTGGACCAACATTACGTGTATAGTCGCCGCGCAAAAGATGCGGAATGCCGCAGGCAAACTCAACCACTTCAATGCCGCGGATGACCTCACCTCTGGCATCTTCAAGGGTCTTGCCATGCTGGGTGCTGATAGCTTCTGCCACTTTATCCAAATTGGCTTCTAGCAGTTCCTTATACTTGAACATGACTCGCGCTCTTTTTAAAGGAGGCGTATTAGCCCATTTTGGCAGGGCATCTAGCGCTGCCGCAACAGCTTGTTCTACCCCTGCTTCACCCGACAAGGTGACTTCGGCGATTTGCTCACCTGTCGCAGGATTAAAAATAGGCTGGCGACCCAGCTCACCTTCAACAGGCTTATTGTTAATGATATTTTGATAAATGGTCATGCTATGTCCCTCAGCTTTGCCGATGTCTTGGTTATCTGTTTACCTTTTCCTATTGGATAAGATCAACCCTTATCCGCGGATTTTAATGATATCGGCAACATTGTTGTGAACTTAATCTGTTCCATCGCAAATGAGGATGACACATCAGACAGTTTCACCGAACTGATCAATTGTTTATAAAACGCGTCATAATGTTCAATATCTGGCACCACAACGCGCAACAAATAATCGATTTCCCCACTCATTCGATAGAACTCAACCACTTCGGGCATAGAAGCGACCGTATCAGCAAAGGTTTTCAACCAGTCTGCGTTATGCTCATTGGTACGGACCGAAACAAAAACTGAGATATTTGCGCCAATTTTTTGGGGATCAAGTAAGGCCACACGTCGCCTAATGATACCAATCTCATCAAGGCGTTGAACCCGTCGCCAACATGGCGTTACGGATAGCCCAACACGCTTAGCAATCTCAGCAATAGGCAAGCTGGCGTCTTGCTGCAAGATATTCAATATTTTTTTATCAACCGCATCCATTTAGAATAATTTTCCTCTTTTTGCGTTTCTGTCACAATTTGAAGAAATTATTTTCCTAATGCAAGGGTTTTGGCAAAAGTTTTAGCAAGGAAAGGATAAAATCCCGGCCCCTCTTTTTGGCTTTTATTCTCCGCAAGAAATCGGCGATTCCAGTTGCGCCTTAGGGTTAAGGCTTTTCTCATCTGATGCTGTTGATAAGGAGGCAAATCAGGCCATGTGTTAAGGGCATTAAGCATCTGCCGATATGACCTATCAATCTGGTGGCTAAACCCATGGCTAGCAGTAACACTCGTTTTGCTAAGATAAAGCAAATATGTTGCCTTATCCACAAGTGGCGCAGCTTTCCCATAAGCACCCAGAACCACCATAGCATGAAAAACATCCTGTGCTGGCTGATTGATAAAAAGAGGGCTGTCACTGCGCCGCATGACTGGGTGAAAAGACCCAGGCCAGCGTCCAAAATCTTGCACTCTTAACTGGCTTTGCCCTTCACCCAGAACCAGCACCTTATCCCCTTGAGCTGACCTGATTTCTGTCTTACCAAAAGCCAACCCATGTCGAGACACCAGCGGCATGAGCGCGTCCAAATAACCTTCTTGCCAAGCATCATCTGCATCAAGAAAGGCCAGATACTGGCCAGAAGCGGCAAGGATACCGCGATTTCGAGCAGGCCCCGGCCCTGTGCCCCGCCTTAAACACGGACATATTGTCACCTGAGGCCACATATTTACTGCCCAGCTATAATCCCGACCATCATCCACCGATAGCACAATTTCCAGATCATCCTGCCGCCAGCCTTGATGAACAATGCTGTTAATCGCCCGGCGCAAACTTGTTTCTGCCTGAAAACAAGGGATGATGACGCTAAGCAAAGGCGCCCGAGTTATACGAATTGGTAATAGTTTGTTAATACTTTTCACGAAACATTTATCAAAATGTCTGTCACATTTATTCTTCTTGTTAACCTTTTGTTAACATATTTATGCGATAACAATCATATTGATCCTCCCCAACTGCACCACCATTTTTGGTGGTGCTTTTTTTTGGTTCTGGCTATTGTGTCGCCATGACACAGCATTTTGACTCATCTCAACATCCTCATCATGCGCCACTAATCCTTACACCACAAGGGTGGCATGACTATCGGCTTTTGGATAGTGGACATGGACGAAAGCTTGAAGAAGTAGGCGGTTATCGTTTTATTCGCCCTGAACCACAGGCTTTCTGGGCACCACATCTGCCATCACAGGACTGGGCCGAACCGGCAGGGGTATTCGTTAGTGGGTCGCGTGATCAGGATGAAGGCGGCAAATGGGAGTTATCACCATCATTGCCTGCCGAGTGGTCTGTCAATTTTGAGGATATCCGTTTTCTTGCGATGCCGACCCCCTTTCGGCATTTTGGCTTCTTTCCCGAACAATCTCGGCATTGGCAATGGTGCGCTGATCTGATCAAAGCGCGAATTAAGGCCACGGGCACACGCCCCCTTATGCTCAATCTGTTTGGTTATACCGGGGTAGCCAGCCTTCATGCCGCCAAAGCCGGCGCTGAGGTGACCCATGTGGATTCGTCCAAAAAGGCTATTGCCCAAGGGTTTGCGAATCGTGATCATGCTGAGATGACCGACGCACCCATTCGCTATATTACTGAGGATGCGCGCAGTTTTGTTGCGCGTGAACTGCGTCGAGGGCGGCGCTATGATGGTATTATTCTTGACCCCCCAAAATATGGGCGCGGGGCAAAAGGTGAGATTTGGCGTCTCGAAGATGATCTGGCTGATTTGCTTGCGGCCATTAAACCTTTGCTTTCGGATCAGCCTCTTTTTATGGTGCTGACATCATATGCGATCAGAGCCAGTTTTCTGTCCCTGCATCATCTCATGGCGGATACGCTTCAGGATTTGGGTGGCTTTGTTTCCTCAGGGGAATTGGCAATTGCTGAGGATCGCCCTCACGGTCGCTGCCTAGGACAAGCCATTTTCTCACGCTGGCAAGCAGAAACCACGCTCTCAGCCTAATAATGGAAAATAGACCTTATTCAGGGGGGTGCTGGTGACGCAAATGTTCATAAAGAGCAACGCCTGTGGCTACTGCAAGATTGAGCGAATCGGAACGCCCTAGCATTGGCATGCGAATCAGTTGCGTTGCCGCCGCCGCCAATGCGTCAGTGAGACCAGCCTGTTCATTTCCCATCAACAGAATTTTTGGTCCTGTCCAATTTGCTAGCCGGTAATCTGATGATGCCAAAAGAGAAGTGCCAATAATCTCACCTTGCCAGTTTTTGACCTGATCAAGAAAGGCCTCTTCTGTGGCTTCAGCTAGGCTGAGGTTAAAACACGCTCCCATTGAGGCACGCACCGCCTCAACAGAAAATCCATCCGTGCAGTCACCGATCAGAATCACCCCTACGCCGCCTACCGCATCAACGCTTCGCATAATGGTTCCAAGGTTACCTGGGTCGCGAACCCGGTCAAGCGCCACCCACAGCGCTTGTGCTTTAATGACCTCATCCATTGGCATCCATTTTTCAGCAAAACTGGCAACAACCGCTTGAGGGTTATCTTTGCGGCTAATCTTGGCTAAGACATCATGGCTGACCGCTAGGCATTCCGCGCCCATGTTTTCGGCGGCGGAAATTAATTTGGCCACGAGGTCATCATCTTGCCGCCCATCAAGAAAGACAAAATGCTGTGGCACCCAACCCAAATCTATGGCTTCCATCACAATCCTCATGCCTTCAGCAAGAAACAATCTGGATTGGCGACGATATTTGCGTTCATGCAATGCTCTTAGCGCTTTGACGGTTGGATTAGTTAAGCTGTTTATGTGCCGCATGATCTGCTTTTCCTGCTCTTTTTGATCGGATGTTTAGGCTAAAATAGCCAAAATACGGGAAAACCCCTTTGCATTGATAGGAATTGCCCTTAACCCGACAAAAAATATATATAATTCGTCTTGCTTTTTTTATCTAAATCTTGTCATTGTGACAAAGGCATAATAGCCCAAACTTAAGTATTGAGCCAATTGAATGAAGCGAACCTCTATTTCCGATTTGATTGCTTCTGCCGATGACTCGGATGTGTTTCGGATAGGCTTCTTTCTTTTACCTCGTTTTTCCATGATGGCCTTTGCTTCTGCTATTGAACCTTTGCGTTCAGCTAACCGCTTGATGGAAAAAACCATTTTTGATTGGGTGATTGCGTCTGAAAATGGACAATACACGATGGCCAGCAATGGCGTAGAGGTGGCAGCAACGACCGATTTAGATGATCTGACGAAGTGCCGAATGATTTTCGTCTGTGGCGGCATTGATATTCAGCGCCACTGCACAAAAAGTGTCATTTCTGCCTTGCGCATGATTGATCGGCATGGCGTTTCTATCGGGGCTATTTGTACAGGCACCTATGTTCTTGCCAAAGCTGGACTTCTTGAAGACCGCCGATGCACTATCCATTGGGAAAACCGCGATGGGTTAATGGAAGAGTTTCCAGACCTTGAGGTGACAGAAGAATTGTTTGAAATTGATACTGACCGAATAACCTGTTCCGGGGGCACAGCGGCACTTGATATGATGTTGCATCTGATAGCACAAGCCCACGGCAACAGCCTGGCTACTTCTGTTTCTGAACAATTTATTCATGACCGTATTCGTGACAGCCATGATCGTCAGCGCATGGAACTGCGCTCTCGGCTTGGGGTGAGTCACCCGAAACTGCTGGCTGTTGTTGCTGAGATGGAAAAAAACCTTGAAGAACCCATGCCGCAAACTGAAATTGCTAAGCGTGCTAACCTTTCAACTCGGCAGCTTGAGCGTCTGTTCCGAAAATATCTAGGCACGACACCAACACGCTATTATCTCAACCTTCGGATTGCTCGCGCCCGTCATTTGTTGCGCCAAACCAGTATGTCAATCCTATCCGTGGCCTTGGCCTGCGGATTTGTATCTGCGTCCCATTTCTCAAAATGTTACCGGGAAACTTATGGCCGCACCCCAAGGGATGAACGCGTCGTTCATTAATCCATCTGATAGACTTATTGCTGAGCGTGATGTTTGGCCGCGTCCATAATTGCTGTCACCATCGAGGCAAGCCCGTTTTTACGCGTCGGGGATAGATGTTCATCCAGACCAATCTCTGTCAAAAAGTGCGGCGGATGCGCCAAAATTTCATCTGGGGTGCGCCCTGAATAGACACGCATCATCAGTGCGATTAATCCCTGTACAATCGCGGCATCACTGCCAGCCTGATACCACATATGGCCATTGGCATAATCTGCTTTGAAATGCACCACCGACTGGCAACCGCGCAGGCGGTTTTCTTCTATCATCATTGCGGCATCTAACGGCGGCAATTTTCGCCCCATACCAATTAAATGCTGATAACGGTCATCCCAGTCGTCCAGAAACTGAAACTCATCCACAATCTCTCTGGCTTCTTCGCTCAGACCTGCCATCTTCTCAATCCTATCAGGTGGTATGTTCTCTGGTATATTATGATTTTGTTTTACGCGACGTTCTGGCGTTTGCCAAGAATCGTCAACAAATTTGCCGCAATGTTTTCGATACTAGACCCCGGAGGAAAGATCGCATCAATCCCGCCTTGTTGTAATTCCTCTAAATCCCCAGGAGGGATCACACCACCAATAACAAGAGGAATAGCATTGCCGCCACGTTGATCAAGAGCCTGACGCATAGCAGGGGCAAACTGCCTATGACCAGCCGCCAGTGACGATAAGCCCACCAAATCCACGGCCTCATGGATAGCCAAATCCGCCGCTTCGTCTTCTGTCTGGAAAAGCGGTCCAATGACCACATCCATCCCCAAATCCGTTAAGGCTGATGCCACTACCTTTTGCCCGCGGTCATGGCCATCCTGCCCAAGTTTAGCAATAAGGATACGGGGCTTACGGCCCATCCGTTCAACGAAACGGTCCATGGCAATGGTAAGGCTCTCTGATGGTGGGTTTTCTTTTTTCCAAACACCTTTGACCCCAGATACCGGTGCTTCATATCGAGAAAAGGCTTTTTCAAGGGCGGATGACATCTCTCCCACTGTAGCACCAACTCGACCTGCCGCTACTGCCGCGGCTAATAAATTGGCTGTCCCTTTCGCCGCATCTGTAAGCGCATTTAGCGCTGCATTTACAGCATCAGCATCGCGCGATTTACGCAACGCCTTAAGCCGTTTGATCTGCTGGTTGCGCACATCATCAGTATTAATGCGCAACACCTCAACCGTTTCATCATCCGGACGCTGTTCGGGCTGATAGATATTGACGCCGATAATGCTTTGCTTGCCTGCATCAATCCATGCTTGGGTGCGCGTAGACACTTCTTCAATGCGTTGCTTAGGCAGGCCAGCAGCGATGGCCTTTGCCATGCCGCCTTTGGCATCAACCTCTAACAACAAATATTCCGCTCTTTTGATCAGGGCATTGGTTAAAAACTCTACAGCTCCACTGCCGCCCCAGGGATCAATCCATTTTGTAATGCCGCCTTCACCTGCTAGATGCAACTGGGTGTTTCGGGCAATACGGGCAGAGGAATCTGTTGGCAGACCCAGCGCTTCATCAAGGGAGTTGGTATGCAAGGACTGCGCTTGTCCACCGACAGCGGCGGCCGCCTCAATCGTTGTGCGGATCACATTATTATAGACATCCTGCGCTGCCAGTGACCAACCTGAAGTCTGACAATGGGTACGCAACATCAACAATTTGGGATCCGTAAATCCAAACTCTTTGTGCAAAAGTTTAGCCCATAATGTTCTTGCTGCCCGAAGTTTTGCCACCTCAACCAAATAGGGCATAGCATTGGCAAAAAAGAACGATAAGCGCGGCACAAATTGTTCTGCGCTCAGACCTGCGGCAAGACCCGCCCGAATATATTCAAGCCCATCGCCTAGGGTATAGGCCAGCTCAAGATCGGCTGTCGCGCCTGCTTCTTCAATATGATACCCCGATATCGAAATGGAATTAAACTTTGGCATATGCTTTGCCGTATAGGCAAAAATGTCAGAAACAATTCGCATCGATTCCAAGGGTGGATAAATATAAGTGTTCCGAACCATGAACTCTTTCAGGATATCATTCTGGATCGTACCTGTTAATTTTTCAGGGGGGACACCCTGTTCTTCGGCGGCAACAATATAAAGCGCCATAATTGGAAGTACCGCCCCATTCATGGTCATGGAAACACTCATCCGATCAAGGGGAATACCCTCAAACAACACGCGCATATCTTTGATGGAGTCAATAGCAACCCCTGCCATTCCAACATCTGAACGCACGCGTGGATTATCAGAATCATAGCCTCGGTGGGTAGCCAGATCAAAAGCAATAGACAACCCCATTTGTCCAGCCGCCAAATTCCGGCGATAAAAAGCGTTGGATTCCTCAGCTGTCGAAAACCCAGCATATTGCCGAATTGTCCAAGGCCGTGTGGTGTACATGGTTGGATAAGGGCCACGGGTAAATGGAACCTGCCCCGGCAAGCCATGATTTGTGTTCTGCGGCGGCACCTGTGAAGGCATGGTAATGCCTTCGGGCCATTCGCGGCTAATGGGGGCCGTCTGCTCTGCCCCTTTGCCATTAGGCAGGGTGTGATCCGGCAAAGCAAAGGGGATCGTAGAAAAATCAGGTATTGCTGTCATCCTGCTAGTCCCTTCATCACCTGTTCAAAAACCATTCGTCTTTTGTCCCCACTGGCATCAAGGGCGGCAAGAACTGCGCCATGGATTTTCTGGTCATTTTGCTGTGCCCAGCTATGCCATGCTGTTCCTAAAACCAATATATGTGGCTTTGCAGAGTTGATATGGCCTGTCAGCTCATCAGCATCTGATGATTGAATTTCTGCCAGCTCAATGCCAAGCATCCTTGCCTCATCACGCCAAGCAGCACGGCCTTTGCTGTTATCTTCTTCATCATAAAGAACAAGACAGCGCAAGCCACGATTAAAAGCCGACTGGCGCAAATCTTCCCATGGGGCCGCGACACGCCAGTAGCCGCCTCTTGGTGCACCTGCCTCAACCATGATGGGGGGTAATGGTTCTGCCGCGACTTTAGGATGATGATTAACCCCTAACATCGGGGCGTTTCGGTTATCCATCTCATGCTGGCGCTGGGTAGCCGCCTGCTTTGCCCATGCCAACACTTGCCCTGATGCTGCCAACGCAAGCGCACCGCCTGATGCCTCAATCTCTTGGAAAATCTGCCATGCTTTCGCCGCCAGCTCTTGGCTCATCGCTTCGAGGGCATCCGCACCATAGGCAGGATCTGCCACTTGATCCAATCGTGCTTCATGGCGCATGATCAGCTGAATATTTCGAGCAAGGCGGCGGCTCATCCCTGTGCTTCCCGTCAGCCAATCATGAGGCAAGGTCGTGATCAGATCGCTTCCCCCCAGTGCCGCCCCAAGGCTAGCTGTGGTGTTCCGCAGGATATTATTCATGGGCTCAATCCGCGTCATCATCCGATCTGATGTCAGGGCATGAAGCACCGGCAAATGGTCTGGCACCACACCCATGACTGAGGCCAAACGAAGCAATAAATACCGTGCCGCCCTTGTCTTTGCTAAGGCTGGATAAAGTTCTGCTGATACTGCTATGCGCATCACCAAACGGGCACTTCCCTGATCAGGGGAACATCCTGCAGCGTCAAGGCAACGCCATTGCCACAAGAGCGTGGAAAGCCCAAATGCCAATTCCTGTGCTTGGGTCAACCCTAACCGATGCGCGGTATCCCCTGATGCAGCAAAAATGCGGCACCCCGGCAAAGCTGAAAACTGATCCTTTTGCCAGGTGGCTAATGCCGCCCCCTCAGCCTCAGCTTCGGCCATGGTTGCTAGACCTGTTATCATATTTGCGATCGGATCAGCCCCAAGATGAACCCGAAGTCCAGCGCCTTTATCATCCATCCCTGACGTAAAATCTATCCAGGCCGCCGCTAACGCTATGCTGTCTTGGCCATGATGAAATCCAAATCCACATGCTGACATGATGACCCCGTCAAGCAAACGCGGGAAATCATAACCTTGATGAACAGCAAGCCCAGATTGGACCATGCGAGGGATCATGACGAAAGTGGTTCCGCCCTCCAATTCAGCAAGAATACTGCGATTAAGCGTTTTAGTGTCTGTGCTATCTGCCGCGTGCTGAGCCATTTGCCAGCCTTGGAACAAAGGTGACACCACGGGATGAGGCGACACTGCACTACCCGGATAAAGAGGTGGCAAGCGCAGCCCATCTTCGCTTATCGGGGTGATGTGATCTAACCCATTAGCGTCAGTGCCTAAAGTCTTGCTAACCAACTCAAGCCAGTTTGACCAATTTTTATCTTGCGTGTCGTTCATCACACTTGGTGTTTTATTTCCTCAGACAAATCAGAAATGATGAAAACATAGTTTCATGCCTATACCGCCTCATGATACGATAGTTTCATGGCATCCGTCATCCACAAACCGCTACTTTTGGCATCCCGTGTCCTGATCATAATCAGCGCATTGATCGCGGCAAGGCTGATCGCTATTGGGATCAGCCCCCTAGATTTGAGTGTTGATGAAGCGCAATACTGGCTATGGAGCCAAAATCCATCAGCAGGATATTTTACGAAACCGCCTATGATCGCATGGGTAATAGGGGTGGGGACGGCACTTGCTGGATCAGCGGAATATGGCGTTCGGCTTATGGCACCTTTGCTTCACGGTGTCACAGCACTGGTTTTATGGCAACTTGCCGCAAGACTATTCCACCCGATGGCAGGACGGATTGCGGCTTTGGGCTGGATCACTTTGCCTGCGACAGGGCTAGGCAGTTTTATTATCTCAACCGATACCCCTCTTTTGCTTTTTACCTCAACGATGCTCTTGGTGCTGTCGCCATTAGCCCATGGCCGTTCACCCGGATTATTTGGCTTTCTTTTGGCAGGGATCATGTTGGGACTTGGGTTTTTGTCAAAATATGCCGCGATTTTTAGCCTAATGGGAATCATCATTTTCTGGATTGTCCAGCCGCGGGATAAAGCCTCTCTTGGGCTTAAGGATATCGCGGTAATCATCTTGGCTGCGTTAATTGTCATTAGCCCCAATCTGATTTGGAATTTTCACCATGGCTTTTCCACCATTACACATTTGGGGGATAACGCGAATATTGATCAGTCACAGCTGGCTTTTGGATTGTCACTGGTGGCGGCATCATTGGCATCTGGATTCTCGTTTTTGCTTGCCCAGTTCGGGGTCATTGGCCCGGTGGTAATGCTTGGGGTTTTGATAGCTGTTAAAACCACAGATGGCTTAAGACACCGTTTCCTTTTGGGGTTTATATTGCCGCCATTAGTCATCATTACTATTCAAGCTATGATCAGCGAGGCTAACGCTAATTGGGCAGTACTGGCATGGCCACCCGCCTTGGTCATGCTGGCGGGGTGGTGTTGTGATAAAGAAGGCCGCATCCGAAAACCTTTTTGGCTAACTGCCATGGCTGTAAGCAATGGATTTTTGGCAGTTGTGATTTGGTTGGTTAGCCTAACTGGCCATCTTGGCGTATTGACGCCGTCATCTGATCCTCTTCGCCATTTGCGAGGGTGGGATAGCCATCATGCCGCTTTACTAGCGGTCATAACCGAACATCCGGTCAATACCATCATCACCGACCGCCGGGGTTCTGCCGCGTTGATGACCCACGCCTTACGCGATCAAGACATTTCCGTTACTATCATTGATGCAGATGGTGTTCCCTCTAACCATTTTGAAGCGTCACATCCTTACCTGTCCATGGGCAAAGGTGATCCGGTGATACTGATGACAGAGGCCAATACACCACCAGCTATTCCAAAGGTTCGCTGGATCAAATCTATCGGGGAAAGCCGTATTAAGATTAGTCATAATCGTAACCGGCATTTCATTTTTTATCTTGGCATCGAAGAGACCAGCAAATCGCCATAACCCTGTTTTCGATACCCTAGGGTGAAGATGGGTTTATCTTTTGCGTGGTTAAGCGGCGAAAAACCGCTAGGGTTTTCTCACTGATATGATGTTCCATGCCTTCCGCGTCGGCATCAGCCGTAACCGGATCAACCCCAATGGCAATTAAAAAATCACGCACCACCGCATGACGTTCTGAACAACTATCCGCCAGCGATTTCCCTGCATCTGTAAGGTAAATTGGTTGATACGGCTCTGTGCTGACCAAGCCTTCCCGATGAAGCCTCTGGATAGTGGCATTAACCGTAGGGGCAGACACACCGAATCTGGCCGCAAGATCAACCGTCCTTGCCTCACCATACTGGGCAATAAGATCAGCGATCATTTCAACATAATCTTCGGCAATCTCGCTTTGGTGGGCAATACGAATACGCTCAAATCTAGCCGCGCTAACCGCGACATCACATTCAGATACATCCCTATGGTTTTGAGTGGCATCAATATCTAGGTTTTGCAGCGCTTTTCTATCCATCATTCGGCTCGATGTCTTCCCGATCTCCATGCTTTGCATGATCAAAGCTTATGGTTTTCCAAAAAGTAATTTCCTAATTGATATTAGGGTAGGGAAGTCAAATCCACCGCGCAAGGTCAAAATTTGCTTGTCATTAGGTGATCAGAGTGGCAAATCATTAAGGGACATTTCACTTCACGAGAGCAACCATGACAGATCACAACGTTGAGATTGAAGCCGCGGCATTTCGCCGGTTGATTAAACATCTCCAAGAACGCACCGATGTTCAGAATATTGATCTGATGAATATGGCTGGCTTTTGCCGGAATTGCCTATCGCGATGGTATCATGAAGCAGCTAGTGAGGCTAATATCGCGGTTGATAGAGAGGCGGCAAAAACCCATGTCTATGGTATGCCTTATGATGATTGGAAAGCCAAATATCAGACTGAGGCCACACCAGAACAGATGGAAGCCTTGAAGAAAAATCACTCGTAGCCCAAAACCAAAACCTGATGGAAGCCATTATGAACGCACCTCAACCTTTCAAAGCTGGCAATCAAACCCCTGATATGTTGCGGCAATTTATTGAACGCATCGAACGCCTAGAAGAAGATAAGGCCGCGCTGATGGCCGATATCCGTGAGGTATATAGCGAGGCCAAAGGTTATGGCTTTGACCCCAAGATTATGCGGCAAGTGGTAAAAATGCGCGCCATGGACAAACAAGACTTGGTCGAACAAGATCAATTAATTGAAACTTATCGGTCTGCCCTTGGCTTGATATAGGATGGCATGATGACTGGTTTCGCCGCCCGCCTTACTGATGCGATTCGCGCCAGAAATTCGGTGCTATGTGCAGGCATTGATCCGCATCTAAATTTAATTCCTGCTCTTTTTCAGCAAAAAGACATGACCGCTTCAGTCAGAGACTGGGCTTTTGAACTCATTCCTCTATTAGCTGGACAAGTGCCAGTGATCAAACCCCAAGCCGCGATGTTTGAACAGCTTGGCCCATCTGGCATGACCATGCTTGCCGCCCTATCCCATGCTGCTATGGATGAAGGTCTGATGGTCATAATGGATGCTAAACGTGGAGATATTGGATCAACCGCCGCCGCATATGCCGAGGCATGGCTGGGTCATGATGCCGGATTTGCATCTGATGCCCTGACTATCAATCCCTATCTAGGACGCGATAGCCTAGAGCCATTTGCCAAAAAAGCACAGGCTGCCAACGCCGGATTATTTACCTTATTGCGGACCAGCAATCCTGGTTCTGCTGATATTCAGATGCTTCAGTCCATTGAAAAGAAACCTGTTTTTCATCACGTGGCAGATATGATTCGTCCCTTTATGGAAAATATGGTGGATGGGTCTGGGTTTTCATCATTTGGTGTTGTGATTGGCGCAACATGGCCAGATGAACAAGTCGCATTGCGAAAAATGCTGCCTGAATGCCTTTTCCTGATCCCCGGGTTTGGCGCCCAAGGGGCAAGTGCCGCCGACGCACTCGCTGGTTTGGTTAAAGGCCCCGAAGGTTGGGAAGGCGGTGTTGTTAATTCCTCGCGTGGGCTAACGATGCCTGCCGAGGCCGCAGAGGCCCGAAATCTGACGGATTGGCGTGCCGCCATCCGCGCCGCTACTAGCCAAACTATCCACGCTCTCCGCTGATTTTTCCCTGTTTTTAATAAGCCTTTAAGCAAGCAAAAGTTTTTTTGCTGGCGTTAAGTCTTTTTTAACTTTCTTACCATAACATACAAAGCAGATGGTCTTGTAGTTGTCGCCATTAAATTAGTGATCGTTCTGTCATCATCAAGCGAAACATTAAAGCTGGTGTTTTGAAAGTATTTTGGAAATGAATAGTATCAACGCTTACCCCATCATTGCGAATGGGGCAGAAAGACAAAAGGGAACCGTCAAATGGTTCAGCGAACGGCTTGGCTATGGCTTTATTGAAGTTGACGGCAATGAGGTCTTTATTCACCGCACTACATTAAGCCAATTTGGCGCTAGCCGATTACTGGCTGAAGATATTGTGATGGTAACGATTACCTCATCAGCACGAGGGCAAATTGTCGATACGCTTTTTGGGATCGAACGTCTGCCAGTTGATAATAGCCTTATTGCCAGTGAACCTGCTGAGGATGAACATATCGCCTATGTGAAGTTTTTCAATGAAATGCGCGGTTATAGTTTTATCGAAGTCGAAGGTTATGATCAGGATATTTTTGTCCATTCCCGTATAATTGAACATAATGGGTTATCCACTATCTACACCAAACAGAAATTGTTGGTTACGGTTGTTCCCGGGGAAAAAGGGAATGAGATTAAAACCATCCGATTGCTAGTAGATCAGGATTCCCAAAATGAAATTCCAGATAATATAGATAACCCAGAAGATGGGCTGCCCGAACGCTATTCTGATATCGTCAGAGATGATGGTGAAACAGACGAAAGCTGATCACCTATATGGCATATTTTGATTTATCAAACCGCCAAAGGATTTCAGCTTAGCGTCTGAGCAAAAGCAGATATTTTCTATTTGTTAACGGCGAGCCATTTTTCCGCATCAAGTGCGGCCATGCACCCCATGCCGGCGGCAGTAACAGCTTGGCGATAGGTTTTATCAACGCAATCTCCTGCGGCAAAAACCCCATTAGTAGAGGTTTGTGTCCGCCCAGCGTCAACGACAATATAGCCTTCTTCATCAAGGGTGATCGCACCTTTGAATGCGGCGGTCGCCGGATCATGACCAATCGCAACAAACATTCCATCACAGGCAATATCCTGCTTACTGTCATCAAGGGTTGAGGCTAAGCGTAGCCCAGTGACACCGCCCATGGGGGCATCATCGCCTAGCACCTCATCAACAACATGATTCCAAATTATGTTAATGTTAGGTGTCTTCATCAATCGGTCTTGCATCACTTTTTCTGCTCTCAGGCTGTCTCGACGATGGATAAGGGTGACTTCCTCACAAATATTAGACAAATAAAGCGCTTCCTCAACCGCCGTATTTCCGCCACCAATCACAGTGACTTTTTTGCCGCGATAGAAAAATCCATCACACGTTGCGCAGGCGGAAACACCTTTGCCATTATAACGCTTTTCACTCTCAAGGCCGAGCCAACGCGCCTGTGCACCTGTGGTGATAATCACACTATCAGCAAAATAAGTATCGCCGCTATCAGTGAAGAGCCGTAAAGGCCGCTGGCTGAAATCAACGCTGGTCACCAAATCATAGGCTATTCTGGCGCCCACGTTTTCTGCCTGTTTCTGCATCTGTTCCATCAGCCATGGGCCTTGGATAGGATCAGCAAAACCAGGATAATTTTCCACATCAGTAGTAATGGTTAATTGTCCCCCTGGCTGCAACCCGGCGATGACAAGCGGTTTAATATTAGCACGCGCGGCATAGATCGCTGCGGTTAGTCCCGCGGCCCCAGTGCCGATAATAACAAGATGTTCTTGATGGTCAGTCATGGTCTCATTTCAACTGTTCAAGGTTTCGGAAATAGTCGAGTGCCTCAGGGTTAGCTAAGGCTTCAGTGTTTTTGACAGGCTTGCCGTGAATAACATCCCGCACAGCCAATTCAGTAATTTTGCCCGAACGAGTGCGCGGAATATCCAGCACCGCAATAATAGCATAAGGCATGTGCCTAGGTGTAGCCCCTTCTCTGATAGATTGTGACAATGACGCCTTAAGCTGTTCATCTAATCTTACGCCTTTGGCCAAACGGACAAAAAGAATGACACGCATATCTTGTTGACCATCTTGGATAATATTCTGGCCAACCACCAAGGCCTCAACAATCTCATCAAAAGCTTCCACTTGGCGATAAATCTCGGCTGTGCCAATGCGTACACCGCCAGGATTAAGGGTTGCATCTGACCGCCCATGAATAATGATGCCGCCGCGTTCCGTCAAAGTTGCCCAATCGCCATGCCGCCACATTCCTGGGAAATGTTCAAAATAGGCCGTACGGTATTTTGCCCCATCGGGGTCATTCCAAAACCCTATGGGCATAGACGGGAATGGTTTTGTGCAGACCAATTCCCCTTGTTGACCAGTGATGGGGCTACCCTCCTCATCCCAAATCTCAACCGCCATGCCCAAGCCACGCGTTTGAATCTCACCTTTATAAACAGGTAAGGTCGGTGCCCCCAAAACAAAACATGACACCAAATCTGTCCCGCCAGAAATGCTGGCCAGATGCAGATCCGACTTAATCGCATCATAGACAAAAGCAAAACCATCTTCAGTCAGGGGCGAGCCCGTAGAAAATATGCGTTTTAAGGATTTGAGGTCTGCATCATCAGCGGGCCGATAGCCACTTTTGCGGGTAGCATCAATGAACTTGGCAGAGGTGCCGAAACTGTCCAGCTGTTCATCCGCTGCCATCCGCCATAACCGTTCCGGGCCAGGATAAAACGGGTTGCCTTCATAAAGAACAATAGTTGCCTTTACCGCCAAGGCCGACACTAACCAATTCCACATCATCCAACCGCAAGTGGTAAAGTAAAATACCTTATCACCAGGCCCATGATCCGAATGAAGCCGATGTTCTTTGACATGTTGAATTAGACTGCCGCCAACACCGTGAACAATGCATTTAGGCGCCCCCGTCGTCCCCGAAGAGTAAAGAATATAAAGGGGATCATTGAACCCTGTGGGCACAAACCCTTCAACCGGAACAGCATGGCTTAATGCATCGTCAAATAGCGTTTCGCCAGATAAAGGAGAATAAGCTTTATCCAGAAACGGAATTACCAATGTAGCCTCAACCGAAGCTAAGCTGGCGCGGAGATGTTGGTTAGTTTCGCGCCGATCAATCACTTTGCCATTATAATGATAGCCATCAACCACCATCAAAACCTTTGGCGCAATCTGACCGAAACGATCAATCACCCCATTGAGGCCGAAATCTGTTGAGCAGGAAGAAAACACCGCGCCAATGGTTGCACTTGCCAAAAGCATGATAACTGCCTCAGGCACATTCGGTGTATAAGCGGCAACCCGGTCTCCTTTGGCAACCCCTTGGGCGGTCAGCCATCCTGCCATCGCCATGACTTGTTGATAGAGTTGCTGACGGCTAAACTCACGCCTTTCCCCATCTTCACGCCAAGCAATAATCGCAGGTTGATCATCCGCATCCTTAAGCAAATTTTCCGCATAATTCAGCTTACCTTGAGGATAGAATTGTCCACCTGTCATTTGATCAGGTTGCGCAAGGATCACATCCCCCTTATCCCCGATCAAACCTTGCCAGTCCCAAAAATGATCCCAAAAGCGTTCAGGATGTTGAACAGACCACTGCCAAAGCTGATGAAAATCACCCTGCCAGTTAGCCTCGCCTTTTTCCACCAGATAAGCCGCAAAATTAGCAACAGCTGAAGATTGCACCCTATCAGCATCAGGTGACCAAAGTAATGACGACATGTACATAAACCTAAAACAGAATGATTGCCGATTGCATATCCATCAAGCATACTGATTTCATTGGTGCTGACAAGACGAAGCTTGCCGCGAGATGAACGAAAGTGTGAGGTCGGGTGATGATGGGATACCGAATGTTTCTGGCAGTAGTGGTTTTGCTTGCCGGAACAAAAACTGGGCTTGCCCTTGAACTCTGGAAAGGGGCGCCGGTTCAGGGCGGAATGGTCATTCTCAAAACTGAACCTGATGCTATCGTAACATGGGATGACAAGCCAATAATGGTAGCCGAAAATGGGCTTTTTGTTATTGGCTTTCATCGGGATGATACCGCCCCGATCACTTTGATTGAAACCCTTACTAATGGTGAGGTAAACCGCCTTGTTCTAACCCCAGAGGTTCGAGTGTTTCAAGAACAACGCATTGATGGCCTTCCGCCAGCTATGGTAACGCCGCCGCAAGATGTTCTTGACCGCATTGCGCGTGACCGTGTCGTGGTTGCTGATGCCCGCGAGGTGATCACCACGATTTTAGCATGGCAAGAGGATTTTATTTGGCCCGCGAAAGGCCCTATCACAGGGGTTTATGGTTCACGCCGTATTCTAAATGGTCAGCCCCGTGCACCCCATTATGGGATTGATATCGCTGCCCCTAAAGGTACGCCTGTTGTTGCCCCAGCCTATGGCATTGTTCGCATGGTTGATGACCTCTATTATACTGGTATCACCATCATTCTTGATCATGGTCATGGCGTGAGTTCAACCTTTTTACATTTGCAAGATGCCGCGGTGAAGCCAGATATGATTATAAGCAAAGGTGATGTGATCGGTTGGGTGGGTTCAACGGGGCGATCTACGGGCCCGCATTTAGACTGGCGTGTGAATTGGCGCAATAAACGCCTTGATCCAGAGCTATTAGCTGGCCCTATGCCGGATTGAAAGCAAATCTGTTGCCTTACGGTTGATCACCACACTTATCATAGCCTCAACAAGCGCATCTATCATCTGATCATCATGAAAAGGACCCGGGGTAATGCGCAACCGTTCCATGCCTTTGGCCACAGTCGGGTAATTAATCGGCTGAATATAAATCCCATACTGTTCCAGCAAGTCCGTGCAAATCGTTCGGCATAACGCCGCATCACCAATCATCACCGGTACGATATGGGATTGTCCCGGGAAAACATAAAATCCAGCTTGGGTCAGTTTATCTTTTAATCTTGCCACTTGTTTTCGTTGTACTTGGCGTTCGCTTTGGCTTTGCCGCAAGTGGCGAATGCTTGCTAATGCGCCACGAGCAATTACAGGCGGCAACGCTGTGGTAAAAATAAAGCCTGAGCCATAACTGCGAACCACATCACAGATTTGATCCGAAGCAGCTATATAACCGCCCATCACACCAAAGGCTTTCCCTAGCGTGCCTTGGATAATATCAATCTGATCCGTGACACCATCGCGTTGCGCTACACCGCCGCCCTGATCCCCATAAAGACCAACAGCATGAACCTCATCGCAATAGGTTAAAGCATCATAGCGCTTAGCTAAGGCAACAATCTCTTTCATAGGGGCAATATCGCCATCCATGGAATAGACAGATTCAAACGCAATCATCTTTGCCCGATCCGCTGGTTCTGCGGCAAGCAAAGATGCCAGATGCGCCATATCATTATGTCGGAAAATCACTTTATCAGCGACTCCATTGCGAATGCCACTGATCATTGAGGCATGGTTGCCCTCATCTGAGAACACCTTCACCCCGTCAAGGATCTTGATCAAGGTAGAAAGGCTGGCATCATTGGCGACATAACCACTGGAAAACACCAACGCTCTTTCCTTGCCATGCAAATCTGCTAATTCGCGCTCAAGTTCCATGACGGCATGACTATTTCCAGAAATGTTGCGTGTTCCGCCAGCACCACCACCTTCATTAGTGCCATTAATCATCGCCTCTTTGACCATCTGAGACTGACCCATTCCAAGATAATCATTAGAACACCAGATAATGATATCACGCGCCCCATTTGGCCCATGCCAGCGCGCATGAGGGTGCTTGCCATCTAGCCGTTCAATTTCAGCAAAGTGACGATATCGGTTTTGATCATGCAGATCATCAAGGCGGTCTGCAAAAATAGTGTCAGCCCAATCAGGCATGGCAGTATCCGTTATAAATCATTATTTTACCGTGATTTAACACGATAGATAGATGGTTGCCTAACGAAAGCATCATGCCTGTGACGATTTCGCGCAAGCCATTTATTCTGAGACTATCAGAGGTTAGATATCATCAACCGGGGGTAATACCGCGCATCCGTTCTGATCTGCGGCGAAGCAATTCCACTGTAGTCAAAAGAACGACGGACAAAATTACCAAGATCGTGGCCACAGCAAGAATCGTTGGGCTAATCTGCTCACGTATCCCAGAGAACATTTGCCGGGGAATCGTACGCTGGGTCACATCCGCCATCTGCAACACCACCACCACTTCATCAAAAGAAGTGATAAAGGCGAACAAGCCCCCAGAAATTACCCCAGGCAAAATTAACGGCATCTGAATCTTGAAAAAGGTTGTGACAGGGCCTGCACCAAGATTTGCCGCAGATCGGGTTAGGCTTCGGTCAAAACCCGTTAAGGTTGCCGTTACCGTGATAATCACAAATGGCGTACCAAGCGCGGCGTGGGAAATGATCAAACCGATATAGGTTTTGGCAAGACCAATATAAGAAAAGAAATAAAACAGGCCAGACGCTGTAATAACCAAAGGCACAACCATCGGCGAGATCAGCAAAGCGGTAATGGCGCGCTTATAGGGCATTTCAGAACGGGAAAGACCAATAGCCGCCAATGTCCCCAGACCCGTAGAAATCAAAGTCGCAAAAAATCCAATAAATAGTGAGTTTTTAATAGACCGTATCCATTGGGCATTGCTCCAAACATCTGACCACCAGCCTTCGGTCGCATCTGGTGCAAACATCCCATTGGTCAAAATATCACGGTACCAGCGCAAGGAAAACGCCTCAGGATCAAGGGCTAGCATACCAGGGGTAAAGCTGAAATACGGCTCTTGATTGAACGACAAAGGGATTAAGATAAGGATAGGCGTAATCAAAAACACAAAAATACCACCGCAAATGATGCGGAAGAAATAAAACCCAAACACTTCACGCGGTGACGCATAAGGAGGAAGCGGCAAGCGATAATCACCAGTGTTTAGCCAAACCGCAATACGGCCCAGAAAATATGCCGCTAATCCCGTTAACAGGCCAAAGGCGATTGAGGCAAAAAGAAACCCACAAATAAGGACTAAGCCGCCAAATAAAGCGCCCGCTTGAAACCGGCTCAACTTTAAGGTGATGACGACCACCGCCATAACCGCAGAAATCACTGCTGCCGCCGCCATGAAAGGCAACATCAAAATGGTGTTACCTTGCGCAGATAGCAACCCAAGGAACGCCCCTAAACCAGCTGGAATAGCCATGCTAAACCATAACGGGGGTTGAGGTGGAATATAGCGGTACTTACCTTGCGACATAACCATTACCCCAGTTTCATATTGTCGATCCCAACCACACGGTCATAGATCCAGAAGAAGAATAAAACGAAGACCAGCAACACAAACCCAAGCGCGGCAGCAAGATTCCAATTCAGTGATTTTCGCATATGGAAATCAATAATGTTTGAAATCATCTGGCCATCCTGACCACCAACCAAAGCAGGTGTAATATAGTAACCAATCGCCAAAATAAAGACCAGCAACGACCCTGCACCAATGCCGGGGACTGATTGTGGGAAATACACCTTCCAAAAGGCTGTCCAGTTTGTCGCCCCCATGGACTTGGCTGCCCTGACATAAGCAGGTGAGATCGTTTTCATCACCGAATACAGCGGCATAATCATAAACGGCAACATAATATGCGTCATCGCAATCAGCGTGCCTGTTTTGTTGTAAATGAGTGAGAAACGATCCTCATCGTTTGCGACCCCAAAGGCAACAAACAAATCATTCATGACCCCTTGGCCTTGTAACATAGCAATCCAGGCGGTAGTTCTGACCAGAAGTGAAGTCCAAAAGGGCATCAGAACAAGTATCAGCAATAAATTAGATGTGCGAAGCGGCAGGTTTGCCATCAAATACGCCACCGGATAACCTAGCAAAAGACAGGCAACGGTAACAATAAAGGAAATTTCAATTGTCCGAATAAAGAGGGTGATATGAATCTGGCGCAATTCGTCTTGCGGTTCAAACCCGCCTGTTGCCTTAGCGCGCATATCGATCGCGTTGGCAATGTAACCTAGCGTATAGGTGTTTGAGGCAATTTTAATTCCTTGCCACAATTCCATATCATTCCAGTCCTTATCCTTAGCTAATAAAGCTTCGAGATATGGCGGTTCAAATTTCTTTGCTGAGCGCGAGGTCGATTTGAACAATGACGTCGCACCAGAATATTCCCGGTTTACGCGATTTGCGACCTTGCCAATATCTTTGTTTTCTCTCGCCCTTATCAGATCAGACACCATCGCAGCAGCCATGGCTTCGGTAATTGGGCTTTCGCCATCCCATTCCTGCATGGCGGTGGTGGATTCCGGCATCAACGAAGAATAGCTGTCATCATAAACCGCAGCCGAAAGCATAAAGAGAATAGGCAAAACAAAGGCGCTGATAATCAAGGCCAGCAATGGACAAACAAGACCAAAGGCCCGCAGCTTTGTGCGGAACATCGATTGCGCCAGCTTCTTTTTTAGCGGGGTTCCGTCAGCGGCGAGAATGCGCGTATCCGACATAATGATTGAGACCTCTGTCTTACAACGGAAAAAGAAAAAGGGTGAAAGGGGGTTTTAGCCCTTTCACCCAAAGATAGTTTTAGTTAGCTAACCAAGCGTTGAAACGCTCGTTCATTTCGTCTTGGTTGTCTGCCCACCATTCAAAGTCGTTCTGAATAGCAGTTTTGAAGTTATCAGGCGCTGTTGGCATCTGTGGGCCCATAGCAAGGGATGGCTTGCTGTGGAAAGAACCAACTAAAGGCGCGGATGACTTACGAGCAGGACCATAGGAAATGTATGAAGCCTGATCAGCAAGACGCTGTGTATCGGTTGAGAACGCGATAAAGTCTAGAGCGAGTTGCTTATTCTTTGAGCCTTTTGGAATGATGAAGAGGTCAAGATCATAAACCTGTGCATCCCAAACGATTTCAAATGGCTTATCTTCAGAAGCAACAGCATTAAAGATACGGCCATTATAAGCAGTGGTCATGACCACTTCACCATCAGCCAAAAGCTGTGGAGGCTGAGCGCCAGCTTCCCACCAGATCACATCATCTTTGATGGTATCAAGCTTAGCGAAAGCACGGTCAACACCAGCATCGGTAGACAGGACTTCATAAATATCACCAGGTGCTACCCCATCAGCGGCCAGAGCCATTTCAAGGTTTGCCTTTGGTGATTTACGCATGCCGCGCTTACCAGGGAAATTCGCAGTGTCAAAGAAATCGCTGATGGTCTTTGGGCCATTTGACATCACTGATGAATCATAGGCGTAAATGGTTGACCATACGATAGAAGGAATAGCGCAATCCGTTACAGAACCTTCAATGAAATCTGACATGGCAGGTGTGCCGTCAGGGGCTGCTGGCAGAATCGCAGGATCAATTTCTTCTGCAAGACCTTCGTCACAGGCGCGAACCGCGTCTGAAAGTTCAACGTCAACCACATCCCAAGAGACATTGCCGGCTTCTACCTGAGCCTTAATTTCGGCAATACCACCATTGTAATCTTCAGAAACTACGCTGGCGCCAGTCTTTTTGGTCCATGGCTTGTGGTAAGCTTCGACCTGAGATTTGGTGTAAGCACCACCCCAGGATACCACGGTCAGGCTCTCAGCTGATGCCGCACTTGCAACAGCAAGTGAAAGAACAGCAGCAGATGCCATCGTCATGCTTTTCTTAAATGTCATTACTTCCTCCTAAATCAAAGTAAATTTCAGTTTAATCAGATTAAACCAAGCATTGATTATTATTAACTATAATCAAGTGCCCGGCAATCATCAATATTCCAACTAACGAAACCATCTTTACCCGGTGCTAGGGTAATGGTCTTGTTGGAATTCGGAATCTTGGCGATAAACTCATCATTTCCGGCTACAGACATGCGGCAACGGATATGATCACCAAGGTAAATCATCTCAAGGACTTTAGCTGGTAGGCTCATTTTTCCTTTCGGTGCTTTGGCCTCAAAAGCAACACGTTCTGGGCGAATCGACAAAGTGGTTTGCCCACCTTTGGCGACTTCAACGACTTTAACCGCCTCCACGTGACCATGTTTGCCCAGATCAACATCGACCTTGCCAGCCTTAGTTGAGGTGACCTTGCCAACCAGCGTATTGTTTTCACCAATAAATTGGGCGACGAACGCATTATCCGGCCGCTCATATAAGGTCACAGGATCCGCCAATTGTTGAACCACACCATCATTGAACACAGCGATGCGGTTTGACATGGTCAAGGCCTCTGACTGATCATGGGTTACATAAACGACTGTCACACCAAGCGATTCATGAATATGCTTAATCTCATACTGCATATGTTCACGAAGTTGCTTATCAAGGGCGCCAAGTGGTTCATCCATGAGCACCAGTTCAGGTTCAAACACCAATGCTCTTGCCAAGGCAATACGCTGTTGCTGTCCACCGGAAAGCTGTGCTGGTTTACGGTCACCAAAGGCTTCCATCTGAACCATTTCCAGCGCCCGTTTAACTTTGGCCTCTGTTTCTGCCTTGTCCATTTTGCGAACTTTAAGCGGAAAGGCCAGATTCTCATTAACTGTCATATGAGGAAACAAAGCATAGTTTTGAAACACCATGCCAATGCCGCGGCGATGGGGCGGAATATTATTAATGGGTTTCCCATCAAGAAGAATATCCCCGTGGGTTGCGGTTTCAAAACCTGCCAACATCATCAGGCAAGTTGTCTTACCTGAACCTGATGGCCCAAGCATGGTGACAAATTCCCCTTTTTCGATATCGAGATTCAGATTCTTCACAACAAGGCTTTCGCCATCGTAACTTTTCTGAACATTGTCGTAACGAACAAAAGGCAATGATTTTGCCATTGAAATCTCCATGAATTGATTAATGACAAGAAAACAGATTGATAAGGGTGATGCAAGTTTTTTCCTCTACCCAACAATCAAATCTAGCGAAGACCTTCCCAACCTTTCATTTCCTGTGCTTGTAACCAGATAGCTCTCGCCAAGTGTCATAGCGACTCCAGCTTCACTATCCATCAGAATCATATGCATGAAATAGGTCATGCCTTCTTTAAGCACCACCGGATTGCCCGAATAAAACATGGGCCAGTCCATCCAATTCGGAGAAAAGGTTGTTCCCATACTGTAACCACAAGCATTCATCCGGGCATGGTTAAACCCATGAGCATCCATAACCTTTGCATGGGCGTCAAATACGCCGCCCACTGTTTTGCCAGGGGACAAGGCTTCTTCACACGCTTCTAAAGCTGCCACGCAAGCAGTATGCATCGCTTTATGTTCATCTCTGGGTTTGCCAATCGGGATAGTGCGCATCATTGCCGCGTGATAATGGCGATACGCTCCTGCCCATTCCAAGGTGAGTTGGTCAGTTTCTGACAACACGCGCCGACCAGAAAAATAGCGGCAGAGCAACGCATCTGGGCCAGAGCCAATAATAAACTCATTTCCTGGGTAATCACCGCCACCTTTGAAAATCTCTCCCTGCATGGCGGCTAGGATATGCCCTTCATCCGCGCCAGCATGGGCCAATTCAATAGCCGCATCTAGGGCAAGATCGGCCAGTTCAGCTGCCTTGCGAGCATAAACAATTTCTTCGTCAGACTTGATCAGCCTAAGAGACGAGATTAATTCAGAATCATCGACTAATGTGGCAAAAGCATCTAGCGCTGTGTTTAGCCGCATAGCTGACCGGCCTGTCATCCCATAGGCCTCATATTCCACCCCAAGGCGCTTACCTTTCAGCCCCATTTCATCTAGCAAATCGCGCAAATCATCATGGGGAGTGCTACCATGCTTATCCACCCAGACACGAATATCCGCAATGTTGGAGGTGTTTTGCGCCTGCCGCAAATCTGGGGCGCGCGTGATTAAGGTCATCTCACCATCTGCACGCACCACCAGACATTGAAAAAACACATAGCCGAAAGTATCGTAGCCTGTGAGCCAATACATGCTTTCCTGACGGAACAAAAGCATGCCGTCATAATTTGCTTTAGCAATTGCGTTTTTGAGTTCTTGTCGACGGCGAGAAAACTCTTGATCTGAAAAATGAAGTGCCATTCCTATGTTTTCCTTTTGTGATAGAGAATGCGGCCGATCGCATTAAGCAAAATCTGCGCCGCTAGCGTGGTGGTCGAACCTGTATGATCATAATCTGGTGCGACCTCAACCAAATCCATGCCAACAACCGTATTTCGGCGCGCCAGCCCATCCAGCAATTCCAACACCTCATAATAAAGAAAGCCACCATGGCTAGGCGTGCCAGTCCCTGGTGCAATCGAAGGATCGAAACCGTCAATGTCTATAGTAATGTATACTCGGCCTTCGGGAATTCGCGCCAGCAATGCCTCAACCCCAAGGGCGCGAGCCTGCCTGACCGAAAGAATATCTGACCCCATTGTCCGCGCATCTTCATACCCATCACGAGCCGTTGAGGAAACATTACGGATCCCGACCTGGGTTAGGCCTGTGACATAGAGTTTTTCAGCAGCACGGCGCATAGGATTGCCATGCCCTGCAGTTACCCCATGGCGGCTGTCAACAAAATCTAAATGAGCGTCAATCTGAACAAGATGAAAAGGATCCTGATCACTAAAGGCATTTATCACCGGAATATTGACCGAATGGTCACCGCCTAAGACCACGGGCATTGCCCCTGCCTTTAAGATGGCGCGGACACCATATTCTATGTTGGCGTGGCTTTGCACGGTATCTGTATGAATGATATCCGCATCACCAATATCAACGATGCGGGTGTTTTGACTTTCTAGATAGGTGATATCATCTTCATGATCATACGCGCCACTATGACCAAAGGAAAACAACGTTGATGCCTCGCGGATTCCACGTGGGCCGAATCGAGCACCTGCCCTAAACTGGGTCCCAAAATCAAATGGTGCACCCAAGACAGCAACATCAGCATCAATAGCATCCCAATTTTCAACATAAGGGTATTTGCCAAAACTGCATAAACCAACAAATGGCAAATTTAGCCGACCCTTTTCATAACCATGGCCACTCATCCACATCCTCCACCCTTTTGTCTTTGCATATTGAAACAGTCCTTACGCAAAAAACGCAAGGCCTGTTTCATGCTTGATAGAAAATATGGGTTTATTTTTCTCTGAACACAACGGTCTGTGCGCGTTGGATCGGTGACAAAATATTACCCAGAACGGTGCGCTTGCCGCCTAAGACATCCACGACCACGGGCATCCCCGGAACAACATCGGGGCGAAGCCCTGATTGCTGAAAGATGGGATCAGGAATTTTAATCATGGTCACGATTTTAATTTGCCCCTATCGCTATCCTGCTTTGGGATTATTGGTTGGGGAAATAATCCTCGCAAGAACCTTCTCTGCGCACATCTGCCGTACAGCAATGCAAACCGCCGCCAAAGGCATAGGCATCACGCAAATCAACCTCAATCACATTCATCCCCAATTTGTCCATTTGCTCAGCCTGATAGACTTCGGTCTTTTCAACACAAACGGTTTTAGGGTCTAGCACCAGCACATTCATCGACAGCCAGACAGAGGAATAACAGAGGGGCGGCGGGGCATTATGCGCTGGCTGAGCGGCGTCAACGATCTCCCAACCGTTTTTCTCAAACAACACTCTCTGATCATCTGGAAGACGCCGTTGAGGGTTGTTAAGCAAAAGCCCTGGACGAAGAGGTGTAAAGGTCGCATCAATATGGATAGGGTAAGGATCACCCGGAAAGTTCACCGCATGAACCCGGTGGTCAGGAAAATGCCGCTGAAGCCAGTCAATGCCTTTAAGGTTAGTGGTAAAACCATGCTGAACAACAAGGTCTTTTCCAAACCGCAACACATCGGCGGCATCAAATAAAGGTTCTTCTTCGGTGGTCACAAAAAACTTATCTGCCGTCCATTCTAGACGCTTTTGCTCACCTATTTTTTCAGACAAATAATCTGGGCGATAATCTTCATCGGTCAGTCGTGGTTTAGGGGCCGCTTCGTGGCGCATAGCAGGGTCTTCATTATAATAACGTTGCAACAAAGGCCGATAGCAAAGATATTCAAACCAGCGGCAACGATAGCTCATTGTGGCTTCAAGAATTTCCTTACCTACCGTCAAAAGCACATCCCGAGGCGGCATACAGCCAAACATCGTTTCTGTTTTCCAGTCTGGCGTTTCTGTAGGCTGATTAAAATCAAGTGGGGTGGGTCGATCAACAATGATGCCGCGCTTTTCTAGCATATTAGCAAAATCATCTAATAAGGCATTAGCCCGATCAACCGTTTCCTGTGGGCGCGGTCCATATTGTCCACGCATATCCGAATCCTCTGGAACTTTGGCATCAAGCGCCGGTTCTGGTGCAGGAATACAGCACCCATCCGCTCGCCCAACAATGACATGTTTCAAGGGGTCCCATTCATTCCAGCTGGATACAACAGTTTTGGTATTGACGGCTTCTGGCGGTGTTGCCATGATAATCTCCTTACCGTGATTTATTATGCCGGCAAATTACTGCAAAAAAAAATATCGGGCAATTGCTCATGTTAAGTAAATATTAAACAGTTGGTTTTATACTTCTATCACGACCTCATCCTTCAAGCGTGATGAAAATGATTGAATATTGGACTAAGAAACGCCTGCGGAAGGCGGCAGAAATATCAGGGCTAGGTATTCTTCTGCCTAATAAACAGCCTCTTGCCTCCCCCGCTAAAGGCCAAGCCACGATTGAGTTTACGTCATGGAAACCCATAAGAGGCTTGGCGTTTAAGCCATGCCTTGCTTTGGGTGAGGCCTATGCCAATGGCCAAATGATCATTCATGATGGTGATCTTTATGATGCGCTGAAGCCTTTAATGATTTATGCCAACGCCAATCCTGATATGGGATTGAGCAAATGGGCCGCGCTTTTATCCAAGCCGATCATGCTGATGAAAGATGGCCGCCGAAAAACCCAATCTGCCCATAATATTCATGTCCACTATGATCTGGGGAATGCTTTTTATCAGCTGTTTCTGGATCAAGATATGCAATATTCTTGTGGTTATTTTTCACATCCGGATATGGAAACAGACCTCGCTGTTGCCCAACTGGCCAAAAAAGAACATATCATCAAAAAACTCTGCCTTGATGCCCACAGGAATACCTCCCAAACAGTGCTGGATATCGGTTGCGGTTGGGGCGGAATGGCAGAGACCTTAGCCAAAAATTACGGCGCCAAGGTCACTGGCATTACGCTGTCACGCCAACAGATCGAATTAGCAAATCAAAGGTTAGCCGGAAGCCATTTACCCGTTGAGATTGCCTTTAGTGATTATCGGGATATGACCGGAACCTATGATCGCATTGTTTCGGTTGGCATGTTTGAACATGTTGGAAAGCGGCAGTTCCCCACCTATTTTAAAACTGTGGATCGATTATTAAACAATGATGGCGTTGCGCTTATCCATACGATAGGCAGCACCAAAGCCTCGCGTGGGCAAGACCCGTTTATCAGCAAATATATTTTTCCAGGTGGGTATATCCCAAAATTATCAGAAATCATGACCGCGATTGAACAGACGGAGTTGAAAATCACCGATGTTGAGGTATGGCATGACCATTATGCCAAAACCCTTCGTCATTGGCGGCAAAGATTTATCGCTCAACGCGATGAGGTCTTAGCCATGTTTGATGAGAGATTTTGCCGGTTGTGGGAGTTTTATCTAGCGGGATGTGAATTGGCCTTTAGCCACAACAATTTGGTTGTTTATCAGTTGCAATTAACCCGATCTAAGGGCGTTGTTCCTATCACCCGTGATTATCTCTATTCCGCACAAGATTAACAGAATGGAAAAATTAGGCGTTACGCTCGGATAACGCTTTCTGGCGTTTATGTTCACGCATGATGATATAGCTGTTTGCCAACAGAATTATAGCGGCCCCAAAGTAAAACCACATCGAAGGCCGTTCGCCAAAAAACATTGCGCCTGCCAATATCCCAAAAGGTATTGTTAGAAAATGGACTGGCGCTAACACACTGGCAGGGGCATAAGCATGGCTTGCCGCCATGAGAAATTGCTGAAAACTGGCAAGCACCCCGATAAGGATCAAGATCGGCAAATAGGGCAGAACAGCAACCATATCCTCGCCAAGCCATAACACCAACATTAATGATACAACCATGCCTGAGGTATTGTACCAAAGGGCGGTTGTCGCCGGAGGATTGCTTTTCCCCAATTGCCGCAGCATTAAAAACATAATGGCGGCAAAAAAGGGTGAGGCCAGCGCAAGGGCAATGCCAAATGCCACCCCAGAATCAGAAAACGACGGCGCATTGATTTTTTCCCAAACCAAAACCATCACGCCTAAAAATCCGACAAAAACCGCGCCAATGCGATTCCATCCAACGCGCTCAGCAATTAAAATGGGCGCCATAATGGTAATAAAAATAGGAAGCGTTTGAAAAAAAGCAGAGGCCAGCGAGATATCAATATAAATCACCGCCCCAAACCAAGTGAACAGCCCAAGCATACCTGAAATAATCCGCAATATAAGCGTGTTCCAGTTGCTTATTTTTAGAACATCCGTGCCGCGTTGCCATACCCCATAGATGAACAACAAAGGCAGGCAAAAAGTATAACGCGCCAACAAAATGGTAAAAAACGGAACCGCATCTTTGATACTTTTCACCATCGATGCCAAGCCCAGAGAAAGAATAATTTCCAAGGTTAGGCAAAGCATGCCTAGGATCAGGTAAATAGGCCGAATATCATCATCAGGATGACTATGATCAGGGCTGGTCATGATGGCCCACCGCATGGGATGTCCAGTGATGGCGGCAGAGCGACACATAGAGATCATTGCCGCCAATAGCGATTTGCTCCCCTTCGCTCAAAGGTTTACCATCCGGCCCAAGCCGCAACACCATGGTGGCTTTGCGCCCACACCAACAAATAGTTTTAATCTCACGGATATTGTCTGCCAGCGCTAATAAGACTGCGCTCCCGGGGAAAAGTTCACCTTGAAAATCTGTCCGTAATCCAAAAGTCATCACAGGGATATTGAGATGATCTGCCACCTTAGCCAGTTGCCAGACTTGGTCTCGCGTCAAAAACTGCGCCTCATCCACAAGAAGGCAATCAATAGCCGCTGCAGAATGCTCCGTTTCAGTAATAGCATAAAGATCATCCCCAGATGAAAACGGGATCGCACCTGATTGAATGCCAATACGTGAACTAATCACCGCGTCACCATAGCGATTATCAATTTTCGCTGTCATCAACAGGGTCCGCATCCCCCGTTCGAGATAGTTATGGGATGCCTGCAAAAGTATCGTAGATTTGCCAGCGTTCATGGCCGAATAGTTAAAATACAATTTGGCCATGAACTGCTACCAGATGTTTAGGCGCCGCCGCCAAGGATGGCTTTGACTTCAAGATATTCTTCAAAACCCCATTCAGCTTTTTCACGGCCATTGCCGGAATGCTTATACCCGCCAAAGGGGGCTTCGGATCCACCGCCAGTGTAATTGATATGCACCTGACCTGCACGCAATTCGCGAGCATAATCCATCAGCTGATCCATATTTGCCTCATCGCCTGATACATAAGCTGCCAAGCCGTAATCGGTATCATTGGCAATGGCAATGGCATCATCGCGATCCTGATAGGATAGCACCGAAAGCACGGGGCCAAAGATTTCTTCGCGGGCAATGGTCATATCATTATTGACATGACCAAAGATGGTGGGACGAACAAAATAGCCGCGATTGAGGCCATCCGGACGACCTGTGCCGCCAGTCACCAAAGTCGCGCCTTCATCAATGCCTTTTTGAATCAGCCCTTGGACTTTATCAAACTGCATCTCACTTACCAATGGGCCCATGGTGGTGTTTTCGCTTGTCGGATCACCAACCACAACGGTTTCGGCTGTTTTCTTGGCAATCTCAAGCGCCTCATCATGGCGAGACGCAGGCACAATCATGCGTGTTGGCGCGTTACAGGACTGGCCCGTATTTTCCATCACCCCTAGAACACCATTTTCCACCGCTTTGGCAAATCCCCCGTCATCAAGAACGATATTCGCGGATTTTCCGCCCAATTCTTGGGCAACACGCTTGACCGTATCAGCAGATGCCTTGGCCACCGCAACACCCCCACGGGTAGAACCGGTAAAGGACATAAAGGCAATATCTGGATGCGCACTCATAGCTTCACCAACCACAGGACCATAGCCATTGACCAGATTAAAGACCCCTGCTGGCACCCCGGCGGCATGGCAAACTTCTGCCACGATCATTGATGATAAGGGGGCGATTTCGCTTGGCTTTAAGACGGCTGTGCATCCTGCCCCAAGGCACGGTGCTAACTTCGCCATGACCTGATTAATCGGCCAGTTCCACGGTGTGATCAAGCCACATACCCCAATAGGCTCATGCCGGATGAGAAAATTGTTATGGGTGTATTCAAATTTATGCTCACCCAAAACGCGGATCGCTGTTTTCAAATGGTTTAGCCCGACCAAGGCCTGACTGCCTTTAGCCAGATAGCTTGGTGCACCCATTTCGATCATGATAGCATGAGCAATATCATCAAAGCGGCGTTTGTATTCCTCGCGCACCTCCGTCAAAAGATCCATGCGCTCTTTCACGCTAAATCTGGAATAGCTGGTAAAGGCTGTTTTCGCCGCGGCTACCGCTTTATTGACATCTGCCGCCGAACCGCCACTGATCTGACCGACCGATTCTTCGGTTGCAGGGTTAATGACATCAATAACCTCAGGGGTGGTAGGGTCCACCCATGCGCCATTAATATAGAATTGTAAATTGTTCATAGCATCACCTTATTCTGTTTGCTTCATGAGTTTGAGCTATCGCCATATCCCTCAAAGATAAAAAAAACCTAACACCTTATGAGACCTTATCCGTCAAAGTCTTCAAGCAGACCTTGTTCGTCCAGCACTTTTCTAGCGGCACGGAAACATTCCAACGCCTGTGGCACACCGCAATATATGCCAACAACATGAATAATCGCACGGATTTCCGCTACGCTAACCCCATTGCCAATAGCGCCGCGGCAATGCAATTCCCATTCATGCATTTTTCCAAGCGCACCGATCATCGCTAAGTTCATCATTGAACGGGTTTTTGCGTCAATCGCATCATCGCCCCAACCAAAGCCCCAACACCACGCGGTCATAGCCTGTTGAAATGGGCGCATAAAAGCATCAGCGTTATTTAAGCTATTTTCCACATATTCCGCGCCAAGCGTTTCTTTTCGCTTAGCTACCCCGATTGTAAAATTGTCATCCATTACCGTGTTCTCCTGACCTATGTTCTCTCGACATAGTGCATATTTCTCCTAATATTCGTACTCTTCTGATAGCAATAAGGCAAGCCATCTCCCAGCAAACTTTACCTTAAAGCCTTAAAAGGATAAGATCTTTTCCATGATAAAAGATAAGCTTTAGGAACAAGTAAAGATGAATGGCGATACCGACGTTGCCCGGCTCTATATCAGAGATTTTCCTGATGCTGAAAATGTGGATCGCATGGTGGCATCGGTTGATCTTCAGGTGCGCCACCGAATCAGCGGTGTTAATGCCAGTCTATTGGTATGGCGCGCCACCGCAGAACCTACACGCATGATGGAGTTATGGCGTTATCATAACGAAGATGATCAGGAATGGGTGCGTCAATCCTTAACCGGTGCTCACGTGATCCCTGATGCTATGGCGCCGAAAAATCAAATCTTTACCCTTGATCTGATTTATCAGTCTGATAGCCCAGATTTCTGAACCGCTTGTTGGCGTGCTTCGGCAACGTCACGATCCGAGACATAAATCAGCCCAGCCACCTTTCGCATTAAGGCCGCTTCGTGATCTTCAATAACGCCATCGGCTAGGATCACCTGCCATAATTTTTCCATCAGGTAACATTTTTCTTCATGGCTATAACGGCTATTAATTTGCTTGATCCATCCATAGAGATCAGCAGCCTCATCCGCTTGCACAGCCGCATCCGACATAAGTTGCTCTACTTCATCAGGGGTTAATCCAAACTCGTCCTCGACAATGCGCCGGATCATCGCAAGCTCGGACACATCCGCCTCACCATCAACCATTAAAGCCCGGAACATTAGTGCCGTTGCCGCTAAACGGAGGTTTTCATCCGAGGCGTGATCATCTTCGATTTTCACCGCTACCAATTTTTCAAAAAAACGCATCATCGTATCTTTCCTTTCCCTATGTATTCAGTCATCCCCTATCAGCCCATAAAAGTAAAGCCGCCTCTGATAAAAAGAGGCGGCTTTGGTCTTTGTAAATGTTGTTCATTAGGCGGTTTGCTGATGTTCTGATGCAGTGGTAAATTGCAACGTCCTTTCTCCACCTCCCAATTGGTCAACAACAATCATATCACCATCGGCAAAGCGTCCGCTTATGATCGCTTCCGCCAGAGGGTTTTGCACCTCGTTTTGGATGACACGCTTAAGCGGTCTTGCCCCATATTGAGGATCATAGCCAGCATCAGCCAACCATTGTTTTGCCGCTGGCGTCACCTCAATCATGATCTGTTTTTCAGCTAAACGCTTAGCAAGATGATCAAGCTGAAGATCAACGATATGCGTCATATCCCCACGATCAAGGCGCCGGAACAGCAAGGTGGAATCAATCCGGTTCAGAAACTCTGGCCGGAAAATAGACCGCAAATCTGTCATGACAGCGTCGCGCGCCTTTTCGCTGCTCTCACCATCCTTGAGTTCAAGCAAATGATCTGCCCCAATATTTGAGGTCATCAAAATAATGGTGTTGCGGAAATCCACCTTATGGCCTTGGCTATCTGTCAATTTGCCTTCGTCCAGCACTTGAAGCAGGATATTAAAAATATCTGGATGCGCTTTTTCAATCTCGTCAAAAAGCACCACTTGATAAGGCCGCCGCCGAACTGCTTCAGTTAGACTGCCGCCTTCTTCATAGCCAACATAGCCAGGAGGGGCACCAATTAAGCGTGAAACCGCATGGCGTTCCATATATTCTGACATATCAATTCGCAACACTGCGCTTTCGTCATCAAACAAAAACTCTGCCAAGGCTTTGGATAATTCCGTCTTACCTACCCCTGTTGGGCCTAGCATCATAAAACTGCCAATCGGCTGATTAGGATCAGAAATTCCAGCCCTTGCTCGGCGCGTAGCATTAGCGACCGCCTGAATGGCTTCAGGCTGACCAATCACTCTTGCCGCTAGCAAATCTTCCATTGCCAGCATCTTTTCCTTTTCACCCTCAAGCATTTTATCAACAGGTATTCCTGTCCAGTTGCTAATCACTCGGGCAATATGGGTGCTTTCCACCTCATCATTGAACATTTCTGAAGCAGCAACCAGAGCTTTGGCTTCATCCAATTCTGCGGTTAGCCGAGGCAGAATGCTATAACTGATTTCTGCTGCGTCCTCAAGCCTGCCTTCACGCTGTGCAGATTTCAAGTTATTGCGTTCTGTATCAAGCTGTTGCTGAAGGGATTTTACTTCTTCTAGCCTGGTTTTTACGCCTTCCCATTCACTGGTCAAATCAGCGGATTGCTCTTCTAGTCCCTCTAGATCATTAGCGATCGCGCCAAGCCGGCTTTTATGCCGCTCTGAGGATTCCTTTTTTAATGCCGCCTGTTCAATTTTTAACTGCATGATCTGACGGTCAATATTATCCAAGAGAGGTGGCTTACTATCAGACTGCACCCGCAAAAGGCTAGCGGCCTCATCCATCACATCAATCGCTTTATCGGGCAAAAACCGATCATTGATATACCGGCTCGACAATCTGGCGGCGGCGACCAAGGCCTCATCAGAAATGCGCACCGCGTGATGGTGTTCATATTTTTCTTTTAAACCGCGCAAGACAAAAATGGCGTCTTCAACCGAAGGTTCATTGACATATACAGGCTGAAACCGTCTTGCCAGTGCCGAATCTTTTTCCACATATTTTCGATATTCATCCAATGTGGTAGCGCCAATGCAGTGTAACTCACCTCGTGCTAAAGCAGGCTTTAGCAAATTGGACGCATCCATAGCACCATCGGTTTTACCTGCACCAACCAGTTGATGCATTTCATCAATAAACAGAATGATATTTCCATTTTGTGATTGAACCTCTTTGAGGACAGCTTTAAGCCGTTCTTCAAACTCACCCCGATATTTAGCACCAGCGATGAGCGCCCCCATATCTAGCACCATTAGGATTTTCCCTGCCAGAACACCTGGCACTTCTCCATTAATGATGCGCTGGGCTAGACCCTCAGCAATAGCGGTTTTGCCAACCCCTGGTTCGCCAATCAACACAGGATTATTCTTGGTGCGGCGTGACAGGATTTGAATGGTACGGCGAATTTCCTGATCCCTGCCAATGACGGGATCCAGTTTGCCTTTTCTTGCCATATCAGTCAGGTCGGTTGCATATCGGCTCAAGGCCTCAAATTGATCTTCGGCGGCGTCGCTATCTATGGTTTTGCCGCCCCTAGTCGCGGAAGATGCGGCCTTTAATGCTTGCGCCGTCACACCTGCGGCTTTCATTATTTCCGCAACAGAGCTTTTTGATTCGGCCATGACAATCAGCACGGTATCAGCGGCAACAAACTGATCGCCAGCCTGCTTTGCTGCTTTTTCTGCTTGTGCCAATATTCGGGCAAGATGCCCATCAAGATGGAGCTGGGCATTACTTCCAGTCATCCTAGGCATAGCATTAAGAGCTTGATTTAAGCTTTGTTTCAGCTGATCTGCATGGCCCCCACTTCGGTTGACCAGCATCACCGCCAACGCATCTGGGTTTTCCAGCATGGCAGCCAAAAGATGTTCGGTAGTAAGCTGAGGATGACCATTGGCAAGGGCCGTGTTTTGTGCCTCACCTATGGCGTTGCGCATGAGCGCAGTATAATGATCAAGTTGCATAACATATCTCCATTATTCTTACCGTCACCCCTGATCAGGCAGTTGCGGCGAATATCAGATAATCTGCCCATTATTGGCGCAGATCGGATAAAGCGGCTCACGATTGACACCGCCTATAATTCTTAAATAAGAACCTTAAAGCTGGGTTTCAATAGTCAACAGAATTAACGGGCGTTGGGGAAAAACAGTTGTTGTCCTGCGACTTGATATCTGGAAATGATATCCTGACCTTTTTCTGATAACAACCATTCGGTCACGCGGATAGCGGCGGAAACATTTGTATCCGGGCAACGATTGGGGCTAACCGGAATAATGCCGTATTGGTTAAACAGAGGGGGGTCACCTTCAAACACAATGCGGTGTTGTTTTTTATCACCATAGGCTAGCCATGTGCTGCGATCCGATAATGTATAACCGTTCATTTCAAGCGCGATTGTAATCGTCGCCCCCATACCGCTTCCAGTTTCGCGGTATTGTTGCAAATCACGCGGATTCACATCAATTCGGTGCCATAGCCTAAGCTCAGCTTTATTAGTGCCACTATCGTCACCGCGAGAAACAAAGGTTGCGTCCTGATCAAGAAACTTCGTTAAGGCGGCATTAATGGAATCGGCAAGGCTGGCTCCAATCGGATCATCCGATGGCCCAATCAAAACATAATCATTATACATCAGATCTTCGCGATAAAGCCCGTGACCATCTTTGATAAATTGCTCTTCGTCTTGTTTGGAATGTACCAGCAACAAATCCCCATCACAATTTCGGGCATTGCTAATAGCCTGCCCTGTGCCAACCGCAACTACATGAACCACAATGCCTGTATCCTCAGCGATGAAGGGAATGAGATAATCATAAAGCCCAGAGTTCTGTGCCGAGGTTGTTGATTGCAAGATGATACGCTGGTCATCGGGTATCGCTGATTTTGACATCAATAGAAAAATAGCAACAATAATTAATCGATACATAGGGATACTGCTTTATTTGCGAGGTCTAAAATAAAACTGGATAATAATAACGGGTAAAAGCCCCGTCAATACGATCATTAAGGCAGGTAAAGCCGCCTTTTCAATAAGCTCATCATGGGCATATTGATAGGTTATTGTCGCAAGCGTGTTGAAATCAAAAGGGCGCAGCAACAGCGTCATTGGCAGTTCTTTCATAATATCAACAAAGACTAATAATCCTCCGGCAAGCACGGCTGGCCTAATAAGAGGCAGCACAACACGGCGGATGCTAATAACAAAGCCATTCCCCATAACCCGACTAGCTGGGACAAGCGTGCTTGGCATACCTTCAAGCGCAGATTGCACCGCCCCTAATCCCACCGCTTGAAAACGAACCATATAGGCAAGGATTAACATCACGATGCCGCCACCTAACAATGGGCCCCATTTGGCGTCAAATACGGCTAGGCCAATCCAGTGCCAACCCTGATCAATATAGCCAATAGCGGCTAGTACCCCTAACGCCAGCACCGTTCCCGGAAAGGCATAACCCGTAGCGGAAAGGCCAGCCAAAAGCCGTCCAAATTGGGATGGCACATAGCAAGAAATAATCCCAATCGTAAGGGCAGATGCCATTATCACCACCATTCCCAACCCTGCGACCAATAAGGTTTGAACAACCGCGCTGGTAATATCTGACATATGCCCAACGCCTTGCCCAATGCTAAAGTGAACCAGAATTGTTACCGGCAAAATAAAACCTAGGATAATTGGAAACAGACAGATTAGCGGCAACACAACGCGCCACAGACCCTCTGCCTCAGCCCTTGGCACACCTGTGATGCCACTTCGGGTATTAACAAAGCGATTTTTATTCCTGCCATACCGCTCAGAGCCAAGCAGAATAAACACCAGCACAAATGCCATCAACGCCAGTTGCGCGGCGGTGGTAATGCTATTCATCCCAAGCCAAACATTGTAAACACCCAGACTGATGGTCTCAACGGCAAAGAAATCCACCGTTCCAAAATCTGCTACCACTTCCATCAGGACAAGGGCTAATCCTGCGATAATCGCTGGCCTTCCCATGGGCAACCCAACATGCTTGATCAGGCTTCTTCCTGTGAGAAGCGTCGCCTCAAACACGCGAGTAGGGATTTGCCCAAACCCTGTGCGAGCCATTAAATAGACATAAGGATACAGCACCAACCCCATAACAAAGATTGCGCCGCCCATGCTACGAATCTCTGGAAACCAGTATTGTTTCCAACTAGTGAAACCATAATGCTGTCTGATTAACGATTGGACAGGCCCAGCATAATCCAGAAACCCTGTATAGACATAAGCAATAATATATGACGGGATTGCCATAGGCAGCAGCAACATCCAAGACAGGCTATGGCGAAACGGAAACTCATAACGGCTGACCACCCATGCTGTTGTTACACCAATCCCTAGGGTCAGAATTCCCACACCAGCGATCAGGATCATGGTGTTGCTCAAATACCGAAACAATACCGTTTCGATCAAATGTTGCATCAGATCACGGTTATCCCCCATCGCGGTAATGACCAGAGCTAAAACCGGAAGGATAAGAATAAGACAAACCGAAATCAAAACAGCGTTGAGCCAACCTTGACCTTTCCAAGGGGATGGCGCATGGGCATAATGATGCAATGAACCCAACATGGGTGACCTACTGGCTATTTTATATCAGCCGGTGATCCTATCACTAAAGCCGTGAAATGCAATGTTATTGCGAATGATTTGCAAAGCTTCTGAAACTAGCTTTTGCCCGTTTCGCTTATCCTTGAGAGACTTTTGATGCTTCGGATATCAAATCAATTGGGTTTCAGCTTGCGACCGAATAATTCGAGCCGGTGCCCGACTAGCTCAAAGCCCATATCTCGGGCAATTTTCTCTTTTAGTTCTTCGAGTTCTGCGTGATAAAACTCATGGATGTCACCATTATCAACATCGACCAGATGCTCATGATGACCGCGGGCTAGTTCATATCTAGCTTTTCCGTCCCCAACCTCAACCTTTTCAATCAAATCAGCCTGTTCCAATAGGCTGACCGTGCGATAGATGGTAGCAAGAGAAATGGTGTCATCAATATCAATAGCGCGGCGATAAATCGTATCAACATCGGGATGGTCATCGGCACTATCAATAAGTTCAATAATAATACGGCGCTGATTGGTGATGCGTAATCCGGCTTCCAGACATTTGTCGATAATATTTGTCATTGGGTATTTCCAGTTTTGAATGTTTCTATACTAGCGCGAACATTCTTATCCTGCAAGGTGGCTTATCCCGAATGATCTTATTCTATGGTCACTTTATCCCCAATTTTAATATTTCCGCCGTGCTTTACCTGACAGCATACCCCGCCGCGCCAATCTGGCATCAACGCCTGCCGCAGACCATGGCTGGTGGCATCCATCACTTCGCAAGGTGCAGTTTCTTCAACGATCAGTAATTCAACCTCACCAATACGGATCACGCCGCCTGTCTGTTGCGGTGATCTGCCACCAGAAATCAACAAATTTGCACGGCGATCAGACCAATCCAACGTTTTGCCAATCGCTTGACAAGCATCTTCCCAGTCATCCTTAAACAACACACTAATTTGCCGTAGACGTTTGCGGCCGCGGGCATCATTGGTAATGCCGGCCTCAATAGTTACCTCAGCTTCGTTCTGCTTTTCCATTGGTGCCATAATTTTTGGCGCAACGGCAATGCCCGCTATTGATAAAGTCATATGCTTTCCTTTCTTGTTATTGTCCTATTCGCATGATCAGATAATTGCCATTTCCAGATAAGGGCGGTTTTCCAATATTCGGTCAATCCCCAATGGACTAAGATCAAGGCTCTTATATGATCCGTTGAGGATGAGTTCTGCCACCCCTCGCCCCATCGCCGGGGACTGCTGTAACCCATGGCCTGAAAACCCGTTTACAAAAATGAAATTGTCACAATCTGGATGAATGCCAACAATAGCATTTTGATCCAGCGTATTATAGGCGTAATGCCCTGCCCATACATTTATCATCTTAACCGCCTCAAACGCGGGAATACGGCTAGCTAAAATAGGCCAAACATGATCCTGCCAATAACTGTGATCCATTGAAAAATCATCAGGGGCACGAGGGTAATCATTAGCTGGCGGTGATCCGACCATATACTGATTTCTATCACGCCCATAAGGGCGATAATGAATACCACTCGGATCAATTGTCAATGGCATGACTTGTTCCAACGGATGTTCTGCGTCAATGATATAGGTATAGCGGCAACGCGGCTCAACAGGTAGGGGGTCAAACCCTGCCATCTCTGCTGTGCGCGATGCCCTTGGTCCACTGGCATTGATGATTGTTCCAGCACTAATCTCTTCCCCAGATTTCAGGGTTACGCTATTCACACGGCGCCCTGAACGACCAATCGCCACCACTTCGTTTTCAATATATTCTACGCCTGCGGTTCGTGCGCCACGGCGGAACCATTCAAAGATCGTACTGCCTTCAAAATAGCCTTCGTCCTTTGTGTTTAGTGACCCTAAAATAATATCATCAAGACGGTAAAAAGGATAACGGGCGGCAATCTCATCTGGGCTAAGGATCACTGTCCCTGCCCCTAAGTCAGACTGAATACCCTGTAATTTCCGGAGAATATCTGCCTTATCTGGCTGGTCCGTCAAATAGAGATAGCCAAAGTTTTGGATTTTCAGCTCTGGCACATCTGGAAGCGGTGCCATATATGACTGAAACTCGCGAATAAACTCTGCCGTGTATTGGGAAATGCGAACATTCAATTCGTTTGAGAATTGCTGTCTGACACAGGAATTGGTGTGTGAGGTAGAGGCCCACTCATAACTCATATCTCGTTCTACCACCAGAACAGACCCCGTAAAGCCATAGTGCTTTTTCAGAAACCATGCGCATGACGACCCCAACATGGCGCCACCAACAATAACAACATCATAAGATTTTTTAGAAGGTGACAATTATCTTTCTCCCAACATCCAACTTTTCCCTATTTATGGTGACACAAATGCCAAAGGCAAACAATATCCATCTTGAGAGTTAGCTCAGAAGAACTTTGCTTAATTTGATTGTCCTTGAGAGATATGATTAGCTTTCTGATCATTGCCAGTGAAACTTGGCACTCCTTCTCCATCCACCTCACGGATGTTCACTTCGACATTTGCCAAATTGCCATCAATGGCGGTCTCGCCATCACTAATCGACCCAAAATGGCCAGCAAGATAAACTTGAGCTTCTTTTTTGACATTAGTGTCTTGGGAGATCACACGCACATTTCGATCCCTTCAGATCAGTGGCTGGGTAGAGGCAGGATTTACCGATGCTTCCGCCGAGTGGTCTAGGGCTGCAGAGTTCGGGGTCAGTTCCGAAATCACTAAGGATATTTTCCCTGGTTTGTTTAGCCTTTCAACCCACTATAGCACTGCTGATCATGCTCATACTAACCCAAGCCATGGTGATATACGGCGGCATGATATCATCCGCCAGATGACCATCAAGCATCGCATCGGGTTAACCGGATGGTCTGTGCCACAACAAAATGAGCCAAGCGTTACGATCAGCATTGGTGCCACGAACCAAACATCAAATATTGAAAATTATAGCCGCAACAGTAGTGAGATCAGCCTTGTCCTGACACGTTATTTCTAATCCCAACATTATCTTAAGATATGATCAGGCATGATCCCGTAAATACACCTCTGCCAGTTCTGCGGATACTCGACCAAAATCTTCTATCAGATCAGCAACAATATCCGCGTCTCTGTGGCTGCCCACCCATGCCAAAAGAAGCATTCGCCGCAACATGACCATAGTATCTATAATAGCAATATCATCCGCTGAAAGAGGGCGCTCTTTTTTATAGCCTTCAAGCCATGCGGCTTTCCATGCAGGAATATAATCACTGTCTTCAATAAAACTGATCCCTGAGGCAAAATCATACATGAACCAGCCAAAACCGCAGTCGTCAAAATCAATGACATGGACTTGGTGTTGATCGCCTTCTTCAACTAAGAGATTAGCCAGCCGCATATCCGCATGGATTAACCCATAACGCTCAGGGGATTTGCCATATAGGGATAACTGCTTGTTAATCTTTGCTTCGGCCAACTCAAGTGTTGCCATCATAGCAGGGGTTAAGTAAGGCGCATCACGCCAGTTGCCCCAGCGTTTGATTGACCCAAAAATGCCGTCAATATCCCAATGTGGCCTTGTGAACCCTTCGGGCAATACCCAGTCTTGAACATGACGATGAAGCCGCGCTGATAATCCCCCTAAATAGCGAAACAAAAGATCAAGAGGCTGATTATGATCAGGCTCTTTGCCAGTCACAAAAGCAAACATAACCATATGATGCAATGGCTGACCCGGAAGCGTGATGCTCTGAATAGGCTTGCCGTCACATCCCTTAATGATAGCAGGAGTTGCGATCATTTCACTGGCGTTAAGGGCCTGCATCCAGACCAATTCAGAAGCAATGGTTGCCATATCGTGGTAGCCTGGCCGATGGACCCGCAAAACGGTTTTTTCACCATCTGGCGCAGTAATCAGAAAAGTGGCGTTTTCTGAAATATTAATCAGTTCAATCTGGCTTTCAGCTGAAACTGGCCACAGCGCTAGTGCCGACTGAGCAAGTATGATCAGTGTATCGCGACTTCGCTCAATAATGCCTTTATCCATCTGGCGCCCCATAAAAAGACCTGATGATGCGATGTAACCACCACGCCTTGGATGGTCAATGGAATTCACACCATATCTTAAAACAAACGCCTATAGCTTAGCTTCCAGATGCCATCAGGGTGACAAAATCACTAATGGTTCCATCCCTCATGGCTTCAACTGCAGTGCCTTGATTAAGAGGGGCTTTGGCTTTTAATGAAATAGCAAAACGGTTGCCGCCACGAATAAAATCAGAGGTTGCCGCCGCTAAAGGCTGAACAAAATCTAACTGTTGGCTTAGCATTCCATAAAACAAAATTGAGCTAGAGACATTCTCAGCTAAAGCGTCACGATTACCGCCTGAATAAGCATCAAGCATGATATCTGCCAGCATGTCATCCGTGTAAATCAGATCAAAATGATCTAGGGCAAGCGATGTGCGTGTTAACATGGTCTGCGGGATATCCCCCGAGGCATTAGCAAAAATCATCTCATAAGTCTGTTTGTCCATTCCAGTAACCAAACCAGAGATATCTAATTTCCCAAGATCCGCAACATCCATTCCGTAAGTCATGCTAACGGTTTCTTTTTCTAAACTCACCTCATAGTTCATCAACAGGTCAACAACAACATTATCAATGCCAGTCGTCATCATAATCGCTTCTATTTCTGGCCTATTCATCAGATCAGGCGTTGAAATCATATCGTCTATGACAATATCGATACTGGTCAACATTCCGCGATCACGCCTAATATCGCTGACTGCTATTAATTTAGTCTCAATAGTTCCAGTGGCTGATGTGGCCTTAAGGTTTTTAATTTCAAACTCTGATATGCCTAGCTGATCTCGGATCATCGCATCTTCATTCCAGAGCATAAGAGGCAGGATATCCATGCGATCAACGGACAATGCGCTTACGCTGATCGTATCCCCATAACTTTCCGCCATCAGATCCTCAACTGAAATTCCCATGCTAGCATCTTTGATATCCGTCAGCTCAAATCTGCTAAAGCGGAAGCTGTCACCATCTTTTCTAAACTCTGTGTCTTTCAAGATAATACGATCAATCACCAGTGATTGCGCCAATCGCATCGGGTCGATTGCTAATGCCCTTAAATCGGTTTTCAGGATGGCGGCGTTTCGGATTTCCAATGCGCCAATTGTGCCAAGGTTTTCCCCCTTTTCAGTCAGACTTATCTGAAAAGCGTCAATGACATGGATACTATCATCATCCGCTGAAATGGTGATCTGATCCATAGTGAGGCTATCGCCATCATCAGAGGTAAGCGCAACATCTGAAATGGTAAGTGAACGCGTTAACCCGTTCGCGGAATAATCACCATAAGACAGGCTGAACCCATCTAAGTTTTGGTCCACGTATGCCGCAGCCTCAGTCAGCATGTCACCAGCGGCAAGATTGGCCTTATGATTAATATACCACAAGCCTGCCCCACCAATCACCGAGGCAATGATCAGTCCGCCGACCCCAAATCTGATTATTTTTCTCATGATAAATATCCCCACGGCAAAGCACCATCAGATCAGCAACCTGATCTGTCTGGCTGATATGATGGGCATTCCTATCTATTACTATATCACGGTAATTGTGTCGCTACTATGACCGCATTCGGCTTCCATTAGCATCAAAGATTGGTGTTGCCTGAAGATGGGATGGTAGCATTTCACCCAAGAGTTCAATTTCCCAACCTTCGGGTTGATCGGCTAAAGCCTTTGGCACATAACCAAGGGCAACCGATTTGCCCGACGCATGCGCATAGCCGCCAGAGGTGACCCAGCCCACCACTTCACCATGATGCGCGATAGGCTCATCTCCGATTACATCAGCTTGATTTGCCTCAACCACAAAGGCCCGCAAACGCATTTTACCACCATCTGTTTTTTCGCTTTGAGCAGCGGCCTTACCAATAAACTCCACTGGCTTATCATAAGCAACAAAACGCGACAGGCCACATTCCACCGGCCCGTAAGACGGCCGGTATTCGCGTGCCCAACTGCCAAAGTTCTTTTCCAGTCGCAACGCATTAAGCGCCCTACTGCCAACCAATCGGATACCATGCGCCGCGCCGGCGGCCATAAAATCATCAAACAAACGCTGTTGATATTCCGGCTTCACCCATATTTCATAGCCAAGATCACCTGTATAGCTGACCCTGCCAATAATGACAGGAACCATGCCAAGATTGATTTGGCGGATATCCATAAAACGGAACCCCTCATTAGAAACATCTTCCCTTGTTAAGGCCGCCAGAACATCGCGTGATTTTGGCCCGGCAAGCGATAACCCTGTCATGCCTTGGCCAAGCGAAGAAATAGCAACACTGCCATCATTTGGCAGGTGTGAGGTAAACCAGCGCATATGATAATTTTCCGCAACCCCTGAACCAATAATCATAAACTGGTCCTCAGCAAGCCGAGAAAGCGTAAAATCACCGATCACCTTACCATCTGCCTTGAGCATAGGCGCAAGGGTCATTCGGCCGACCTCGGGCAACTGGCACGCCAGCATCAGATCAAGCCATGCCGCGGCACCAGCCCCGGTAATGCTGTATTTTGCAAATCCCGAAGTTTCGATTAAGCCCACAGCATTACGAACGGCTTTGGCTTCTGCCCCAACATGATCAAAATCCGTACTGCGCCGCCAACTAAAGACATCTTTGATCCCATCAGGGGCAAACCACAGTGCCTGTTCAAGTCCATAAGCGGCACCGAATTGTGCCCCAGCAGCAGCCAAACGCCCATAAATAGGTGTCGTCATCAGTGGCCGCGCCGCCGTTAGTTCTTCGTTAGGGTAACGGATAGAAAAGCGCCGTGAATAATTTTCTCTCACCCGGGCATTTGTATAGGCCATATTGGCGTAATCCCCAAAACGGCTGATATCCATTGCCCAGATATCAAAACCTGGATCACCATCAACCATCCAGTTTGCCAGTGACAGCCCAACACCACCACCTTGGCTAAACCCTGCCATCACACCACAAGCGTTCCAGAAATTAGTCATGCCCCGCACAGGCCCAACCAAAGGATTTCCATCAGGGGCAAAGGTAAATGGCCCATTGATAATTTGACGAATGCCTGCGTTTTCAAAGGCCGGAAAATGCCTGAAGCCGACTTCAAGCGATGGGGCAATACGGTCAATATCAGGCTCTAGCAACTCATGCCCAAACTCCCACGGGGTATCGTGTTCTGACCATGGCTTACATGATCGCTCATACGTGCCCATAAGCATTCCACCGCGTTCCTGACGCAGATAAATTTCACCGTCAAAATCAACAACATGCAACACTTCTTTGCCTGTGGTTTTGTTGATTTCTGCGACCTCTGGCATGTCTTCTGTCAACAGATACATATGTTCCATCGCCAGCACTGGTAATTCCAGTCCGACCATGCGGCCAACCTCACGGGCCCATAATCCACCACAATTGACAACATGTTCAGCTTGAACATCCCCTTTGTTGGTATGAACTGTCCATGTTCCATCTGGTTTTTGGGTAAGGCTTTCAACCTTGGTCTGGGTATAATAAACCGCGCCTGCTTTCCTTGCCGCTTTCGCGTAGGCATGGGTGACACCATAGGGATCAAGATGGCCTTCAATAGGGTCAAACATGCCACCTACAAATTGACTAGGGTCAATTAAAGGCATCAGTTCTGCTGCTTGTTCTGCTGTGACCAGTTCAAGGCCTTCCATTTCCAGGTATTTACCCTTGGCATAAACGCCTTTTAGCCAATCAAACCTCTCTTGCGTAGCGGCCATCATAATGCCGCCGGTAATATGCATCGTGATATCCTGGCCAGACAATTCTTCAATCTCACGATAAAGCTTAATCGTGTATTGCTGTAATTTCGCAACATTAGGATCGCCGTTAATCGTGTGCATTCCCCCGGCCGCATGCCAAGTCGAACCAGAGGTCAAATCTTTCCGCTCAAGCAACATCACATCTGTCCAGCCGCGTTTGGTGAGATGATATAGCACCGACGCCCCAACAACACCGCCACCAATGACCACTACACGCGCCTGCGTCTTCATCTGCTCTGCCATGAGATTAACCCCTTTTATCTTTCATGTCCTTGACCCATAAGATCTTGGATATAGCATGAATGCTTTGCCTTGATGATATGATAACATCATTGTGTTATTTATGACTTCGCGTTATGGAGATACCAATCTTTGCGCATCATGATTAATTCTTAGGATGATTAGAAGACAAAGTTAACATAAGTAATATCTCTGGATAAGACACAAAACGTTCAATACCCGACAATAACATGACCCTATCTCCATATGATATGTGGCTATATGCACTGGCCCTTTTTGTTCTATTTCTGACTCCTGGACCAGTCTGGGTAGCGATAATAGCTCGTGCGGTATCCAATGGCTTTCATGGGGCCTGGCCTCTTGCCACAGGGGTAGCATTAGGGGATTTTATTTGGCCTCTTGCAGCAATGGCAGGGGTTAGTGTTCTGGTTAGCCTCAATGCTAATTTTCTGGATATCCTTGCGTTAATCGCTGTTGTGATTTTTTTCACCATGGGGATAATGCTAATCCGTCATGCTGATCGTACGCCTGAACGGCTAAGCCGCCTAACACGGGCTGGATTTCTTGCTGGTTTTAGCGCTGGGCTTTTGGTCATTATTGGCAACCCTAAGGCCATGTTGTTTTATATGGGGGTACTTCCAGGATTTTTTGATTTAAGCATCATCACCATGACGGATGCCTTGATGATCAGCTTAGTTTCTATGGCTGTTCCTTTGATGGGGAATCTGGTGCTTGGGGTGATGGTCGGAAAAAGCCGTGGCTGGCTTCATACCCCAGGGCGTATCAAACGCCTAAATACGATATCAGGCGTTATGCTAATAGGCGTAGGGATGGTGATACTAATAGGCAAAATCAGTAGCTAGAACGCGTCCTCACGTCGCCGCACCTCTGCTGATAGCACTTGATTATAAGGCGTTGGGATACCCATTTCCTTACCCAGCACAGAAACCATTCCATTAATAGCGTCAATTTCAGACCGCCGTTTAGCCTGATGGTCAAGTCGCATAGATGGGCTAGCCGCAGGTATCCCTTTAGCAAAAGCCGTGGCATAAGCCACAGGATCATCAAAAGAAAAATTGACGCCTTTGGCGACGCCGATGTGATAGGCTTCTAGCATAGTGTTAAGGGCAATTTCGCGCCATTCTGGATGGGAAAACAGCTCCCCGACTGCACAATCAAACACCGTGCAAGGGGCACTTAGCATGACATTACAAATATATTTTTCCCAAATCAGCTGATTGATATCAGCAAAAGCCGTGGCCTTAAAACCTGCGCTTTGCCATAAATGTTCTAGGGCTTGCAATCGCGGCGTCATACCGCCAGAAATCTCGCCAATGCGGATCTGTCGCATATTATTATGATGGATATGCCCAGGCTTAACAATTGAGGCGCCAAAGCCTTCTGCCACACCTACCAGCACTTGATCCGTCGGCATAAATTGGGCGATGCGGTCAGCTGAGCCTAGACCATTTTGAATGGTTAGTATCACTGCTTCTGGTCGTGCCATTTTGGCAATCGCCTCTGCCGCCGCCCCAACACCTGATGCTTTGGTAGCAATCACAAACAGATCTGCCTCTTTAGCTGCGGTGATATCGGTTGACGCCATGATGCCAGTGATGATCCTATCGCCAGATACTCCGCTGAGATGCAAGCCTTGATCCTTGATGACTTCTATATGTTGAGCCCAAGTATCAATGGCGATAACGCGTATTCCGGCTTCGGCAAACAAACCGGCATAAACCCCGCCCATGGCACCTGTTCCAATGATTGCAACAACAGGTTTTTCTGGAAACATCTCTTCCCCCCCCCCACAATATTTTCGGCCGCTTCTGTCATAAGACCACACATGTTTTCATGTCTTAATGACTAGCGCTACGCTTTCATTGTCATTGATGGCAACTGTGTTATAGTTTTGCAAGGCATTTTAGATATACAATAATTTACTAGGGGGGGTCATGCCTAACGATGCCGCCACGCCTGCGCGCTCTGGTCGCCGCAGAAAAAGCCATAATCAGAACCCACAACATGGCCAAAGGCTAAAAGCACAATCCGGTGGGTTAACCCCTTTGAGCTTAGCCCAGTGTCAGATCATTCATGATACCGCCTTAACCATCCTTGCTGAGATCGGATTGATGGAGGCCCCGAATGAAGTCCTTGATCTGCTAAACCCCAAAGGGGCACAATTATCAGAAACAGGTCGGCTTCTCATTCCTGCTCATTTAATAGAACAGGCTATGTCTGATTTACCAAAAACCTTCACCCTTCATGGGCGCAATCCTGATTATGATATGCCGCTTGGTGAAGGCTATGTCTTTCTTGGTAGTGGCGGGGCTTCACCACAAATCTTAGAATATGATGAAGCTGGAAAAGTATGTTATCGCCCTTCACAGCTATCAGACCTTTATGACGCGGCAAGGTTGGTCGATCATCTACCACATATTCATTTCTTTTCTCGGTCTTTGGTCGCAGGGGATATGCCAGATGCCAAAGCCATGGACATCAACACCGCTTATGCGTGTTTTTCAGGAACAGCTAAACCGGTTTTGACCAGCGCGTCTTCAAATCATACCGCCACTGCTGTGATCGCCATGGCATATGCTATTGCCGGATCAGAAGACGCTTTCAGGGAAAAACCCTTTTTCGGCTTTAACATCAATCATGCGGTACCCCCTTTGCGCTTTGATGCGGAATCTTGCCAAGTGATCATTACGGCTGCTAAGGCTGGCGTTCCAGTAATGATTAACACCTTTGGTCAACTTGGGGCATCTAGCCCGGTCACTATGGCTGGTTGCCTTGCACAAACCATGGCAGAAACCCTTGCTGGAATGGTCATTGCCTGGGCTGCTAACCCTGAAGCAAAAGCCGTGTTTGGCCCGCGCCCAATGATCACGGATTTGCGCACTGGCGGCATGAGTGGCGGCAGTGGTGAGCAAGCGTTGCTAACCGCCGCCTCTGCCCAAATGGCAAAGTTTTATGGTTGGCCGAGTTCCACTATTGCCGGGGCAACCGACAGCAAAGCCCTTGACGCCCAGAGCGGTTATGAAAAGGCGCTCAATGTGACGCTTGCGGTTGAAGCCGGCATAGATTTGGTTACTCAAGCCGCCGGTGCTCAAGCCAGCCTGATGGCTGCCTCTATGGCGGCTTATGTGCTGGATAACGATATGCTGGGGGCCATTATTAGGGCCAGTCAGAAACCACAGATCGACACTGACACACTAGCCCTTGATGATATTCGCGCGGTGGCATCAGGTGAAGGGCATTTCCTTGGACAACCCGCAACCCTGGCCCGAATGAACAGTGATTTCACCTATCCGGTGGTGGCGGACAGGACAAGCATTGAGGAATGGCAGGCTAATGGCGGCACCAGCATTGATCAACGTGCGCGAAAAAAAGCCACTGAAATTCTGGCTGAACCACCAACATTCCACATCCCTGCTGACATTGATCAACAGCTTCGTGAGGCGTTTGATATCCGCCTGTCCCCACCAATGGCCTGATGCTAATCACGCATCAAACCCACTGCCTGCCTCTAACCAAGCACAGAGAAACTCGATTCCGCATTAATCGCTCGATTACGTGAATAAAATCCGGCATCAATGTTGCGCTGAATATAGGGAAGGGTAAATGGCATGGGGTTGGTGTCATGATCATGACCAGATTCGCAATATGAAATCAATTCCGCCATTAACTTTCCTGCGATTGGGGCATTTTTATACTGATTGCCGCTGCTGCCGCAGGCCATATAAAACCCACCCAAGCAGGATTTGTCATAAATCGGTATCCAATCGGTCGAAGCATCATAAAGATCAACCACGCCGCGCGTCTGGGAAGGGATGCCTAAGGAGGGAACACGCTGGGCATAACGCATGGCTTGGGTTGTCCATTGATCAGTGAAATCACGAGGATAATCCTTATCATTGTCTGCCCATTGATGGGGGTCACATTCTGGGTCTTCGCTTCCGATCAGGATATGATTGCCATGTTCTGGGCGACAATAACAAGCGATGTCACTATCGGATACAATCGTACCGTTATGTTCAAAATCAAACCCTTTAGGAGCAGGGACATGAACAACCTCTTGGCGGAGTGGCCGGGTTTTGATGGCCATATCGTGATCAACACCTGCTAGGGCATTAATATGTGCTGATCCAGGCCCAGCTACATTAATGACCACAGGGGCCGAGATAGTCTCACCATTAGATAATGTTAAGCCGGTAACACGGCCAGATTGCTGAAGGATTTGAACCACTTCAACCCCCATTTTAAACTTTGCACCATGGCGCTTGGCGGCGGCGGCAAGGTTTTGGGACGACAAGGCCGGATCAGTGACATAGCCAGCATTGGGCCAAAAAACCCCGCCATGCAACCGATTGCCGTTAGGCTTGCCAAAATCTGTGTCATTCATACGCCGGGGCGGGGTGAAACTCTCCAACGCATAGATTGGCAAACGATTGGTAATGGTTTCTGCGTCCCATTCTTCAAACGGGCAATCCAACGCCTTACTGTTGAAAATATGTTTTTCCAGATGCCCGTTGGCATCGGTTTTCATCACTAAACAGCCTGTTTCCTTAAAAACAGCAAGACTGCTGGCATCATTTTCTTGCAAATAATCCTGCCAATCACGCCAGTAATGATAGCCTTCCCACGCAAAAGCTGTGCCGTCAAAAGTAGAATAATGCATCCGAATAATGGCACATGATCCTGCGGTTGAACCGTGACCGATCTGTTTGTTTCGGTCAACAGAAAGGGTGCAATAACCCTTTTTTGACATTTCATAGGCGATTGCGGTTCCAATTACGCCTGTTCCAATAATGATGGCATCTGCTGATGTTGTCATATGTTGCTCATATCATATCTACATTTGATGTTCGGTGTTTTGGTTATCGCATCAATCCTATCACAGAATCAATGATATGCTCAAACGCTTCGGCTATTTCAACGCTTTGGTGACGGCCTCGCAAATAGCCGTGCGGCAATCCTTTTTCTACTATCACGCTGGCGTCACCACCTGCGGCGCTAAGGCGATCACAATAGGCGGCGGCATCATCCCTTAAAGGATCGCATTCAGCAGCAAAGGCTCGTGTAGGCGGCAAGCTAGAACCCCCCATATCTGCCGCATTTGGATAGGCCAAAGGTGGCGATACGGTTTCATGATCATAAGCATCACCATAAAGGGCCTTGCCACAAGCGATAGCTTCATTAAGGGACAACAAGGGCGCGTTTGCGTGTTCTATGTAACTGCCTTCTGTCGCCGCGCCCCCAAGCCACGGATAGATCAACACCTGCCCGGTTATTGGCAATTCTGATGCTAGGGCCCTAGACACCATAGCAGCAAGCCAAGCGCCAGCGCTGTCACCAATGATGACCAAGCGCCGATCTGAATAAGCCGCAGCCACCCATCTTAAAGCATCTTCAGCATCTTCTAGCAAAGTGGGGAAGCGATATTCCGGAGCAAGCCGATAATCCACCGCCACCAATTCTGCCCCGCAGCGATAAGCAATATCTGCACATATACTGTGATGGCTATCCAGACCACCTAACGTGAAGCCGCCGCCATGCAGATAGATCAGAATATAATCAGCATTTGATTTTTCTGGCGAATAGCATCTTATGCCTATCTCATGATGACCATCGCGTCCTAATACCGCCTTATCCTTAATAGCCATATTTTGTGGGATTGGAGCTTCAAACGCGCGACACAACTGATCATAGGCTTGGCGCGTTTCAGAAAGGGCAAGCGTAGCGGCACCAGGGGCATAAAACCGTTCTGTCATCTGAATAAATTTCAATACGCCAGCAGGCATGACAGATGGATAATCCATTATGATGACGCTTTCTTCCAGTCCGCTTGGCGTTTATTGATAAAGGCGTCCATGCCTTCTTTGGCTTCAGCGTGAAGCATATTTTCAACCATTACCCCTGCGGTATGCGCATAAGCATCTGATAAAGACATCTCAAGCTGATCATAAAATGCGGCTTTACCCATCCGCAGTGTCACTGGTGGTTTGCTTGTAATCTGTTTTGCCAGTGCTAGGGCTGCTGCATCAAGTTCTTCTGCTGGTACCACTTGGTTCACCAGTCCCCACTCTGCCGCCTGAAGGGCTGTGGTGGGGATGCCTGTCAATAACATTTCCATCGCACGCTTACGCGGAATATTCCGGCTTAGGGCCACCATTGGCGTAGAACAAAACAACCCAATATGAACGCCTGGGGTGGCAAAACTAGCCTCATGGCTGGCGACCGCAAGATCACAACTGGCCACCAACTGGCATCCTGCAGCGGTGGCAAGACCGCCAACAACCGCAATAATGGGTTTAGGTGAACGGGTGACCGCCAGCATAAGCCGGACACAATCCGCCATAGTCGCTTCGAAAAAGGCTTTGCCCCCATCGCTATCCTGACGTGCTGCCGTAATTTCTTTGAGATCATGGCCAGCTGAAAACACCGTACCCTCAGCCCGAAGCAAGATCACCCGAGCATCAGGATCATCATTAAGCGCGTTAAGGGCATCTTCTATTGCCGCCATCATCGCACGCGAAAGGCTATTCCGGCGATCAGGGCGATTAAGCGTTAATGCCACCACTCCTGACGGATCAAGATGATCAATTTTGACCAAGGGCAAATCGGTATTGGCATCCGTTTTCATTGAGGTTTCCATCATAATCATGATCCCTTTTTTTAATTTACTTACGATGCCACACAAATCATGAAGGTCAAGCCTAATACCGAGAGCAAGTTAATGCTTGACTTGATCTGTAAAAATGACAAAAGTCAGGTGTTCGGTTCTAGTCAGGCTAAGCCTGCTGGATGAAAAGGGAATACGGAAGGGGATGACCCAAGATTAGAGGGCCCTAGCCGTGACTGCCCCCGCAACTGTGAGCGTGAGCCCACATCCGTTAATGCCACTGGATTTTTCTGGGAAGGCGGGATTGGGTGGTTGAGCGCAAGTCAGGAGACCTGCCGAGCATAATATTAACCGCATTTCTGTCGGGTGTGACAGGAGATGGAGCCAAATATGAAGACCAATTATTCTACAGCAACGACCCTTTCCCAAAAAGATGTTTCTAGCAACCTATCTAGCCGCTTGGTGACTTATGTTGCTGTGATGCTGTTGGGGGTTAGTATCCTTGCAGTTGCTGGCCATGCCCAGACACCAACTCTTCACGGTGCTGCGCATGACACACGTCATGCCACAGGTTTCCCCTGTCACTAATCCTTTTTTATCGGTATCTTTAATAAGGTAACCAATAATGTTCATGCGTCTTTTCACAAGCGCAATATTTGCTGGTGCCTTAGCAGGGCTAGTGGGTGGAATTTTACAGCTAGGTTTTGTTCAGCCTGTGCTATTGATGGCAGAACTTTATGAAACTGGTCAGCTAGTCCATTTTGGGGCAGAGCCTGAAGCCATATCCATAAGTTATGCTGGCATTGATCTCACCCGCGATTTATGGAGTCTGGCTTTTTCCATTCTCATCTATTGTGGCTATGGCCTTATGCTTGTAGCGTTGATGGGGATAGCGTCTGAACAATCCTTGATATCGTCACGCCCTGGTTTGCGCCATGGCATTATGTGGGGTATTGCCGGATTTGTTGCTTTGCATCTGGCCCCAAGTTTTGGATTAGCACCAGAAGTCCCCGGGGTCGCTAGTGCTGATCTCGAAGCCCGTCAAATCTGGTGGTTTGCCACGACTTTAGCCACCTCTGTTGCGTTATGGCTTTTTGCCTTTGCCCGAACCCGATTGATGATCGCTCTTGGGGTGATATTGCTATTGGCCCCACATATAATAGGGGCCCCAGCGGTTAGCCAATTTCGTGGGCCCGTTCCCCCTGAAATTGCCGCCCTTTTTGCGTCACGCGTGCTGGGTGTTGGTCTTGTGGCTTGGGTGGTTCTTGGTGCTACTGCCAGCTATATCTTTAGCCGCTTTTCCCCATCACATTAGCCGAAGTTTAGACTTTTTCCCGACGGCGTAACACCAATTGACCTTGTGCTTTTGCTACGATGATCCCACTGATGATGATCAACATCATGCCTGCCCACGCCAAAGGGTCTGGCCAAGTGCCAAACATGATCAGCCCAAGACAAATTCCTGAGACAATTTCAAAATAAGTGAACGGGGCAAGCGACCCTGCCGTTGCCCGTGCCAGCGCCATAATCATCAATGTTTGTGCCAATGCGCTAATGATCGCTAATAATGCTAATGTCCCCAAAGGCCAATCCAACGGCGACACCCACACAGCAGGCAAAAATGGAATTAAACAGATCATTGCAGCCATACCGCCCCACATCGACATGACGATAGGATCAACCGAAACCCCAAGCTTGCGATTGATGATCATCTGCATTGAGACCATGACCCCCGCCAACACAATCAACATCGCATTGGTATCCAGATCAAATGGATCAGGGCGCATCACCAGCAGAACCCCGGTAAATCCGCCAACCACCCCTAACCATGCGGATGTCACGACTTTCTCACCCAGAAAAATAGGCGCTAAGATGATCATTAAAAATGGGTAAATATAGAGAATGGCAATCGCATTTTCAAAATCAAGGTTTTGCACCCCAAAAATAAAGGCGACATTGCCAATCGCTAACATTACCCCTCTTAGCACTTGAATTTGTGGTCGCGGCGGGGCAAAAGCCTTCCACCCTGTTCGCCATATGGCGATGGGCAAAAGGATACTAAAGTAGCCAACAAAGCGAAGCCATGCCACCAGCACGGGTTCTAACTCTGCGGTTAACATTTTCATAATGGCCCCAGTTAAAGCCGCCAATGACAAAGCAAGAATTATCAAAATGATGGCGCGTCTTTGTTGGCCGTGCGCCTGTCGATTGGCTAGGGCAAAGGTCAGGAACGTAACCCTTTAAGCGGCACCTTAAGATAGGTTTCCCCATTATCTTCTGATGGGGGGAAATAGCCTGCTCGCATATTAACCTGAATCGATGGCATGATAAGTTTTGGCATATCTAGCGTGGCATCGCGCGTCTCACGCATCGCAACATATTCGTCTTCGCTGATACCATCCCGAACATGAATATTGTTGGCCCGTTGTTCTGCAACAGTGGTTTCCCAAGCGATCTCACGCCCGTTAGGGCCATAATCATGACAAATAAAGATACGTGTTTCGGGCGGTAATTCTAGCAGGCTCTTGATAGACCGATAAAGGGTGCGCGCATCACCGCCAGGGAAATCTGCTCTAGCTGTGCCGCCATCTGGCATAAAAAGGGTATCACCAGCAAAAATCGCATCGCCAATAATATGCGCCATGCACGCTGGCGTATGCCCTGGCGTAGCAATGACCCGCGCGGAAATTTCACCAATTTGATAGGTGTCTCCATCAGAAAAAAGCTGGTCAAACTGGCTACCATCACGTTCAAACTTAGTGCCAGCGTTGAACACTTTGCCAAAGATATCCTGAACTTCAGTAATTTTTTCAGAAATGCCGATTTTACCGCCAATCTTTTCTTGAATATACGGCGCGGCAGATAAATGGTCAGCGTGAACATGGGTTTCTATCAACCAGTCCACATCAAGGCCTTCAGCTTTGACATAAGAAATGATTTCATCTGCATGAGAGTAAAAAATTGTGCCGCTAGCGTAATCAAAATCTAACACGGGGTCGATAATTGCGGTTTTTTTTGTGACAGGATCAACAACCACATAACTAATGGTGTTGGAAGCTTCGTCAAAGAAAGCCTTAACGCTTGGCACTTGTCTCATATCAATTTCCCCCAAAATCAATGCAAACTTAACCTATATATCATGATATGAATATAAGGATTTTTTCCTCTCTTGTTAAGAGGGGGATCAATATGGGACATCATCCTTAGCCATCATGGCGCCACGACCACATTAAAAAGGCTTTTCCCCACCTGTCACCCAATCCAGCAATTCCACCGTATGCCGAACAGGCAAATCAGAAGCATTGAGTTGACTGATACAGCCAATATTTCCTGCCGCCACCACCTCTGCGCCTGTCGCCTTTAGGCTCTCTGTCTTACGTGATTTCAACCCATCAGCTAATTCTGGTTGAAGCAAATTATAAACCCCTGCTGAACCGCAACAAAGATGACCGTCACGCGGTTGAACCACTTGAAATCCAGCTTGCCGCAACAACCGCAAAGGCAAATCATGTATCTTCTGGCCATGCTGAAGAGAACAGGCAGAATGATAAGCCAGTGTCGTTTCTGCTGCAGTCTGGCGCGTTTCTGGAGTTGTGGCCGCCTGCCAGTTTAACCGATCAAGCAATTCTGTGATGTCACAGGTCGCCGCTGATACTGCCGCCGCTTTCGCCGACCATTCCTGATCATGCTGCATCATATGGCCATAATCTTTCACCATAGTCCCACAACCTGAGGCGTTAACAACAATAGCATCAATCGCCCTTTCTTTCAGGGCGCCGTGCCAATGATGAACCGCAATTTTTACGCTTTCATGGGCGGCATCCACAGCCCCGATATGATGCGCCAAGGCACCGCAACAATGGGTTTCCGCATAAACCTTAACCTCAACCCCTAACCGATTAAGAAGGCGTATCGTGCTCGCGTTGATATCAGGATTAAGTGCTCTTTGAGCGCAGCCTGCCAACAAGGCTACGCGCATCACAGTGGGTTTTGATGGCGCATATACCGCTGTTTTTGCCCCGATAGGATCAGGCCGACGCGGCATTTTTTCTGGCACTTTATCAAGCATTCGGCGCAGACGTGCTGGCATGGCCCAACGAAACCATCGCCCTATTTGCGCTAGTCGCATCATCGCATGAAAGCGGCCAGCATAAGGAATGGTCTTTGCCAGAAAGCCACGCATCAGTCGGTCAGGCATCGGTCTTTTGACCTGTTTGTCCAACTGTGCCCTGCCAATATCTAAAAGATGAGGGTAATCCACCCCTGATGGGCAGGTGGTGGTACAAGACAGGCAACCAAGGCAGCGATCCAGATGAATACCGGTATCTGCCGTTACGCTTTCAGGGCGTTCTAGTAATTCCCGCATCATCCAAATCCGGCCACGAGGGCTATCCCGCTCATCCCCGGTCAACACAAAAGTCGGGCAAGTCGCGGTACAAAATCCGCAATGGACACATGCTCTCAAAATCGAATCCGCTTCGGCTATTAAGGGGTCTTTTAATTGGTCAGGGGAAAAATGGGTTTGCATAGCCAGTCCTAAATCCCTTGATGCATCCGGCCGGGGTTTAATATGCCAATAGGATCAAACGCTGCTTTGATGCGCTGATGCAACGCCAGCCGTCCAGCATCCAGCGGTTGAAATGGCGGCACAACATCATGGCTTAGTCCCTGATTGGTGTCAGCTGTTCGAACCCGCATAGCAAAACCGCCACCATGCTGTGCCACTACCTCGCGCATCATGTCCCCAAAATTGCCACCTGCTGAAGTGTACTGCGGTGCTGCCATCCAGATTAATCCTCCTGCCCAATCTGCATAATAAGGACAGGATTTATCAGCGGCTGTCATTTCAGCCATAAGTGATGCTATGACCTCTGCCCCGCTAGAAGGAGCGCAGGATATCTTCCAGATATCAGCATCCTCATCCGCCAGCAGATGCGTGTCCCGGATATCTTGCCATAGACGGCGACTTTCGGTTTCATCACGCTTTTCGCCCTGATCAAATGCCTTGAGCAAGTGCTCCGCCCTGTCCGCTACCGAGACGGCAAAGCCTTCAAGCCTGATCACCACTTGCATGTCGCCAGAAAGCCCTGCTTTTGCGGCCATGTCCGAAGGCAGAATTGCCGCCGCTGATGCTTCATAAGGGGTGGCAAAAATGGCAGAAATCATGTTTTGAGCCGCAGAAAAATCAGCGGCTGGAAAAGTTAAACTTATTGCTGTTTCTGGGCGTGGCAGGGTTTTTAATGTGACCTCATCCATCAGGGCAAGCGTGCCAAAAGACCCAACCATAAGCTTTGATAGATCGTAGCCCGTCACATTCTTAACGACTTTTCCCCCTGCCCGAAAACGTTCGCCGCGGCCGGAGGCCGCTTCAAAACCAAGGAGAAAATCGCGCGCCGCCCCAGCCGTCAGACGCCGCGGCCCAGACGCATTACTGGCCAGCACACCGCCCAATGTGCCCTGATGGTCTCCACCAAATAAGGGCCGAGGGTCGGGCGGCTCAAAGGCTAGCATTTGATGATTTGTTTCTAGCAAATCGTTAATTTCCGCCATTGGCGTGCCTGCCCGTGCCGTCAGCACCAGTTCTTCAGGCTGATAATCTAATACACCTGTCCAACGATCCAATTGCACTAGGGTCGCATCGGCAACGGCATAACCTATTGCAGATTTCGTGTTAGCCCCAACGATCGCAAGAGGCTGCTGGGTTGCCATAGCCTCTGCCATAATTGGCAGAATCTCAGCCAGCGTTTCAGGGCGTAAAGACGGTTTTGTCATCGTCAATACCTAGAACCGGGGTAAATCAGGAAACGGCATCTTGCCCTGATGAACATGAAGCCGTCCCAATTCCGCACAACGGTGCAATTGGGGGAACACTTTACCCGGATTAAGCAAATGGTTGGCATCAAACGCACATTTTAAGCGTTGCTGTTGCTTGAGATCATCTTCGCTGAATTGGATTGGCATCAGATCACGTTTCTCTACGCCAACACCATGTTCACCTGTCAGCACCCCGCCCATTTCCACACAAGCCCGAAGGATATCCGCGCCAAAGTCTTCTGCTCGCTGCAACTCCCCAGGCTCATTAGCATCAAATAGAATCAGAGGATGCAAATTCCCATCACCAGCATGAAAGACATTAGCGACCCTTAATCCATATTTCTGGCTCAGCGTCGCCATGCGTACCATCATATCTGGCAAAGCGCGGCGAGGTATTGTGCCATCCATGCACAGATAATCTGGTGAGATACGGCCAACTGCTGGAAAGGCTGCTTTACGCCCCGCCCAAAACCGCATGCGTTCTTCTTCGGTCATACTGATCTTAATAGAACTTGCCCCTGCTTGATTGACAATTGCATCCACACGGCCAATCAAGGCATCAACCTCAACTTCTGGGCCATCTAACTCAATAATCAAGAGAGCGGCCGCATCTCTTGGATAGCCAGCATGAACGAAATCCTCTGCTGCGTTAATAGCCAGATGATCCATCATTTCCATTCCTGCTGGAATGATGCCCGCGGCAATAATATCCCCAACCGCTTTTGCCGCGGTTGCCGTTTCATCGAATCCCACCAACAAAGCACGGCGCGTCGCAGGTTTTTGTAAGATCCGCAGACTGACCTCAGTTACAACACCCAGAAGCCCTTCTGAGCCTGTCATAATGCCCAAAAGATCATAATCCCCGGCATCAAGATGTTTGCCGCCAAGCCGCACCACTTCACCTTCCATGGTGACCATCTCAACCCCAAGCAAATTATTGGTAGTCAGACCGTATTTAAGGCAATGCACACCGCCAGAGTTTTCAGCAACATTGCCGCCAACCGAACAGGCAATTTGGCTTGAGGGATCAGGCGCATAATAAAACCCTTCATCCTCTACTGCGTGGGTGATGGCAAGATTTGTAACCCCCGGCTGTGCCACAACACAGCGATTAGCGTAATCAATATCAAGAATGCGATTAAACTTTCCCATCGCCAGTAACACCGCATCAGCTAATGGCAATGCCCCGCCAGACAATGAGGTGCCAGAGCCGCGCGGAACAACCTTAATGCCTTCCCTATGACAATAACGCATGATATCAGAAACCTGTTGAACAGTTTCTGGCAACACCACTACTAATGGCAACTGTCGATAGGCTGAAAGCCCATCAGCATCATAGGCGCGGCGACCTTCTTCGCTATCAACGACAGAAGCCGCAGGGACGATCTTTCGCAATGATGTTAAAATGGCCTCTCGGCGAGCAATCACAGAGGCATCAGGTTCAGGCATTTGCATGGATTAACCCTTCTCAACACGACGTCAGACTACAGAATCATGTGATCATTATTACCTTTAAAGATAACTGAATTTGACCCAAATCAGGCGCAATAGCAAGAGAGCAGCATTTTTTATTAGGGGAAAAGCAGAATGCCACATTCACCCAGATAAATTTTACACCCTAGCAATTTGATTTTGCTATTGCTTTACGGATCGTTAGGCTTAATAAATGCTACTTAGAATAACCTAACGGCATGGAGAAAAATTGTGAAAAACATCGCAACAAAACTAGTGCTTGTAACCGGCCTTTGCCTTAATCTTGGCTTTACTATGATCAGCACCGCCAGCGCTGAAACCAAAGTCGGACTTCTGTTACCTTATACAGGCACTTATGCCTCACTCGGTAATGCTATCACTGAGGGATTTGAACTCGCCATCGAAGAAGCTGGTCGCACAGAAGAATTCACGATTGTCATTGAAGATACGGAAATGAAACCGCCTGTTGGCCTCGCCAAAGCACGCAAGCTTGTGTATCAAGATGAGGTTGATGTCATCGCAGGGGTCGTATCATCAGGGGTTCTTGGTGCTATGCGTGATTTTATACACCAATCCCAAGTGCCGCTGATTGTTGCCAATGCTGGGAATAATCTGGCAACAGGCGAAAACTGCTCACCTTATATTGTGCGCGTATCGTTTTCTAATGGTCAAATTAACCGTCCCATGGGAACTTGGCTTTCCGAAAATGGGGTTAAGACCATCTATACCCTTGCACCTGATTATGCTGCCGGTCATCAAATGATTGACGCCTTTACCGAAGCCTTTACCGCCGCTGGGGGTGAAGTCATCGGATCAGAGTTTACACCCTTTGGTCAAACTAAGGATTTTGGCCCTTATCTGACCAATGCCCAAGCATCTGGAGCAGATGGCATTTTTGTTTTCTACGCAGGGGGTGAAGCGATTAATTTTGTTAAACAATATGGCTCATTTAATATCAAAACGCCTCTTTATGGCTCCGGGTTTCTGACTTCCCCTCTTTATGTAGAGGCTGAAGGTGATGCCGCGATTGGGGTCAGGGCGTCTTTGCATTATATTCCCACCTTGGATACCGCCGAAAACAAAGCCTTTATCAAGGCCTTTCAGGCAAAGTATAACACCATGCCTTCCGAATATGCTGTCCAAGGATATGATGCAGCGCTAGCCTTAATGGCGGCGGTTGATAATGGCGGTGTTGATCGGGCAACATTGGCATCACAACTTCCTCATGTCAGCTATGTTGGGCCGCGTGGGCCATTGGAAATTGATCCAGCCACGAATAATATCGTCCAGAACATTTATATCTATGACACCGTTATGGAAAATGGGGCGTTAACCCAGAAGATCATTGATACCGTTCCTGCTGTCCGCGACGACGTGGCAGGGTGCCAAATGTAACACAATACGAATGGCTTGGGTGATCCAAGCCATTCCTCTTTTTTCCATGACCAGGAGACCATCTCCATGGATCTGTCGTTTTGGATACTGCAATTTCTTAATGCCATGCAGTATTCCATGTTGCTATTTCTTTTGTCTATTGGCCTAACCGTCATTTTTGGGCTGTTGCATTTTGTCAATTTGGCACATGCCTCGCTCTATATGATGGGGGCGTATATCGGCATTTCAGTGGCAGCAATGACAGGTAGTTTTTGGGCTGCTTTTTTCCTTGCCCCTATGTTTGTGACCCTGATCGGGGCGGTGCTCTATTTCACCTTGATTGACCGCATGCGAACCGCAGGCCCTATGAATCAAGTGCTGGTAACCTTTGGGTTGATATTTGTGTTTCTAGATCTCGTTCGCATGGGGTGGGGGGATATTGCCCTTGGGTTAGATGGCCCAGCGTCTTTGTCGGGCACAACGCGTTTGCTTGGCGTTGATTATCCGGCCTATCGTCTTTTTATCATTGCCCTTGGGTTAGGGGTGATGGCGACAATGTGGTTGGTGCTGGCCCGCACCCAAATCGGGGCGATGATTAGGGCCAGTGTTGAAAATACCAATATGGCTGCCGCTTTGGGGATCAATGTCAGCAAATTGTTTTTTCTGGTGTTCTGTTTTGGCTGTGCGCTGGCTGGGCTTGCCGGGGTTGCTGCTGCGCCCATTCTTTCTGCAACAACAACGATGGGGATCACCATTTTAATTCCAACGCTTATCGTCGTCGTGATTGGCGGACTCGGAAGCCTAGAAGGTGCGATTGTGGGATCAGTCATTATCGGGTTTATGGAAACTTTTGGTGCTGTAATGATACCGTCTTTTTCAGCAGTACTCACCTATGCGTTGTTAGCAGTGGTGTTAATATGGCGTCCGCAAGGGCTTATCCCAGCGCGAGGTTAACATGTTTTATCAAACCAAGCTTCGTAGCATTACGCTCATCGCTGCGCTGATTTTTCTGGCCTGCTACGCCAGTTTTGGCAGTTACTTTGCGCGTGAAATTGTTGTTGAGATTATCATCCTTGCCATTCTTGCGATCAGCCTTGATCTTTGTGCGGGATTTGGCGGCATGGTTTCGCTTTGTCATGGGGCGATGATGGGTGTAGCGGCTTATGGTTTCGCTATTATGAGCGCCAAATTAGGATGGCCTCTTTTCCCTTCCGCCCTAATCGGCTTATTTGCGGCAGTTGTGTTTTCCGGATTAGTGGGGTGGGTGACATCTCGCACTAACGGCATTTTCTTTATCATGGCGACACTCGCCTTTGGTCAAATGGCCTATACGTTCTTTTTCAAATCCCGCTGGCTGGGCGGTGATGATGGTTTTGGGGGGATAAGCCGTTTTGATCTTAACATGATAGGGTTAGAAACCAACGACTCCCTTGTTTTTACCTATATCGGATTGGTCATACTTTTGCTGGCTTATGGATTAACCGCCATAGTAATGCGTTCAGGTTTTGGGCGCACCTTAAGCGGCATTCATGTGAACGAAGATCGGATGAAAGCGCTTGGCATTAATACTGCTGCACATCGAGCTAAAGCCATGGCTTTTTCCGGATTTATTGCTGGTTTAGCGGGGATTATTGCTGCCCAACATACGCTTTATATTTCCCCTGAATTGCTCATCTGGACCACATCAGGTGAGGCTCTGATCGTCGTGATATTGGGCGGCCTTGGTACGCTTGTTGGCCCAATTATTGGGGCTATTTTGTTAGTATTAATGAAGCATGAGATTTCTAATTACACTGATTACTGGCATGCTTTTATCGGGTTAGTTTTAATTTTCACCGTTTTGGCAGGTGGGCGCGGCGTGTTTGGTCAAATAGAATATTGGTTTAACAAATTGACGCAAAAGCATCAAAGCACAACAAAACCACATGGTGACGACCATGCTTGAGGTTAAGAGCTTATCCAAAGATTTTGGAGGCTTGCAAGTCATCCATGATTTATCGTTATCAGTGACACCTGGTGAGCGCCGAGTGATTTTGGGCCCAAACGGGGCGGGCAAGACCACCTTATTTCATCTGCTGGCAGGGACACTAAAACCTAGCAACGGTGAGATCTTTCTCGATGGTCAACCCATCAGCACCTATGATGCTGTTAAACGTGCGCGGTTAGGCATTGCGCGTAGTTATCAGAAAAATAATCTGTTTGAAACCTTGACGATCAGAGAAAACCTGATGCTTGCCGCCGCCGCTGCTTTGGGCAAATCTACCCATATGTTCAAAGATACCAGCAAGCATGCTGATATCCGTCAGCGCATTGATGAGATTGCAGAGCAAGTTTTCTTAGAGGATCAGTTGGATCAAACGGTTGCAACCGCC
>Ga0255765_1000174_pt1 | contig 84425 bp, 66 predicted proteins | sample 041ome_8_FD_179965 | JGI IMG/M metagenome (GOLD analysis project Ga0255765, IMG submission 179965) | Coastal salt marsh microbial communities from the Groves Creek Marsh, Skidaway Island, Georgia - 041407BS metaG (version 2) | ecosystem: Environmental > Aquatic > Marine > Intertidal zone > Salt...
GGAGTTTGAAATTGTAACCCCCTATTATCACTAAACCATGGGTGCAGCATTTCTTTTGGGTTTGGCGGGGAGCCTCCATTGTGTCCTGATGTGTGGCCCCTTGATGTTGATGCTCGCCTCAAGTAAAAAAACGGCTTTCCTAAAACATCATTTGATCTATCACAGCGGTCGGCTTTTAATGTATCTATTATTGGGTTTTGCCGCCAGTATGGTAGGTATGGGGTTCACCCTCGCGGGAGCCCATCAGGTTTTGGCCATTGCTCTGGGTGTGCTGGTCGTTTTGGTGGGACTGGGTCAATTGCTCCACCAACAACGTCGATTTAAAATTCCGGGTTTGGATCAATTTTCGGAACTACTTTTAATAAAATACAATCGATTAAAAAGCCCCAATGTCTTTATCAAAGGTGCTGTCAATGGACTTTTACCTTGTGGTTTGGTCTATGTTGCCTTAGCCGGAGCAGTGCTGACGAAATCTGCTGTAGAAGGTGTTTTCTATATGCTCGCCTTTGGGTTGGGAACCACTCCACTACTGTTGTTTATCATTTTCTTTGGTCCTTTACAGCAGAAAATAAGAGGCTTGGCGTTTCAAAAAGTACTTCCTTGGGTTACCCTTATTTTTGGGCTTTGGATCTTGATTCGAGGGCTGGGACTCGGAATACCGTTTTGGTCTCCCAAACCCGAAATGATGAATGTTCAAACAGAAATGCATCAGCATTAAATATTTTTAAATCAAATAAATGGCTCCAAAAAATTAGGATAACGTATGCCCATAAAAAAAACCTTATTCTCAAAAAGTGAATAAGGCTTTTTCGTTTATAAATAAAACTGTTTTAATGCTGCAGCTCCTCTTCTCCTTCTTTTAGGGGAATATGCTGTGGAATAAAATCTTCATCATGACCTAGTTTGGAATAGTCATAGGCCCAACGGTGTACATGAGGAATTGCTCCTTCCCAGTTTCCGTGAATGTGCTTGATGGGAGCTGTCCACTCCAAAGTGTTTGATCTCCATGGATTTTGTTCGGTTTTCTTACCGTAGAACATACTGTGGATAAAGTTGTAAAGGAAAACCAATTGCGCCGCTCCAGCAATAAGTGCGAAAATCGTAATCAACACATTGATGTCCGCTAAATCGTCAAAGTAAGGGAAAGCCGTGTTGGTATAGTAACGACGGGGTAAACCGGCCATTCCAATAAAGTGCATCGGGAAGAAAACCCCATAGGCACATACGGCGGTCACCCAAAAGTGAACATAGCCTAAGTTTTTATTCAACATACGTCCAAACATTTTGGGGAACCAGTGATAAACTCCTGCAAAGAGGCCATATAGGGCAGAAATACCCATAACCAAGTGGAAGTGTGCCACAACAAAATAGGTGTCGTGAACGTTGATGTCCAACGTACTGTCTCCTAAAATAATTCCGGTCAATCCTCCTGTAATGAATGTAGAAACCAAACCGATGGAAAACAACATGGCAGGGTTGAGTTGCAAATTCCCTTTCCACAGGGTGGTGATGTAGTTAAAAGCTTTTACTGCCGAAGGAATCGCAATCAAAAGGGTGGTAAAAGTAAATACAGAACCTAAGAAAGGATTCATTCCAGAGATAAACATATGGTGTCCCCATACAATGGTGGACAAAAATGCAATCGCCAGAATTGAGGCAACCATGGCTCGATATCCAAAAATGGGTTTCCGCGCATGGGTTGCAATAACTTCAGAAGTAATTCCTAAAGCCGGTAAAAGTACGATGTACACCTCTGGGTGCCCGAGGAACCAAAACAAGTGTTCGTAGAGTACGGGAGATCCACCTTGGTAGTGCAATACTTCACCTTGAATGAAAATATCGGACAAGAAGAAAGAAGTACCAAAACTACGATCCATGATCAACAACAAGGCTGCGGATAATAGCACGGGGAAAGAAACCACCCCAATAATAGCCGTTACAAAAAACGCCCAAATGGTTAATGGCAAACGAGTCATACTCATCCCTTTGGTTCTGAGGTTGATGACCGTAACGATATAATTCAATGATCCCAAAAGTGAAGAAGCAATGAAAATAGCCATAGAAACCAACCACAAGGTCATTCCGGTTCCAGAACCGGGTTGTGCTTGCGGTAATGCACTCAAAGGGGGATAGATGGTCCAACCTGCCGCTGCGGGTCCTGCCTCTACAAAAAGAGAAATCACCATGATGACACTGGAAAGGAAAAACAACCAAAAAGAGATCATGTTCAATAGTCCAGAAGCCATATCACGAGCACCAATCTGCAATGGAATCAAGAGGTTACTAAAGGTTCCACTCAATCCGGCGGTGAGTACAAAAAAGACCATAATGGTACCGTGAATGGTTACCAATGCCAAATAAACATTGGGATCCATGACACCGTTGGGTGCCCATTTTCCCAGAAGGACTTCGAAAATCCCAAAAGGTTGCTCCGGCCAAGCCAGTTGTAAACGGAATAAAAGCGACATCGCAATTCCGATAATTCCCATGAAAAGACCTGTAATTAAATACTGTTTAGAGATCATTTTATGATCCTGACTAAAAATGTATTTCGTTACAAAGGTTTCTTTGTGATGATGTCCGTGATCCTCCTCGTGTTCGTGCGCTACTGCTGTTGACATATCTTAAATTTAATAATTATTAGTTATTGAATGACCTCAACAAAGGTTTGTTGTTCTGCCATCCATTTTTCAAATGCTTCGGGTTCTTCTACAATAATCTTCATCTGCATATTGTAATGCGATGCACCACATATTTTATTGCAAAGTAATAAATAATCAAAAGAATAAGGTTCGAGTGCTTCTTCGCCATTGGCAACAAGTGCTTTACTATTTTCTACTCGAATAGCATTAATCTTCTTGACCTTTGCAATCATATCCGGAGTTTGACGCATTTGCGCTGTTGTCAAATTAGGCGTAAAGGCAAATTCCGTAATCATTCCGGGCACACAATTCATTTGTGCTCTAAAATGGGGCATATAGGCCGAGTGCAATACATCTTGCGAACGCATTTTAAAAATGACTTCTCGCCCTACAGGCAAATGCAGCTCCTGAACGACCACATCATCCAAACCATTTGGATCAGTCGCATCGATACCTACTAAATTTTTTCCTTCAAAATCTTGTAAAAAACGGACATTGGCATCTCCCAAAACACCATCTTCTCCGGCATATCTGGCTTTCCAATTGAACTGCTGTGCGTATAGCTCAACTACGAGGGCATCTTCATTTTCCTCAACGGTCATGATGTCCGTCCAAGTGTATAAACCATAGAGAATTAATCCCGCAAGCACGATGACAGGAATTACAGTCCACAGCATCTCCAGCTTGTCGTTATCGGCATAGAAAAGTGCTTTTTTCCCTTTTTCGCCACGGTATTTATAGGAGAAATAATGTAATAACGCTTGGGTAATGGTTTGTACAAAAAAGATAATAGCAAAGGATATCCACATCAAATTGTCATAATCACCACCGTGCTCTGAAGCTGCGTCCGGAAGCAATACATCGCTATATGCCCAAAAGGAAAAAATGGTAATGCCATAAATAAAAATCAAAAAGGCAAACATCAGTTTTCCATTCAAGTTGTTATCCTTGTCGGTAGCCACTTGGGTATTGGGAGTCTTAGCCTGAGAAAGTTCAAAAATCTTTGAAATCTGCCAAATTGCAATGGCCACTAAAACTAAAACCGTAAATATCAATAAGGTCGTCATCTATTGCTTCTGTTATATATTATTAATAATGAAAACGTTCACTTTCACCCATATAAGGATCTCCTTTTGCCAATAACGGTGCTTTGGTTAGTTCCGTAAATACAATGAATAAGAACAACCCAAGGAAGAATAAAAAGCCTCCAATTTCAGCCACACCGATAAACCATTGGTCTCCAACGGCTGAGGGCATAATCATGTTAAACACATCCATATAATGTCCCAAAACGATAACAATACCGGCCATCACTATAAAATAGTTGATGCGTTTGTAATCACTGTTCATCAAAACTAATATTGGGAAAATAAAATTCATCACAAGCATCCCAAAGAAGGGAAGGTTGTAATCTTCAATTCGCGTGATAAAATAAGTTACTTCTTCCGGTATGTTGGAATACCAAATCAACATAAACTGTGAGAACCACAAATAGGTCCAAAAAATGCTGATCCCAAACATAAACTTACCCAAATCATGAATATGGCTGTCGTTGACAAATTCCAAATAACCTTTGGATTTGAGGTAAATGGTGACCAACGCAATAACGGTAATTCCGGTAACGAACATGCTGGCAAATACATACCATCCAAAAAGCGTGCTGAACCAATGGGGGTCGATAGACATCACCCAATCCCAAGACATGATTGATTCCGTAACAATATAAAATACTAAAAACGCAGCCGAAATTCGAAAGTTTTTTTTGTGATTCGAGATGTCAGTAGCCTCGTCTTGAGCCAGGGAGAATTTTCTTGAAAAATAACGGTACAAGCTCCAACCTGTGAGGAAAATGAACGCGCGTATCATGAAAAAAGGTAGGTTTAAAAAGCCTGTTTTTCCGGCAATCAAAGGATCGTGCGCCACAACTTCGGGATCCATCCAAATAAAGAGGTGGTTAAAATGAAATCCTGACAGAGCCAAAATAACAATAACAATCAATCCACCAGGAAGTAGATAGGCCGTAATACCTTCCATGACCCGGTAGAGTACGGGCGACCAACCGGCTTGGGCTGCTCGCTGAATGGCGTAAAAAGCCAAAACTCCAAGGGAGATCATAAAAAAGAAAAATGCTGCTACATACAAGGCTGCCCAAGGTTTGTTGCTAAGCTGATGATACAAGTGCTCATCGTGGCTGGCATCGTCGTGGGCGCTTTCCTGTGAGGCTGCTGCATGATCATCAGTGGCATGCGCATCGGTGGTCGCATGAGCTTCTGCCGGTGCAGCACTGTGTTCGTTACCATGACCGTCGCCATGAGCATCCGCCACCATGGCTTTTGCTTCTTCAACAGAGTGGGGGGCGGTTAAAAAACCGTAAGTAAGCCCTAGGAAACCTACCACCATAAGGGTGATTGCGAAAATTCTGAGTTTATTTGGAAAGGTATACATCATTCGATTTCCTTAATATTATTTAACTAGATTACTTCTCAACGCCATGACGTGTTGTGCAATTTGCCAACGCTCTTCGGCATTCACTTGTCCGGCATGAGAGCCCATTGCATTTTTACCGTACATCAAAACATGATAAATGCTTCCGGGAGTAATTTCTCTATCTGCATAGCTGGGAACTCCCAAGAATTTTTCACGTGTCATTAAAATCCCTTGACCATCGCCTTTAGCGCCATGACAAACGGTACAGTAGATATCGTACAATACTTTTCCGTTAGCTTTATGCGCTGCTGTTTCCGCTATAGGGGATACCGCATTGGCTTTGGCCGCTTCATAGCCTTCATTAGTGTCGGGATAATCATATGGTTGCCATCCTCGAGCAATACTTCCTACAGCAGGAATTTGAGCTTCTATACCATTGGCAAAAGCATCGGAATCCGCATAAGTTTCATAGCCTATAGGCTCATACATATTAGGGAAATATTGATAGTTGGGTGCCGAAGGATTAAAGCATGACTGCATGGCGAGTACCAATAACATTCCCAATAAAAAGGTAACTTTTTTCATTTATTCTGACTTTTCAACAACGGTTATATCAATCGCTCCCGATTTTTTTAAAAGACTGGTCAACGCTTTTTCATTGTCATGAACCGTAATGGCTACTAAAAATTTATCATCCGTAGTTAAGGGATTTGGATTTTCGGCTTTCTTAAACGGCCATAGTTTACTGCGCATATAAAAGGTAATCACCATTAGGTGGGCTGCAAAAAATACAGTCATTTCAAACATGATTGGAACAAAAGCGGGCATGTTTTCCAAATAAGAAAAACTGGGCTTTCCTCCAATGTTTTGCGGCCAATCTTCGATCATGATGAAATTCATCATGGTGATGGCAACCGCCAAACCAATACAACCGTAGATAAAAGCCATAATGGCGATTCGGGTATCGGCAAGACCCAGAGCCTTGTCCAGTCCGTGGACAGGAAAAGGGGTATAGACTTCATCAATTTCATGCTTTTCGGCACGAATTGTTTTGACTGCGCTCAAAAGCACGTCGTCATCGTCGTAAAGTGCGTGGACTACTTGATCACTCATTTGGCGTCTCTTAATTTTTTATACTTTTCTCCTGATGCTTTCAAAATTGTTTTTACTTCTGCTTGGGCAATAACCGGGAAGGTTCTTGCGTATAATAGGAACAACACAAAGAAGAATCCAATAGTTCCGATGAAAATCCCAATATCGACAAAACTAGGAGAGAACATCGTCCAAGAAGAAGGTAAATAATCTCGGTGTAAGGAGGTTACAATAATTACAAATCGTTCAAACCACATTCCAATGTTTACCACTATGGAAATAATAAAGGAGAACATGATGCTGGTTCGTAATTTTTTAAACCACATAAATTGTGGCGAAAACACATTACAGGTCATCATTGACCAATACGCCCACCAGTAAGGACCAGTAGCTCGGTTTAAGAATGCGTATTGTTCGTATTCCACTCCTGAATACCAAGCGATAAACAACTCGGTAATGTAGGCCACCCCGACAATAGAACCGGTAATCATGATGACAATGTTCATCAATTCAATATGTTGTACCGTAATATAGTTTTCCAAGTGGGATACCTTTCGCATGATAATCAACAAGGTGTTTACCATGGCAAAACCAGAGAAGATCGCTCCTGCGACAAAATAGGGGGGGAAAATTGTAGTGTGCCAACCGGGAATTACGGAAGTGGCAAAGTCAAACGATACAATGGTGTGTACAGAAAGTACCAAAGGAGTGGCCAAACCGGCCAAAACCAATGAAACTTCTTCAAAACGCTGCCAATCTTTGGCACGTCCACTCCATCCAAAGCTCAATAAACTGTATATTTTTTTCTGAAAAGGTAAAACCGCACGATCGCGAATCATCGCAAAATCGGGGAGTAAGCCAGTCCACCAGAAAACTAAGGAAACGGAGAGGTAGGTAGAGATCGCAAAAACGTCCCATAAAAGTGGTGAATTAAAATTTACCCATAGGGAGCCAAATGCATTGGGAATGGGAAGTACCCAATACGCCAACCAAGGACGTCCCATGTGAATAATGGGGAACAATCCAGCTTGGATTACCGAGAAAATGGTCATGGCTTCCGCAGAGCGGTTGATGGCCATTCTCCATTTTTGACGGAAAAGAAGAAGAACCGCAGAAATCAATGTTCCGGCATGTCCAATTCCAACCCACCAAACGAAGTTGGTAATATCCCACGCCCAACCCACGGTTTTGTTAAGTCCCCAGGTTCCAATCCCGGTAGAAATCGTGTAAATAATACAACCTATACCCCAAAGCAAAGCTGTCAAAGCGATGCTGAATACAATCCACCATTGCTTGTTGGCATTTCCTTCAACAGGAGCGGCAACATCAACAGTAACATCGTGATAGGATTTATCTCCGGTTACTAAGGGTTTTCTGATAGGTGCTTCGTAATGCGAGGCCATACGCTACTTTATTATATAATTATTTTAAACGTTTCTCACTTTGGTTTGATACATCACATTGGGTTTTGTTCCAACGCTTTCCAAAAGGTGATACATCCGATCATTCTCTTTTAAAGCAGCAACTTTGCTGTCTTTGTCATTAATGTCGCCAAAGGTCATCGCTCCGTTGCTACATGCTGCAGAACAAGCGGTTTGGAAAGCTCCATCGGTGATGGTTGCTCCTTTTAACTTGGCATCCAAAATGGTTTTTTGAGTTTTTTGGATACACATAGAACATTTCTCCATGACACCACGAGAACGAACAACTACATCTGGATTTAAAACCATACGACCTAGATCGTTGTTCATATGATAATCAAACTCATCATTTTTGTTGTACAAGAACCAGTTGAAACGACGTACTTTATAGGGACAGTTATTGGCACAATAACGGGTTCCAACACATCTGTTGTATGCCATGTGATTTTGTCCTTGTCTTCCGTGGGAAGTTGCCGCTACGGGACATACCGTCTCACAGGGAGCGTGGTTACAATGCTGACACATGACCGGCTGGAAAGTCACTTGAGGATTTTCGGAGGCTTGCTCCATTTGTCCAAAAGTAGAAAGAGAATCTCCAATACCTGATATACCGTCTTTGGTGGCTACATCGGCTTCAAAGGTCGATTCTGAAGAATAATAGCGATCGATGCGTAACCAGTGCATATCTCTAGACTTGCGTACTTCTGCTTTTCCTACTACAGGTACATTGTTTTCGGAATGGCAAGCAATCACACAGGCGCCACAACCGGTACAGGCATTCAAATCGATGGAAAGATTGAAATGATGCCCAATAGAGCGATCAAATTCTTGCCACATATCCACTTCGGGAGAGGTGACATCTACTTCCATGTGGTTCTTAGAAACCTGTGGAATAGCATTCCAATATTTTTTGTCTTTTGTGTTGAATACTTCTAAGGTGGTTTCCTTCACAATATCCCCTCGTCCCATAAGGGTGTTGTGCAACTGTACACAAGCAAATTCGTGGAAGCCATCCGCCAAGGCAACCGTTACAGGCTGCACATCACGTCCTTCTTGGTAGAATAAATAGGCATTAACACCAACTTGCATTTCTTCTTGCAGACCTAAAGTTTTTCCATAACCCAAAGCCAAACCAACAGATCCAGGTGCTTGACCCGGTTGAATGACGACGGGAACTTTTAATGTATGTTCGCCCACCGTAACATTGGCATAGCTACCATTTAGAGCACCGTTGGCAACATTTACGTTTTTCAAGCCCAAAGCCTTAGCATCGGCAGCAGAAACGGTAAGATAGTTGTCCCAAGCCACTCGAGTGATAGGATCAGGGAATTCTTGTAACCAAGGGTTGTTGGCTTGAGTTCCGTCTCCCATACCGGTTTTGGTATATAGGGTTAATTCTAAACCAGAAGCCGAAGCCTGTGCCAAAGCTGTGGTTGCGGCACTCAAATCATTTTCTATATACGCAGTTGATGCAACACTGTTCGTGCTGAAGTATCCATCGTGAAGAACCGCATTCCAAGAGTTTCCTCCCAAGATGTTTTCTGTCCAATGCGATTTTATCGCTTCGTAATAGTTGGCGTTACTGCCGGACCACATCAACAATGCATCTTGAAATTGCAAGGTGTCAAATAAGGGTCGAATGGTGGGCTGCGCCAAAGCGAAGTGTCCTTGTTTAAATTCAAAGTCACCCCAAGCTTCCAAATAATGGGGCACGGCCGCAATGTATTGACTGGCTAATGCCGTCTCGTCTTCTTTCAAAGCGAATGCCACAGTAAGGTCTAATTTTTTGATTCCCTCGGCAAAGGCTGCTCCTTCAGGAATTTGAAATACAGGGTTCACGCCTACAGTGATCAATCCGCCTAAAGTTCCCGCTGCAACAGCATCGATAATCTCCCCAAATTCTGATCCTCTCTCTTGACGAATCAAGCGGGGTTGAGCAACATCCATGACTTGGCTTCCCAAGTGATGATTGATGGCCAAAACCAATTGTTGGGCACCTTTATCCTGTATCCCTGAAACTACTACTCCTCCACTGCCTGCTGCTTTCAATGCCGCAACAGCTGCTTCAAGATGTTGTTGGTGATTATCGGAAAGATTCCCACTCACGGCATTACCGGTGAGTGCCGCATACAAATGCGCTAAAATATTTTTTTGAGCCGCTGGAGTGGCAGGAACGCGCACATCCGCAGCGGCACCACTCAAAGTCATGTTAGCCTCAAACTGATAGTGTTTGGACATGGTGGCTTTTCCGTGATGTTTGTGAGGTACACGAGTGGCTGAATAGCCAGAATCATAACCTCCCCCTTGCCAATCGCCTAGGAAATCAGCACCCACAGCAACAATGACTTTTGCTTTGCTGAAATCGTAATCGGCCAAGGCGCGTTGTCCATAAGTCGCTTCAAAAGCATCGACCGCATCGTAGGCAGCAACAGAGTCAAAATATACGTGTCGCACATTGGGATATTGTGCAATAAATCCTTCAATAATTTTTGAGGTGGTGGGACTTGCAAACGTCTGAGTAACCAAAGCTACGGGTTTTCCGGTAGCAGCTAAGGCTTTTAATTTCGCCCCAACTTGAAGGTGAAAATCCGACCAGGTTACGTCTTGACCATTGGCTCTTGGTCCTTGGATGCGTTTGGTATCGTACAAAGAAAGTACAGAAGCATGAACGCGTGCATTGGCGCCTCCCAATGCAGGAGCGTCAGGATTGTTTTCTACTTTGACAGGTCTTCCTTCACGTGTTTTGATTAAAACACTTCCAAAGTCAAAACCATCTCCAATCGCCGTTGCGTAATAGTTGGCAACACCCGGACGAATTTGCTCGGGTTGTACCACATAAGGCACCGATTTAATCACGGGACCTTCACAGGCCGCTAGGGTTGCTGCAGCAGTACTAAATCCAACGTATTTCAAAAAGTCCCTTCTAGAAGTACTACTCTCTTCTAAGGTTTTTTCATCACTGAGGAAGTCCACAGGAAGCTTGGAAGCAAATTCATTGTCCTCCAATTTTTTAACTTCCACATTATTCGGATCTATTTGATCAATGTTCTTCCAGTATGTTTTGTTTGATGCCATGAGCTTCTCTTAATCGCTTTTTTTAATAGTGACATTTACCACATTCCAGTCCACCCATTTGGGCAACTGTTAATTTTTCTACGCCGTATTTTTTGGAAAGTGCCTCGTGAATTTTGGCATAATAGGCATTGTTTTCCACCTTGACATTGGTTTCTCGGTGACAGTTGATACACCAGCCCATGGTCAAAGGAGAATATTGATACATCACTTCCATTTCTTCAACCGGTCCGTGACATTTTTGACATTCGATTTCTCCCACCTGCACGTGTTGCGCATGATTGAAATAGACGAAATCGGGCAAGTTGTGAATACGCACCCATTTGACGGGTTGTGTTTCCCCTGTGTATTGTTGATTTTCTTCATCCCAACCCACAGCTGCATAGAGCTTTTTGATCTCTTGGGTATAAAAATCTTTGGTGTAACCATTGGCCACATCTTCCTCTCCGTTGTATTCTGCAATATTTCTATGACAGTTCATACAAACATTTAAAGAAGGAATTCCGGAATGCTTGGAAACTCTTGCCGAAGAGTGACAATACTTACATTCAATTTGATTGGCACCTGCGTGAATTTTGTGGGAATAGTGGATGGGTTGAACCGGCATATAGCCTTGATCAATTCCCACTTGCATAAAGAATCCATAGATATAATAGGCACTCCCCAAAAGGAGCAACACTACGGTCACAAAGACCAAAAATTGATTTTGTACAAAAGCGATCCAAATGGGGGTACGTTTTACTTTTTCTTCGGGTTGAATGTCTACCCCACTAGCCGCAGCAATACGCAAGAGTGTGCGTTGCACGAGGATTAACATAACCACCAAAATGCCAAACACCAACGCCAATGCCGCCAGTATCAAATTATTGGAAACACTGTTTCCTGCGGGAGCCGCAGCTGCACCTCCTGCTGCCGCCGTAGCTGCTGCAGCTGGTGGAGTGTAATCCGTATAGGCAATGATATTATCAATGTCAGCGTTAGACAATTGAGGAAAAGACGTCATTACAGAACCGTTGTACTCCTCATAAATAGCAACTGCCTGTGCGTCTCCCGACTTCACCATTGCTGTACTATTGCTAATCCATTGATACAACCACTCCTTGTCATATTTTGCAGAAACTCCTTTTAATGCGGGTCCTACTGCACGCTTATTGATCTTGTGACAAGCCGCACAATTCGCATTGAACAACTTCTTTCCGGCCTGGACAGCTTCGTCTTCTTGAGCAGAAACCGCTGTGGGGAACGAGAATGCAATGAATAATAGGAAAAGGATAAAGGGAGTAGCAGCTTTTTTAAGCGTTACCATACCGTGTGATGAATATAAAAATTTTTGCAAAATTGTAATTCTAAAATCCTGACAAAAATACGCCATCCACTCGGTTTGGAAAACTCAAATATTTACAATTTTGTAATTTATATTCGTTCTAAATAATATTTTAAAATTGTTAATTTTTGATTTTAATAATTCAAAAAATTGTTTTTTTGCAACTATGAAAAAAATCTCTATCACCGCACTTTTTTTGATTGCATTTCTAGGCTTTACCATGAATTGTTTGGCGCAAGAGGCTGCCATCGTCATTCGTCAAGATCCAAAAATTGACAGCGTTATGAAAGTAAAAAGTCAATTGGACGCGCAGCGGTATGAAAGTGAATATTTCACCGTACAATTGTTTTACGGAGATTTTACAACGGCAGAACAGACCTTGAGCATTTGCAAGGAAAACTTCCCCAATATGGATGTTGCTTTAAGCTTTGAAACACCCAATTACAAAGTACAGGCAGGTCGATTTAGAAATAAGATACTCGGTCTAAAAACCCTAGATACACTCAAAGGTGTTTTCCCGGGAGCCTTTTTGCTGGCTCGAAAATAAAAAAACTATTTATAATGTTTTTTTGACCGCCACTTCTTGGAAGCATTCCACTACATCACCTTCTTTAATATCGTTGTAGTTTTTGATTTGTAAACCACAATCATATCCTTTGGCAACTTCTTTAACGTCGTCTTTAAAGCGTTTTAAAGAGGCCAATGTTCCTGTATACTGAACCACCCCTTCGCGGATGATTCGAATACCGGAGTTTCTAAAGATTTTTCCGGTGGTTACCATACAACCCGCAATCGTTCCGATTTTAGATATTTTAAAGGTCTCCCGAATTTCAGCGGTTCCTGTGATTTCTTCCTTCATTACTGGAGAAAGCATTCCTTCCATGGCGTCTTTGACGTCATTAATAGCGTCGTAGATAATGGAATAGGAACGGATATCAATTTCTTCTTTTTCAGCAACCATACGGGCATTCCCCATGGGGCGTACATTAAACCCAATCACGATGGCATCAGATGCCGAAGCCAAAAGCACATCGGATTCTGTGATGGCTCCTACTCCTTTGTGAATAATGTTGACCTGAATTTCTTCGGTAGATAATTTTTGGAAAGAGTCCGTCAATGCTTCCACCGATCCATCCACATCTCCTTTAAGAATAAGGTTTAATTCTTGGAAATCTCCCAAAGCAATTCGACGCCCAATTTCATCCAAGGTGATATGTCGTTGGGTTCGAACATTTTGCTCACGGAGCAATTGCGTTCTTTTGGCAGCAATTTGTTTGGCTTCGCGTTCGTCTTCCAACACTATAAAATTGTCTCCCGCTTGCGTGGCGCCATCCAAACCGAGGATGGACACAGGCGTAGAAGGAGGTGCTTCGTTCAAGGGTTTACCACGCTCATTAAACATGGCCTTTACTTTTCCACTTTGTTTTCCAGCGAGGATATAATCTCCAATTTTCAGGGTACCGGTTTGCACCAACAGTGTAGATACATATCCACGACCTTTATCCAGATAGGCTTCTACAACGGTTCCTTTTGGATTTCTTTTTGGATTGGCCTTAAGTTCAAGGAGTTCTGCCTCGAGCAGCACTTTCTCTAGCAACTCTTTCACACCGGTACCTTTCAGTGCAGAAATATCTTGTGATTGCACTTTTCCACCCCAATCTTCCACCATCAAATTCATTCCGGCAAGGGCTTCTTTGATTTTTTCTGGATTTGAGGTTTCTTTATCCACTTTGTTGATCGCAAAGACGATGGGCACACCGGCTGCTTGCGCATGGCTGATGGCCTCTTTGGTTTGCGGCATGATGTTGTCATCTGCGGCAATAACAATTATAGCAATATCGGTCACCTGTGCACCTCTTGCCCGCATGGCGGTAAAAGCCTCGTGACCAGGAGTGTCCAAAAAGGTGATTTTTTGTCCATTGTCCAAACTCACAGAATAGGCTCCAATATGTTGAGTGATACCTCCCGACTCACCGGCAATAACGTTTTCTGAACGTATAAAATCCAGTAGTGACGTTTTTCCGTGGTCCACATGTCCCATAACCGTTACGATGGGAGCTCTTGGCATCAAGTCGGCTTCGTTCTCTTGAACTTCATCATCGAAGGTTTGTTCCAAATCACTTTTCACAAAATCCACTTCGAATCCAAACTCATCGGCAACTATGGTTAAGGTTTCAGCATCCAATCGTTGATTCATGGTCACCATGATTCCCAAACTCATACAGGTGGAAATGATTTCTGTAGATGAAATTTCCATCATCGTAGCTACTTCGCCCACCGTAATAAATTCAGTCACTTTGAGAACTTTACTCTCCGCTTCCAATTGCGCCATTTCTTCTTCCGTTTTCTGACGGTGCTGAACGCGTTTGTCCTTGCGGTATTTTGCTCCTTTGGATTTATTGGATTTCCCTTGAAGTTTTTCTAGGGTCTCACGAATTTGTTTTTGTACTTCTTCGTCGGTTGGGTCTTCCTTCTTAGGAGCATCGACCTTAGGTCTTTGACGTCCGGTGTTTTTACGATTGTTTGGAGCAGCATTGCCTCCCGGAGCTCCGGGTCTTGCTCCTGTATCTTTACTGATTCTTTTGCGTTTTCGTTTACGAGCATCCTCAACGGTTTGCTCTTTTTGCTTCATCGCATCCAAATTGATGGTTTGTCCTGTTTTTTTAGGACCCGTTAGTTTTTGATACTGAGTCACATGCGTTTCAGAAACCGCCGGCTCTTCCGCAGCTGGCTGTTCGGCTTCCTTTGTTGGTGCTTCTGTTTTGGTTTCTACGGGAGCTGCTACTTCTGGAGCAATTGCCACAGGAGCTTCTTGAGGCTGTTCTTCAACAACTTCCTCCACCACTGGAGCAGGGGCAACAACGGGTGGAACTTCCTCTTTGGGAGCTTCCTCTTTTGCTTTTGGAGGCGCAACACTGGGCTTGTCCAAATCAATTTTCCCCAACATTTTGGGTTTTTCCATAGCCACCCGATTGGATTTCATCTCCTCGCGTTTGGCGATTTGATCCAGACGCTCTTGTTCCTTCTTTTCTTGAATCAATCGAAGGGACTCTTTCTCCTTACGTTTTTCCTCACTGACTTCGTGAGAAGCTACTTTTTTGGATTTATCTGTTTCAAATTCTTCCAACAAGACATTGTAAACCTCATCTGTGATTTTAGTTGTAGGTCGTGCTTCAATTTCGACACCTTCTTGTGCGAGATATTCAACTGCACGATCTAGGGAAATATTTAATTCCCGTAAGACTTTGTTCAATCGAATGCTAGGTTGGTTGGCCATATATAATTTAATCTATGCTTCAAAAATAGGAATTAATTTTTGAGCTCTATTCTTCAAATTCTTCTTTTAGGATACGAACGACCGCTTTTATGGTCTCTTCTTCCAAGTCAGTACGCTTTCCAAGGTCGGCAATATCGAGTTCTAATATACTTTTGGCAGTATCTAATCCTACCTTTTGGAACTCGCCGATGACCCAGTCTTCGATTTCATCGCCAAACTCTTTCAATTCCACATCTTCTTCCACGCCTTCGCGATAGACATCGATTTCGTAACCGGTCAATTTCCCGGCCAAACGAATGTTGGTTCCACCTTTACCAATGGCTTTTGAAACTTCTTCTGGGTTTAAAAAGACCTCCACGCGTTTGGTTTCTTCATTGATTTTCAGAGAATTGACCTTTGCAGGGCTCAATGCACGAGAAATAAACAATTGTAAATTATTGGTGTAGTTGATGACGTCTATGTTTTCATTGCCCAATTCACGAACAATCCCGTGAATCCGTGAGCCTTTCATACCCACACAAGCACCCACAGGATCGATACGATCGTCGTATGAATCTACCGCTACTTTGGCTTTTTCTCCGGGAATACGCACCGCTTTCTTAATGGTGATTAAACCGTCAAATACTTCTGGAATTTCTTGTTCAAATAATTTTTCTAAAAAGATGGGTGAGGTGCGAGACAAAATAATTCTCGGTTTGTTTCCTCTCAGCTCAACGGATTCAATGATCCCTCGGACATTATCGCCTTTTCTAAAAAAGTCACTGGGAATTTGTCGGTCTTTAGGCAAAATAATCTCGTTTCCGTCGTCATCCAGCAGGATGATTTCGCGATTTCGAATATGGTGCACTTCGGCAGAATAGATTTCTCCTTCGCGATCCTTAAATTGTTTGAAAATATTGGTACTGTCGTGTTCAAATATTTTGGCGACCAAGTTTTGACGCAAATACTGAATCGAACGACGCCCCAAGTCTACCAATTTAACTTCTTCGGAAACATCCTCGCCCACTTCAAAATCAGGCTCAATTTTTCGAGCCATCGACAATTCAATTTCTTGGTTGGGGTCTTCCACTTCACCGTCCTCAACAACAATACGGTTTCTCCAAATTTCTAAATCGCCCTTGTCCGGATTAATGATGATATCAAAATTGTCATCGGAACCGAATTTGCGCTTAAGCGTGTTTCTAAAAACATCCTCAAGGATTACCATAAGGGTCACACGATCTATCAGTTTGTCGTCCTTAAACTCTGAAAAAGAATCGATTAATGCTAAATTTTCCATACGTTTATTTTTTCAATTAGAGTACCACTTTCGCTCGTATGATTTCAGAATACGAAAAGGTTTTATTTTTAATTACTGTTATTTTTCCTTTGCCCACGGGCTTGTTTTCTCTTTGTTTCCAGGTGATGGAAAATCCATCGTTGTCGGCGGCGGTCACCGCCCCTTCATAATGGGTGTGATCGATCCCTTCTACTTCTAATTTTCGACCCCTATTTTTTATATATTGTCGAGGCAAACTTAAGGCTGTTCCCACGCCAATGGAGCCCACCTCCAAAGAAAAATCGTGTTCCTCGCGATCTAGATTGTGTTCAATCGCGCGACTGACAAACATACAGTCTTTTAGGGTCACTCCCTCATCCCCGTCTAAGGTGATGCGAATGCTGTTGTCGGCTCCAATTTTGAGATCGATCAAAAACAAATCGGATCGCTCTTCCAAGGCAATCGACAATAAGGACTCAACTTCACTACGAAAATTCATATCAAAAAAAAGAGGGACGTTATAGTCTCCTCTTATCTATTTAGTTCGATAATTCTGTGCAAATATAAGCATAATCTACAAAAAATTTGCGAGCCAACGCTATTTTTTCTAATTTAATTATTCTAAATCTTAACTCCATGAAAAAAATCTACTTTGCGCTGACGTTTTTCACCGCTCTTTTCATTGCTCAAATCAGTTTTGGTCAAAACAACATTCAAGGATCTGTAACGGATACGAATGGAAATCCGCTGTTGGGTGCGAATATTCTTATAAAAGGAAGCACCCAAGGGACAACAACCGATGATGATGGTGCTTTTCGCCTGAATTCTTCAGCAACATATCCTGTAGAAATTGAAGTTTCATTTATTGGTTTTGAAACTCGGACTTATCGCATCACCAGTTCGGATGCGGTGAAAATAGCACTGAGCCCCGGAGGTCAGTTTGATGAGATAATCGTATCAGCCTCCCGACGCGCAGAAAAATTGCAAGAGGCGCCTGCAGCCGTAACTGTGCTCACAGCAGCACAGATGAACCAATCCGGCGGGAGTGTTTCCCCGCTCAGAGGCTTAATCAACATTCCTGGTGTAGAATTGCAACAACAAACCGGACAACGGATCAATATCGCCCTGAGAGGGAGTAGTGGTGTTTTTGCCACCAATGTTTTCCCGCTATTGGACTATCGTTCGCTAATTTCTCCTGGTTTGGAATATTTTGATTCTCAAAACTCGCCGTTGAATACCATCGACCTAGAACGGGTAGAAGTTGTTTTGGGTCCCGGCTCTGCCCTCTATGGTCCCGACGTCACCACGGGGGTCATTCACTTTATTTCCAAAGATCCTTTCCGTCATCCCGGAACTACAACCGAGTTTATTTACGGAGAACGCAATACCTTCAAGGTTGCCCTTCGTCATGCTGGACACAACAAAAATGAAACCTTTGGTTATAAAATCAATGCGCGCTCTGGCAGCGGAAGAGATTTTGCTTTAGACCCCAATGACCCCGTTGATCAAAGTATTTTGAGTCAATTTAAAACCTCCATCAATCGTTCACAAATTGGTGCCGAAGGCTATGTCAACACCGATCTTGATGGAACCAAACTTTTTGATGTCACCCAAACTCAAAAAGAAAAATATTGGGCCAGTGCGGCCAATGCGTCGCTTTATTTTCGTCCTAAAAATGGTATGGAAATCGTTACTGCCGGAGGTTGGAATGCCGGAGATGCCATCTTTTATAACGACCTGGGGGAAGGACAAGCCCACAGCAATGAATATTGGGCGCAAACACGATTCAACTACAAAGGTTGGTTTGCTCAAACCTATTATATTGTTAACGATGGAGGAAATGATCAACACCCTACTTATTTGAATCGCACCGGGATCATCGTCCCCTTCAAAAGAAGTCACTACGAAGCCCAACTTCAGTACAATTTTGATTTTGAAAAATTCCTAAACTCTGAATGGACCGTAGGGATGGACTATCGTACCGCCATTGCAGATACGCAAAATCATGTGTATGGACGCCATGAAAATGATGATGACTACAACATTTTGGGAGGCTATGCCCAAGGGAAATTTAAACTTGACCCCAAGCTAGACCTCTTCCTCGCCGGGCGCTATGACGGGTATAACTTTACCGATGAAAAAACATTTTCCCCGCGGGCGGCTTTTGTTTACAAACCTGATCCTGATCACAATTTTAGACTTACCTACAACCGCGCGGCCAACCCCATTCCAGCTTCCGACATCTATTTTGACCTTCCCACGCAAACCACCCGCGGGATTTTGGACGTATGGGTGTTGGGCACCAAAAATCCATACACCTATCCCTCCAACCTCAGTATTGATTGGTTGATTCCCGGCTTACCAAACACCCCGTATAATGCCGGATTCCCCCTTGCCGCTGCCTTTGGTGCCGTCACCGAAGGAGTGTTGGCGCAATTGCAAGCTTATGCCCAAGATCCTCAAATCGGCCCCTTACTCCCCCTCCTCGAGAATGTGATTAAAAATTCTGTCCCCGAGGGTTTTGCTCCGGTGGTAAGTACGGATGTGGAAGGCAAACCCCTGCTGCCCAAAGGCGGAAAGGGTAATTTAATTTCAAAGCTCACGTCTTACGAAGTGGGATACAATGGTCGCTTTGGGGATCGCTTTACCGCTGGAGTGAATGTCTATTATTTGAGAAATTCTGCGGGTGCTGGCTTTCAACAAATCAATCCCGTTGTGAGCATTGCGAGCCTCGGTCCTGAATTGGGGAATGCAGTGCAAGACAAAAGTGTTCCCCAGCTGATTGCTGGACTGCAAGGTTTGGGCTTGGATCAAGCCACAGCGACAGTATTGGCAGGTGCCATTGGCCCCATGCTTAATGAGGCATATCAACAGGCGGGAGATGTTTTTTTAGAAGAGCTTAAGAAAGCCGGCCTTCCTTTTCATGGAGTGATTCCCATTGACCAAAGCCCCAGTGGATCGGCGGCGAAACTGATCTTTGGCTATATCACTCGAGATCAAAATCGAATTACAACGAATTGGGGTACAGAAATCCATGGAAAATTTTTAGTAACCAATGAACTCATTGCCAGTGCCAATTATACCTGGTTTAATCTTCCAGAAGGGATGCCCGGCGACTTAAATTTTCCGCAAAACAAAATTCGTTTCGGCTTGCAATATCAACCGGTATCAAAATTTAGCGGTGCCGTCAACTACCAATGGGATCAAGCCTACACCTCAAACAACGCCAATTATCCAGGAAAAATTGACGCCAAATCTTTGTTGGATTTAAATCTTGGATATCAAATTAATACCGCTATTAAATTTGAAATTAATGCCACCAATTTATTGAATAATGAATTTAGAGCCCTTCCTGGATTTCCAAAAATTGGAAGAACGCTCACCGGTCGATTAGTTTTTGATTTTTAGTACATTAGTAACATCAAATGCAGATAATGCCGAAGTCCATGAAAAAATTTCTTTACTTAATTGGGGGTATACTTTTACTCCTGTGTGTCCTCATTTTTTATCCCACGTCCATGCCGGAATACAATGTCACTCGAGATTATATTGATATGGAGGCAGAAATATTGGAGTCCTTTATTTTAGCCAAAGACAGCAGCGTCATTCAGCTTCCGGAAGGGCATTTTTTGTTTTCTCAGGCGTTGAGTTTGGATGCCAAAAAACACCTCACCATACGGGGCATGGGAATGGACAAAACCATCCTTTCTTTTAAAGGACAAACCAAAGGAGCCGAGGGAATTAAAATTACCCAATGCAGCAACCTAATCATAGAAGATTTAAGTATCGAAGATGCGGTGGGTGACAATTTGAAAATCAGCGATTCGGATTCCATCATCCTCCGAAAAATCAGATCGGCATGGACCGGAAAAGTTTCCAGCAAAAATGGTGCGTATGGTTTATACCCTGTACTATGTACCAATTTGTTGATTGAAAATTGTGAGGCTATTGGAGCTTCCGATGCCGGAATATATGTGGGGCAATCTCAAAATGTGGTGATTCGCAACAACAAAGCTTTTTTCAATGTGGCCGGTATTGAAAGTGAAAACAGTACGCAGGTTGAGATTTATGGTAACGAAGCCTATGAAAACACCAGCGGACTCTTGATTTTCAATTTGCCACAACTGACCGTTTATGGAGCGCATGTAAACGCGCATCACAACACCATCTACAACAACAATGTGCGCAACTTTGGCGTTAAAGGTTCCATTGTGAGTGCTGTTCCCAAGGGGACCGGTGTGGTGATTATGGCGACCGAAGATGTGGATTTTCACGACAATACCGTCCGCGACCATAAAACCGCCAACCTTTCTGTGGTGAGTTATGCCCTTTTTGCAGCCGATGAAGATCCAGAAAGCAGCACTCAAAACCAAGCTGCAGAAGCCCGAGGATTACGCAGTATTCAAGGAGATTATGAAAAAGATATTGCCTATAACGCCTACCCCAAAGCCGTGGCCATTCGCAGCAATACGTTTGAAAACAAGTTTCGGTTTCCAACCCTCAGCAACGATTATGGTAAATTGATGCTCTTTAAAAATAATACGCGCATTCCCGACGTGGTTTACGATGGAATCCTTCCTGACAACACTCCCGTTCAAAGCCCCGATTTTCAAATATGCGTCACGGATAATGGGACCATCAATTTTGCTTTTTTGGATGCCGACAACGATTTTGAAAAATTCTCCAACGACCTCAGCCCTTTTGATTGTCAATTGAATTAGTACCTTTGAAGATGATGCGGATTTTAGGGTGTGTTTTTGTTCTATTATTGATGCTTTGCTGTGGTCCTTCCAACACCACAGAAAAAGCTCCTGTTGCCAAGCGAGTCAACCCCGCTCAGCCCCTCATTCAAAACAAAACAAATGAGAAACAACAACTGTCCGACTACGGTTTTTTCAAAACGCCTTTGGCGCAATTAATTCCCGAAAAAAACGTCTATGCTTATGACGTCAATACGCCTCTGTTTTCAGATTATGCCTCCAAAAAAAGATTTGTATTCCTCCCCGAAGGAAGTAGTATGCAATATGCAGAAGATCAAAAAACGTTGCTTTTTGAAGAGGGAAGTGTATTGATCAAAAACTTTTTTTATCCAATGGCCGATGGAAAAGAACGAATTATCGAAACTCGGTTGTTGGTGAAAGAAAAAGGGGAATGGAAACCTTTAAATTATGTTTGGAATGACACCCAAACGGATGCGCAACTCAATTATATCGGAGCAGAAACCGAAGTGGTCTGGAAACCTGAAAACGGTGCTGCCAAGACCCTCCACTATACGGTGCCCAATTGGAATCAATGTAAAAATTGTCATATCTCCGAAAATCGGATTGTTCCCTTAGGACTGACGGTTGCCCAACTCAATCGCAGCAACCCTATGTTGGCTGCCGATAAAAATCAATTGGTCTTTTTTGAACAAGCGATGCTTCTTAAAAACATGCCCGAACACGCATCATGGGCTAAAATGCCCGTTTGGAACGATCCCTCCAGCGGTTCATTAAACGACCGTGCAAAAGCGTATTTGGATGCCAATTGCGCTCACTGCCATCAACCTAAAGGAAGTGCCAAAAATTCGGGTTTACATCTCAATTTTGAGGAAATCAATTCTAGAAGTCGCGGTATTTTTAAACCCCCGGTGGCCGCAGGAAAAGGTTCCGGCGAATTACAATACAGCATTGTTCCCGGCGATCCGGAACACTCCATTTTGCTCTATCGTATGCAAAGTACAGACCCTTCCATTCAAATGCCTGAAATTGGTCGATCTTTGGCACATTCGGAAGGAATTGAATTGATTTCTGCCTATATCAAAGCGCTTCGGCCGTAAAAATTATTACCCTTTTCACCTCCCCAATTTATTAGGATTTCCGTTATCTTTGGAAAAACGATATTTAAAGAAAAGCTGCATGCTGCCTAAAAACACAAGGTCGGGACTCTTATTCTCCAAACACCAAAAGAAAAAGCAGACGCCTTTTGAACGACTCTTTGAAATTTTCAAAGAACTCATCACGCACACCTCGGGCGATTTTGACGAAGCCATTGAATGGTTGCGCGAATTGGACAAGGAATACAAACTCTCCGAACCCGATTATACCATCGACGATTTTATTGAAGATTTGCTTCAAAAAGGATTTATAAAACAAGAAATAAAACCCGATGGAAGTGGCGAAGGAATGGGCATCACCGCAAAAACCGAAAAATTGTTGAGAGAATATGCGCTCAAACAAATTTTTGGAAAACTAAAAAAATCGGGGCAAGGAAATCACAAAACCCAGCATGTGGGTCAGGGGGCAGACCAAACGGGTGAATTAAAAGCCTATCAATATGGCGATCCCATTGAAAGTATTGCTTTGACCGAAAGTTTAAAAAACGCTCAAATCCACTCGGGCATGGATCAATTCAGCCTCCGCCAAGAAGATTTGGTGGTTCAAGACACCCATCACAATGCGCAAATGAGTACGGTGTTGATGATAGACATCAGTCACAGCATGATCCTATATGGTGAAGATCGCATCACCCCGGCAAAAAAAGTGGCCATGGCTTTGGCAGAATTGATTACGACGCGATATCCCAAAGACACTTTGGACATCTTGGTCTTTGGAAATGACGCTCGAACCATCCCCCTTAAAGAACTTCCTTATTTGCAAGTGGGACCCTATCACACCAACACCGTTGCGGGTTTGGAATTGGCCATGGACATGCTCCGCCGAAAAAAAAATACGAACAAACAAATCTTTATGATTACGGATGGCAAACCCAGTTGTTTAAAAATGCCCGACGGCAGCTACTACAAAAACAGTGTGGGTTTGGATGAATTCATCGTTGAAAAATGCTATACCAAAGCCCGACAAGCCCAGCGACTACACATCCCCATCACCACTTTTATGATTGCCAAAGATGCCTATCTGCAACGTTTTATTCAAACCTTTACTGCAGCCAATAAAGGAAAAGCGTTTTTTACAGGCTTGGATAATTTGGGCGAAATGATTTTTGAAGATTACGAAGTAAACCGTAAAAAAAGACTGGGAAATTGATCCCGAAACACCCCCTATTGATATTGAATCTGATACAAACATTATGACAAAAAAACCAACGATAACTACCCTTAAAGCACTGAAAGCCTCAGGCTATCTCCCCAAAAATATTCAACAAGAATTGGGGGACAACCTGAAAGTAAAACTTCAAAACGGTCTTTCCACCTTTCAAGGAATTGTAGGATATGAACACACCGTGATTCCAGATTTGGAACGCGCCATCCTATCGGGTCATAACATCAATTTATTAGGGCTCCGCGGACAAGCCAAAACCCGTTTGGCGCGTTTGATGGTGCAACTGTTGGACGAATGGATACCTGTAGTTGAAGGAAGTGAAATTAATGACGATCCCCTGCAGCCCATCTCTAGATTTGCCCAAGAATTGATCGCCGAAAAAGGAGATGAAACTCCTGTGGACTGGTTGCATCGAGAGGAACGCTTTTTTGAAAAACTGGCCACTCCGGATGTAACTGTTGCCGATTTGATTGGAGATGTGGACCCCATCAAAGCGGCCAGTATGAAACTTTCCTATGCCGACGAGCGCGTGATTCATTTTGGGATGATTCCGCGGGCGCATCGTTGTATTTTTGTTTTGAACGAACTGCCCGACCTACAGGCACGGATTCAGGTTGCACTATTTTCAATTTTACAGGAAAAAGAAATTCAAATTCGAGGATTTAAATTGCGGTTGCCATTGGAAATCCAATTTGTATTTACCGCCAATCCGGAAGACTACACCAATCGAGGGAGTATCGTAACCCCGTTAAAAGACCGTATCGGATCACAAATTTTAACCCATTACCCACACAACCGCGACTTGGCAAAAGCCATCACCGCTCAGGAATCGCATATTGATTCCGAACGTTTGGCCAAAATTCAAGTTCCCGAATTGGCAAAAGATATTTTAGAACAAATTGGGTTTGAAGCCCGCAAAAGTGAATTCGTAGATGCCAAAAGTGGGGTGAGTGCCCGAATGAGTATTACGGCCTTCCAAAACTTAATCAGTACCGCCGAACGTCGGATGTTGATCAACAAAGAAACACACACCAGCCTGCGCCTTGCCGATTTTCTTGGCGTGATTCCTGCCATCAACGGGAAAATCGAATTGGTCTATGAAGGAGAGCAAGAAGGGGCGGAACAAATTTCCTACCATCTTCTTTCTCAGGCTATTAAAACTTTATTTCCCTCCTATTTCCCGAAAATTAAAAAACTAGAAAAGCCGGATGAAGAAGGTCCTTACGACACCCTTTTAGCTTGGTTTTTTAAAGACAATGAACTCTTTGTTGGAGATCAAACCACGGATGAAGAATACCAAAACAAACTCGACGAAATTCCAGGGGTGGATTCAATTTTTAGCCAACAACTTCCAAAACTCCAACCAGAAGATCGCTATTTTATGATAGAATTTTTGCTATGGGGCTTGGAGGCACACAAAAAATTAAACAAATACAGAACCGTGGAAGGTTTTCAGTTTAAAGATAGTTTGGGAAGCTATATCAGTCGTCTCTAAGTTCAAAGTTTATTGCGCATACTGGCAATGGTGGAGGAATTTAAAATTTCAAGAGTCCGGTCGCGCACTTGTTCAAAAACACCTTTGATGGAGCAAGAAGCTTCGTCGCATTCGTCGCAAGAAGCATAATAATTTAAAGAAACGCAGGGCAACAAGGCAATCGGGCCGTCCATCAAACGCATCAATTCTGAAAGATGAATTTCTTCCGGACGTTTTAAAAGACGGTAGCCCCCGGTTTTCCCACGGCTGCTTTGTAAAATCTGAAAGTTGCGAAGTTCGCGTAAAATGGTCTCTAAAAATTTTTTGGGAATGCGTTCTTGTTCTGCAATTTCTGAGGAAAATATGGGCTTTCCGTCCCGCTCATGATCCGACAAATAAAGCAAAGCCTTGATTGCATATTTACATTTTTTAGAGATCATTGATTTGTTTTTTTCAAAGGTATTAAAAATTAAATTCATTTAATTCCTATAAACTATATAGGGTTTATTTGTTTAATTGGAATAAGTGCTTTAGATTTGCCCCAGCTAAAAACAAAAAAGTATGTTATTAGACATTTTTATCCCAAAGAAAAAAATACAATTTACCGTTGCAAAAGACAAAAAGAAGCTGACAGACAGTGTTTCAAGAAGTGTCCTCAAGGCCATCAGTTGGCGCATTGTTGGAACCATGGACACCATGTTGATTGCTTATCTCATAACGGGCACCTTATCCCAAGCCCTATCCATTGGATTTATCGAATGGGGTACAAAAATGATTCTTTACTTTTTTCACGAACGCGCTTGGAACACACTTCACTGGGGCAGAAAACACAATTCATGAAAGCATATATTACCGAACTCAACGAAAAATTTGAACACAAAAATTTAGCAGAGAGCTTTGCAGCACTCCAAAACGAATCTTTTCAATCCATGTCTTTTTCCACTTCCTTTGGGCAGGAGGATCAGGTCATCACCGATTTCATTTTGAGAAATGCACTGCCTGTGAATATTTTCACCCTCGACACCGGACGCCTATTCAATGCCACCCATCAAGTGCAAGAGGCCACAGAAAAAAAATACAATACCTATATCGACACCTATTTTCCAGAGTCCAACGCAGTGGAAGCATATGTAGCAAAAAATGGAATCAACGGTTTTTATCAAAGTGTTGAACAGCGGAAATCCTGCTGTACGGTTAGAAAAATAAAACCCTTGCAACGCGCCCTAAAAGACGTTGATTTGTGGATCACCGGGCTGCGTAGTGGACAAAGCAGTAACCGCCAACAACTGTCACTTTTTCAATACGACGATGCTTTTGGATTAATCAAATTTAATCCCTTGATTCATTGGAGTCTGGAAGAGGTTGTCGCCTATCTCGAAAATTTTGAGGTTCCTCAAAATGCCCTTCACAAAGAGGGATTTGTCAGCATAGGCTGCGAACCTTGTACCCGTGCCATTCAACCCGGAGAGGAAATCCGTGCCGGACGGTGGTGGTGGGAAAACTCCAAAAAAGAATGTGGTCTTCACTTAAACACTACTGCCCAATAAGCTCATGAATACATTACAACAACTCGAAAACGAGGCCATCTACATTATTCGTGAGGTTGCCGGACAATTCAACAAACCTGCCCTTCTTTTTTCGGGAGGAAAAGATTCCATTGTGCTGTTGCACCTTTGTCATAAAGCCTTTGCTCCTGCCAAAATTCCGTTTCCCTTGGTGCATATCGACACCGGGCATAACTTTCCAGAAACGCTCAGCTTACGAGACACCTTGGTAGATCGTTATGACGTAAAATTGCATATTGGTTATGTTCAGGACAGCATCAACCGGGGAACTGCTTTGGAAGAAACAGGCAAAAATGCCAGTAGAAACAGCCTGCAAACCGTCACCCTATTAGAAACCATAGAAACCCTTGAATTGGACGCTTGTATGGGAGGAGCTCGACGCGATGAAGAAAAAGCACGGGCCAAAGAACGCATCTTTTCCGTACGTGACGATTTCGGACAATGGAATGAAAAATTACAACGTCCCGAAGTGTTCGATATGCTGAATGGAAAAATTCACCCCGGTGAAAATGTCCGGGTTTTCCCCATCAGCAATTGGACAGAGTTAGACGTTTGGGAATATATTCGTCAAGAAAAACTGGAAATCCCCTCACTCTATTTTGCGCATTCGCGCCCCGTATATCAACGTCAAGGGCAATGGATGCCGGTCAATGCCTTTCATCCGGTTGCTTCCAACCAAATCGAAGTGAAAATGGTTCGGTTTCGCACCGTAGGCGATATGAGTTGTACCGCTGCCGTACTATCAGAAGCCACCGACTTGGATATTATTATTGATGAAATTCGTGATTCAGCCCTGTCAGAGCGCGGTGCCCGTATGGACGACAAACGCTCCGAGGGTGCCATGGAAGAACGTAAGAAAGTAGGCTATTTTTAATTTACAGTAATGGATTTATTTAGAATTGCAACGGCAGGAAGTGTCGATGATGGGAAAAGTACGTTGATTGGTCGTTTATTGTACGAAACAAATTCCCTAAAAGAAGACCAACTGCAGCATATTGAGCAAAAAAGCCATTCCAAAGGTTTGTCGTATCGCGACTTTTCTTTGGCAACCGATGGGTTGCTCACAGAACGGGAACAAGGGATTACCATCGATGTTTCTCATATCTATTTCAAAACTCAAAAGCGCCGTTTTATCATCGCGGACAGTCCGGGACATATCGAATATACACGAAATATGGTGACCGGAGCCTCCAACGCCAATGCTGCCATCATTCTTTTGGACGCCCGTAAAGGTGTGGTCGAGCAAACCCGTCGTCATTTGTATATCACTCAATTATTGGGAATCCAACAACTTATTTTTGCGATCAATAAAATGGATTTGGTGGACTACGATCAAAAAGTTTTTAATCAAATAAAATCGGAGATTGAACCTTTACTCAATAAACCAAAAGACCAAGCACACTATCTCCCCATTTCAGCACTTAAAGGAGATAACTTGATTACGCCAAGCAAAACCATGGACTGGTATTCCGGCAAGAGTTTAATCGAAATAATTGAAACGCTCCCCTTGGAAGTAAACACCAATGCTTTGGGAATTATGCAAGTGCAATATGTGATTCGCCCCCAATTGGAAAATCTCCACGACTACCGAGGATTTGCCGGGAAAATAAAAAGTGGGACGTTCAAGCCAGGGGATCAAATCACTGTTTTTCCTTCCGGACAAAAAACGCATATTAAAGCGATTGAACGCTATGGGGAACCCTTGGAGGAAGTACTTGAAAACGATAATGCTGCTTTTCTCCTCGCCGACGAAGTTGACGCTTCTCGAGGGTCGGTATTCGTTCGTCAGTCCGAAGCACTGCTCCCCCAAAAAAAGATTAACGCTACTGTCTGCTGGATGCAAAACGAACAATTGGAAGCCGGAAAAAAATATTGGTTGCAACAAGGAGTGCAAACCGTTTTGACAAAAGTAGATGCCATCCATTCCAAAGTAGATTTGGGCAATGGCGCACAGTTGTCCGGTCAGGCACTTCATTTGAATGATATTGGCGAAACTGCTTTGACCTTGGCACAACCCATCCTTGCGGAGGCCTATCACCATAACAAAGCTTTGGGCGCATTTATCCTCATCGATCAAAAAACGTTCAATACAGCCGGCGTTGGATTTATACATTAAAACCGAAAAGGAATATTATTACGAACAATAAAATTAGCACAACAAAATAGCATATTTGGATGAAGAGTTTTCGAACAGAAATAGAGGATCCCATAGTGGCAAAAGACATTATCGATTTGGAGAAAAAAATACATGCCTTCCAAAACAATACCCTCGATAGTGAAAAATTCCGAAGTCTCCGATTGGCTAGAGGCGTCTATGGCCAACGCCAAACTGGGGTGCAAATGATCCGTATTAAATTACCCATGGGACGTTTTACCGCCAAACAATTACGCCGTATGGCGAAAGTATCGGACACCTATTCCAACGGAAATTTGCACATCACCACCCGTCAAGACATACAGTTGCACCATGTTTCTTTAGACCATACTCCGCAGCTGTGGGCAGCCCTTGAAAAAGACAAAATCACCTTGAGAGAAGCCTGCGGAAATACAATCCGCAATGTCACCGCTTCCATTTGGTCCGGGATTGACCCACAAGAAGCTTTTGATCCCACCCCCTATGCCCATGCTTTTTTTGAATATTTTTTGAGAAATCCGTTGTGTCAAGATTTAGGTCGTAAAATAAAAGTAGCCTTTTCATCCAGTGCCCAGGACGAGACCATGACCTTTATCCACGATCTCGGATTTATTCCAGTAATTGAAAATAATAAAAAAGGGTTTCGAGTAGTTTTGGGCGGTGGAATTGGTGCTCAACCCGAGGCGGCTCATGAAGTTTATTCGTTTTTACCCACCCACCAACTCCTACCCTTTAGCGAGGCTGTAATTCGCGTTTTTGAGAATTATGGAGAACGCAATCGTCGCAACAAAGCCCGAATGAAATTTTTGGTCAAAGAAATGGGAATTGACCTTTTTTTGGAAAAGGTGAAAATCGCTCAAAAAGGATTACCGAGTAGCCTGCCTATTTTGGAAAAAAAGCGAACCCTGCAATTTTCAAACAACCTCCCTACGAGTCTTGAAGTTCAAACCGACGAAGCTTATAAAAACTGGATGATTACCAATACTTTCCCCCAAAAACAAGAGGGATTTGTAGCCGTAGGAATAGCCGTACCAAGAGGGGATCTCAGCAGTCAAGACGCGCGTCAACTGGCCACCCTTATCGAAACCTTCACCGGAGATGACAATCGTTTTACCATTGGTCAAAGCATCCTCCTTCGCGATGTAAAAAAAGAAGGGTTACCCGCTTTATACGCCGCCTTGAAAGCATTGAATTTTCACCGAATCGGTTTTCACAAACTCAACGATATAGTGGCTTGTCCCGGAACAGACACCTGTAATTTGGGAATTGCCAGCAGCATGGGCTTAGCCAAAGTACTGCAAGAAGTGATTGAAACCGAATACCAAGCACTGATTCTCCAACACCACATCAACATCAAAATCAGTGGTTGTATGAATGCCTGCGGACAACACACCATCGCCCACATTGGATTTCAAGGGATGACCTTGAAAAAAGACAATTTAATTGCACCCGCCACCCAGGTGCTTTTGGGAGGTGGAGAAATGAAAGATGGGAAAGGGCGTTTTGCCGATAAAGTTTTAAAAGTTCCTGCCAAAAGAACGCCGGCGGTATTGCGTTGGTTGCTGGATGATTTTCAAAATACGCGCCTCGAACATGAAGATTTTTTGAGGTATTACGACCGAAAAACGTCAGCTTATTTTTATCAAAATTTAAAGCATTTTTCCAGCGTCGACGACCTCCAAGCGGATGACTATATCGATTGGGGCAATTCCGAAAAATATGAAAAAGCGATTGGAATTGGAGAATGTGCCGGAGTCACCATCGATTTGATTCAGACTTTGTTGTTTGACGCCAAAGAATCTTTGGAATGGTCGCATTCTTCGCACCAGCACGGTGCTTGTAAGGACGCTTTTTATCACGCCTACAATTCTTTAATCCGAACCGCAAAAGCCCTATTGACCACCAAAGCCGCCAAAACCAACAGTCATGCGTCTATAGTAGCGCACTTTGATGAATATTTTCCTGAATTTGAAGAGGTTTTTGGAAATAGCTTTCAGCGTGCCATAGAAAAATACAAAGAAGCCGATCCTACCTCAGTCAATGTGCTTCAATTCATTCACTGGACCCAAACGGTTCTCAATTGGGCGGAACAAGCCACCACTGCACATGCACAATAAAGGTCAAATCACATTAGTGGGTGCCGGTCCGGGCGACCCCGAATTAATCACCCTAAAAGGAGTGAATGCGTTGCAAAAAGCAGATGTTATTTTTTACGACGCATTGATTTCACCTTTGCTTTTGGAACATAATAGAACCGCTGAAAAAATCTTTGTTGGAAAACGCAGCGGGCAACATCAAACCTCGCAGGAGGACATCAATCGATGGATCGTTTCCTATGCCCTGCAGGATAAAAATGTGGTACGTCTTAAAGGTGGAGATCCCCTAGTTTTTGGTCGTGCTTGTGAAGAATTAAACAGCGCAAAAGAAAACGGAATTCCGACTTTCATTGTGCCGGGAATTTCTTCCTTTTCGGGGATTGCTGCGCAACATCAAATCCCGATAACCAAACGCCAAGAACACCAAAGTTTTTGGGTCGTAACAGGACATACCGCAGCGGGTAAATTTTCCGAAGATTTGTATTGGGCAGCGCAATCCAGTGCCACGGTCATTGTTTTGATGGGGGTGCGTCATTTGGCAAAAATTGTCGCTCTTTTTCAAGTGACCAAAACAGGCGATTATCCGGTTGCCATTGTCCAAAACGGCACCACCAAAGCCGAACGCAGTTTGGTTGCCACGCTGGACACCATAGAAGAAGAAGTGACCCTTCATGTAATTGAAAACCCGGCAGTGCTCTTTTTTGGTCCTGCTGTGACCGACGCTGTAACCCACTTCCGCAATCCTGTAAACGCTTTGAAATGCCTGATTTAAATCCCTTATATCCCGTTTTCTTAAAAACTTCTGAGCTGCAAATTTTGATTGTTGGCGGAGGAAATGTTGCCTTGGAAAAATTGACCTTTTTGTTTAAATCCAGTCCCGAATCGCGAGTGCATTTGGTGACCCCTTGGCTGCGAAAAGAAACTCGCGAATTTATTCAAGACAAAAATGTCACCATAGCACTGAAGCCCTACGAACCCTCCGATTTGTCGGGTAAACACTTGATCATTGCCACCACAGATGATCCAGAAGTAAACCTACAAGTACAACGAGACTGCCGCCAAAAAGGGGTTTTGATCAATGTTGCCGATTGTCCTGATTTATGTGATTTTTATATGGGGGGAATCGTGACCAAAGGGAATTTAAAAATTGCTATTTCAACCAATGGCAAGTCCCCCACCCTTGCCAAACGAATGCGTCAATGGCTGGAAGCTTTACTCCCCGATGAAATGGATGATTTATTAACGACCCTACGCGACTACAGAACAACTTTAAAGGGTGATTTTGCGTACAAAGTGAAGACCATGAACGCGGTCACTAAATCTTTACTCTCTTAATAACACTATGATACAAACTGACATTCTGGTCATTGGTGCGGGTCCTGTGGGGCTCTTCACTATTTTTGAAGCCGGATTGATGCAATTGCATTGCCACGTGATTGACGCCATCCCTCAAGTGGGCGGACAACTCAAAGAAATTTATCCCAAAAAACCCATTTACGACATTCCCGGATTTCCAAGTGTCTTGGCGGGTGATTTAATCGATAATTTGGAAGCACAAGCCGCACCTTTCAAACCCGGATACACCCTCGGAGAACGTGCCGAAACCATTGAAAAAGAGGCCGATGGCAGCTTTTTGGTAACCACCAACGAAGGGACACTTCACCGCGCTCCGGTGGTGATAATCGCCGGTGGCTTGGGGAGTTTTGAGCCGCGCAAACCCCAATTGGCGGAACTGGAATTTTTCGAGAAAAAAGGCGTCGATTTTATGGTCAAAGACCCCTCGCTTTACCTCAACAAAAAGGTAGTGATTTCTGGTGGCGGGGATTCTGCCTTGGACTGGGCGCTCTATTTTGCAGCTCACAGCTCCAAAAAAATTCATGTCGTTCATCGTTCCGATAGTTTTAGAGCGCACAAAGATTCCGTTCAAAAACTATTTGAATTGCAAGAAACAGGACAGCTCGAAATACATACCCACGCCGAAGTAAGCCGACTGCAAGGGGGTGAAAAATTGGAAGCCTTGGAAATCAAAACCAAAGAGGACTCCATCACGCTGCCCGTAGATTATTGGCTTCCCCTTTTTGGGCTTTCCCCCAAACTCGGCCCCATAGGAAATTGGGGATTGGAAATTGACAAAAACGCCATAGTGGTTGACAACACCCTCGACTATCAGACATGTATTCCCGGAATTTTTGCCGTTGGAGATGTCAATACCTATCCCGGCAAGCTCAAATTAATACTCTGCGGTTTTCACGAAGCGACCATGGCGGTCCAAACCGCTTATAAAATCATTCATCCTGAAAAACGCTATACCATGAAATATACCACTGTTCAGGGCGTAAAAGGCTTTGAAACACTGGAAACCACAGCCGTATAGTCGGGTGATTCGTTGAGAACGCAAGGGTTTTTTTAGTTTCTTCAAATTTTTTGGTTTAGTTTTATTTTTAAAATAAAATTGAAACCATGCGCACGTTACTATTTACTCTTTGCCTATTCCTACAATTCAGTTTTGGCTATGGAATTCCTACGGAAGTGCATCAACTCACCTTGGAAGGAAAAACAAATCCACTTGGCGTCGGAACTCCAACACCCGCTTTTTCATGGAAAATAAAATCGGATAAAGAAGGGTTAACACAAACCCATTACCGCATTATTGTTGGAACCAACGAAGATTTGTCAAGCGATGCATGGGTGTGGGACTCGGGCAAAAGAGCCACGGATCAGAGCCTTTATATCCCCTATGCTGGGAAAGCACTCCAAGCCAATGCTACTTATTTTTGGAAAGTGGAAGTATGGGATAATCTTTCAAAAAAATCGAGTGTGAGCAAAACAGCGCATTGGTCGGTGGGTCTACTTCAAGCCGAAGACTGGAAAGCGCAGTGGATTACTCAAACAAAAGTGGATAATGAAAGCCGAAAAAGTCCTTACTTCAAAACAGACTTTAGCAGCTCAAAAAAAATTAAACGCGCCTATCTGCACATCAGTGCGCAAGGAATGTACGAAGCCTATTTGAATGGAGAAAAAGTAGGGAATGCCTTCCTCACCCCCGGTTGGACGGCCTATAACGAACGGATTCAATACCAAACCTTTGAGGTGAGTCAACAATTAAAAAGTCAAAATGCTTTGGGAGTGGTTCTAGGCAGTGGATGGCATCGAGGCTATTTGGCGTGGTCCAATAATAAAAATTCATACGGAGATGATGTGTCCTTTATTGCGCAATTAATGATTGAATATGAAGATGGCACCAGCCAATCAATTCTTTCGGATGAAAATTGGGAATATACCCATGGAGCAATTGTTGATTCTGAATTATATGACGGTGAATTTTATAATGCCTTAGTGGAGCAAAATTGGTGTGTCTATGGCAGTAGTAGTCCCAACGCAAAAAAAGCGATTCCAGCTGCCGATCTAAAAAGTCGTTTGGTGGCCACCGACAATGGTTTAGTCACCGCACATGAAGTATTTAAACCCAAAGCCTTCATCACCACCCCTTCCGGTGCCAAGGTGCTGGATTTCGGACAAAATTTAGTGGGCTGGGTGCGCTTTTCTAATGTGGGTCAAAAAGGCGATACGCTCCGAATTTTTCATGCCGAAATTTTGGATAAATCGGGTGAATTTTACACCGAAAACCTCCGCGAAGCTGCACAATTAAACACCTTTATCCTCAACGAAGATAAAGACAAAGTATATCATCCCCACTTTACTTTTCAAGGGTTTCGCTACATTAAAATTGAGGGTTTGGAGGATATTCCTCTAGATCAATTTGAGGCGGTGGCCTTGTATTCCGATATGGAGGTTTCGGGAACCTTCTCCTCCTCGGATCCGCTCATCAATCAATTGCAGCACAATATCCAATGGGGTCAAAAAGGAAACTTTTTGGACATCCCCACCGATTGTCCCCAACGGGATGAACGTTTGGGATGGACCGGAGATGCGCAGGCTTTCTACAATACCGCTGCGTTCAACATGAACGTAAAAACTTTTTTTGAAAAATGGTTGATCGACCTAAGCCTCGATCAACGCGAAGACGGTTCGGTTCCCTTTGTCATTCCCAATGTTTTGGGTGAAAATGCCAGTGGATCCGCAGGTTGGGCCGATGCAGCAACCATTATTCCCTACAACAATTATCTCCAATACGGCGATTTGCGCAGTTTGGAAGCGCAATATCCCAGTATGCAAAAATGGGTCAACTATATGTACCAAAAAAGTGAAGCAGGCAAATATGCCGGTGACTTCCATTTTGGTGACTGGTTGTTCTATCGACCCAATGATGACAACGATGGTCGTGCGGCTGTAACCAGCAAAGAACTCATCGCGCAATGTTTTTATGCACGCTCAACAGAAATTTTAAGAAACACCGCCACTTTGTTAGGAAAGCAAGAGGAAGCCGCCGAATACAATCAACGGCTGGAACAAATTAAAAAAGTTTTTTTAGAAGAATTTGCTACTGCCAACGGTCGCCTGATTTCGGATACACAAACCGCCTATGTGTTAGCCTTGGCCTTTGATATGTTTCCCGCTTCCCTTCGTCAACAAGCTGCGGATCGGCTGGTAAAAAACATCAAAAGTTATGGAACACACCTCACCACTGGCTTTTTGGGAACCCCCTATTTGTGTCATGTCCTTTCGGAAAATGGGTATAATGATGTCGCGGTGGAATTGTTGTTGCAAAAAACCTACCCCTCTTGGCTCTATCCCATCACCCAAGGGGCAACCACCATTTGGGAACGCTGGGACGGCATCAAACAAGACGGAAGCACCCAAACTCCTTCGATGAATTCCTACAACCATTATGCCTATGGAGCCATCGGGGAATGGATGTACCGTCAACTCTTGGGGATTCAAGTCGATCCAGAATTTCCGGGCTACAAGCACTTCAAGATTCAACCGCTTTTTGACCCCGCCTTTGATTATATCAACGGTACTTTGGAATCGCCCTATGGAAACATCGCCGTGGATTGGAAACAAGATGACAACAGTATTACCCTCGCTTTGAACATTCCCGGAAATTCGAGTGCAAGCCTAGCCTTGCCTGACAACTATCGCTGGGAGCGCAAACAAAAAAATAAATGGGTCGCCATTGAACCGAAAGCGACACTGCTGGCCGGGAGCTATGATTTACGCGCCTTAAAATAGGTCTTTAGGGAAGGTAAAAACTTCCTTCAAAGGCTCAACGATGGGCTCGTTGTTGGGATGGGTTTCCATCAAATCTGCCATGGCTGCCCACCAACGCTGCATGATTTCGGTGTTTTTCAGTTGATCGCTGGTGTGGTCGGGAAGCAACTCCTGGAAGGCAAATAGCTTCCCCGTGGCGGCATCTAAAAAGATACTGTAATTCAGAATTCCATGGGCATGAAGCAAGGCTTTCAATTCAGGCCAAAGGGCATCGTGCCGCTCTTGGTAAACTTGTTCCTTTCCTTTTTTCAGTTGCATGGTAAAAGCGTTTCGAATCATCTTTTTTTTTCTAAATTGTTTTTTCGTCTTTTTTCTTGCATCGATTTACTTAAAAATGAGTGGTGCAAGGATCAAATTGGGTTAAAATCTACTAAAAAACCAAATCTGACTTGGGTATAAAAATAAAATAATTAAATTCGTTAACGTTAACGGAATTTAAAAAACACACTTCATTTCATGATTAAAATTAATGAAACCCTCACGCCTAATGATCTCCAAACTGCTTTGCAACGCTTTTGGGAATTGTCGGGTGAAAAAATAAAAGACATCGCCGAAAACTACGATTCCAATCAAGGGGCACCGGTTTTTACGGTAAACGGAAAATATTCTACGCGGGGTTGGACCGAATGGACCCACGGTTTCCAATTTGGATCGGCGGTGCTGCAATTCGACGCTACGGGAGATGATTTTTTCCTCCAGATGGGACGTCAACAAACCTTAGACTTTATGGCACCCCATGTGAGTCATAATGGTGTCCACGATCATGGATTTAATAATTTAAGCACCTATGGCAATTTGCTCCGCCTGATGCATGAAGGAAAAATTCCGCATAATTCTTGGGAACAATCCTTTTATGAATTGGCCATAAAAATATCCGGAGCTGTTCAAGCTTCCCGATGGACATCGCTCCCTGAAGGGGGATTCATCCATTCATTCAACGGTCCGCACTCGCTTTTTGTAGACACCATTCGCTCCTGTCGCATCTTGGTTGCCAGTCATTTATTGGGACATCAATTTCATTCGGAGGGCGATAAAAAAATATCACTTTTAGAACGTGCCGTCCAACACATAACGGCTACTGCAAAATACAGTGTCTATTACGGAGAAGGAAGAGATCGTTACGACCTTTGGGGAAGAACGGCGCATGAAAGTATTTTCAACATCAACGATGGTCAATTCCGTTGTCCCAACTCCCAACAAGGCTATACCGGCTTTTCTACGTGGACACGCGGCTTGGCTTGGGCGATGGTCGGTTTTCCGGAAGAGTTGGAGGCTTTTGATAGTATCCCAGAAGCAGCCTTTGAAAATTTTGGCGGTAAAACGGCAATTATGAATACGATGCTGAAAGCTGCAAAAGCGACTTGTGATTTTTACATCGAGCACACTCCCACTTGTGGCGTTCCTTATTGGGATACAGGAGCACCCAATCTGCACCGTCTAGAAGATTATTTGGATCGTCCCGCCGACCCCTACAACGACTGGGAACCGGTGGATGCTTCCGCTGCTGCCATTGGAGCCCAAGGCCTCCTAAGGCTAGGAAACTTTCTAGCCGCAAAGGGCGATGCCGAAGCAAAAAAATACCGGCAAGCCGGACTTACTGTCATGAAAACCTTACTGGATACGCCCTATTTGAGCGAGGATAAAAACCATCAAGGAATTTTGCTTCACAGCATCTATCACCAACCCAATGGATGGGACAATGTGCCCCAAGGACAAAAAATTGCTTGCGAAGAATCCTCCATGTGGGGAGATTATCACATGCGAGAATCGGCTCTTTATATTGAAAAATTAATCAAAGCGGAACCCTATTACAAATTTGATAACTGCATTGCAACCAAACACTAAAATGGCTACTCCCCTAGACAATCTCGACCGCCTTTGCGTGCACACCCAAACCAACAAACCTTGGGATTTAAAAAGCTGTATTGAGGCCTATGCCAAGGCAGGCATCCGAGGCATCTCCATCTGGAGGCATCTCCTCGAAGATCAAGATTTGGAGGCCGTTCGCCAACTTTTATCAGCGCGGAACATGCAGGTGGTTGCTCTGGTGCGCGGGGGTTTTTTTCCCAGCACCGATCCAGAAAAAAGACAGCACGCACTGGAAGACAATCGATTAGCGATTGCACAAGCAGCGGCGATTGGGGCACCCCAAGTAGTGCTGGTATGTGGTGCCGATCCGGGGCAATCCTTAGAAACCTCACGGAAACAAATCCAAGAGGGAATCACTGCCCTGCTTTCCGAGGCAGCGACTGCCGGGGTCAAACTCGCCATAGAACCTTTGCATCCCATGTATGCCGGAGACAAGTCTGCTGTAACCACGCTGGCCGAAGCCAATACCATTGCCGAAAATATCAATTCCCCTTGGGTGGGTGTTGCGCTGGATGTCTATCATTTGTGGTGGGATCAGGATTTGGAAAGCGAAATCAAACGCTGCGGGAAAAACGGCAATATCTTTGCTTTTCACGTCTGCGACTGGAATGTCCCAACGGTGGACATGCTCACCGATCGGGGTCTGATGGGCGAGGGCTGTATTGATGTAAAACAAATTAGAGGATGGGTAGAAGGCTCCGGATTTGACGGATTTATAGAAGTGGAAGTCTTTTCAGAACGCCACTGGAATTCCGATCAAAATCAATATTTAGAAAAAATAAAAACTGCATATTTAAAACATACTTAAACCAAAAAAATGAAAGTACATCCTATTGGAATTATAATGAATGGTGTGACCGGACGCATGGGCACCAACCAACACTTGATTCGATCCATCGACGCCATCATCAAACAAGGAGGAGTAGCCATCAATGACTCAGAGGTGATTATGCCCGAAGTGGTTTTGGTGGGAAGAAATGAAAATAAATTAAAGCAATTGATCGCCACCACTTCAGTGACCGAATGGACTACGGACTTGGACAGTGTGCTGAAGGACGACAAATACGCCATCTATTTCGACGCCCAAACTACCGGTAGAAGATCCGATGCCATCAAAAAAGCCGTGGCTGCGGGCAAACATATTTATTGCGAAAAACCGGTCGCTACCTCTACCGATATCGCACTAGAGCTCTATCGGATCTGTAAAGATGCTGGCATCAAACACGGGGTGGTTCAGGACAAATTGTGGTTGCCGGGGATGTTAAAATTAAAACGTCTCATGGAAAACGATTTCTTTGGAGAGATTCTCTCCGTTCGGGGGGATTTTGGTTATTGGGTTTTTGAAGGACACAGTGTTCCTGCACAACGACCCAGTTGGAACTATCGCAAGGAAGACGATGGAGGGATCATCGTTGACATGCTCTGCCATTGGCGCTATGTTTTGGATAATATTTTTGGCCCTGTAAAAGGTGTTTTCTGCTTGGGTGCTACCCATATTTCGGAACGTATTGATGAACAAGGCAAACCCTATAAATGCACGGCCGATGATGCTGCCTATGCCACCTTTGAGTTGGAAGGGGGGATTGTAGCCCAATTTAATTCTTCTTGGACGACACGTGTTCGTCGGGACGATTTACTCACTTTGCATGTGGATGGCACCAAGGGTTCTGCCGTGGCTGGCTTGAGAGAATGTTGGACGCAATCCTATGGAAACACTCCCAAACCCGTTTGGAATCCCGACATTCCCAATCCCATCAATTTTCAGGAGGGTTGGTCTAAAATGCCCGAACAAGAGCATTTTGACAATGCTTTTAAAGTACAATGGGAATTATTCCTCAAGCACGTGGTACTGGACACTCCCTTCCCTTGGGATATGTTGGCAGGTGCTCGGGGCGTTCAGCTTGCCGAAAAAGGACTGGAAAGCTGGGAGAAAAAAACATGGATTAACATCCCCGACCTAAACCCAAATCAATGAAATCCGTTGCACTCATAACAGGAGGAACTCGTGGAATCGGGTTGGGCGTAGCAAAAGCTTTGGCGCAAAACGATTTTCATCTTATAATTAATGGAATGCGCCCGGAAGCCGCCGTAGAAGATACCTTAGAGGAATTGCGCAGCTTTGGAGGTCAAGTGGTTTATTGCCCAGGAAATATTGCTGCACCCGAAACCCATGAAGCTCTAGTTGCCTGTGCACAACAAGAGTTTGGGGGGTTACATGTGTTGATCAACAATGCTGGAATTGCTCCCCCTGCTCGCGAAGATATCCTAGAAGCCACAGCTGCCAATTTTGATATCGTTATAGAAACCAACCTCAAAGGACCCTATTTTTTAACCCAAAAAGTGGCCCGTTGGATGGTGGAACAAAAGGGCGCTCAACCGCAGTCTTTTTTTAGCATCATCAATATATCCTCCGTTTCCGCCACCGTAGCTTCGGTCAACCGTGGGGAATACTGTATTTCAAAAGCCGGAGTTGCCATGGCCACCAAATTATGGGCCGCTCGATTGGGCGAATTTGACATTCCTGTATATGAAATTCAACCCGGGGTAATTCGTACCGACATGACTGCGGGGGTTGTAGAAAAGTACGACCAACTCTTTGAAGATGGACTTACCCTCCAAAAAAGATGGGGAACGCCCGAAGATGTAGGACGAGTAGCTGCCGCTATGGCGAGTCATCAATTGCCTTATGCCACCGGTCAAGTGGTGCAAGTGGATGGGGGACTTACGATTCAAAAATTATAAATTATCCTTATGAAAAACTGGTCTGAAAAAACGTTGAAAAGGATTTGGAAGGGCATCCTCGTGGCGGTCCTTCTTTTGATTGTATTCACTTTTTCTCCTTGGGTCTTGGTAAAAGGAAAAATTGACCCCATCCTATTCAGTATGCCCTATCATTTGTGGGTAAGTATATTGAGTACCATTTTGCTGGTAGTATTTACGGGCATCGGGGGTATGGTTTTTTACCATTTAAAATTAAAAACCGATCCAAACGCTAATTTATAGACCCATGACACAGTATCTTCTTCTTATCGGCGTCCTCTATGTGGGTGTTTTATTTTTTCTTTCATTGCGCAGCAGAAAAGAAATCAAAACTTCTTCCGACTTTATGTTGGGTGGAGCCAAGATTGGTTTGATACTGGGTTTTATGACCTTTGCCGCTACCCTATTCAGCACCTTCACCTTGATGGGAATGCCCGATTTTTCAAGAAATAATGGCGTTGGGGCTTGGATTTTTCTTGCCTTTTCGGATGCAGTAATGGTCTTTTTCATCCTTTGGTTTGGGTTCTATCTTCGCAAACGTGTCGGATCTGAATCGTTTGGAGGAATGTCGCGTCTGCTACAAAATTGTTATCAAAACAAAGGCGTAGGTTATCTCTATTTTATTGCTGTATTTTTATTTTTAGTGCCTTATGTCGCCATCCAAATTCGTGGGGTTGCCATTTTCTTGATCGAGGCCTTCCCCGACTTTATTCCGGTTTGGGCGTGGAGTGTGTTTATCGTTGTAGTGATGCTGTTATACTCTGAATTGGGCGGTCTAAAAGCGATCATTTATGCCGATTTCATGCAAGGAACGCTGCTGTTGATTGTAGTTTGGTTGGTGGCTATGAACTGTTTGGATAATGTCGGGGGTTGGTCGGCACTGTTTGAACAAACGGCAAACACCCAACCGGACTTACTCTCCCCTCCCGGCCCCAAGGGACTGCTCAGTCCCCAATTCCTCATCGCCTCTTGTATTGCCATTGCGATGATCCCGGTGACCCAACCACAACTTTCCACCCGTTTGGTCATCATGAAAGATTATGCTGCACTTCGTCGGATGGCAGTTGCTGTAGGTTTTTTCGCCATACTTATCATCATTCCTACCGTTATCATTGGACTGTATGGTGCACTTCAATACGCCGATGCCAGCACCTCCTCCTTTTTGGGAAGTGTTTTGCTGAGAGAACAACACCCTGCCATTGCTGCTGTTACCATTATCGGTTTATTAGCTGCGGCCATGTCCACCTCCGATTCTCAGCTTTTTGCCATGGGTAATGAATTTCGAGGACTGATCGGTTCCAAAGGGGAAAACAATCTAACACCCATTCGTATTGCCATTTTTGTATTCGCTGCAGCAGCCTTATTATTTTCTCTAGTCAGTTCAAATGAATTGGTTTTATTGGCACGGCTAAGTTTTTCGGGAACAGGAATCATGGGCCCCATGATTATATTGGGAATTTTGGCAAAAAAGCCACAGGGGAGTTTTATGATTGGACTATCGGCAGTGGCCTTGGTGATTTTTATTGTATCCCAATTGGGGTGGATTCCACAGCAAATTTTTAATATGCGCTTGGATCTATTGCTCATGATTTTACTCTCCTTGGGGGCATTGATTAATTATTATGTAAAAAAATAAGTTTTGAAAAATAGTTCCTTTTTTCTTTTGCTTCCCCTCACTATTGTACTGCTCTTTTTTTCCCATTGTGAAAAGAAACCCACTCAAGAAATCTGGCCGACCCCCACAGCCGTAAACAAACCCTGGACCCGCTGGTGGTGGATGGGAAATGCCGTTAACAAATCGCAAATCCGAAAATCCATGGTGGCTTTTCAAAAAGCCGGTTTGGGAGGCGTAGAAATCGCTTCCATATATGGCGTTAAAGGGGCCGAGGCGGATTTTATCGATCACCTTTCGCCACAATGGATGGAGCAGTTGGCATTCACCCTAAAAATGGGGGATAGTTTATCCATGGGAGTGGATCTTACGCTCGGCACCGGTTGGCCCTTTGGCGGACCCCAAGTGAGCGTTGAGCATGCTGCCACAAAATTATTTGTCAAGCAATCGAACATCAAAGCGGGGAATCCATTGAATGAAGATATCACCCATCGCAAAGAAGGTTTGTCGGAGCCACTGCGAAATGTTGCTGCGGTCGCCTTCAGTAAAAGTGGGAAATATACCGATTTGAGTCCCCAATTACAGCATCAAACATTGCGTTGGGAAGCTCAACAAGAGGATTATCAATTGATTTTGCTTTACGAAGACAAAACCCTACAAAAAGTAAAACGCGCCTCCCCGGGGGGAGCAGGTTGGACCGTAGATCATTTTTCCTCCAAAGCCTTGGAGGAATATTTGATTCCCTACACTGCTGCCTTTGAAGTCAACCAAGCTTCTCCAAGAAGTATTTTTAACGACAGTTATGAAGTTTATAACACCAATTTTACAGCGGACTTTCTCAATGCGTTTGAAAGCCGAAGAGGCTATGATTTGAAACCCCATTTACAACAACTTTTACTCCAAGAAAGTGATCCCATAGGCAATCGCATCAAAGCCGATTATCGGGCGACCATCAGTGATTTACTTTTGGAAGAGTTTCAAAATCCATGGAATGATTGGGCGCACGAGCGCAATATGAAAACCCGTTTACAAGCCCACGGGTCACCCGGCAATTTGATCGATCTCTACGCCTCGGCAGACATTCCCGAATGTGAAACCTTTGGATCCATGCCTTTTGACGTAAAAGGTTTACGACGGTTGGAGGCCAATATTCGTCCAGGGGATGCCGATCCCGCCATGCTCCGATTTTCTGCCTCGGCAGCACATATCAGCGGAAAACCTTTGGTCTCGTCGGAATCCTTTACGTGGCTGAGAGAACATTTTAAAACAGCACTTTCTCAATGCAAACCAGAAGTAGAGGATTTATTTTTAAACGGTGTAAATCATGTTTTTTTGCACGGTTCTACCTTCAGTCCCGATACTGCTGCTTGGCCGGGATGGAAATTCTATGCCTCAGTAAATTTTAATCCCACCAATACCTTTTGGGCTGACGTACCCGAGCTTTTCGGATATATCACTAGAATCCAATCGTTTTTACAAGCTGGAAGTTCCGACAATGATGTCCTTTTGTATTGGCCCATCCACGATGTTTGGGGCAATTTCCTCGATGGAAGACTCATGCAACAATTGGCCATCCACGATTTGGACACCTGGCTGAAAAACACCCCTTTTTATGAGGCCATCCAAACGCTCCTCGCCCAAGGGCACAGCTTTGATTATCTTTCCGATCAATTTTTACTCAAAGCCACGGTGCAAGACGGACAAATACAACTTCCCGGAGGACGTTACAAAGCCTTGATTGTTCCGAATTCAACACATATGCCTTTGGGCAGTTTAGAACAACTTTTAGCCTTGAAAGCACAGGGAGCAAACATCCTCTTTGAAGGAACACCGGAAACCGTTCCGGGTTGGTTTGAATATGAAAAACAAACCGCTGAACTTGAAGCACTGCTTTCCAAACAAAACATCCCGCTGAGTGCACGAACGGATTGGAACGAAATCCTAGCCTCAAAAGGCATCATTGCAGAAGCTTTTCCGCAAAAAAATTTAAAATTTATTAGAAGAAATTATGGCTCGAGCAAGGTCTATTTTGTTGTCAATCATACGGCTGAAGCGGTGAAGGATTGGGTGCCTTTGAGAAGTAATGAAGATCATATTCTTCTGTTAGATCCATTAACAGGCGCATACGGCGTACCTGCGCAAAGAACCGTACAAGGAAATAAAGAAATTTTTCTCCAATTGGATTCCGGTCAATCGCTGCTGATCCAAACTGGAGGAGAATTAAATCCGCAACAATGGAATTACAGACAAGCCGGTGCCCCCACTATAAAACTCAATGGCAGTTGGGAATTGACCCCCCTCAGCGGTGGCCCCACACTTCCTCAAACCGTTCACATCGACCGTTTGTCGTCATGGACCGATTTGGGCAAAACATACGAGGATTTTTCAGGGACTGTTTCCTATAAAACCACCTTTACCCTCCCCAATAATTCCAAAAAAGCGTGGCGGTTAACTTTAGGAGATGTACGGGAAAGTGCAGCCGTTTATATCGATGGGAAATATTATGGAACCGTTTGGGCAAATCCGATGTATTTAGACCTCCCGTTTTTGGAAGGCGGAGCGCATGATTTGGAATTGCGCGTGACCAACTTGGGAGCCAATCGTATCCGTGCCAAGGAAAAAAGAGGGGAAGACTGGACGATTTTCTATGAGATCAACATGGTCAACAAAGATTATAAAGCTTGGGATGCTAGTGTCTGGGAGCTCACCCCGTCGGGCTTGATCCAAGCACCGGAACTGCAACCTCTGAATAACATAATACCGTAAACAATGAAAACACTACTATGGCTCTTTAGTTTCTTGCTGAGTGTTAGTCTTTGGGCGCAAGAAGTGCTCCCTTTATGGCTGGAGGGCGTACCCAATGCCAAAATCGACGCACAATTTCTAGAGAACACCACCACTGATGTTTTGGGGGCTCCCCTTAGAGTCAGTCAGGTGAGTGTCCCTACCTTAACCGCTTTTGTTGCTGCTCCAGAAAAAGCAACAGGAGCTGCGGTACTGATTTGTCCCGGGGGTGGATATAAAATTTTAGCCATTAATAAAGAAGGCTATCGGATTGCAAAATGGTTAAATACTTTGGGCATTAGTGCTTTTGTACTTAAAAATCGATTGCCTGATGATCGCATCATGGAAGATAAAAGCATCGGCCCTCTGCAAGATGCGCAACAGGGTTTGCGTATCATTCGTAAACATGCCGAAAAATGGAACATTGATCCTCAAAAAATTGGTGTCCTTGGCTTTTCTGCTGGGGGGCATCTTGCTGCCAGTCTTTCCACGCATTACGACCAAAAAGTTTATGAGGCTTCGGAAGCGATTAGTGCGCGCCCGGATTTTTCGATTTTGATTTACCCTGTGATTTCCATGCAAGAGGGGCTCACCCATGGAGGTTCGCGCACCAATCTTTTGGGAGCAACTCCCAGCCCAGCCCAAGTCGATTGGTTTTCCAACGAAAAACAAATCAACGCCCAAACCCCTCCGGCATTGCTTATCCATTCCGTGGATGATGGAGCCGTACCCATTGAAAATAGTATTTCCTATCTGCAAGCCATGAAAAAGCAGGGCGTTCCCGTCGAACTGCATGCCTATAGAAACGGGGGGCATGGCTTTGGTTTGGGACTGCGCGACACCCATAAATACTGGAGTGAAGCCTGTGAAAATTGGTTGGTCGCTATGGGACTGGCAAAATCCAAAAAAATAATGCTGTTTTCTTATTTTATGGGGAATGGAGAGGATGGTTTGCATTTGGCATCCAGCGAAGATGGGTTGCATTTTGAACGTTTAAAAAACACTTCCTGGTTGACGCCACAAGTGGGTAAAGACAAATTAATGCGGGATCCCAACATCATTCAAGGTCCGGATGGAAAATTTCATATGGTTTGGACGGTCAGTTGGACGGATCAAGGGATTGGGTATGCGCATTCCGAAGATTTGATCCATTGGTCGGAACAAAAATTTATTCCAGTCATGCAACACCAGCCCAAAACCCGCAATACATGGGCGCCGGAAATCACTTATGATCCTCAAACCGAAAATTTTTATATCTACTGGTCTTCCACCATAGCGGGAACATTTTTGGAGACCCAACCCAAAGGAGAAAACGGTTACAATCATCGTATCTATTATACCAAAACCAAAGACTTTTCCAATTTTGCTCCAACGCAACTTTTGCTGGATCCCGGTTTTAATGTAATCGACGCCTCCATTCAATTTTTTCAGGATAAATACATCCTCTTTCTGAAAGATGAAACCCCCGAACCTCCAGCTAAAAACATCAAATGGGCCTATGCCGATACGTTTGAAGGCCCTTATTCCAAACCCTCAACCCCCATCAGTGGTAACTACTGGGCGGAAGGCCCTACATCGCTCTATCACGAAGGGCAGTGGACGGTCTATTTTGACAAATACCGCAAACATGCGTTTGGGGCTGTCCAATCCAGCGATTTAAATCAATGGAAAGATATTTCCGATCAAATTTCTTTTCCGGAGGGAGCTCGTCATGGTTCTATTTTTTGGGTAGATCGAACGGTATACGAAGCCCTGCAAAATCATGCACAGCAACATCCGTAATTTTCATGTATTGACAGTTTTTCACTCAAAACTAAACTTTAGCGTATCTTAAACAGTTATTAAATCCGAATATTTTATGAGCACGGAAAGCCTTAGCCCCCAAAAACCAAAAACTGAGTATGAACGGGAAGCCGTCCCAACCTCAGCACTAAAACGATGGACGCACTTTTTGGGAATGTATGCCGGAGAACATGCTGCCGGAACCGAATTTGTAATCGGACCCCTGTTCCTAACAACTGGAGTAAGTGCTTTTGATTTGATTTTTGGATTAATTGTGGGAAATCTTTTGGCGGTACTGAGTTGGCGTTTTTTGACCTCAGCCATAGCCGTTCAATACCGTTATACGCTCTATTATCATTTGGAAAAAATTTGTGGCAAAAAGCTGGTCATCGGCTATAATTTGGCCAATGGCATCCTCTTTTGTTTTTTGGCCGGAGCCATGATTACGGTTTCCGCCACAGCGGTGGGAATTCCCTTCAATATGGAAATGCCGCAATTGACGGACACTTTGCCCAATGGTCCCACTTGGATCATCATCGTAGTATTGATAGGACTGGCGATTTCAATCATTGCTGCCAAAGGATTCAATACGGTGGCCAAAGCCGCCAATTGGATGTCCCCGGTCATTGTATTGGGCTTTGTTGCCAGTGCTTTTGTGGCTCTGCAACAATTGGGCGTGGGAAGCTTTTCTGACTTTTGGGATATTTGGGGAAGCGGAAGTGAACCTTTCCCCGGACAGATCAAATATACATTTTGGCATGTGTGTTTGTGGTCGTGGTTTGCCAATGCAGCCATGCATATCGGCATGTCTGACTTGACGGTATTTCGTTTTGCTGCACATCCAAAATCAGGTTGGACGACGGCTGCAGGGATGTACATTGGACACTTTGTCGCGTGGATCGCTGCAGCACTTCTATATGCTGTTTATATCCGAACTCCAGAAGCACAAAATCTACTCGCCAACGGGTTGGCTCCCACGGTTGCTCCCGGACCTTTGGCCTATAATGCCATTGGAATAGCAGGAATTGTTGTAGTCATTTTGGCCGGGTGGACGACTGCCAATCCTACGATTTATCGCGCCGGACTCGCCTTTCAAGCTATTTTTCCAAAAATGAGTACCGCTTCAGTAACCCTTTTGGCGGGAGGTATTGCCACTTTGGCTGGGATCTTCCCAGCCTTTGCCATGCAACTGTTGGATTTTGTAGCGCTGTATGGATTTATATTAGCTCCGGTGGGAGCCATTATTGTCTTTCAACATTTCTTTTCCAAGTCCTGGGGGGTACAAAATTATCTGCAGCAACCCTTTCAGGGAAGTTTTAATTCAAATGTTTTGCTTGCTTGGGCGATTGGATTTGGTGTTTTTTATGGCATTTCAATCTATTTCGACATTTTCTTATCCTATTTAACCCTTCCCGCCTGGATAAGTTGTGGGGTGTTGTATCTTTTATTGAGTAAATCTAAAACACAATGATATGAACGGGTATAAACTAATTGTTGTTTTATTGCTTGGAAGTTTTTCCTCAGCAGCTTGGGGGCAACTGTGCCAAGGGCATTATTGGACGGAGGTCGAAGCAAAAGTCAAAATGCAAGAATTCAGTCAGTTGTGGAACGATCAAAACAGTTGGGAAAAAAGGGCGGATGCCATCAAATCCAACCTGAAGCGAGGACTTCAATGGGACAAAATTCCCTCTTTTGACCGACCCCAAACTCTTTTAATCAGCGCGCCCGTTTCCATGGATGGTTATCAGGTACAAAATATCGCACTAGAAACCTTTCCCGGATTTTATGTTACCGGCAACCTTTATCTTCCGCTCAACGGAGCAAAAAAACATCCGGCGGTGCTCAGTCCTCATGGACATATGAAAGGAGGTCGTTTTTCTGAAGATGTGCAACTGCGTTGTGCCCTATTGGCCAAAATGGGAGCCGTTGTTTTTGCTTATGACATGGTTGGTTATGGAGAGAGCACCCAGCTGAATCACAAAATGCCGATCAGTTTGCTGTTGCAAACCTGGAACAGCAAAGCAATTATTGATTATTTGGTCAACCGCGATGATGTAGATCCCCTTCGGATTGGCGTCACAGGGGCTTCGGGGGGTGGTACTCAAAGTTTTATGATCGCTGCCCTTGATCCGCGTGTGTCCGTCAGTGTGCCTGTGGTGCAAGTGTCTGCCCATTTTTTTGGCGGTTGTGCCTGTGAAAGCGGCATGCCCGTCCATAAAAACGGTGCTTTTCAAACCAATAATGTCGAAATCGCTGCTGCCTTTGCCCCGCGTCCCCAACTGATTATTTCCGATGGCGCGGATTGGACAAAAAATACACCCGAGGTAGAATTTCCTTACCTGCAATCGGTGTACAACGTATTTGGTAAAAACAAGCCCATAGAGAATGTGCATTTGGCTGAGGAACAACACAATTATGGTCCATCAAAACGCATCGCTGCCTATGATTTTTTGGCCAAACATCTCGGTCTTTCAAAAAATAAGGTTCAAGAAAACGGTCAATACAAAGAGGATGAAATTCAGCTTTTGGATCAAGAAATTTTGGAAATTTATAAAACCTATCCTCAGCCGGAAGGAATGCTTCAAGGCGATCAAGCGATTATGAATTTTTTAAACATAAATAAAATATTATGAAATACAGGAGATTTGGAAGGACCGATTGGCAAGTAAGTGAAATGGGCTATGGCATGTGGGGCATGGGCGGATGGAAAGAATCGGACGATGTGGAATCGGAACGCTCTTTGGATTTGGCGGTTGCCAATGGGGTTAATTTTTTTGACACGGCCTGGGGTTATGGCGAAGGGCACAGCGAACGCCTTTTGGGAAAATTACTACAAAGACATCCTAATAAAAAACTCTATACGGCCAGTAAAATTCCTCCCAAAAATTTTCGTTGGCCCGCTCAACCGCAATATCGTTTTGAAGACTCCTATCCCGCAGCACATATCCGGAACTATACGGAGAAAACGCTCAAAAACTTAAAACAAGAGCAAATTGATTTGATGCAATTTCACACTTGGGACGATGGCTGGACAGCAAAGGAGGAATGGCAAAGAGCTGTGGAAGATTTAAAAAAAGAAGGGAAGCTTGCCGCCATGGGCATCAGTATGAATCGCTGGGAACCCGAAAATGGAATACAAGCTCTGAAAACCGGAAGGATTGATGCCGTTCAGGTGATTTACAACATCTTTGATCAGGCTCCTGAAGATGTTCTTTTCCCTTATTGTGAAACGCATGACATTGCTGTGATTGCGCGTGTTCCTTTTGACGAAGGAACTTTGACAGGAAATATCACGCGGGCAACGCAATTTCCAGAAGGCGATTGGAGGGGTACCTATTTTGTACCCGAAAACCTAAATGCCAGTGCCGATCGGGCAGACTTGTTGCGTCCTCTGGTTCCAGAAGGAATGACAATGGCTGAAATGGCATTGCGTTTTATTACCGCAAATCAAACAGTGAGTACCATCATTCCTGGAATGCGGAAAGCCAAAAATGTGCTTGCCAATACAGCGACGAGTGATGGACAAAGGCTCCCTGAAAATCTTTTAGAACAGCTCAAAAAACACCGATGGGATCGAACGCCTACCGAATGGTCTCAATAAATTTAAATGATATGCAATACACTCGTAGAAAATTTTTGTCGACCACTGCTGTAGCAGGATCGGCTTTAGCCATAGGCTCAACACTCGCCTTTTCCAAAACCAAGGAACATGCATTAGGCTTGCAATTGTACACTTTTCGTGAAAAAATGCAATCCCAACCTTTGAAAACCTTGGAGGAAATTGCCGCTCTAGGAATCAAAAAAATTGAATCTGCCAAAAGTCAAAAAGGACATTATTACGGCTTACGACCCAAAGAGATGCAATCCGCCTGTACGGATTTGGGAATGCAATTGGTGAGCGGTCATGTCCATTTGGACGCAGCCTTTGATCGTACTTTGGAGGAAGCCGTGGAAGCCCAACAAGCATATCTGATTTGTTCCTCTTTGCCCACCCCAGGTCAAACCCTAGACAATTATAAAAGGGTGGCCGAAGCTTTCAACAAAGCAGGAGAAAAGTGTAGCGCTGCCGGAGTTCGCTTTGGCTACCACAACCACGAATACGAATTTGAGTCCGAAAACGGAATCGTACTTTATGATGTGTTGATGGACGAAACAGAAGCCCAATGGGTGCACATGGAATTGGATTTGGGTTGGGTGATCGTCGCTGGAAAAAACCCATTAGATTATTTTAAAAAATATCCCGGTCGATTTCCTTTATGGCATTTAAAAGACATGGATTTGGAGAAAAAACACAGCACTGAATTTGGCAAAGGCGGTTTAAACATACCCGAAATGCTTGCCCATCAAAACGAGTCAGGTCTCGAACATATTTTTATTGAGCAAGAGGAATACGCCTCAACTCCTTTTGAGAGCATACAGCACAATATGCAATTTATGAAAACCGTTTAGGAATGGTTATTTTTTAAACCGTTGATCTAAAGCATATTTCCCTGCGCCACAAAGGGCAATAGCAATAAATCCAAAGAGAAACAAGAGTGCCTTTTCTTTTTTTGCAAAAGGATCATCGGCATGGGCGATAAAGGCAGCCACTGCCATGGTGACGATAGGAAAAAGTGTAACCAAACGCGTTTTATAACCAATCATTATCAAAATCGGGGCGATAAATTCCCCTAGAACGGCTAAAAACAAAGAGACGGTGGCCCCTAATCCCAAAAAATCCATGAACTTGATATCGGGTTCAAAGAGGCGTAAAAATTTTCCGTAACCGTGCGTGAGTAACATAGCAGAAAAAGAAAGACGCAATAGCAATAAACCGAGGTCGGAAAAGTTTCTTTTCATCGTGTTGAATTAAAAAGTTAAGATACAAAGTCGTTTCGAAAAGGGATGCTTTAAACCGTTTTTTTTCTATGATAAAACTGAAAAAAAGTAGGCTGAAAAAATGAACAGAAAATAAATCGAAATGCATTTAAGTTCTATTCAAGTTTTCTTAGCTTTGGATTTTAACAGCAAAATGATGAAAATTTTAAGAACTATATTACTACTTGCTTTGATGATAGGCTGTCAAAGCACTCCCCAACAAAAACAAGAGGTAACATACGATCCCCTAATTACATCAATGTATACCGCCGACCCTTCTGCGCATGTTTTTGATGGAGCTTTGTACATCTACCCTTCACACGACATAGACGGAGGTGTGCCTGAGGACGATTTGGGAAGTCACTTTTCCATGCGCGATTATCACGTACTGAAAATGAATGCCGATGAAACTGCGCAGGATATGGGAAAAGCACTTGATTTGGACGATATTCCATGGGCCAAAAAACAACTTTGGGCTCCCGACATTGCAGAAAAAAACGGAACCTATTACTTTTATTTTCCTGCCAAAGATGCGGATGAAATTTTCCGTATCGGCGTGGCCACTGGCTCCACTCCCGAGGGTCCTTTTACAGCAGAGGAGTCACCCATAGCAGGTGCGGTCAGTATAGATCCCGCAGTTTTCAAAGACAGTGATGGCAGTTATTATATGTATTTTGGTGGCATTTGGGGCGGTCAATTGCAACGCTGGGAAAGTGGCAGCTATGTGGCTGAAGACCGCTACCCCGCAGCCGACGAAGTGGCCATTGCACCTAAAGTGGCAAAAATGTCTGAGGATATGCTGCAATTTGAAACCGCTGTGCAAGACATTCAATTGTTGGATGCCGAAGGAAATCCAATTTTAGCTGGAGATAATGAGCGACGTTTTTTTGAAGCAGCTTGGGTACATCAATACAACGGAAAATATTATTTTTCTTATTCCACCGGAGATACCCACAATATTGCCTATGCCATCGGCGATTCACCCCTGGGACCGTTCACCTATCAAGGAGTCATCTTAAAACCCGTATTGGGATGGACCAATCATCATTCCATCGTGGAATATGAAGGAGCATGGTATCTTTACTTTCACGACAGCTCCCTCTCCAAAGGAGTTACGCATTTGAGAAGTATCAAAAGAGCAAAATTGGAGTACCTTCCCGATGGTCGTATTCAAACAATCGATGCTTTGGTTGAAGTAGCTCCCTAACTGCTCCTCTTAAAAAAATAAACTCAATACCCCTTTGATGCAATAAAGGGTTGTTAGTGCAGAAATTCCAAGGATTAAGGAGGCTAAGGTATGCAGCCGATACCCCTGTGGAATGGACATTTGACTGAATTGGGTAACCACCCAAAAAAAACTGTCGTTGGCATGGGAAACTACGGCAGAACCCGCACCAATGGCCACCACCACCAATGCCTTGTCAAAAGCAGCCGTCAGCCCCAAAACCTCCAACATGGGCAATGCCAAAGAGGCCGCTGTAACGATGGCCACCGTGGAAGAACCTTGAGCCGTTTTGATCAATGCGGCTAAAAGAAAAGGCAGTATCAAGCCCAAGGGTAAATCTTTCAACAAAGGTTCTATGTTGTGATGTATCCCGGAACTTTGAATAACCTTGCCAAAAGCACCCCCCGCTGCAGTAATCAACAATATGGTGGCAGCACCTTTGACAGCCATTCCCAGCCAACCTTCTTGGGTCAAGCGTTGCCCATCCCATTTTTTGGGAACAAACAATGCCAAAAAAACACCGATAAATAATGCAATAATGGGATGTCCCACAAAGGCGATACTGTTTTTGAGCGTTCCCTCTTGGATGGGAAAACCAGGATAGGAGACTACGGAATTACAAACAATGAGTCCAATTGGCACTAAAATAGGAAGCAGGGTTCTTCCCAAGGTCGGCAAATATTCCGGAGTGGTTTCCGCTGTTGGATGTGCATCGACTTTGGGTGCTATCCAAATCCGACTGCCCATAAACTTGGCAAATAGAATACAAACGCTAAGCCCGATACTGCTAGCAAGCAATCCAAAAACAATGACCAAACCTAAATCAGCACCGATGATGGCGGTGGCAGCAATGGGGCCGGGTGTGGGGGGTACCATGGTGTGGGCTCCTGTTAATCCCATACTCAACGCAATGGCAGTTCCTGCCAATGAGACACCCACCTTTTTGGTCAACGCTTTGTTCAAGGGTGAAAGGATAACAAAACCTGAATCTGCAAAGACAGGGATGGACACCAAATAGCCAATACATCCCATTACCCAATGAATGCGTTTGCCCCCCAACTTGCGGATAAAAAATTGAGCAATGACCTGCGCCCCTCCCGATTGTTCTAAAAAAGTTCCGATGATCAGTCCCGCAACGATGATGATTCCGATGGCTCCCAATGTTCCTCCAAAACCCTCCTGTAGTGCTTTAAGAATCGCTGCGGAAGGCATCCCTACTGCCCACCCAAAACCAATACTGACCACGATCAGTGCCAAAAAAGGATGCCATTTCCATCGGCTGGTGAGTACAATAATCCCAACAATGGCTAGGAATAAAGGAAGAAAGGCCCACATCATTTAATGTAAATCGCGTGATACCTCAGCTCCGGAACCTCCGACCAAGAAGTCCATATCACAACCTTCATCCGCTTGGTTGACATGATCGATATAGAGTTTGGCATATCCCCGAACGGCTTGCGGTTCGGGTGCTTTCCAAAGGGCTTTTCGAGCAGCCAGTTCCTCCGCCGAAATTTCTAAATTCAAACTCCGATTGGGAACATCCAAAGTAATCATGTCCCCGTTTTGCACCAATGCCAAAACCCCTCCAACAGCAGCTTCCGGAGCTACGTGAAGGACAACAGTGCCATAAGCCGTTCCACTCATTCGCCCATCGGAAATGCGCACCATATCGGTGATTCCTTGTTCTAATATTTTTTTAGGTAAATCCATGTTTCCCACTTCCGGCATGCCTGGATAGCCCACAGCACCGACTCCCTTGAGCACCATGACGCTGTCTTTGTCGATGTCTAAATCGGGATCATTCACGCGGGCGTGATAGTCTTCTATGGATTCAAAAACGACCGCTTTTCCACGATGTTTTAACAAATGAGCACTGGCCGCACAGGGCTTGATGACGGCACCTTTTTCACACAAATTTCCATGCAGCACTGCAATCCCTGCCTCTTCCATAAACGGTGCAGCGGTACTCCCAATCACTGCTTCGTTATAGTTTACTGCGGTTTCCGCATTTTCTACTAACGTTTTACCATTGGCAGTGGGTGTCGGTTTGAGGTGTTCTTTCATGGCTTTTGCCACAGCACTCAAGCCTCCAGCATAAAACAAGTCTTCCATCAAATAGCTTCCTGCGGGTTGCAAGTTCACGATCATCGGGAGCTTGCTTGCTAATGCATCAAAATCATTCAAATCCAAGGGAATTCCCAAGCGCTTGGCGATGGCCAACAAATGCAATACTACATTGGTAGAACCCCCAATAGCGGCATTCATTTTAATAGCGTTTTCAAAGGCTTCTCTTGTCAATATTTTTGAAATGGTCATATCCTCTTTCACCATCTCGACAATTCGGTTTCCGGCCAGATGCGCCATCACCTTTTTTCGAGCGTCAACGGCGGGAATGGCCGCCGCATTGGGCAAGGTCAATCCGAGTGCTTCCACCGTACAAGCCATAGAAGAAGCTGTACCCATGGTCATACAATGCCCAGCACTTCTACTCATACAAGATTCCGCCTCGCGCATTTCTTCGCTTGTTATTTCTCCTTTGATCAGAGCCTCGGAGAGTTTCCACGTGAGTGTTCCAGAACCGACTTTTTTCCCTCGCCAATTTCCATTCAACATGGGGCCACCGGGCACCACCAAAGTGGGCAAATCCACACTACAAGCGCCCATGATGGTGGAAGGGGTGGTTTTGTCACAACCGGTCAGTAAAATCACTCCGTCTAAGGGATTGGCACGAATGCTTTCCTCCACATCCATACTAGCCAAATTCCGCCACAGCATCGTACTGGGTTTCATCAAGGTTTCTCCTAACGACATGACTGGAAATTCCAGAGGAAATCCCCCAGCTTCATAGACCCCTCTTTTGACAATTTCGGCAAAATCGCGTAAATGTGCATTACAGGGGGTAAGATCAGACCAGGTATTACAAATTCCGATGACTGGTTTTCCTTGGAACATATGATCGGGATGCCCTTGATTGCGCATCCAAGAGCGATGGACAAATCCCATTTTGTCATTGTGTCCAAACCATTCGCTGCTTCTTAACTTTTTTTCTTTCATTTGGTATAGTGTTCGGCTGCTAAGGCAGCGTCTCCCAAATGTACCAATTAAATTGGCGCTTCCAAAAGTTTTATGGGCTCTTTGTTGCTCCGCCTAATTGCACATGTTTTGTGCCTTTAAATTGGTTTTAAACAAGAAATGAAAACCTTGTAAAGGCGGGGACACCCCATCAAAAGGGATAAAAAAACCCTCTGGAATACAGAGGGTAAAAATTAAAGAGTTGGCCTACTAGGGCTCGAACCTAGACTCTTCTGAACCAAAATCAGACGTGTTGCCAGTTACACCATAGGCCAAAAGCGATGCAAATTTACATGAAAGTTTTAGGTGCACAAATTTTAAGATAAATTATATTCATTTCTTGCAAAACCTTGGAGCAAATAAGGCTCATTTTCCCCTGTTACCACAGCTGTAAATCCCGATCCACGGCAAGCCGCAGCCCCTTCTCTTGTTAAACCCCCCAAAAATCCTTCGCACTTCCTAGATTTATACTTATTTTCGCTATTAAATTCTTAAAATTATGACCGACGCCCAATATCGTATATGGAATTTAAGTATCGGATGGATGGTATTTGCCATTGCCCTATTCACATACGGTAGTACTGTTGAACCCACTGCCAGTTATTGGGATTGTAGCGAATACATTGCAACTTCTGCAAAATTACAGATTGGACACCCGCCGGGTGCTCCATTTTTCCAAATGATGGGAGCTTTCTTTGCACTTTTTGCTTCGGCTCCTGAAAAAATAGCATTGATGGTCAATTATATGTCGGTATTTTCTAGTGCCTTTACTATCTTGTTTCTTTTTTGGACGCTCACTTTGTTGTTTAAAAAATTACCTTTTTTCAGTAGCCCACAAACGGTTTCGGAACGGATTGGGTATTTTGGAAGTGCTGTGGTGGGAGCCCTAGCCTTCTGTTTTTCAGATAGTTTTTGGTTTAATGCTGTGGAAGCCGAAGTGTATGCCATGGCAATGTTCCTTTTGGCATTGTTATTTTGGATGGGACTGCGTTGGGAGCAGGAAATGAACACCCCCCGGGGTGACCGTTGGTTGCTGTTGATGAGTTTTATTATCGGTTTGTGTTTTGGGGTACATTTTATGGCTTTGTTGGCCATCCCTGCCTTGGGGATGATTTATTATTTTAAAAACTTTCCCAAAGTCACCCTCAAGGGATTTATCTATGCCAATCTGTTTTCGGTAGCGATCTTGTTGTTTATTTTTAAATTATTACTTCCCCTCACTTTGGCCTTTTTTGGCAAAGCAGAAGTCTTTTTTGTCAACACCATGGGGCTGCCCTTTGACAGTGGCACATTGATAGCGGCTATCGTGATCATCGCTTTATTTTATTTTAGTTTACGCCATACCCGCAAGAAAAATTGGGTTAACATGAACACGGGAGTGCTGTGTGTGTTGTTTGTATTGGTCGGGTTTTCCTCTTGGATCATGATTCCCATTCGCGCCAACGCCAATACAGTGATCAATGAAAATGCACCCTCCGATGCACGCCTTCTGTTGGCCTATTACAATTTGGAACAATACCCCGAAACGCATCTGTTTTACGGTCCTATGTTTTCCGATATCTATGCCGGGCAAGATGCCACGGAACCCTATATTGACGATAAACCCAAATACGAAAGGGATTATCAAACCGGGCGTTATATTATTGTCAATCAGTGGGAAAAAGCACGGATAAATGCCAATGGCGAACACAATGGTCTCCTACCCCGATTGCACAACGCCGAATATGCCGGCAACTATATGAATTTTACGGGACCTCTTGAATTTACGATTTCTTCCCCCTATCGTTCCAATGAGCAATTGCAACAACGTGTGAGCGACTTCCGAGAAGACATCCGCGATGGCGTAGTTTCGGGAGAAGAATATCACGAATTTTTTAAAACCTTAAGTCCTTATTTAGACATCAAAAAACCAACGCTGATTAGCAACCTTAAGTTCCTCTTTTCTTTTCAAATGGGCTATATGTATTGGCGTTACTTTATGTGGAACTTTTCCGGGCGTCAAAACGACCAACAAGGCGAGTACACTACCTTGGATGGCAATTGGATCAGTGGCATTCCCTTTATTGACAGTTTACGCTTGGGCAATCAAGCCGAATTGGATGAAGATGCGCTCCAAAACAAAGCGCGAAACACCTATTATATGCTCCCCTTTCTACTGGGGTGTATTGGGATTTATTTTTTATATACACAAGACCCCAAACGCTTTTGGGTGGTATTAAGTTTATTCCTTTTTACAGGTCTGGCCTTAAAAGTGTATTTAAACGAACGCCCTTTCGAACCCCGTGAACGGGATTATGCGTTGGTGGGCTCGTTTTATGTTTTTGCCCTTTGGATTGGCATGGGTGCCATGGCCTTGGTACACCTATTGAAAACCAAAATCCGTCAACAATGGATACCAATTGCCACAGTTGTCCTCTGTCTACTTGCCGTTCCTGTATTGATGGGAGCCGAAAACTGGGACGATCACGATCGATCGAACCGCTACACGGCACAATCCTTGGCGCGGTCCTATTTGCAATCCATACAAGAAGATGTGGGTGCCCTGATTTTTACCATAGGGGATAATGACACTTTTGCGCTGTGGTATGCTCAAGATATTGAAGGTTATAGAACCGATGTACGCGTCATCAATACCAGTTTGTTAGCCACCGATTGGTACATCGATCAGATGAAACGCAAAACCTATTCCAGCGAACCCATTCCCTCACAAATGACCCATAATCTATATGCCTATGGGGTTCGGGATATAGTCCGTTATGAAGCCTTGATTGATTCGGTGCGTTGGGACATCAAAGACTTTGTCGATTGGGTGGCCAGTGATCATCCGCGTACCAAATACAAAGATTTGATGGAAAGATCGGGGCAAGACCCCGATCGACTCCCAAAAAGTCAACAGGAGACCATTTTTTATCCCACCAACAAACTTCGCATTCCGGTAAATAAGGAAAATGTCCTGAAAAGTGGAGTGGTGAAAACCGAAGATGCGGATTTGATTGTCCCTTATATTGACATCGAACTACCCGAAACTGGGATTACCAAAAATCAAATTATGATGCTGGACATCATTGCCAACAACGATTGGAAACGACCCATCTATTTTACCGGAGGAAGTTATAATGAGTCCGAATATATATGGATGAAAAACTATCTACAATTGGACGGTTTGGTCTATAAACTGGTGCCTATAAAAACCGCTTTGGGTAAAGAAAATCCCTATTTGATGGGGCGCATAGATTCGGACTTGATGTACGACATCGTAATGAAATGGGATTGGGGAAATTCCGAACGAACGGATATTTACCACGATCGGGAAACCCGAAAAAACAGTATTTCCTTCCGCAGTAATATGGCCCGCTTAGCAGAACAACTCATCAATGAGGAAAAATTTGACAAAGCCAAAAAAGTAATCGACTTGGCACTCGAAAAAATGCCTTTGGACTATTTTGGTTTTTACAGTCTTTTGGTGCCTTTTGTCGATGGCTACTACAAACTGGGGGAAGTGGCAGCAGCCCAAGAACTTTCCGATGCCATCGGACATAAATACGCCGATCGCTTGAATTATTTTGATTCCTTAGAAAAAGAATTACAATACAATTTGGGAGAAGAAATTGTCACTGAAATCGAACGATATCGCGCCTTGGTTGAGGCCACTATTGTCAATGAGGACAAACAAAATATGGAGGCTACTTTAGATCAGTTTCTGACCTATAGCGGACGATTTACCTATCTTTATGGAGACTATGACTATTATACCGTTTTGGCGGATTTTGCCGGAGGGTATTATTTAGCTGGAGCAACAGATAAAGCAAGGGATTTGATGCAAAAAATCACTGCCGAATTTGATCAGCGTTTGGCGCTGTACGGTCAACTGAAACCGGAGGAGCAGGTCATGTTTATACAGCGGATTAAAAATGAAATTTTGGATTATACGTATGTCTTGCAAATCGTCCGATCCTATGAAAACAATTCCTTTGGCGATAGTTTGGAATCCAAATACAACGGTGTGCTCAACAATTTCTCCGCGGCGTTAAAAAGTTCGGATTCAGAGGAGCAGGAAGAATAGTATGTTCTAAGAAGGGATGTGTTCTTGAATAAGCCCAATCAGCGTATTGGCATCTTGTTCTCCGCTTTGCCGCCAGACCATTTCACTGTATTTGTAAATCATCAAAGTGGGAAGTACTTTAACCCGAAGTGCTTCGGACAGTTCCGCATTCTTGTCGACGTCTATTTTAATGACTTTGCCTTTGTCGCCAAGAGCAGCGGCAACATCTTTTAAAACCGGACTCATCCCCGAGGAAATGGGGTCATCTTGGCTATAAAAAGCAAGTAGCAGCGGTATTTTTTCGTCTAATAATTCTCCAAATTTCGACATCAAAATTTCAATTTACTTGGATTTTCATAACAAATGTAAAAGAATTTGGAATAAAACATCTTTAAACCGTGGCTTTTGTTCGTTTCAGGGTGATTACGGTAATTTCGGGCCACATCCCAACCCTGCCCGGATAGGCCAAAAATCCAAAGCCTCTGTTGACATTCAAGCGCTGTTGTTCCGTGCCATAAATTCCAGCCCATTGTTTATAACGCCATTGCACCGGACTCCACTTGAACCAGCCCGGAATCTCAATTCCAAATTGCATTCCATGCGTATGTCCGCTCAAGGTGAGCTGTACTGGCGCAGGATGTGGCAATACTTCGGCTTCCCAATGTGAAGGATCGTGAGAAAGTAAAATTTTAAAGTCTTCAGGGGCAACGCCGGAAAGTGCTTGATTGAGGTCGCCCGCTTTTTTAAAGCCGCCTTTGCCCCAATTTTCCACGCCCACTACGGCAATTTTCTGACCGTCTTTTTCAATCCATCGCGCTTCATTGCGAAGTAAATCCCATCCCATTTTTTTTTGGGTTGCATACAGTCGTTCCATATTTTCACCCTTGGCAGCATCGTTTTCCCAATCGGCATAATCGCCATAGTCGTGATTTCCCAAAACAGAATATACACCATGAGTAGCCTTTAATTGAGAAAAAGTAGTTACCCAAGGCAGCACCTCATCACATTTGTTGTTGACCAAATCCCCGGTAAAAAAGATCACATCCGATTTTTGTTCGTTGATCAAGTCTACGCCATATTGTACTTTTTCTGCATTGTCAAAACTCCCACTGTGAATATCCGAAATTTGAGTCATGGTGAACCCGTCAAAAGCCTCGGGTAAGTCGTCGTATTCAAGGGCATAGTGCAACACCTTGTAGTTATAACGCCCCCGATACATCCCATACAACAAAGAAACCAAAGGCACAGCTGCCAAGCCCAATGCAATTTGAGAAAGCAACTTTCTTCGACCGGGAAGATATCCCAGATCACTTTGGGTTTTGGTGAAAAAATTATAAATAGTTATTGGAATACGAACGATGTCTTCAAACAATAAAAATAAAATCAATACCAACTGAAAGACAAATAAGCTGATAAAAAAACCGATTCCATACATCATGCCCACTTGCATGCCCGTTGTTCTGTCAAAAGTGAGTGATTGATAAAGCATATTTCCAAAAATCACCAGTACAAGGAAGCCATACACCATCCAAATGGATTTTTGCTGAGTGAGTGTACGAACGGCTTGAAAGGCATAGCCCTCAAACAATACAAAAAAGAGGATGGTCAGTATCCAACGCATAGCAATTTTTGGGCAAAGATAGTAACTTCTTTAGGACTATTGCCCGATATCCTGTGCCATTCGGAGGGCTTTGCCATCGGAGAGGCTGGCCACAAAACAAGACGCGTTTAATAAGGTGGTATAGATGCTGTCCCCTTCAATTTTTACGCCCTCGGGCAAAAGTGAAAGTAAAAGTTGGTCATGGGAATTGGCCTCTTTTTTATACTGTCGAATCCCGGCAAAGACATAGTTGCGCATCAAGGTGGAAATTGCGCGATAGCCTACGACTTCTTTTTGAATGACTTCTTTGGATTGATAGATGTTTTTGATGCTCAACTTGATAATGTCTTCAATTTGCACTTTGTACTTGCTCTTGTCGAGTAAAGCCCAAGAAAAAGTACCCTTTAAAATTGCCGTTTCATTTTCTAAGAAAATACGAACCGCATCTTGGATCAAACTGTTGATGGCCAGTGCCCTCAAATAGCTCAAGCGCTGGGATTTGTATTGGAGTTGGCCGTATTTTTTAGTGTCGATATGATCTTTCACCAAATTGATGAGGTATTCTAGGGCGTAATCTTCGGAGATCCAACCCAGGTTTATTCCATCTTCAAAATCGATGATGGTATAGCAAATATCGTCTGCAGCTTCTACCAAAAAGGTCAACGGATGCCGGTAATAGCCCTTTGCATGGGTGAGCGACAATTCCTCCATCAAGGGTTCTATAAAAGGGGCTTGCGCTTGAAAATAACCGTATTTTTTATCTGCTACATGGCGGGTAGGTTTGAGGGGAAGACTTTGTTTGGGATATTTTATAAAAGCACCCAGCGTGGCATAACTCAGTCGAAGTCCTCCGGGTGTTCCCGGTTGGGCGTCGGTGAGAATTTTAAAGCCATTGGCATTGCCTTCAAAATCACATAAATCTTGATACTCCTTATCGCTAAGCTCACTTTTAAACGCCTGCCCTTCTTCCGCTTTAAAAAAATGACCTATGGCCTTCTCGCCACTGTGTCCAAAAGGAGGGTTGCCGATGTCGTGTGCCAAGGCTGCCGCCGCAGTTATGGCTCCAAAATCATTGGCTTGATAGCCCAAAATAGTGTTTAAATGGGGATATTTTTCCAACAAATGCTTCCCGGCAATTCGGCCCAAACTACGTCCCACTACGGACACTTCCAAACTGTGCGTCAAACGGGTGTGTACAAAATCTGTTTTGGAAAAAGGAATGACCTGGGTTTTGTCTTGCAAACTTCGAAAAGCATTTGAAAAAACAATTCGATCGTAGTCCACCTCGAAGCCCAGGCGGAGATCATTTTGCTCTGTTCGTAGCCGTTTGTTGGTGTCGCCGTGTCGGCGCAGTGATAATAATGATTCCCATTCCATTTCACAAAACTAACATTCTTCCTTCTTATGTTAACTAAACTTTATGGAAAATTCAAAGTGCTAATGATTCCTTAAAAATAGAGCTGCTACAATTAACTTTTAGCTAAACTTTATGGCTTTTGAGCAAACGATATTTGTCAAAAATAAAAAAACTAAAAATGAAAACCTTGAAAACACTATTTTTATTTGCTTGCGTATCCATGCTCACTTTTTCTTGCACCAATCAAGAATCATTGATTGAATATGTCCCTGTAGTGGAAACAATCACAAAAATCGTAACGGTTGAAGCTGAAACAGCGACACCCGAAACCCAAACCGTGGGTTCAGGGGGAATTACATTTATTGATGATGCACAAACTTGGACGAACGACCGAATTTGGATCATGGACGGAAAAGTTGTAGTACGAGCAGGAGGGGTTTTAAACATCGAAGCGGGAACCATAATCAAAGCCGAAAATGGATCAGGTGTGGACGCAACGGTCTTGGTCATTGGAAAAGGGGGCCAAATCAACGCTATCGGAACAGCGGATGCACCGATTATTTTTACCGATATCGATGATGAAATTAGCTATGCAGATAAGGGCCTAAGTCCCAATCGTGTTCCCAGCGATATGGGTAAATGGGGTTCCATCGTAGTGTTGGGAAATGCTGCGGTGGGAACGGATGCTGGAACTGCAGACATCGAAGGGATCGCTACGGGTTATGACTGGACAACCTATGGCGGTAGTGATGATGCCGATAATTCAGGAAGCCTCAGTTATGTTTCCATTCGTCATTCTGGACAAGAAATCGGAGGAGGAGATGAACTTCAAGGGCTAACCTTGGGGGGCGTAGGTAGCGGAACTTTGATCGAAAATATTGAAATTGTTGGAAGTAATGACGACGGGATTGAAATCTTTGGCGGAAGTGTAAACGTAAACAATCTATTTATCTATTACAATGGGGACGACGGAATTGATTTGGATCAAGCCTACAAAGGGACCATCCAAAATGCTGTAGTGGTGATGCACAGCAGTACTGATAATATTTTTGAATTTGACGGAACCGAGGATTCAACAGGAACCAATGACGGTGCTTTTACAGTGAAAGATGTCACTGCATATGGACATCCATCGGCTGAAAAATCGGATACCTACGGTCATTGGAAAAGTGATGCCACTTGTTTTACTTCCAATGTGGTCTATCTCGATTTTGTTGGGGGTACCTTTATCGAAGGGATTGATATGGATACCTATGCCGGGGTGGGCACTGCTGCAGTGGAAGGAAGCCTATTGTTTTCTGAACTCTATTTTGTGAGCTCCGATGCTATAGAAACTATTTTTTCTGCCACTTCGGTAACAGACTTTGATACTTTTGCCAAGGTTGTTGACCAACAAGCTGACGGCACGGGAGCAGATGAAACCGTGTTTACTTGGACCCTTCATGCCCGAGGAGAATAAAACAAACCATCCATAAACTTTAGTTACCCACTACGGTGACCCTCCGAGATTTCGGGGGGTCATTGTAGTTTATACTTTTTAAAAAAAACAATGAAAAAACTTCTGAATTTAATTTGCTTTTTAAGTCTTTATACAGGAATTGCCCAAGCCGTCATCTCTGGTAAAATCATGGATGGTGAATTTAATGACCCCTTGCCTTTTGCCAATATTTTGGTGGTAAATGCCGGTCTATCCCCTCAGGGAACCAGCACTGATTTTGACGGAAATTACTCCTTGGAATTGGCTCCCGGAAACTATGATGTAGAAATCTCCTTTGTGGGATACGATACCCAAATCATTACCGCCGTAACGGCTGTGGAGGGGGAAGAAGTGGTGCTCAACACCACACTGCTTCCTTCTTCCAATGCCCTGGAGGAAGTCATCGTAACGACGACTGTGCGACAAAATTCTGAAGCTGCGGTATTAAGCATTCAAAAACGTTCGGTGAATTTGATCGATGGGCTGTCCTCACAGTCCATAAAAAAATCAGGCGATAGTAATTTGGCCACTGCCATAAAGCGGGTGCCTGGAGTCTCCATTCAAGGTGGAAAGTTTGTTTATGTTCGCGGCTTGGGCGACCGTTATTCCAAGACCTTGTTGAACGGTTTGGAGGTTCCCGGTCTTGACCCGGACAAGAACACCCTACAGCTGGATATTTTTCCTACCAATTTACTGGAAAATATCATCGTGAGTAAGTCCGCCAGTGCTGATTTGAATGCCGATTTTACGGGCGGAATTGTAGATGTAGTCCTTAAAGACTTTTCTGTTTTACCAGAATACAGTCTGACAGTAAGAGGGGGAGTGAATCCGAACATGAATTTTAAAGAAATCGTTCGCGTACCTCAAGAAAGTCTAAACGCATTCGGTTTTGACAACGGCTATACGCGTCTTCCCATTGTGGCAAATCAGGAAATCCCTGTGCCGGAAACTTTCTTGGATCCCGCTTTGGCCAATGTGGTGGGTAAAATCACAAATGCTTTTACCAAACAAATGGAAGTTTCTAGAGCCCAAAGCAGCATGGATTATAGTTTTGGAGTTTCTACCAGCAATCAAATAAAAATTGGAGCAACCAAAAGCATTGGATTTATAGCAGCCATTGGTTACAAATACGATGTGGACTATTACGAAAACTATCGCACAGGTACCATTGTTAAATTCGCCTCTGGTTTGCAGGAAAACACCGCACAAAATGGAGAATTGGGAACGATTAACGCCATTGCCAGTGGTTTGTTTGGACTGTCTTACAAAACCTTGTCCAGCAAATACAAATTAAATTTGTTGACCATAAAAAACGGAGAGTCTAATGCGATCTCTGCCATCTATGAAGATTTTATCGAAAATCCCTATCTCGGTGAAGCCTCCATTATGACCCACACCGACCGAACTATTATTTCGGTTCCATTGAGCGGGAAACACAGTTTCAATGCGAATAAATTTACCATTGACTGGAAAATTGCACCCTCTTTTGCTCGGGTATACGATAAGGATTTCAAAAAAACCGTGTTTGAAAGAAGTGGAGACGTCTTGCTTTTTAATGCAGCCACCACCCAACTGCCCTCCCGTTTGTGGCGTACTTTAGAAGAAGACGCCCTTTCTGGAAATACCTTGTTTACCTATACGTTTGACTTCAACGGTTTTCAAAGCAAAGTAAAAACCGGATTTAGCTTCACTTCCAAAGACCGCTCGTTTCAAACCTCCAACTATGACATTGAATTCCGCGGACGTTCGTCCTCCCTCAACGGAGATGCCAATGCCATTTTAGCAGATGCAAATATTTGGACTTTGGCCAACAACCGAGGTTCCTATATTCAGGGAAGCTATCAGCGGACCAACCAATACAATTCAAAAAGTGAAACGGTTGCTGGATTTATTTCTGCCGAGTGGAAACTCTCTGAAAAATGGAAAAGTATTTTGGGAGTTCGCTATGAAGGATTTCAATTGTTTTACAGTGGAGAAAATATAGAACGTACCGTTTTTAACAATGCGCAGTTTATCAATGTCAATGATTTATATCCTTCGTTGAACGTTATCAATTCGGTGAATGAAAATTCCAATATCCGTTTCTCCTTTTCCAAAACAACTGCACGACCCAGTTTTAAAGAAAGTTCTGCGGCGCAACTTTTTGATCCCATTACCGAACGCTACTTCCTCGGCAATCCGGAATTACAACCCACTTACATCAACAACTTTGATCTTCGCTACGAACGTTTCGGAACAGGCAACGAAATCTATGCGGTGAGTGCTTTTTATAAAACCTTTAAGGATCCGATAGAAATTGTAGCCTACAGCGTCAATTCGCCTTTTGTTTTGATCGGTAGAAATAATGAAAATGCTAAAGTATACGGAGCAGAATTTGAAGTTCGAAAAGACCTATTGACCAGCGAAAACCAACGTCTCTCTTTTAATTTGAATGCTTCTTTAATTTATTCGAGTCAAAAAATGAATGCCACGGAGTTCCAATCCCGAAGTGATGCCGAACCCGATCGTCAAATTGACCCCTATCGGCAACTCCAAGGACAATCTCCTTATTTGATCAATGCAGGGATCCTTTACACTCATGAAAAATACGAAGCAGGGCTGTTTTACAACGTCCAGGGAAGTACTCTGGAAGTGGTGGGCGTAGGTAATATACCTGATGTTTATACCGCTCCTTTCCATAATTTAAATGCCAATTTTTCCAAGAAATTTGGTGCTAACGACAACCAAAGCCTCTCCTTAAAAATGGATAATTTATTGGATGATGACCGTGAAAGCCGCTATGAATATTTTGGAGATCAATCCAATGTTTTTTCCTTTTACCGACCCCGACGAAGCTTTTCTTTGGGATACACCCTTAAATTTTAAAACAACAAATCCCCACTAGCGATCGCTTTTGGTAACATCCTAATGTACCCCCTTTACCTACTTATTAAAGGTATCTCTACCCTGCTTAAAAGTGCGGAGCAGCGCAAAGTATTTCCATTATTATCCACATAGATTCCATCATTTCCAAAAGTTGAAGGAGGGTTGGTCGCGCTGCTGAACTGACTATACCTGCACCTCTTTAGTCGATTAAAGTAATCCGCTTGCTGATGGTGCGCTGGGGTATTGTCAGGAAGAAAAAACTTAATTAAAAGGGGTTTTACCTCTGGATATCAAGCACAAAAAAAGGGTTCTCATGGAACCCCTTTTTAAAACAAAACGATTGATTGATTTATTTTTTATAACTCGCGAAATACTCCTCCATCAAACTCATGATGCTGTTGAGTAAATCTTTGGTTTCAAGCAATACATTGAAATATAGCGAAGTGTTTTTTGGGCTGGATTCCTCTGTCCTTGTGCGGCCAATCTGTGCTTCAATTTTTTGATCCAACACAGCCATAAACGATTCTTTTTGTTTTAAGATATAAGAGATGCGTTCAAACTTTCGGCTTTCAAATACTTCGATAATTTCAATATTTAAAGACTGTAGCTGCGTGCAGATGTCTTGTATGTCTTTGATTTGATTGAACTTCAACTTGCGATGCTTGTTGTTGACATGCTTGTAACTTTTTCTCGTTATAAAGTCCAAAGATTGAGCGATGTCGGTCAAATAGGCCAAGATGGTGATGTAAAAATTACTTCCTCGAACACTCGTTTCATCTAGATTTTTGATGAAATAGAATATATTATCCCTGAGTTCCTCAATTTCGGAATCCAATTTTTGAACGCCTTTTTTACTTTTCTTGAGCAAATCGGCGTCCTCTTTGGAAAGACCATGGAAGAAGTTTTCATAAATTTTATTGGATCGTGAAATCACGTTAACAATATTATCCGCACTTTCAGAGATGATTCCCTGAACAGTACTGCTCTCCGATTTTTTTAACTTTTTAGGATCCAAAGTAATATTCTGTTTCTTTTTGTGATCCAAAAAGTTTTTGGCGATCAAAACGATGGTCAACAAAAGTAAAACTGGGATCATTACCTCCTTATTCCAACGCATCAAGAACACGACCACTCCAGAAGCAAAAAGCGCAGCAAAAGCGGTCAAGAACCAACCCCCGATGACGTTGATTACTCCCGCAACACGATAAACGGCACTTTCTCTTCCCCACGCACGATCTGCCAAAGAAGTTCCCATGGCCACCATAAAAGTAACATAGGTCGTCGACAATGGTAACTTCATAGAGGTTGCAATGGAAATCAGAATTCCGGAGACCATCAAGTTAACCGACGCTCGAATCACATCAAAAGCGGGTGCTTCAATACTTTGATCTTTGGTTAAAATCAATTCTTCCTTCTTTTCAAAACTCTTTTCAATTTTGTTTTGAATAGTATTGGGAAGTATGCTGTTGAAAACTTTTGAAATTCCGAAAGACATTCCCACTAATCCTCTTGAGAAAAAGTTTGGATTGAACTTTTCGTGCGTGTCGCGTTGACGAGACAAACTCAATTCGGTTTCGGCCACAGTTCTTGCTTTTTTGGAAAACCACAAGGTCAAGACCATCACCCCTCCAGCCAATATGAGCAATAAGGGTTCTGCGGGTACTTTTTTGTCCAGCACTTCCATGGAAAAGGCCGTTGCATCCACACCAGAAACAACCCAAGCCTCATAGGAGTGATAGGCCGCCATAGATACTCCAATAAAATTGACCAAATCATTTCCCGAAAACGCCAAAGCCAAACCAAAAGTACCTACTAATATAACCACCAATAGAATGCTTTTACGGGTTAGTTTTTGAAAGACAAAGGAAAAGGCCGTGAGTATAATAAAAGCGATGAAGACAATCAACAATTCATTGGTTTTTAAAAACCCCGACATATCACTGTAATAGGGGGTTCCTTTGAGTCCTTTGATAAAAATAAAATAAGTGATGGAAGTCAAAGCAACGCCTCCGAATAAAGCTCCAAAATTTTTGATTCTTTGCTCGAAATGAAACGTGAAAATAATTCTTGAAATCCATTGCACAAATGCTCCAACAGAAAAAGCAATAACTACAGACAGCAGTATACCGCTGATGATGGTGATGGCCTTGTCGGTGTTGATATAATTACTCAAATTCGACAAGGTTTCGGTGTCCGAAGCACCTATTTTCAATAAAGCCATTACGATGGAGGCTCCCAAGAGGTTGAAAACGATAGAAACCGTAGTTGAAGTTGGTAGGCCCAACGTATTGAAGAAATCCAAAAGAAGGATGTCGGTTATGATGACGGCCATGAAAATAATCATGATTTCGTCAAAAAAGAAAGCTCCCGGATTGAAAATTCCTTTTCGAGCAACTTCCATCATGCCACTGGAAAAAACAGCTCCAATAAAAACGCCAAGACTGGCTACAATCATAATGGTCCGAAAGGAAATCACCTTGGAACCTATGGCTGAATTGAGGAAATTGATTGCGTCATTACTGACCCCTACAACAATGTCTGCAATTGCAAGAACTGCAAGTGCGATGAGCATTAACAAATAAATATTATCCATCTGATTAAAACTTTATTTTTTACAAATATGATGAAATTACCACCACCTTACGTTATTAAATTATTATTAAAAATGGAGATCAAATCCGGTTCTGAACTGGACAAAATCTTTCTGATTGTCGGATTGAGAAAAACTCAAATCCGTTTGTACTTTGAGACTGTGTCCGACCACATATTTGGAAACCCCAAAAGTGAGTTGTTTCAAATCCGAAAGTCGCGTTATGGGTTCAAAGTCCAAAGCGGTATAACGCACCACCATTTCCACGTTGTTTTTGAACAAATAGCTACTTTGAATATTCACTGCCGATCCAGCACCCACCACTGCTCCGGTTTTGCTGCCGTCCATTTCCGTGGCTTCAATCTTGTCCGCCATGCGATAGGCATATTCCCCCATCAATGAAAAACCACTGTACTTGATCATTGTATCCACAAAAAGCGTAGTGATGTCTGTTTCAAACAAAGATCCATCGGCACGAAACATATAGGAACCCAGGTTGCTTCTATTTTTTACCGCATTACGGTTATAATCATAGGTAAAACCTATCATCGTCTTCAAAGAATTTTCACGCTTTAAATCACCTTGAGAGTAATCTCCCTTGGAAGCAAATTCTCCAAAGGGCAACAACTCCAATCGGGTGGTGTATTGCAAGCCTCCTTCATTTCCTTCGGTGATGTTTCTACCCTCCCCTTGCGAAATGGAAAACTTTTCTCGGGTCACAAAAGTACTCCCTAGTTTGGATTTATGTCGCAGTTGTATCCCCATGTCTCTATCAATATTGAATCTGCTATTTAATAACGATCGGTCGATCAATTGGAGATTTGCAGAAGACACTACTCGCTCAATATTCCCTGGGAGTTTGGTTTGTCCTGCCCAAAGTTCAAAGTTTTGGTAGAAATTCCACATGACCACTGCGTCAAGGATATAGCGGGGCGTATTTCTGTTAAAGACATTGGCTCCTGAGATATCGCGGTTGGAAAGTCCTAATTCAATTTTGTATTTAAGTTTTGGAGTAACTGCAAATCCATCAAATTTCAATCGGGCTCTACGCACCAAAAAATTCAATTCGCCGGCTTCATAGGCATCCCCATCATAATTCCATTTACTCTCAAAACGAGACTGGATACGCGGAGCAAATTTTACACTGAAAGAGCTGTCTTTGGCAACGAAATTGATCATTCCTTTGCCGAACTTGGTATCGCTAATTTCTTGAGAATTCACTGTTTGTAACCCTATAAAAAGAATTACAACCACCAAGGATAAGAATTTATTCATCATTTAAAATAATAATTTATATTTTGCAAAAATGATGCTTTCAACCTTAGGCAATGTTAAGAAATCATTAACAAAGTTATCTTACTATTAACAAGGGTTAAGAACTTGGTGTGTCTTAATTTTTGGGGTTTTTGGGATTGTAAAACGACAGAAGCAGGTGCTTCCGAAAATATATTTTGGATTGTAAGGAAAAGAGTACGGATAAAAGTGGACAAAAAAGAAAGATTAATTCTTATTTATGCAATTGTATCAAATCTCCCTTCCGCTAGGAATCAAAAAATCTATGATCCGCACATCAAGCAATCGTCGTCTTCGCTTTCTTTGGATTGTGCCAACATTTGCTTGAGTTCTTCGGGTGAAAGTGGCTCAACAGGAACAGCTGCTGGTGCTGCTCCTGCCACCGCGGTTGCGGCAACCGTAACAGCGGGAATTGCTGCTTTTTGTTTGCTGTCCAAAGTGAATTTGATGGCGTCTACTGCTGATTTTGTTCTCAGGTAGTACATCCCTGTTTTCAATCCAGACTTCCAACCGTAGAAATGCATAGAGGTTAGTTTGGGCATGGTGGCACCTTCCATAAATAAATTTAGAGATTGTGACTGATCAATGAAATAGCCGCGTTGGCGAGACATGTCAATAATGTCTTTCATACTCATTTCCCAAACCGTACGATAAAGTTCTTTCAAGTCTTCCGGAATCCCATCGATATTTTGAATGGATCCGTTGTTGCGCATCAATTCTTGCTTCATGTCCTCGTTCCACAAACCACGCTCTACGAGGTCTTCCAAGAGATGCTTGTTGACCACAATAAATTCTCCGGAAAGGACACGACGGGTATAGATGTTTGAGGTGTAAGGTTCGAAACACTCGTTGTTTCCAAGAATTTGCGAGGTACTAGCGGTTGGCATGGGGGCTACCAATAAGGAATTACGAACACCGTGTTTTTTGATTGATTTACGCAGTTTTCCCCAGTCCCAACGACCGCTCAATTCTTCGTCTTTCACACCCCACATATTGTGTTGGAACTCGCCATTGGACATGGGAGACCCTTTATAGGTTTCATATGGTCCGTCTTTTTTCGCCTCTTCCATCGAAGCCGTTACGGCTGCATAATAGAGCGTCTCAAAGATGTCTTGATTCAATTCTTTGGCAGCATCCGAGGTGAATGGCAAACGCAACAAAATAAATGTATCGGCCAATCCTTGTACCCCCAGACCGACTGGGCGATGTCTGAAATTGGAATTTTGCGCTTCAGGAACCGGATAGTAATTCCGATCAATCACACGATTTAAGTTTTTGGTGACGCGTTTGGTCACGTCAAAAAGGGCTTTGTGATCAAAAGCGCCATCTTTGACAAACATAGGCAAGGCAATGGATGCCAAATTACACACCGCTACTTCGTCAGAAGAGGTGTATTCCATGATTTCTGTACACAAATTGGAGGAACGAATGGTTCCCAAATTTTTCTGATTGGATTTGCGGTTGGCGGAATCCTTGTACAACATATAGGGTGTTCCCGTTTCAATTTGAGATTCTAGGATTTTTTCCCAAAGCTCTCGAGCCTTGATCGTTTTTCTCCCTTTTCCTTCCGCTTCGTATTTCGTGTACAAGGCTTCAAATTCTTCCCCATGTACATTGTACAGATTTGGGCATTCGTTTGGACACATCAGTGTCCATTCTGCATCTTCTTCCACCCGTTTCATAAACAAATCTGGAGTCCACATGGCATAAAACAAATCCCGCGCGCGCATTTCTTCTTTTCCGTGATTTTTTTTCAATTCCAAGAAAGCAAAAATATCGGCATGCCACGGTTCTACATAAATGGCAAAAGAGCCTTTGCGTTTTCCACCTCCCTGATCTACATAACGCGCTGTGTCGTTGAAAACCCGCAACATGGGGACAATCCCATTAGACGTACCGTTAGTTCCGGAAATATAGGAACCGGTGGCGCGAACATTGTGAATTGACAAACCGATACCTCCCGCGGATTGCGAAATTTTAGCAGTTTGTTTTAGAGTGTCATAAATACCGTCTATACTGTCGTCTTTCATCGCCAAAAGAAAACAAGAGGACATTTGAGGTTTGGGCGTTCCGGAATTGAAAAGCGTGGGTGTAGCATGGGTAAAATAACGCTTGGACATCAATTCGTAAGTTTCCAAAACGGAGTCAATATCATTGAGATGAATGCCCACCGAAACCCGCATCAACATATGTTGTGGACGTTCCACAATCTGACCGTTGAGCTTCAGTAAGTAGGAGCGTTCTAAGGTTTTGAACCCAAAAAAGTCATATCCAAAATCACGGTTGTAGATAATACTGGAATCCAGTTTGTCTGCATTTTCTTGAATGATTTTGTACACCTCATCGGAAAGTAAAGGCGCTTTTTTGCCGGTTCTAGGATTGACATAGGTGTACAAATCCGTCATCGTTTCAGAGAAGGATTTTTTGGTGTTCTTGTGTAAATTGGAAACCGAAATCCGAGCGGCCAATTTCGCATAATCGGGATGCGTAGTGGTCATGGTGGCAGCAATTTCTGCGGCCAAATTATCCAATTCCGAGGTGGTTACCCCGTCGTACAAACCTTCAATTACTCGCATGGCTACACGAACCGGATCTACTAATGCATTCAGACCGTAATTGAGTTTACGAATTCGTGCTGTGATTTTATCGAACATGATGGGCTCCTTACGACCATCTCTTTTAATTACAAACATGCGCTACTTTTTTTTATTTATTGATAAGAAAACCTCCCGAAAAGGTTATAGTTATTTACTCTTTTTTTGAGGGGCTTAAAAATCGGCGTCGAAACTGATTTTAGTTTCTTGCTTCTCGTTGTTCAACACTCCGGCTTTTTGATATTCTCCTACACGCTTTTCAAAGAAATTGGTCTTTCCTTGCAAAGAGATCATGTCCATAAAGTCAAAAGGGTTGGTCACGTTAAATTCTTTTTCCAAACCGAGCTCTACCAAAAGACGATCGGTGACAAACTCCAAGTATTGGGTCATCAACTTGGCATTCATACCGATTAAACTAGCAGGAAGCGATTCGGTAATGAATTCTCTTTCGATATTGAGTGCGTCCAATAGAATTTCTTTAATTCGAGCGGGTGGTACTTTGTTCACCAAGTGGTGGTTGTGCAGGTGAACAGCAAAATCGCAGTGTACCCCTTCATCTCTAGAAATCAATTCGTTGGAAAAGGTTAAACCGGGCATTAGACCGCGTTTTTTTAACCAAAAAATAGAGCAAAATGCTCCGGAAAAGAAAATTCCTTCTACAGCAGCAAAAGCAATGAGACGCTCTGCAAAAGAATCCGAATCGATCCAACGCAACGCCCAATCGGCTTTTTTCTTGATGGCTGGGAATACTTCAATGGCTTTGAATAGTTGATTTTTTTCATTGTCATCTTTCACATAGGTGTCGATCAACAACGAATAGGTTTCAGAGTGAATGTTCTCCATCATGATCTGAAATCCATAGAAAAATTTAGCTTCCGAATACTGTACTTCGTTGACGAAATTTTCTGCCAAATTTTCATTTACAATACCATCAGAGGCAGCAAAAAAGGCCAAAATATGCTTGATAAAATATTTTTCATCAGCACTCAATTTATTGTTCCAATCAGTCAAATCTTGATGTAGGTCAATTTCTTCAGCCGTCCAAAAACTAGCCTCCATTTTTTTGTACCATTCCCAAATGTCGTGATGTTGAATTGGAAAAATTACAAATCGGTTTTCATTTTCTTGGAGTATAGGTTCTACAGCTGCCATTTTCTTTAGTGCTTTTTTTGATTAAAAAATTAAGTGTATTCGTTTTCACAAAGATTCTAAAAACAGCTCATATTTGAAAGCTATACTTTTCCACAATGGAGCTAAGTTTTTAACAAAATGGGCAAAAAAAGTGTTTTTTAAGAAAAAAAATAAAAACTATAATGTGTTGATCACAAGTTGTTTAAGCCCTTTTTTCGTTTGGGAGGGTGCTAAAACACTAGGACGTCAAATTTGGGAATGATGTTCGGCATGGAGTTCCAATTCACGATACCATGTTTTTCCAAATTTTCGGATGAGTGCGTCTTTTACAAATTGATAAACGGGAATTTTTAAAGCCGCCCCTAAATCACACGCCGTTTCACAAATGGGCCAGTGATGATAATTGACAGCCGTCAATTCTTTGTACTCATTAACACGAACCGGATACAGATGACACGAAATGGGCTTGTCGAAGGCTATGGCACCGGCACGAGCAGCATTTTCGATACCGCAACTGGCCACCCCCAATTCTGAAAAAACGGCATATGCACATTCGGCATTTTCCACCAATGGGGTTTCCAAGGAACCGTCCTCGCCCACCACATGAACTCCCATTGCAGCAATGGACGCCCTTCCTTTTTCGTTTAAGAAGGGAAGGATTTTATCGTAATTTTCTTGAAGTAAGCTGACTTCATCCGCTTCTAAGGGTGCTCCCGACTCACCTTCGACACAGCAAACTCCTTTGCATTTGCTGATGTTGCACACAAAATCTTTGGAAATCAAATCTTCAGACACGATCGTATCTTGAATCAATAGCATGGCAATTTTTTTTTTAAAAATAGTTATTTTAAATAGGTTGATAAATACGGAATCGAATTACTTTTGCACCGTTATGTTAAACGTAAAAGAAATCCTTACTGCCAGCCTAGTGCTCTTTGCCGTGATTGATATCATTGGAAGCCTTCCTGTGATCATTTCTTTGCGTCAAAAAATTGGGCATATCGAATCCGGAAAGGCCTCCATCACCGCCGCAGTGATTATGATTGCTTTTTTGTTTTTAGGAGAAGAAATCCTAAAATTGATCGGCATCGATGTCAACTCCTTTGCCGTTGCGGGGTCTTTTGTTATTTTATTTTTGGCACTCGAAATGATTTTGGGTATTTCCCTATTTAAAAATGATGCTCCTGCAACAGCTTCTATCGTACCCATCGCCTTTCCCATTATTGCCGGAGCCGGAACCATGACTTCGCTCCTATCTCTGCGTGCTGAATTTCACGTACTCAATATTATTATCGCCATTGTATTGAACATCTTACTTGTATATGTAATACTGAAATCTTCTAAATGGATTGAGAAAAAACTGGGTAAATCTGGAATCGACATCATCCGAAAAGTTTTTGGGGTGGTGCTATTGGCCATCGCCGTAAAACTTTTCACCTCTAATATTGGAGCATTAATTTAAACCCTGTCTATGAAAATTTTTCTTTGGATCTTAATTACGTTAGCGTTTGGAATAATGGTTTTTAACCTCACTCAAGTGTCTTGGGAGGATCCGTTTAAAAATGAAAGTGCAGTGGCATTGATTGGCGTAATGGCATCTTCTTGTGCCCTGCTGCTGCTTGTCATCTTGATGATTTCGAAAAACATTGCAAAACGCCTAAAAAAATAAGAATCAATCGTTTGCAATCCGATCCAAGGCCTCCTGTATAAAAGGGTCTTCTTGATTGATGATTCGATTGTATAGATTTTCGCTAAAGATTTGATTGGCAATATTGGCTTTTATATAGCTCAGAATTTTATCCTTGTCTTTAAAATTTACTGGAAAATTATTTTCCTTACAATAATCCTCAAAAGCGTTGATAAAATCATCGGCAAATTCCAAAGGTTCGCTATAAAAATAGGCAGCATTGTCAAATTGATATTTGTTGGGATGTTTATCCAGTTCTAGAAACACAAAGCGATTGATCAAAATGGAGCGAAATAAAGTGGTATTCCATTCGTCTTCGGTAGTGTCGTTGTTGGGGATAAAAATATCTGGAGCGATTCCTCCCCCCCCGTATACCGTTCTGCCTTTGGGCGTTGTAAATGCCAAACCATTGTTCACCGGCATTTTATCTTCAGACGCCATTTCACCGGATTCAAAACGGGACTGAATCTCGGCATAGTATTCATCGCGGGTTTCATTGTCATAGGGGCGTTGAATGGATCGTCCAGTGGGCGTATAATAGCGCGCCGTAGTCAAGCGCACCTGATCGCCTTGCCCCAGGGGCATCTGCTGTTGCACCAAGCCTTTACCAAAGGTTCGTCGCCCAATAATATATCCGCGATCGTTGTCCTGAATAGCTCCTGCAATCACCTCACTGGCAGAAGCAGACTGCTCGTCCACCAAAACATAGAGCCCACCTTGTTCAAATCGACCGCTTCCCTTGGCAATGGTTTTTTGACGATTCCCATTATTCCCTTCCACAATCACAATGGGACTGCCGCGTTCCAAAAATTCATCTACAATTTGCTTGGCAGGCAACAAATAACCCCCCGGATTTTCTCTTAAATCCAACACCAAATGCTGCATTCTTTGTTCCAGCAAATTGTCCAACGCTGCGCTAAATTCCTCATAGGTCGTTTGAGAAAACCGATTGATTTTGATGTATCCTACTTCATCGTTAAACATATAGCTGGACGAAACGCTGGGGAGTGGCACATCGCCGCGCTCCAAATCTATGGTGAGTAAGGAATCTGATTTTTTACGGTACACTTGTAATTTTACTTGTGTATTGGGCGAACCTTTCAATCGACTGACGATGTATTCACTTAAATGGTTTTTTTGATAAAGAGTATCCAAATCGGCCATCAAAATACGGTCTCCGGGAAGTATGCCTGCTTTTTCTGCAGGGCCTCCTTCCAAAACTCTGACCACAGCCACCGAGTCGCGCAACATAAAGAAGCTCACACCGATACCTACAAAATTGCCTTGCATGCTTTCCGCAATTTCCTGTTCGCGATTGGCTGGAATATAGACAGAATGCGGATCCAATTGCTCCATGATGTCTGTAATCACAACGCCCACCAAACTGTCCGTATTTATTTCATCAACATAATCCTGGGATAGGTATTCCATCAATTTGGTAATCCGAGAAAGGCTTTCGTATTGCTGTTCTTGTGGATCGGATTGGGCGATATTATTGTTTCCCAATAAATAGCCAATGGCTGCAGACAGCAGTACAATTAAGAATAATGAAAGAATATTTTGTTTCACAATGTTTTTTTTAAATGGGTACACAGTCCAATTCAACTCCGGCACGCTTCAAAAACTCGAGACCACTCACATCCTTATATGCCTTGGCATAGACCACCCGAACGATTCCGGATTGGTGAATGAGTTTGCTGCAATCCTTACAAGGGGAAAGCGTGATGTACAAGGTCGCTCCACGACAGGATTGGGTAGAACCCGCTACCTTTAAAATGGCGTTGGCCTCGGCATGCAATACATACCACTTGGTGTAGTGGTTTTCATCTTCACAAACGTTTTCAAAGCCCGATGGAGTTCCGTTATAACCGTCCGAAATGATCATTCGATTTTTCACTATCAAAGCCCCCACTTTTTTGCGCTCACAATAGGACAGTTCCCCCCAAGTTTGTGCCATTTTCAAATAGGCTTTATCGTATTTATTTTGCTTTTCATCAGACATTATAGCGAAGATACCAATTTCATAGGGACTCAAAAATTTATTTGGGAAATGTTATGCCCCTCCCCCCACTCTTTCTGCAATCATCGATAAGGCTTGGGACAAAATCAAGGCACCGGTGAATAACAGCCAAGGCGTTTTGGCCGTTTTCCATCGGGAAACCACCAAAGTATTAAGCAAGAGGGTTATCATAACAATAAAAAGTTGCGCCATTTCTACGCCTACGGCAAAAGAAAACAAAGAAACACTGACTCCTCCTTCGGGGACTAACATACCGAAATAACGTCCAAACCCCAATCCGTGAATAACACCAAAAACCAGTGTCAAAACGGAAGGAAATAAACCGACCGAAAAGCGTTGATTCAAACGTTCGTGAAACAACAAGGGCAAACAACTCAATGCGATGGTGATGGGAATCAACAATTCAATCCAGTAGGCGGAAAAAGGAATTTGAGCATAGTAGTTCCCGATTAATGACAGGGTGTGCCCTATCGTAAAAAGTGTGACCCACCATAATAATTTTCGATATTCCATAAATCCAAAAGGGAGGGTGAGGGCGGCAATGAAATAAAAATGATCCAATCCGCCTAAATCCATTACATGATTAAACCCCAATTCGACAAAAAATAAAAACTGATCCATAGTTTAAAAGTTTACATCCCTCGTTGCTTTTGTATGATCTCATAAGCCTCTTGAACTTTCTGAAACTTTTCTTTCGCACCTTTCAGCAAGGCAACATCTTTGCTTTGCAAGGCATCTGGGTGGTATTTTTTGGCCATATTTCGATAGGCTTTTTTTACCTCTGCATCGGTGGCATCTGGGGTTATTTCCAAAATAGAATAGGCACCATCGGTGGATTTGACAAACATGGCTTTGATACTCCCATAATCGGAAGTATTGATGCGGAGGGCGCGTCCAATTTGTTCCAATTTTTGCAATTCTGAATCTGAAATCGATCCGTCGGCATTGGCAATTCCAAATAAAAAATGGAGGATTTGGAGCCGCACTGCATGTTGGGTGTAACGCACCAAAACCGCTGCTATTTCTTCAATATTTTGTGATTTTTCTTTTACCTCCGTATTGAATTTTTGAAACAGCTGGCTGGCATGCGCTGTTCCATACTGGGAAATAAAAAAGTTGCGGACAAATTCCAACTCTTGTTTTTTGGTTTGTCCATCAGCCTTGATGACGGTGGCTGCCAATGCGAGTAAATTCAGCTCAAATTCAGCACGCGCCATAGTGGGGGTTTGTTTCCCAAATACTTGCGTTGACCCTTTGGAAAATTGATCGATAAGACTGCCAATAAAAAACCCAAAAATAGCACCGGGAAAACGGAAAATAAAATATCCCAAAAAAGCGGCTACCCATTTAATCATCACAAACGCATTCAAATTTAAGCTTACAAAGTTGACAAATTAAATCCTCCTTACAAAACTTTAGGAACGGGTTTACTTTTATATCTTTGAAAAAAAAAATTATGTATCCAGCAGAATTTGTAAAACCCATGCGAGAAGAATTAACCCAAATTGGTTTTAATGAATTATTCTCCTCCGAAGATGTTGATCATGCCTTGGCAAAGTCAGGAACTACCTTGGTGGTTGTAAACTCTGTATGTGGCTGTGCTGCAGCCAATGCACGTCCTGCCGTTCGCTTGTCTTTGGGCAACGAAAAAACTCCCGACCAATTGGTTACTGTTTTTGCAGGAGTTGATCGCGAAGCCACCGACACCGCACGTTCTATGATGATTCCTTTTCCACCCTCCTCGCCCAGTATTGCGCTGTTCAAAGATGGGGATTTGGTTCATATGATCGAACGCCATCACATTGAAGGCCGTCCGGCAGAGATGATTGCGGAAAACCTTAAAATGGCCTTTCAGGAGTACTGTTAAATTTTAATTTAACAAAATGCAAGCCCTACTTCGCTATCCCTTATCGGTCTTGTATTATGTACTGTTTTTTGGTACGCTTTGTATTTTTCATCCCATTCAATGGCTTTGCCTCAAGGGTTTTGGCTATGATGCCCACAAAGCCTCGGTTTCATTCCTCAATTTTTTTATCGTCCAAAATCTAAAAATACTTGGAACGCGGATTCGTTTTGATATAGAACAACCTTTACCGGAAGGCATTCCGCTAATTTTTGTTTCCAATCATCAAAGCACTTACGACATCCCTCCCATGATTTGGCACTTCCGAAAACAGCATCCAAAATTTATCAGTAAAAGTAGTTTGGGCAAGGGCATTCCTAGTGTTTCTTTTAATCTAAAATACGGAGGTTCGGTACTGATTGATCGCAATAAAAGAAAACAATCGCTGGAGGCAATTGAAACTTTTGGTAAAAATTTGGAGGAAAAAAAATGGTCAGCAGTCGTCTTTCCCGAGGGGACACGCAGTCGGGATGGAAAATGTAAAAAGTTTCACCGTGGTGGTTTGTTGTCACTCATGAAGAATATGCCCAGTGCTCAAATCGTTCCCATTGCCATTGGGAATTCCTGGAAATTTGGGCAGCAGGGTTATTTTCCCTTGCCTTTGGGTGTTCATCTAAAATTCGACGTAGGGGCACCGCTCCCCATTCCTGCAGAAGAAGATCATGAAACTTTTATCTATCAGCTTCAAAAGAACCTTCATCAAAAAGTAGAAAAATTACAAGAAGGAATGCTCTAGATATAGGGGAGTAAAATTGTAAATGTGGTTCCTTTTTTTGGGGTGGAAACATAGGAAATCGATCCGCCATGGGAAGTAATAATGTTTTTCACAATACCCAATCCTAATCCCATCCCTGCGGTTTTGGTTGTGAATTTCGGTTCAAATATTTTTTCCTTAATGTCCTCTGGAATTCCATTGCCATTATCGGTAATAATTAAGGTGCTTAATTTTTCTTCCCCCACCAATTGAATTCCAATCTGCGGTTTGCGATTTGAAGGCACCGACTGTAAGGAGTTTTGGATCAAATTGGTCAATACACGTATCCATTGGGTTTTGTCAATATTTTGGTAAATATGAGCTTGGTTGGACGTAAAAATGATTTGATCTTTTTGAAAAATATCCACCGCCATTTGGGTGACCTCCACCAAATCTTGTTTTTTCAATTTGGCCATGGGGAGGGTAGAAAAATCGGAGAAGGTATTGGCCACCTCACTCATGGTGTCAATTTGTTGAATCAACAGCTTGGCAAAATCATTCATTTTAGATGTACTCTCCGGATCGTTAGGATCAAATTTTTGATGAAAACTTTGTACGGTCAAGCGCATGGGAGTGAGTGGATTTTTAATCTCGTGGGCCACTTGTTTGGCCATTTCCTGCCAGGCTTGTTCCCGTTCACTGCGTGCCAATTTTTCTGCACTTTCCGCCAAATCGTCGATCATTTTATTGTAGGAATTCACCAAACTGTCAATTTCTTTGGTGGCATTTTTAAGGTATATTTTTTCATTCTTCAGCGTCAGTCCTGTTTGATCCATTTTGAGACGAATAGCTTCCAAGGAGCGCGTCACAAACTTGGAGAGGAAATAAGCCAACAATACCACCCCTAGTAGCAGTATGATATAAATTTGATAGAGGTTGTCCAAGAAGGTGTTCAACTCGTTCTCTGAAAATGAAATATCCTCAAAATAGGGGAAAAATAAGATGCCATAGGGTCGGGAGTAGTCATCTCTCAAAACTCTGTAAGAAGCGTGATAGCGGTCAATATCGGAATTGTAAAATTCTAATAAATAACCATCTTTGGTGGCAAACAAATCGTCAATTAAGGTTTGCTCTAAATGATAATCATTGGCAATGACTTTGAGGGGGGTATGAAATGTAAATAAGGGTTTTCCATCTAGCGAAAACAACGAGTATTGTACATTGTGAATGGAAGTGATTTTTTCAAAATCTGCTGCATATTCCCCCCAAATTTCAGCGGGTTGACCATAGAGGTTGTATTTGCTTTCTAAAAAATTGAGATGTCGCACCAGTTGCGCTTCTTTACGAATCAAGCGCCCCAAGTGATAATTCTCTCGCTGCGATTCATACTGAATGGTGGTGGATCCTAATATGAGCAAGCCGGCCAGTACCAGCATAAGAATCATCGCAACAAATAATCGCGTTCGGAGTGACAGTTTTTTAGGGAGAAGTAGTGACATTATTTTCCTCGGGCTTTTTTATACATTCGAATTCCTAACATCAAAACAGCCATCAAGCCCAACAACGCCCCAATGCCTACCCACCATTGGATACTATCTCTGAGAATAATTAAAAAAATGATGGCAAACAGCAGTAGCGTGGCTCCTTCATTCCAAATCCGCATAAAAAAACTGCTGTAGCTTGCGCTGCCCTGTTGAAAGCGCAAAAACATTTGATGGGTTTTGAGGTGATAGAGGATTAATAAAAAAACGAAAAATAATTTTAATTGCATCCAACTTTGAGTGAGCCAAGAGGGCATCAATAATAACATCCATATTGCAAAAATTATAGCTAAAATGGCGGAAGGCCAAGTGATGATATACCACAGTCTTCGTTCCATGAGCCGAAATTGAGTGATCAAAATTTGAGCTGCTGAAGCCTCTTTTGTTTGGGCTTCAATATGGTAAATAAATAATCTCGGGATATAAAACAAACCGGCAAACCAAGTAATGATAAAAATGATATGCAGTGCTTTTATATAGTTGTAAATCACGATTTATACTTCCGTTTTAAAATTCAACACGCTTGGCAAAAATTTTCTTGATTCCACAGCCTACTGCAAAAACTCTTCCAAGTGTGTTTTTGTTGTTCATAAATGTACAAAAAGTTTTACTAGCCAGACGATCCTCAGCCCTTTCAAGAAAGATGTCACAGGCGTCTAGTGTAATGTTTTTCGGATCTCCCGATTTAAGAAAAACCCTGTAACCAAAGTCGCCAAAAGTTCAGCTATGGGAAAGGCAATCCAAACCCCCAAAACCCCGTAGATGGGAGGCAAAATATACAACAAGGGGATAAAGAAGAAACCCTGTCTGGTCAATGTAAGTAGTAAGGCGGGAGTGGCTTTTCCGATAGCTTGAAAATAGGCTGCCCCAATCAACTGTATTCCCACGATGGGCAGGGCTGCAAAAACCCATCTTAAGGCAGTGGGTGTTTCGGCAAACAATTGTGCATCCTTGGTGAAAATGGGCGCTATATAATCCGAAAATACATAAATCGCAATACAGACCAGCGTGGCCATAGCGGTGGCGGATCGGATGGAAACATTGATGACCTGTCGCACTCTTGGAAATTGTGCTGCGCCATAATTATATCCGGCAATCGGCAAAAAGCCTTGCGTAATCCCCAAAATGGGAAAGGTAGCAAACATCAACATCCGGCTAATGATGGCGTAGACTGCAATAGAAGATTCGCCTCCATAAGAGAATAAGATGTTATTGACCAACAATACAGTAATACTCACCATGGCTTGTCGTGCCAGCGTTACAAAACCCAAACTCCCAATCTCTTTCACAAGGGATACATCCCATTTGAAATCGGGGAGTGAAAGCCGGAGTTCAGACTTTTTGGAAATAAAAAAATAGAGGATATAAAGGGAACAAACGATATAGGACAAGGTCGTTGCCCAAGCAGCTCCAAACATTCCCCAATCAAAAACATTGATAAACAAATAGTCCAACAAAAGATTGGAAATAGAGGGGAGCAACATCGCATACATGGCGTGCTTGGGTTTGCCTTCCGCCCGAATGGTATTATTGGCCATCATACAAAAGCCCAAAACAGGCACTCCATACATTACAATGGTGTAATATATTTTGGCAGGTTCGTACAAACTTCCTTTCCCACCAAAGGCCGGAATGATGGTCTCAATAAAAAATAAACCCACCAACACAAAAAGAAT
>Ga0255765_1000176_pt1 | contig 83600 bp, 60 predicted proteins | sample 041ome_8_FD_179965 | JGI IMG/M metagenome (GOLD analysis project Ga0255765, IMG submission 179965) | Coastal salt marsh microbial communities from the Groves Creek Marsh, Skidaway Island, Georgia - 041407BS metaG (version 2) | ecosystem: Environmental > Aquatic > Marine > Intertidal zone > Salt...
CTCCTCCTCCATCTCCACCTCCAAGCCCTCCGCCACCGAGTCCCCCGCCACCTTCTCCTCCCCCGCCCAGCTTAGATTCCGTCAACTTCAATAACGAAACCGGGGCACTCATTGATAAGGAAGAATTCATTTCGTACGCGATGAACAGAACGAAATATTCAGATGCGCACATTATTTTACCCAACGAATTCTGGAGCATCGTCGATGGCGATGGCGATGGTGAGTTAAATCACTCTGAATTCACTCGTGTTGTTTGGGCGATGGATACCGGAATAATTTTTGGCAGACCATTTCTGGTGTTCCCAATAATCGAAACGAAGTATCTCACGCGATTTAGAGCAGTTAATGAACCCACATCTTCGGAGCAAGCTCCTTTGTTTGCTACTGTTCCGGTACCAAATGGCACAACACCCTATTCGCAAATTTCTTGGCAAGCATGGTACAACACAATGAGTGCATCAGAGGGCTCAGAATTATCGTTTGACTTTGTTGAAAAATCTTCCAAGACGTTACTTGCGTCCTTGAACGTTAATTTCCCTCCCGAATCTCAAAAATACGTTTTGCCATTAGCAACAGGTAGTGGAAGTAACGATCGCGTGAAGTTTGATAAGCACGTGTATTTATCCGATCGCGTATTCTTCTCAGATGCTGTTCATGGAATTTCAAAAAAGCTATTTGGCAGTACTACGGTCAAAATTTTTGCAACGGAACAGATTCATGACGTCGTGCATGTCTTCAACACCCCAGATAATGAGAACATGGGCGATGGATCCAATGTGTGGCAGAATTATGCGTGTTCACCTACACCTGGAGTCGAACATCAGGGCGCAGGTGCGTGTGCGATCACGGACGATACGCTGGTACAGGTCATGGGAATGGTGAAGTTTCCGGCTAACAGGACGCAAGAGTATATTTGTGGGCTGCAGTTTGCCTCACTGATGGTCACAGAGCTCGACGAGCTGGGGAACCTGTTAGACGATTCACAACCCACCGAATATTTCGCTGACGATCTCGGCCGCTTCAACTTTGCGTTTACTCCCGGGACGTCGTGGAGAATTGAAGCCATATATCCAGAACACGCTTTGTGCTATGGTGGAACAGATCTTGGCGCGAACGAGTGTTCAAACAACACGAAAACGTTTCACGATTTGCTCAAAGTCCAAGGTGGGGAATCTGTTATTTTCATCGACATTACCTCGCGTACTGTTGATCTCGGCCTCTACGCAGGTGCGTGCGAAAGACCCTACGAGGGATACACGTTACTCATCACGCCCGCGAGTGGCTGTGGCGCGCCTGTGACTGTATCCGATGGAAACATTTTACATTCTGGCAAATGGTACCTCATGAACCCGGAAGATGTAGGCTCAAACATTCGTAGGTGGCCATATGCGGCGATGGATTATTACATTCAGCTCGAAACAGCACCTGAAGCGTTAACAATGAATACACTAAAAGCAGACGAGAGATATGCAAACGTGCGCTGTGAACCCGGCATAGACATAATGCAGTATTTCAGAGATCGCGATGCACTCGTTAAGACACTCATGCTCTTGAAGCCTCTTGTAACTGCAAGCACTAGCGTTCCCGATGCAACTGCGAAATACATATATCACGGTTGGCTCTGTGCGTTGCCAAAAATTGGGGACTCACCAACTACGAAAAGTGCCTTCACGAAAATTCAAAATTCTACGGAGATTTGTCTTGGAACAGATTTGACGCCTAGCCATCTTATCGGAAGTACGAATTCGCAATACTCGGGGCTTGATTCCAACGAAGTGCGGGCAGATAAGTACGTGACGATCAAAATCATGGAGGCGCACTTGATAAGCGCTGAGAGCCCAATTTTTGAGTGCTCTGCGTTTGAATCAGCGGAAAATGAAAGGCTTGGCGTCGAGGTTCGCATACAACAAGACGTTTCATCCGAAGAAACGAATCCTTGCCATTCGAAACATGAACCCTCTGACGAATGTGTCTTCACAAAAGTCATCGGTGACCCAGATGCCACCAACTATGGGCAGATTCAGTTTCGCGATAGTGACGGACGCGACGTCCTCGATTATTTCGAAGTTCAATCAAACGAAGCGAAACCCAATCTCGTAAGTCCTCACAGACGCAAATTTTTAGCAAGAATCAAGCGCGACGATGGGTTTGCTGTCACTACTGTGCCGCTTGAGCGCGAGCTCGTCACTTTGCGTTCTAAAACGCGCGGTGAAGGTGATATGTCAAAACGGTACACGAGTGACACTAAATTCTATGCCACGGCTCCAATTCGTGGCTTAGTGTACACCGTCGTGCACGATCCGCCGGGAGGAAACTCGTATGCGTCGATAGCTCAAGGCACAAGGATTGAAATGGAGCTTGGATTGACATCAACTCGTGCAGCTTCTGTGAGTGATGGGGAAACAACATCAAGAACATTTGGCACGGAAATTTCGGTCGACATCAATCCTAATTTTGGCTCAGCATACGCAAATGTCGAAATCGAAGTGAATGTCGGGGCTTCTTTGGGCGAGGAAAAACCAAAACAACCAGTTTTGCTCGAGCATAATCGTAAATTGTTGGAAAAAGGGCCGCCCGAGAAGCTCCGGAAGCGACGAAATGCCAGCGCTGATATTGCAAAAGATTTCTTTTTGTCAAAACTTGGCGAGGAAAAGAAGAAAGCAGATCCAGAAAGTAAGAAAGCTTCAATTGGCCTTCTTAAGTACAGTTACGAACACGAATCGAACACTGAAATCGAAGGTCCTGATGTCTCTGTTTCTGCAACTACTGATAATTCATGGGACATGGAGATGATACTAGATCGAAATTTACTATCAAGCACAGATCCTGGCCTCCCTGGCCGCCCTGGGGATGTTATTTTAGGTGGTGGGTTTGAAATCGTGTACACTTACAAGGACACTTTGGACGTCAGATCTAATTGCTTGACCATTGTTCCCGAAATTCAGTGGCATCCCCGACATCCAACGAGCTATGTAATTTCCGTGTTCACCATTGAGGACAGAATACTGACAGAACTAGAACGATTGATCGAGAAAGCAGAGCAAGATCCGAACGCTATTTTTACTGATGACAATCTTCCGAGCGAGACGTACAACAACGCTGCGATCATACAAATTTGGAAAGAGAGAATCAGTGCCGCCATACGAGATTGGAAAAATACTCTCGAGTGGGCTTCTCCAGATTTCAACCCTCCAAAAGCGAATACAACCGCTTTGAAAGATGAAGCACATGATAATGCCATTAAAGAGTGGGATTCTAAAGCTGTGCCCTTGAACTCAAACTCGAACGTGTTTGGTAAGCGCATGAAAGCGAAAATTGATGAAGTGTACGGAACATATTCGAGGAGTGATGGCGTCATTAAAGATGAATATAGCGAGTTGAAAAATCTTTGGGGGCAGATCTCGCTCCTCTCGAAAGACATGGTTGCTAATGCACCGGACTATTCAACACAAGTTATTAAACCTGAGTCGGGTAGCTCTAAGTGGTTTCCTGATATGACAAACTTTGTCGAAACCTACGAGAAAACTGGCGCTGAAACTGGGAAAAACGTCTTCGTCTCCGAAGAAAAGAATTCTGCATACAGCCGCGGCATGAGTGGTGATGTTTTCGATGATTCTAAAAAGAAATTTGGTCTTTCCCCATCTTCTGAAAAGGATTCATACACGAGCATGGACATGATTGATGCTTCGATTTTTGGTGGAAATGCGAAATTTGATTTTGGTGGACCTGCCCAGGGACACGATCCAAGGCCTGATCCTAGTTGGGGAAGCAAAGTAACTAAAGAAACACCTGTATACTTGACATTCTCTGGTGGCGGTCACAATTTGGAGTTCGCAGCAAGTACCTCAGAGAACATTGATTCTTGGGGATATGAATGGTCGTTTGAAGTTGAGATGTCATCGTCGACGGATACGGGCGAAAGCCACGGCATTTCTATCCATGGAAGGTCGGATGCTTCTTCCGAAGCAAAATCGAAGTCTGCCGAGGTCGAACATGCCATGGCGTGGGCAAAGTACGGGAACTTGGAAACTTCGTACGTGTTGGGCGATCCCGACCCTTTTGATAAATTCGTGATCCAGGTATCTACAGATAAGAGATTCGGAACGCCTCTTTTCAGAACAATCGGAGGTGCGTCAAAGTGTCCTGGGGAGCCAGACACGATGTGGCGCGAAAATGGGATTCAGATCCGTACTGAATGGGCTCCAGGGATGAATAATGAATTCATTCCACCGGATTCGACTGCATTATTCGATGTTATCATCACGAACGAGTCTCCGTATCGCGAGACTTTGAATTATGCATTGGCTTTGATCAGCGGCACATCGTATGAAGGCTCATTTGCTGCAAACATGATGGATTTGGGATTCAAAATAAATGGTAATCCAAGTTTGCGCCCGCTTGGCGACGCTTTTCCATTATATAAACTTCGATCCGAGGATGCGTCGGGAAATTTGCAAAACACGCGTCTTAGTCTTGAAATTTCCAAAGGTAAACTCGAACACAAGTATTCGAGTATTGGCGTCCAAGTCGTTTCAGCATGCGAGTGGGATCTTTCTTTAGACTGGATTTATCGCGAACCAATTTCCGACGAGGCGTTTCTCGGTGATTTTAAGTGGGAACGAAAATGTCCAAAAGTCACTTGGGACAAGACGACGTACGCTAAGTTTGCAACTTTTGTCGCGAGTAAAGAAAAGCCACCTTTCATGAACTTCACGCTCATGAATCCCGACCCGATGAACTTGTGGACGCGCGATCGCTGGACCGAGGCTGGTGTCGCTAAAATGAAAAATGGCAAAGATCCCGACCCGTCGGTTGACCAAAACTCCGGATGGGATTACAAGAAGAATCATTTGGTGCACCCAGAAGTTCAGTTTGTTAGAATTCAGTGGAGAAAAACTGGAGTTGGAGAGTGGATCAATGCGTGGGACATTGATTACACATCTTGGAAGAATAACGACGGCAAGGAAAAGAACATGAAAAACTTCTACGACGCGAATCCGATCGATCATAGCTCGCCATTTAGTGCCATACAATCGAAAAGAAGTCAATTGCAAGAGTTGTTTCAGCTCGACGTCGTGACCAGTTACGATGCCCAGTGCGCCAACTCTCGCAGCAGCGGATGTTCTTTGAAATGGAACTTGGAAAGGCAATATTTCCTGAATGGATTTAACGACGGTGAGTACGAAATTCGAGCGAAGACGTTTTGTTCGGGTTACGACGCTTTCGCAACGTCTGAAGTGAGAGGTTCAGTGACGGACGAAAACTTAAGCTTGTTCGTTGACGTTTCGGCGCCCATTGCTAAGTCATGGTCATCCCATGGCCGAGTCTTTTCGGTTGATTATTCGGAACTCATCACGTGTCCACAGCTCTCCAAAGAATCAATGGTTTACAAAATTAAGCGCGTGAAGACGTGCAATGGAACTGATGTGGAAGACGGAGAAATAAGCGACGAACACGTGTATTTCAATTACAAGTTTCAGTGTATGAGCTCTCCCCCTTATTCTTTGATGGTGGAGTTTCCAGATGATTCTCTGACTCCAGATGGAACGTATGAGCTCACGGTAAACGCTAATATTGCCAGCGATGGGGACAAAATTGCTGATGTTGGTGGAAATCCAGTCGTAAAGCAAAAATTTTTGACAACCGTGGGCTGTCCGGTAGAAAATCCTACATCGTTCTTTGAAGAGGATAAATCAAAAGCTAAGACTGAAGAGAAGTCGAGTACGACGAATCATGAGACATGCGGTAGTAACTACAAGTTAACAGAAAAGCACGCTTTGAGAGGCGGGAAAGATAACCAGTTCTTTGCAAACTGTTACAAGGACCCATGGAATGGTCAAACATCTTCAAGATACAGGTGGAGAGATTCAAAAGGAAATGTACCATTTGGCATTTCTGGTTCACATGGCTCATGTGAAGACCTGTGCAACAGGTGCGAAGATAACGCTGGCGAAAAATGCCTGGGTTTCTCTGTGAGCGGTGATATATGCCTCTTCCGCAAGGAATTGCACTCTTTCAAAGATGACAAATATTTCATGTGCTCCAAGAAAATCGCCGCCGCGGATTCCTTAGCCTTGGGCCTGGGTGAATCTAGGCTCGTTCAAGAAACGAATTTTCGGTTTTATTCGAGCATCAAATTTGGAGTATTCTTAGCATGTGCCTTCTTTGCGATTGGCTTTGCTGCCAGTACGGCCTCGCACAGCGTTCTTTTGCGTTCAAACATAAAAAATGAACTGAAGTCTGAACAAAATATTGCAATTAGTGCGAGCGGGCGAGCTTCATACGGGTCCGTGTTGTGACATGCAAGAATGTAAAGGCTACACTTCACCATTCAGGCAAGTCAAAGCTATTACGACTCTGGAGCCAAGCGTCAAAGCTTTCGATTCTAAAAAATCGAAGAGGTCGTGGAAGAAGTTGTTTCTCAGTAAAAACGCCGCCTACAAAAAAGCCGCGCGAATAGGAAAAGTTTCAGAGAGAGAGAGACAGAGAGATAGATGAAGAATATTGTGCACGTTGACGTTGCATGCGCACCAAAATTTACACTTTTTTAACAACGTCCTGTGCGAGTATTTTATGTGTTCAAGTAGTCAAACTAGTAGTATTGTATATATTATTTTATTGTACGAGTATATAAAAAGCCAACTTCCCTTAACGACTTACTCCACAACCCACACTTGACATCTTCTTCTTCTCTTCGTATACAAGAGTAGGAGAAGAAGAACTGAAGAAGAACTGAAGAAGAACTGAAGAAGAACTGAAGAAGAACTGAAGAAGAATTGAAGAAGAATTGAAGAAGAACTGAAGAAGAAGTGGGTTGTGTGTACTTATTGGGGAAGTAAAGAACATTTGGTAACATGGACAAATCTACTACCGTTCCCTCGTCGTCATCTGCGAGTAGTACTCTGGGACAAAGTTCAGACATCGCGACCGCATTTTTAACCGCTTTAGACACCTCTCTGTCGAAAAAATGGAGAGAAGAAGACCGGACGTGGCGGCAACAGGACATCAATTATCGCAAAGAGGAGAGAGAATACAGAATCGTGGAGCAGCTCTATCGAGAGCAACAGGTGAATTGGAGGAAATCGGACTTGAAACAGCGGACGTTGGACAACGCTCGGGTGGTTTGGAACAGGTACGTGGAAAAGAACAGACGAGACGTGGAGGAAAAATCGGAGCAGTTGAAATCGATATCAAACTTATCGGCGTTAATCGCGGGATTTGCGGTGGTATCTCTGGTGGAGTTGAATTTTACGAACGATTTTGAAAAGTTACCGTCGCACGTGAGCGAGTGGTTGATTTCTGCGTACGCGGCGTCGACGGCGCTCGTCGTCGGTTTGATGTTGAACTCGATGGTGTTGTGCACGTTTATTCTGAGCTCGATTTTAAAGCGAGGGAAATCCTACGTCTCCGAGGACGAGGAAGCGGAGTTTCTCTTTCGTTGCAGACGATTTGCGAACCATTTCAAACCCGGGGATTATCCTCCACAACCAAAACGGACGTTCGAGAGGCATTGGGAAAACAGGTGCGAATCGAGTTGGAAGAAAGCGTTTTACATGTTTACTTTGGGAGTTCCGGTTTTCTTGGCGAATTTGGCGTGTTGCGCGTGGTTGAAGTTTTCGTACTCGAAAGTTACCAACGGACTCGTCAGTGGGATCGTGTTTATCAGCGCATTAGTGTGGGCAAAAACGAACAAAGACTGGGGTTGGGAAATCGCGAAGGGGAGCGATTCGGTCCGAACGGGCATCAACGGGAAGAAGAGTTTGAAGCGAGGCGCGGACGTGGGCGGGAAAATCAACGGTTTACCGTTCGATTGGCACGCGAGACCAAGAGAGGACGACGACGACGAGGACGAGGAAGACGATATAGCACCAGGAGACGATAAAGCTTACTTTGGCTACGAGGACGACGACGAGGAGAACGACGACGACGAGGAAAGAGAAGAGGAAGAAAAAGGTGGGAAAAACACATCTTCTTCGTATTCGCCGACGAACAAATCCGACGACTCTGCGCTCGAAAAGAATCAACTCCTACTACGAACGCCGGGAGAAGAAAGAGGAAAAGGAGAAATAGAAGAAAAAGAAGAGAGAGACGAGAGAGTGTTTGTTCCGATTCACGATAATAACCGGCGATAGCGACATCGTACCGTAGTTTGTAATAGTTTGTAATAGTGACCCAGAGTGAGTTGAGAGAGTGTCAGAGTCCAGAGTGTGAGAGACCATAGTGAGTTGAAAATTCTGAAAAAAAAAAATAGGGGAAAGAGGCACTTTTTCCACAAAAATAAAAAAAAAGCGCGCGCACATTTTTACTTCACACACACGCAGAGTTCGTTCCGGTCCCCACTCCCTCTGCGAAGAAGAAGAACGTTCTCTCTCTCTCGGACGATACTATCGGTGAGTGACGATGTCGGGACGATACCATGACCCTTCTTCGTCATCATCCGACCGATATCGTTACGCGCATCGCGGCGAAGCGCAGCAGCTTCCCCCGAACAACAACAACAACGAAAACGCGCATCCACAAAAGATGATGGCGCACAATAACAACAACCATCATCATCATCATCATCACAAGCAACTCTCCTCGCGGGAACTTCTTCATCGCGCGAGAAGTGAAATCGTCGACCAAGTGCGAAACGATATTCGGAAAAGTAACTGGCACGTTTTGAAAGAAAGTAATCACCTAAACACTGGTGGTGGTGGTTTAAGCGTGGCGCACGAGAAGCAACGATTGGAAGAGATAAGACACCAGGCGAAAATGGCGGAGACGAGTTTACACGAGAAGATGGACGAGACGAAGGAGAGGATCATGGAGAGAGTAGGAAGCAGTCACCACCAACATCATCGCTCGTCGGTGAAGATAGGGGAGGCGTCTTCGTCTTCTTCGTATCATCGTCATCCTACCGCAGCGAACACTAACAACAACAGTAGCAGCAGCAGCAAAAATGTCTCGCAATGGATGGACAGCGTGGTGGCAAAAGCTAAACGCGACGCGTCGATGTCGCCACCGTCATCGCGACAACACGGCGGCGATACTAATAATACTAGCAATAATACTTCGGCGACGGAGAGTTTGAGAGAGGCGGCGAAAAACGCGAGAGAGGCGGTGAGTAGGGCGGTGTACGGCAATTCTACGGTTCGAAAGAACGAGGAGAAAGAAAATACTCCTCCTCCAGCTGTTCGACGAAGCTTCAGCGCTCCTTCACCGCCGACTTCAATTATGAGCTTTCAGCAACAACACGAAGAGACGGACGCAAAAGTGACGAAAGCGATGCTCAAATCTGCGTTGAAACAAACTGGAGAGTTACGAACAGAGCTGAGAGAGACCAAGATGGCGTTGGATGGCGTCAAAGCGAACTTGGAAACCGCAGAGAACGACTTGAAGAAGGAAAGAGAGAGTCGCGAGGAGGATAAGTTGAAATTCGAGGCGGCGAAGAACGAGTTGGAAACGTCTCGCGAGGCGGCGAGGGAGGCGTTGGCGAGAGAAGTGAGCGTGACTCAAGAGTTGACGAAAAAATTGAGCGCGAAAAGAGACGAAGCGTTGGAACAAAGAAACTTAGCGGACAAGTTTAAGAGAGAGTTGGAGCAGTTGCGAAGCGAACTGAGAAACTTGAAGAACGAAAACGAGAGTTGGATTCGTAAAGCGGAAGCTGCGAACGAGACTTCGCGACGAAGGTCGAGCGATCAACAGAAAGAAGTACCAAAAGTTTCATCATCGCAACAACAACATCAGCAGCAGCAGCAGCAGCAGCAACAACAACAACAACAACAACGATCACATCAAAGCGAGCAGCACAGATCAACGACGACGACGACGACGACGACAGCGCAACCTCAACAATCGCAACAGCAACAACAACAAGTCAACTGGACTCGAGAGCGTCGCGAAGCTGAAGAGTTGAAAACGAAAGGAAATCGCGCTTTCCATGCAAACAACTTTGAAGAAGCGCTGCAGTCATACACCGCGGCTTTACAGGTGAACTTTGAAGACCAACCGTTCCGGGCGGTACTTCATGCGAACAGAGCGGCGGCGCTTCAGTCGTCCAAGAAACACTTAGAAGCGATTGTCGCCTGTTGCGAGAGTCAATTTTTTGACAAGTCGTACATTCGTGCAATTCAAAGACGTGCGGATGCGTACTTATCCATCGGAGATTGGACGATGGCGGCAAAAGATTTAGAAACTTTAGTGCCAATCATGGGCAAAGAATGCGACGCGAAGTTGCGAGAAGTGAAGATGAACATTCAAAGAGGCTTACACATCGAACATTACGCCGTCTTGGGCGTTTCCTCTCGAGCGAGCGCTTCCGAGATTCGAGCATCCTACCTCAAGAAGTCTTTGAAGCACCACCCGGATAAAGCGGAGACTGAGCACACGAAAGAAATCGCAGAGTTGATGTTCAAGAGAGTGTGCGAAGCGTATAAAGTGTTGAGCGATGCGAATAAACGGAGAGCGTACGACAACTCGAGAATCTTAGCTTCGAGCAACGCGTACAACAGAAGATATTAATCAGAAAGAAATAGGTTATGTTGTTGTTGTTGTTGTAAAAGAGTCAGAAATGACTACGACTACGTACTACTGCGCTTAATACTACACGCTATCGCTTCGCTACAATACTATTCACACAAAAGCTGCCTAATAAAAAACTACTCACTCTACTTTACTTTTCGTTCCTCACCGCTTTCTTCATCTCCAAACCGGCGTGCGCTCCGAAAATCTTCTGCAACGCCCTCACCGCCGGATACGTAACTTTCGCCAAAATGTGATCTGCTTTCGAAAACGTTTCAACTTTAAAATACACTCTTTCGTCTTCCTCTTTTTCCACGGAGAACTTCTCCTCTCCCGCTAATAAGTGTCCGTGCAAAGTCGTGTGCGCGAACGAAAACGTTTTTTTCCTCTTCTTTTCGTCTTCGATGACGTACGATATTTCCAGTGGATTTTGCACCCACACCCGAGGCAACGGATGAATCAGAACGCACACGCCGTTGCCCTTTCGCACCTCCGTGTTCGCGTCTACTTCGGTCCACCCGAGCTGAAACTGTCTCCACGACTTTAGCGCTCTCTTTGCCTTTTCGTAATCGATATCTCCTTTAGTGCCGACTAATATTTTCGTCTCGTCGATTGCGTATTTCTTCTTCTCACTTTCCCGATTCTTTGCCACAAACTTCTGAAAATCTCTCGTCTTCCCGACGTCGTCGACGTCGATGTTGAATCTGTTTTTCCTTCCGCCGTCGTCCTCGTCGTCGTCGTCCTCGTCTTCTCGTCTCTGATGTTTTTTTTGCAAAGTTTGTTTTCTCGAAGAGGAAGAAGAGGAAGAAGACGACGACGAGGAGTGATTTTTAAAAAGTCGTCCTCTCTCGATGGTCTCTCGCTGCGCGTCGACGCTCGGCTTCGATCCAAACGTTAAGAATAACATGCGCTTCTTTTTTTTCCTCCGCTCGCTCCACTCGCTCGCTCGGGGGAGGGGGGGGGCGAGAAGAAGAGAGCGTGAGACGTCGCAAAAAAACTGTATGTACGTACGTCGTGGTGTTTTTTTTTTTAAAGGGAGGGGAGAGAGTGTGTGACGTATACACTTCCCGGGATAAAATTCTCACGAAAAACAGATACGGAAAGAGATAAATGCGCTCGGTAGTATTATCGTGCACATCTTCTGCTAAATTTACCACCACTCATCACACACCATCTTCTCGACGATTTCCGTCCTCTGTATCGAGTAAAAGAAACGTGCGCATGGGCGGTTTATTTGACATGCTCACCGGCAGAGGTGGCGAAGGCACTCCGAAAGCGTCGGCGGCGAACATTTACGAGTTGCCGAACGGGACCGACGTGGACGGGAACCCGTTCGATTATTCCTCTTTAAAAGGAAAAGTCGTGTTGATCACGAACGTGGCGTCTAGGTGAGGCGCGACGCGCAGCAATTATGAGGGACTTGTTGCGCTCGAGAAAAAGTATAAAAGCGAAGGGCTGGAGATTTTGTTGTACCCGTGCGGGCAGTTTGGCGGACAAGAGTTGGCGAACAACGCGGACATTAAAAAGTTTGCGCGAGAGAAAGGGTTTAACGGCACCGTCATGGCTAAAGGAGACGTGGAAGGTCCGAACGCGAATCCGATGTGGTCGTACTGTTTGGACAAATTTCCTGGAGGCGTGGGATGGAACTTCAAGGCGAAGTTTATCATCGACCGCGAAGGCAACGTCGTGAACAGAAACAGTTCCTCCGCGCAGGACCAAGAGGCGCTGATTAAACCGTTGCTGTAAGAAAGCATATAGAAAAACACACGCGGATAAGGAAGTAAAGGTGCACATCCTCGCAATAATAATAATATAACAATAAAAGCGTTTGTCTCGTAACCGCGAGCGCGACGTACGTTCGGCCCTCATCCGAATAGCGCTACAACTGGAGCAAACGAGACGTTCCGCAAATTCTAAATGTTGTGATTGTTTAAGCGTAAAAGATCATCGCGTATCTTTGTTTAGACTTGATGAGAGAATTTGCATGGGTTCGTCGCGAGGATATATTCAAGACGCATGAAAATGCTCACTTACGAAAGTGTGTAATAAAGAGAGACAAAAAAGATGTATAAATCTGGTATCTCACATCTCATAATCTAATTCGCATCTGTGTATCTACTGTATGCATCTATCTATCCATCTATATTGAAATCTATTGAAATCTAATTTACTTTTGTCGTTTTTTTCATTCGCTCCGTTGCTTGTTTCATCACGTATGTCATGCCGACGAATGGTAACGCCACTATCCATTTCAAGATTCGATAGTGCCTTTCGTGAAAAGAAACCGAGTAGGTATCGGTTGCGACAACGCCTGAACCATCCTTCATTTCGATGAAAATCTCGCCTCGAGATTTCACTTTCGGGACTCTGAGAATAATTTGATCAATCTCCATGACGTCTTCGTAATATTTCGACGCTTTCTCCATAAAATTCACGTCCAGCGCGTTCAACGTTACCGTGACGACGTACGGTCCAAAATTCGTCGACCCATTCTTCTTTTTCTTCGTTTTGGAACCAAAAATGCTTCGGTTATCTCGCATGCGATATTTAATCGTCATAAATTCTCCCCGAACATCAAAATAGCTTCGATCTTCTCCGTAAATACCGAAATACTTGTTCCTGTGAGTCATCAAATTTGCGGATAAAAAATGCGATTGTTGTCCTTCTAGGGCGTGCGCGTTCGGGCCCGAATGCGTTGCTTCAAAACAGTGCACCTCGCCATTCATCGTCGCCAAAATGATACTCAAATATCCTGAATTCGATAAATCATCGATCAAAGGAAGAGAATAGGACGTTTCGCCCACATCGATTACGTCTCTACATCCAGTTTTACCGTCGATGATGTACAGGAAACCGTCGAAAGATGTCGCCACGAGCGACAAACTCTCTGAAGTAGCCTTTCTCACTCTTCCTAAAGCTATGGGCGCTAAGATTCGACCGCCGGTATAAAAAGGGAACGGGTACTTCTCCTCGCCAGTTTCCGCGCTCAAGACGTGAATTGCGCCCGAAGACGTTCCAACGACGACTTCTAAGAAATGATCACCATCTACGTCACCAAGCGTTGGATTTGCCAATATTGCCGATTGTAAGTGTTTCTCCCACAAAATGTCGCCGTCTTTTCTATACACGGCTACGTTCCCTCTCAAATCGCACGCGATGAATTCATAGTACCCATCGTTATCGAAATCTGCGACCACAACCGGAGCTTGAATCTCGCCCATTTGTTTCGGATATTGTCTTGGATTTTTGTTTTCTAAAGTTTTCCCATTCAAAACGTAAACGTTGCCTGTTGACGTTGCAACGATGATTTCTTTCGTACCGTCTTTATCGATATCTAAAACCGTCGGCTGCGAAAATGCGCGCGCCCTGAATGCAGTCGCTTCTACGGAGACGTCCAAAAGCACTGATTTTTTCACCTGATATTCATTTGCGATGTCCAAGAGCACGATTCCGGTGGCGAGATACTTCTCCGCTTCGATTTTACTTCTCTTCCGGTATCGCATGCTTGATAAATCTTCTCTCTCTTCGTCAAAAAAGTACGAGACCGCAAGAATCAATTCTTTTCGTCCGTCGTTATCTACGTCGGCAATAACTGGAGAACACAAAACGTGTGCGTCGATGTACACGTTGTTCGTGTCTCTCTGTTCTCGAATTCTCGTTTCGTCCACTTCTTCTTCTTCTTCTTCTTCTTCTCTTGCTTCGTATTCTTCCCCGTTTAAGCTTTCCTTGTCATCGTCCTCATCATCCTTGTTGTTACTGCTATCTTCTCCTTCGTCATCGTCCATGGTAAACTTTATATCTTCGAGTGTGCTTCCAGCCAACAATTTTCTCCCTCTTCTATTTTCGTCATTTTCCGAAAAAATCTCTTCCGGAGGCGGTTCTCTCCCGTCGTGACCGCCCAAAGAAGGCGCGTCAAATCCGGAATGCTCCGAATTTCCAGGCGCGTGCATTGGTTCTTTCGCTTTCCTTCTCAATTCTTCTAAATGTTCCCTCTCCTTTCGCGAGCGTTCCGTCTCTTTCTCTTTGAACCAATCTTTCGTAACCTTAGCGCGAGGTAGTTGCGCAACTTTTACGTTCACATCGCCTGCGGCGTTAAACTCTAAAACCTCCCCGTCATACGTGGCTGCTATAAACTTCTTCTCGTTATTATTGTTTTTATCATCGCAAAAATATACCGCGCTACTTCCATGCAGTTTACTCTCATGAAATATCGGGAATCGATTCCCGACTGGTTGTCCGGTTTCTGGTTCCAACGCTTCAACCGTATGCACGAATGTGTTCACGAGAACTTCTTTATGCCCATCGCCGTGCATGTCCACTAACACAGGAGTCGCGTACACAGAAGAGGCGACGCGTTGACGCCATTTTAAATGCACGTGAGACGGGCAGTACCCTCCGTATTCCTTCTTCTTTCTTGATGTTCCTCCTTTCTTAACTGTATCATCCGAGGAGACTATTCCTCGTCCAATCTTCTCCTTGAACGACGCGTCTGGTTTCGCTTTCCGCCGCAAGAATACGTTCACGTTGTTGTTGATATTGTTATCGTGATTACTATTACTATCACCGCTGTCCGCAAAATTCACGTCGTCGTCGTGCGTTATCTGCGTCATCGCGTTCGTCTGTGCTGCTGCTGCTGCTGCTGCTGTTGCTTCAACTTCAACGCGAATTGTTACGAGAACGCAAAACAACATCATCGAGGAGAACGACGATGACACCATCGTCGTCCTCGCCATCGTCATCATCATCGACGAAAAAAACCCGGTCCAACGCATCGCGCGTTCGCGCGCGCGAAACAACCACCGCGCACGCCCCACAGCGGCGGCGAACTTTTTCGTCCTCTTCTTTTTCTCCCTCGATTTTTGAAGTGTGGATGTTTTGTTAAAAGTGTGAAGCGTGTGGTGAAATTTTTACTTTCTCTTCATATATTATTAACTCTACTACGCGCAAATACACACACAGACGAGAGAGAGAATAAATGTCTTCCATAGCCACGCAACGTCTGATGGCCGAGCGCAAAGCGTGGAGGAAAGACCGACCGTTTGGGTTTACCGCCGGTCCGATGAAGGAAAGCGACGGTGGTAGTGGTGGTGGTGGTGGTGGTGGTGGTGCGAGTGGTGGTGGAGCGCAAACCATCAACTTCTTCAAATGGAAAGCGCTGATTCCCGGGCCGAAAGATACGATTTGGGACCAAGGTTTCTACCCAGTCACGATAGAGTTTAGCAAAGATTATCCGGTGAAACCACCAAAGTGTAAATTTCCGGAGGGATTTTACCATCCGAACGTGTATCCGAGCGGGACGGTGTGTTTGTCGATACTCAACGAGGAAGAAAATTGGAGTCCTTCCATCACGGTGAAGCAAATATTATTAGGCATTCAAGATTTATTGAAGAGTCCAAATCCTAAATCGCCGGCGCAGTCACCTGCTTACGTGATGTACACGCAAGATCGGACGGAGTATAACAGATTAGTGAAAGAGCAGAGTAAGAAGTATCCGGCACCGATTTGAAGTAGGTAATAATAACAATGCATGGTAGAAAAAAAATGGAGGAAGAGCGAAGAGTCGGAACGCGCCTCGAAAACAGAAGAAGAAGAAGACAAAAGAAAAGGTAAGAGTTACTTACCGCTAGCATTTACGCTTAGATTGAAAAAGATAGCGCATATAGTAGATTAAGAAATTAATAAAGAGCAAGCTGCTGCACGTGATATGTACATATAAAAAATATGAGACCACGACGGTTTAACGCCGGCGAGACGATGATATTCTCCTCCTCTCTCTGTTTTTTTTAGTCTTGTTTTCTACCGCCCAAACTCGAGACCGATCCAGTTTCGCCTCTCATTCTCAAAGCAAACACGGAGCCACCTTCATTAGCAGCGTTCGGTCTGGCCGGGTACGCACCGACTCTCGGAATCTCGCCACCACCTTTAATAAACGCGTAGTCGACGTACGGCGGGTCAAACACCGCCGGAGCAATTTCCATGGCGCCGCCCGGAATGGCGTTGTCCGTGATTTGCTTAAAGTTTTTGATGATCGTCACCGCGGGTCCCGGAGCTCTCTTACCCAAAATTCTTTGCGTTTCAAAGACGCCGAGTAATCTCTCGCACGTGCCGTCTTGGGAGACGACTTCCAAGCCTTTCTTCGGATCTTCGTACAAATACGGCGCCAAAGCCGCCAACTCGTTCGGTCCTTTACCCATGCGTTTGAACCACGCGAGTAATTCTGGCCCGGTCGCGGTTTCCAAGTTTGGAATCAACCCTTCCGGATCGGCTTCGGTGGCGTCTAAGCGTCCAACGCGCACCTTCGCGCCCAAAAACGGGTTCGTCCCGATGAATAAGAATTCGTAGTTGTCGTCGTTCCCGACTTCCTCGATGTAATCCTTTTTGAACTGGATTCTCGCCGCAAAGTGCGGGACAATGGCGATCAAATCCGCGTAAGAAACCGGTTGCGTCGTCTCTTTATCGACGGCTTTTTTGATCTTCTCAATCGATGCCATCGCTTTCTTCAATCCTTTATTTTCCGGTCGATCCAACTCGAATCGAATGGAACCGTTCAAACCGTACTTCTTCCCGACGACCGAGTGCGTCCCGGCGTCTGCCAACGCCAATCGGCAATACGACCCAAAGTCCAAATCGATGTTTTCTTCGATAATCGGAGCAATGTATTGCGCGTATTCAATTTGGGCTTTCGATTTGTTCGCTCCAGACGTTCTCGCCGCGCCTTCTAATCGATCGAGCGGTTCCACCTCCAACTTTGGCAAGTTCACCGCTCTCTTCGCTTTAATCGCATTCATGTCTTCGTTTTGAGACATGTCTTTCTCCTTCAAGAAATCTTCCGCGATGGATCCTAAATCCAACGCTTGGGCAGATTTAGCGGCCGAGGCGCCCGCGACGGTCATCGCGAGCAACGCGTTGCGCCTGTTCACGCTGACATCGTTAGTCGCGTTCTTACTCATTTTTTTGGCATCGTCATCGGATTTTTGCGCGTGAACAACCACCGGCGAAGTCGATCGAACGGACGATCGCTTCGAGTTGCTCGGGCGCACTTTCGCAGAGGTAGCGATTAAACTCGTGGAGGAGGCAATCATGATCACAGATTTGGAGTGATAATAATAATTGTTAGTAAACGCAAAGTGCGTGCGTAAATTGTGAGTAACCAGAATAAGTTGGTGGGAGAGAGAAATATCTAGTTTTTTTTAAGTTTTTCGGATCCTTCTCACTCACATCCTTGAGCGAGAGCCAGGAAAAAAGAGGAGAGAGAAATCCACACGCACACGAATTTTTTGTGTTTTGTGCCACCTCGGACGACGATACGACGAGAGTCAACTATTATTATTATTATTAGTATTCGCCGTGCGTGTGTGTTATCGCAGTATTGTTATTATATTTTATATTACGATGAGAAAAAAACTACATACTAATGGGACTGCTAGATTACTCTTCCTCCATATCGTCCGGGTTTTGAATACTTTCCGTGACTTGCGCGTACACCGCCTCGGTGATGATGGGTATTTCCGGGTACAAGCCTTGAATGGCGTTCCACACGGAGTAGAAAATAGCGTACGTGCCGTTGACGAAGGCTAAGATTTCCACCAAACCACCAACAAAGGAAACCGCGGCGAAGATGGGCAAGTATTGCATGATTAAACCGGCGAGCATGATGCAAATATCCAACATGATAGCTTGCATGGTGTTGTATCGAATGAAGTGCGGCACTTTCGGGTTCCTCACTACCGCCAAGAACAAACCGAAAAAGGTGCAAAACGGGATGAACCCGTTGGAGTAGAAAATCATCATCGGCGTCGTGAAAAAGTCCAGAAACTCCAAAGTCAACGGGAAGAAGTCGAACCCGTCGTTGGTGAAGGCGATGCAACCCATCATTGGAATCAAATATGGGAGAATAGCCAACAAACGGTCCTTCGCCGGCGGCCGCGTTCGACCTTTGTTCCACCCTGGACCTCCGAAAAGAGTCTCCATCAACGTCGCTGGTTTACCTTCGTCTTCACCTTCCATGGCGCCCGTGCCGTCGTACTTCGACGGGTCGAACGAGTCAGGAATGTTTGCCGCTCGGGTTCGTAAAAGAGCTCCCTGCGTTTTACGTGTTTGAGAAAAAACAGAAGAAAAGTCAGTATTCACACGCACGCGAAAGCAGATAAAGTGGTGGTTTGTTAAAACAAAAGAGCTGCGGAAAAAAAAAACCATTCGAGCGCACACACGAGAGTAAAACGCGCAGACGCGAAGACGAAAAACTTACTCTCTTCCTCCCGTTCTGTTCGATGCATAATTCTTGTTCTCTTTTTAATTGAAATCTACTCGCGACTTTATTGCTCGATGTCGTTTCCTCGTGTCTAATATTTTTACGATGCGCTAAAAATGGCTCAGCAGCCAAATTGGCTGCCGGTCTAACACACATTTTTCTGTTGTTCGAAATCGACGCCGTCTTCCCGGAGGAGCGGTGCGTGCTCAATCGAGACCCGGTAAACGCAGTCGAATCTATTATTTGTGTTGATTGCATCGTAGCTCGTCGGGTTGTTTCCTTCGCGTCGTTGGTTTTTTGACGTGTTCCGGGGTGAGTTTATTATGTAACGATGTACCAATAATAGCTCTCAACTTTTTCTCTCCCTCTTGCCTTTGATTGAGTTTTTTCAAGGTGGTGCACAAAAAACGCGAAAGGGGGAGAACGAAAGAAGAAAAAAAAAATGGGTCGTCGAGAAAAAAATTCTTCAGTCACACGCTTTTCTCTTTCGTTGACGAGGTTGATCTCTCTCTCTCTCATACTACAACTGCTGTAAGGATCGACGATGACGAGAGAAGACGATCTGTATCGCGCTTTAGGCCTGGAAAGGACGGCGAGCCAGGAGGAGATCAGGAAGGCGTATAAAACTACGGGTGCGTTTTACTCGCGTAAAAAATTTTCGTCTCTCTCGTGCGTTTTTTGCACCCAAGGAGAGGAGGTGCCTTTCATCGTGCGAGAAGAAAGCGCGCGCCAAGACGCGCTCGCGTTTCTATTTTCGAGCGCAACGTCGCGCGTTACTGACCCGCGAGCGTTTTATCTTTTCTCTCTTTCTCCACCATCATTCTTTGAATCGCAGCTTTGAAAAACCACCCGGATAAAAACGCCGGGAACCCAGAGGCGACGGAGCGGTTCAAGACGGCCGCTGCGGCGTATGAAATATTGAGCGACGAAAAGAAAAAAATAAAATACGACGCGTTTGGGATGTCTTACTTCCGAGAAGGAGGAGGAGGATCAGACGAGAATAGATATAGCAATAATAACAACAACGAAGAGAGAGAACAACAACAACAACGCCATTCGTTCAGAACGCCACGAACGTACGATTTTGGGAACTGGTCCAGAGGCGGGTTCTTTCGCGACCCGTTGGACGTGTTCCGAGAGTTTTTCGAAGAGGTGTCGCCGTCGAACGAGCACGGGACGCACAGACCGTCGGAATTTTTCCCGAACATGTACTTAGGGAGAGATCCGTTCGGGTTTGACGAGTTTGGTCGCTTACGAGAGGAGAGACGGTCGCTGTTCTCGGACGAGTCCATGAAGAGAAACGGTTGGACGGAGAAAGTAGGGACGAGCTCATCCACGAGGAAAAGCGAATACGTGTTCAGTGCGAACGGAGAAACGGTAAAGAAAACGGTAGAAACAGAAACTATCGTCGGTGAAGATGGGGTGGCGAAAACAAAGACAATCGAAACGATAACGCACCCGGATGGGCGCGAAGAAAAGACGGAGCACGAAGAGTTGGGACCGCCGCCGAGCTCGATGAACAGACCATTGGAAATTCCGTCGTTTCTTACCAGCCCGAACAGAGGGTCACTGATTCCAGGTACTCGACCCGGGTTTCGACGATGGTAATGGAGAATACCACACGGTGATGCGCGAAGTTACCAACGCACATATAAAAATATTAACAAAAACAAACAAACAACTAAACATCCGCTAATAATCAAAGCACTTGCGCGAGTGCCGACGGGAAGAGAAAGATATTATAAATTGTTAGCGAATTTGAAATATAAAACGCAAACAAGAGAACTGTACTGCTACCTGTTAATTACAACGTCCACAGGAGAGAAACTATTCCGACAACACGCTCGATTCAATTTTACGAAAGAGTTCGAAAAGAACTGCTTCTTTGTCTTTCCAAGAAAGCTTTGTAAAATCAATAGTTGCCGCCACCGAAGACGGCGTCGGGGCACTAACGTGCACGTAATCCTCGCTTTCGCTGCTTTCTTCTTCTTCTTCTTTTTCTTCTCCTCCGCGGTCTTCGCTCACAACAACCAAGGCGTCTTTCTTGCTATTTTGTTCCTCTCGTATTTTTTCATCAGTCGAGGGGGAAGGAAAAGAAACGGTGGATTCTGACATCTTCGTTTCTTGTTCTTTCATTTTCCTCTCTCGAACGTCATCTAAACACGAGAGGAGGAACGCCTCACAATCGTTGCGTTCGTTCACGTAAGCTTGCGCTAAATTTCGCAATTCGAGCAATTCCTTGTTTCGTAAAGAAATAGCGTCCGCAAAATATTTCTCTTGTTCCCGAAGTTCTTTCGTCATGCGAGATTTCTCCTCCGTCCAGCGGTTTCGCTCCTCATCGAACGCGGTTTTTAATTCTTCGCACTTCTGGTTCAACTCTTTTAAACTCACTCGTGCCGTGTTTAAATCCTTACCGATTGTCACCGCTTTCCTCGCGGATAGTTTCGTTTCTTCTTTCGCTTCGTCTAATAATCTGGTCAGCGTGACTTTCTCGGAGTTTGCGGCTTCGATATCTTCGCGTAGCTTATCCGTCTCTGCGACGTGTAACCTGAGAGCCTCCGCCATTCTTCGATTGTGCGCGAATATTTTTCGAACGTTCGCTTCCAATCTCTCTTCCATGGCTAGCTCGTGTTCCCGCGTTGCTTTTTGAACGTTTTGTTCGAGCTCATTTTGCATCTTAGCCGTGAGCGCCGATATAGCTTCCTCTCTTTCCTCGTCGATGTTTTCAATTTTCAACTTTGCGCTTTCCAACTCTTGAGAGACTTTCATGTACTCTCGGTCGAACTTTGCTCTGTTCTCCACGTGTTCTCGCGAGTTTGCGATTGTAGTCTTTAACTCTTGAATCTCCAGTTGTAACTGCGCAACGACTTTCTCGTTATCGGCGTTTAATCGATCAATCTCCGTCACTCTCTGATGGTGCGCAATCATCGCTCTCTCTCGATAGTTCTTTCTCTCTTGATTCAAAGTTTGTTTCATTTTCAGCGCCTCGCGCTCCTTCTCCGCCGCTTCGCGTCGAAGATGGTTCGCCGTTTCCATATTTTCTCGTTCTCGTTGTGACATTTTTTCTTCCAAGAGAGCGACGAGGCTTTTTTCTTCCTTTCTAGACTTCTTCTTCTCGTCTTCCGTCTCCTCTTCTTTCACCTCCGAAAACGAGCTCGTGGTATCCCCGACGATTGAATGAAACATCCTGCGGCGCGTGATTACGATTTAAAGTAGTGGTGAATACGTACGCATCAGTCGTCGTCGTCGTCGTCGCCGTTTAAAAATAAATAACGAGAGAGAAAAAAAAAACGACGCACTCTTCTTGTTCTTCTTCTTTTCCGACCGAGGCGCCTCGTTCTCGTTCTTCTCGTTCTTCTCGTTCCTCTCCTTCCTCTTCGTCGTCGTCGTCGCGAGAGACGAGGACGTTCTCCTCCTCGGCGTTCTCCTCCTGGGAGGATGCTTTTAAAGCGCTCGGTGTCGCGCTCATCTTTCGTTCGGAAAAAGTAGAACCTCTCTCTCTCTCTCTCTCTCTCTCTTCTGCGTGCGTGTTGTTCGTGTGCGCGGGTAGTAAAGTAGTATCGCGGCGCGTATTTTTTGACCGCTCTGCCATCGGTAAAAAAAATTTTTGACCAGCTGTAGAAGAAGAGCTTTTTCGAAATTTTTTTGTTCCTTCTCTTCCCCTGACTGACAATCGATAATGTGCTCTTTTTTTTTTGAATTTTCTTCTCCCCTGCCAAAACGCTTCAAAACTTCGTTTTAAAAATGGCACGGCCACGAAAAGAAGATTCCTCCTGGGCGGCTGTTGCGACGACAGCGGCGAAGAAAGCGACGACGTGCAAGAAGAAATCAGCCAACAAGAGTAATAACAAGAGCGGAGGAAAGACGGACGACCCTTTCGACGGATATTCGGGAATGGCGGCTTTTGACGCGCAACGACAACCAGGACAAGAACAGAAACAACACCAACTCCAACAACAATTTCAACAAACTGCGGAAGAGGAAGAAGCGAACGATGCGGACTCGTCTTTAAAACAAATTCTGACGCAAAGGTTGGAAGGCAGAGTCGGTGGTCCCACTCGAAGATCCGCCAAAGGCGGGTGGACCCCAGCCGAGGACGACGTTCTGAGACGCGCGGTGGCAATTTACAAAGGGAAGAACTGGAAGAAGATCGGTGCGTTTGAATATATGCTTTATTTACGCGCGCGCGCGAAGAGAGAAAAAACCTTGGATAGAGAGAAAAGCGCATTTTTTTTCTCTTTTTTGAAATTTGAATTTTGATGTGTCATGTGTGTGCATTTTTAAAAACTCTCCCTCCCTCCTCTCGCTTCAAAGAGACGGACGGATGATACAGATAGATAGATAGATAGTCTCTTCCTTCGTTACTAACCACAAAACATCATCATCATCTTCTTCTTTTTCATGCGTGATGATAACGATACTAATAAACAGCGGAGTACTTCAAAACGAACGAAGGCGTGGAGAAGCGAACAGACGTTCAGTGTTTACACAGGTGGCAAAAAGTGCTCAACCCAGAGTTGGTGAAAGGTCCGTGGTTGAAGGAGGAAGACGAGAAGATCATCTCGTTGGTCGCGGAGTTAGGGGCGAAGCAGTGGTCGAAAATCGCGCAACAGTTGCCCGGGAGAATCGGGAAACAGTGCCGGGAGAGATGGTACAATCATTTGAATCCTGAAATCAAGAGAGAAGATTGGAGCGAGGAGGAGGATTTGCTTTTGATTCGAAAACACCAAGAGTGCGGGAACAAATGGGCTGAGATTGCGAAAGATTTCGTGGGAAGAACGGATAACGCGATTAAAAATCACTGGAACTCGACTTTGAAAAGACGCGTGGAAGAGGCGTACGCTAAAGGGTTGAGCGCGGAGGCGGCAGCCTATCACAACAACTCGGACGAGAACGGCAAGAAGTCCTCAGGGAAAGGCACCAAGTCGGCAAAGACAAAGAAGCAAAGTCGAGCCAGTTCAGTCATGCCGTCATCGACAGCGTACGGGAGTTACGTCCCTTCAAATATCGGCGGAGATTTCTTCGATCCGCTCGCCGGGACTGTTTTCACGGAGACAAAGACGAACAAGAACACTACCGGAGGAGCGACGAAACGAGCAGCCGAGAAAGGCGCGAAGAAGAACGGAGAAAGCGCGAAGAAGTATCGCAAGAAGGATTCCGGTAAAGAACCCTTAGTGTCAGCGGCGGCACAGTACGAAATGAATAATCATCGTCACAACTCACCGTCGACGAGATTTCATTTTCAATCGCCGAACGCCTACGCGAGAACGCCCACGGGCGTCCGAAGATACGCGAACGAGGAGGATGCCGAACGCGGATTCGAGGACGTCTTTGGCGAACATGTGAATACCATGGTGCACTCACCGGTGGCATCACCATCGTCTTTGTTGAATTGGGTCAACGGTGGAGGTGCCACTGCTCGAGTGACTCCTGGAAGGATTAATGCGCACGTGAATGTGCGCGAGGGCACCATGTACGACAAATACGTCGCGAGCCCAAGCGAGGCAAACTGCTTACTTTCTCCAGAGCAAATGCGAGTGAGAAAGAATACTGGGCCGACGACAAGCGGGTCTGCGCATCATCACAGCGATCCAAACAACATTCCTTTCCAGGAATTATATTTTTTGCAAGAGAAACAATCACTACAACAAAGAGAAGAAGCAGAGAGAATAACCCTTACGGCTGCGGTAGAGCCTCCGCCGGCGCCGACGAAAGCACCGAGAGGGTTCGCTGACGGAAGTTGCGCGTTTGACAATACCGCCATCACGTTTCAATCCCCCGCGAGAGGAGGAAATGCTGTCAGCACGAGTGCACAAATGCACGCGGACGGTGGCGATGTCGCCGCGAATGGATTGGTGATGGCTGGCCTTGGCAAAGTTTCCAACTACGACGGCGCTTTCAAAAAGACGAAGAGAAACAACAATCGTCTTTCCCACTTGTTTCGTATGGGTCACGATAATAGCTCCGGTGGTGTAAATGGAGGTGCCGGAGAGAGAATGCCCACTGTGCTCAGAGGTAAGCAGGAACGCGAAACTATGGAGCACCACATTGCGAGCCCTCCGAGAGCGATGAAACTGGCAGACGCCGGAATGACGACCAACTTTGCGGGCGGTTTTTCGCCGTCCAATTTCTTCAATCGAAACTGATTTGAGAAGAACTTTACTATTAAATGACCTCCTCTCCGGTGTTATTATTAGGAAAAAGAGCGAGAGAGGAATATCAGTAGTGGTTTACCGCGAGTATTTGTATTTTGAGAAAAAGAGAACACAAGAAAATTTTTAAAATCGCACTTTAAAAACTCGTCTCTTTCTCTCGTTCCCACTCTTTTTTTATCAACACCACGTATCAAAGCGTCCACGTTGCCGAAGAGGACACGTGCAACCTCTCGCATGCTTCTCTTCGCCTCCGCGCTGGTTTCTCGACGACACGTTTCGTGACTTGACCATCTTGTAATACGGCCAGCTTTGGTGTTTTTGGCACGAGTTCTTGATCGGTGACACATCCACCAAAACACGCGATTCGGCTTTCGTTTCGCATGGTATCCATTAAATACAGTTCTGGAACCGTGTCGTTCGAAGTCGGCCATTGCACTCGATCGAGACCAAAGTGATACGCGCAATCGAGACGCTTAAGAAATCTTGGGATGCACGAGTGACCGATGCGCGAAATACGGAAATCTTTGCCAGTATTCGCCGTATATTTACACCTTTGAAGCATCTCGCCAGAGGTTTGAGAGCCGCGATTAAGGTGCGTATTCGTGTGAACCATCCAAGAAGAGAGAGAAACGAAGAGCTTGTACCCATCCGCCGCCAACTCGTGAATCCAACTTATTTTATTGAACCCATACGTCACGAAAGATTCATCAAATGCTGGCATATCGTCGATATCGCCTCGGATTATTATCCAAGGCTCGTAGTAATACGGATGTCGACTCCTGCGATGATTTGCGCCCACCGGGTACGGTCGTCGCTCTTCTCCGTCCTTCTTTTTTTCCGCAGCAATCGAGAGCCACTTGGATACGTTTGTTGCTGCATGTGCAACCGGCCAATATTTCTCCCGAAATGATTCAACGATACCGTGCTCTTTTATCAACTCTATGAGTTTTTCCTTCCGGTTGAAGCTGTTCAACGCATCCAACGACTCGGGCGAAAAGTCATGCTCTTTTCGAAACGTCTCGACTCTGCGCAAGTATCGATCGTCCGCCGTGAACGAAGGCAAAACTAATCCGTGCTTCGCGTTCGGTGTTAAAACTTCCTCTATTTCTTCCAATAGTTCTTTCGAAGGCGCGTTTGGAAATATTTCAAAGTCGACGTCGTGTAAAACTACGTACGTGGCGTTTTGCGTGCGACATCCCGACATGGCTAAATTTCGCAACGCGTTCACTGGGAATCGACTTTCATATTCCGGTAAAGGCTCTACCGCGATGACGGTCAGACGTTCTCTCGTAAACTCTCGATGAGTGCTCGCATCAAAAATCTCTTTCCTTACTTCTTCCTCAGAAGCCAACACAGCAATAGAGGCAGTGCCCGCCCACGTCTGTGCGAGCCTGGGAAGAACCGGTTTCAGGCGATCGAGAGTGCTCGGCGCGAACAAACATATGTCTTTGGCAGAAACACCTTTCTTCTTCGATGCTGATTCGGGATGCTCTTTCGACAGTCTTCTCAACGCGACCGTTCGCGCCGCGTTCCTGTTTCTATTATTTGTATATCTCGGAACCAGGTGTTTTTGATGCAAAAGAGCAAAAGAAAACAAGCAACACAACACGCCGAACGAGAACGCGACGATGAACGCGGAGAAGAAAAGAGTGCCGCTCCGCGAGAAATGCGAAGACCCCCTTCGTCTGTTGTTTTTCGCACTCAGCGCGTGCTCCAAACCGTGGTAGGAAGAAGAGGAAGACAGCGATGATGACATTTCGTAAAGCAGCTTTTTGTGATCTGAACAAGAAGAAGAAAAGATAAATAACTCTCTCTCTCTCTCTTTCGCGTATTTTTTGGTGAAAAAGGGCAGAAGGCACGGAAGGGGCAAATTCGGGGCAAAAAAGAAAAAAAAGTCTCATTCATCTCTCTCTCTCTCCATTATTAATTTTACACAGATACACACGGACACGCACACACTTAAAGGGCGATAAGAGAAGAAACGGAGCGCAAAAAAGGACTCTCTCTCTGCTCTCTCTCTCTCACGTTTTCGTTTTTTTCTCGTCGTCGTCGTTGCTGCCGCTGCTGCTGAAAATGAACGACAGCGTCAGAGAAGAAGAACCCGAGGAGGGGAATCGAACGCTTCTTCTCGGGGAAAACAACAACAACGAACGAGAGCAAAGTCAGAATAATAACGCGATGATGATTGAAGAGGAGAGAAAAGAAGAAGAAAAAGAAGAAGGAGGAGAACGGATGGTGACGATGGAATCGGAGTTGGAAGAGAAAGTAATTCTATCGTCGCCCCCTTCTCAGAACGACAACAACAACGACAACAACAACGACGACAGAGACAGAAACAAAGAAAAAAAGACGATTCAGGTGCCCATGCACTTCTCGTGTCCAATCACGTTCGAGTTGATGCGGGACCCGGTTTTTATAGCCTCCGGACACACGTACGACAGACGTTCAATTACCAAGTGGTTTCAACAAGGCCATAAGACGTGTCCATCGACCGGACAACGATTGAGGAATACCGAAATAACTCCAAACTTCGCGTTGCGAAACGCGATATTGGAATGGGCGAAGGAGACAAAGTTTTTAGAATTGGAAGGGGAGGAGTTGTTAAGGAACGTATCGCAGAAACCTACCGTACAAATTGGTGGAAACATACAATTTGGAGACGACTTAGTCGACGACGACGATTTCGACGATTTCGATGAAGAAAATGGTAGGAGAGGAAGAAGACGAATGTCCTCCGATGGAGGCGCAGACAGAGACGCAAGAGGGGAAGGAAGAGAAGACGCATATGGAAATATAGGAGGTGATGCTGATGGAGCGAACGTCTACGATACCATAGACGACGATCGAATTGAAACGGCTATTAATAACTTAGCGAGGCGAAATGCAAGCGTTTCAGGCGACGCCGCTATGGGTGGCGAACCGAGCCCAAGTGCGCCTGAACACACGGTTTTAGAAGGTCACGAAGAAATCGTTTGGGCGGTTGAAACCACGAATAGTTTAGTATTTACCGCATCGGCAGATAAAACCGTGCGAGTTTGGGATATTCCATCGAGAAGATGCGTGCACGTGTTGGAAGAGCACACCAGACCGGTGCTTTCGCTCGCAGTGAGCACGAAGCACAAGAGATTGTTTAGCGGCTCGTACGATTGCACCGTACGTGTGTGGGACATCACGACATTCCGTAGAATGAAAGTGCTCTCTGGACACACAGATGCCGTTCGCGCGTTGGTCATTTATGAGGTGAGTAAAAATGACAAGAGCATGCGAGATAGATTGTTCACCGGATCCTACGATCACACGATCCGGGCGTTTGACGTGGTAACTTTAGAGCCGCTTGCGGTTTTGAAAGGGCACGGTGGGCCGGTGAGAACGTTAGTCGTCGCGTTAGATCGCGTCTTTTCGGGAAGTTACGATAAAACAATTCGCGTTTGGGATGCCGTCAAGTTGAAGGAAATCAAAGCTCTCACAGGCCACAAAGATGCTGTTCGAGCGTTGATCGCGTATAAAAATATCAACAATCATTCGTCGATGATGAGTGCTTCCAATACTACTACTCCGGAAACCAACGACGAGGAGACTGATAATAACGATTTATCGTCCTCAAAGAATCCAATCGTCCTTAGTGGTTCGGATGACTCAACCGTCCGAGCGTGGGATGCACGCACGTTAAAATGTTTGCACGTGTGCACCGGCCACAGCGACAACGTCCGCGTTTTGGCGCTCGATTCGAGGTTCCTCTACAGTGGTTCGTGGGATAAAACCATTCGGTGCTGGGACTTACAAAATAATTTAGAGTGCGTGAAGGTGATCATTGGTCACACGGAGGCAGTTTTAGCTTTAGCGGTGATGCAAGGTCACGTCGTGAGTGGATCGTACGATACGACGGTCCGATTTTGGAACGCGAATTCGTTCTCGTGCGCGGGAATGTTTGAAGGTCACGAGGATGCCGTGAGAGTTTTAGCGTCGACTGGTGAAGGCGCGACAAAAGTGTACAGCGGGTCCTACGATGGCTCCGTCGGATTTTGGAGTCTCCCCACGGCGTTACCGGCTCGACAAAGAAGTTTTGGAAATACCGGCGCTGTTGGCTCCACCACCGCTAGACAACAATCGGAACAACAAGCGACGGTTCCGCTTTGAGAGAAATCTTTTGTACAATAAAAAGAAACGAAACGTAAAGAGAGATAGATCATTGTTACTATCACCACGCCCACTCCTGTATTTTATGCGCTCATTCGTACATATTTTGTATCTCTTTGCATTCGACTGCTACTACTGCTATTATTATTGCTACATGCTCAATACTACTTGCACAGCTATCATCTAGATGAAGGAGGCGGACCAACATCAATTCTTCGCAAGGTGTTCATAAGCGAATACCTCGAAAACTTGACGTACAACTTCCTGAACCAAACCCACTGCGTGGCGTGCGTGCGCATCGCTTTTAAAACTAACGAAGGATTATTCGAGCAAAACATCACCTCGGGAGACAATCTCTTACTGTCACTCGTTTCTTTCTTCTTCTTATTCCTCGTCGTCGTGGAAACTATCGACGCCCAGTAATCCATCGCCCCCATGAACGTTCTATAAAAAGGCGTCGTTTCCAACACCCACACCTCTGGCACGTTTTCTTCCGTGTATTCTGCGTTCGGTATCGCCCCTAACTTTGCTTCCACCACAAAACGCATCACCCCTCTGTGCGTCTGCACGTGGTTCGGGTGTCTCGACACGCCCTTTTCGTCAAATGTCAATATAACATCCGGCGAGTAGTGCTGCACGCACTCGTGCACCACGTTCGCTATTTCCTCCAAAGGCCACACGTTATCCATCCCGTCTTGTAAGTCCTCCGAATCTGCAATCACGCACCCGTCCATTTTGAACACCTCTAACGTGGACTTTTTCAGTTCTTTCGCTCTGATTTGCCCGAGACCTTCGGCGTTTCCATTCGAGAGACAAATACAAAACACTTTAATCTCGCTAACGGTATCAATAACAGCATCTTCCTGACCACCACCAACGAGTTTCGACATCTTCAAACTCTCTAAAGTCGGTCCAAAGAACATAGCCTCGTCGTCCGGGTGAGAAATAACCAGCATCACTTTCTTCGTCTCCGCATTATCGTTGTTACTCTTCTTCTTCTTCTCATTTGTCATCTCGTTTGATTTCGTCCGACGAAACAACAGGCGAGATTTTTGCGTTCCACATCTCTCCTCTCTCTTCGCGAATCGTGCGCACGCGAAACGCGAAGTAGAATACGTCGCGATGGACACCGAGAGGAGAAAAAGAGAAGCTGCCAAAGTAGTACTCGTTGACGACGACGACGACGACGACGATGAAGAAGACGAAGTAACAACAAGACTACTCATTACTATTTGAATTTTTTTTTTCTGCCGGCCTTCGTGTGTGAAGAAAAGAGGAATTTATTATTGTGAGAGCTTTTTTTTAGGGGTCTAGGGTTTAGGGGAATTTGAGTCGATAGAAGAGAGAGACGCAAACTTTACTTTTACTCTCTCTCTCTTTTCTCCTTCTCTCGTCGCTCGAGAAGAAGAAGAGCGAGAGAAGTAGCTAGCGCTCTTTCTTCGCGCGAACGAACGAACGCAAAAACAGATTTCATCCATCGGAAAAAATATAAAGAAAATGAAAGTATCCGTCGTTCGAGTCAAGCGGAAGCGCGGTTCGGAACCGTCGGCGGAGGTTTTGTTTTTGGAACAAAAAGGACGACGACGACGAGAAGAAGAAGAAGAAGAAAATGAAGAAGAAGAAGAAGAAGAAGACGACGAGACGCAACGCGCGAGAAAGAAGAGATTGCACGAAGCGAAGCTAACGCGTGATAAACAAAAGGGAAGAGATGGAAAAAGCATCGTCAATAAATACGATCAGGAATTAGCGGCGCAGTTAGATGCGGTCTTAGGCGGTGGGAGTCAAGCGCTGCCGTTTCACCGAAACCACGAGATGCTCAACAACACGAAGAGAAGTGAAGGGGAAGAAGCGGCGGAGAGGGAACAAACGAGGAAAAGTGTGATGAGAAAATTCGTGCGATTGACGAGAGAAGCGGTGGAAGAAAAGGATGCGCAAGATGCGGAGACGGTGAAGGCTTTGTTAGAGAGTAGGAGAGATGGAGGAGAGAAGGTTGGTGCGGCCATCGTCACCGCTACCGACGCCACCGCGAGTACAACCGCGAAGGCGACGACAAAACGAACGTACGAAGAAGTCAAGGTCATGAGCGATGAAGAAAGCAAGAAAAACATGACCAGAGAACACGCCGTCGGCAAAGAGCAAAGGAAAAAGAGAAATGTCACTACATCGACGAGCGAATATGCGACTGATTCTACGAAAGAGGCGTTTTATTGCTACGACATTTTGTGCCGAGACGAGGAAGAAGAAAAGTTAGAAGAGGACGAGACGGGGGTGAATAAAGATGAAAAAGCAGACTTAGAAGAGCAAATCTTGTTGAACTATATGCCGCTGGTGAAAGAGTACACGGAAAACAAGAAAAAAGAAGAAGAAGAAGAGGATGCTGATGGTAACTGGGTTTACGACTTGTACGTGCTCGAGGAAGACGATGTCGTTCCCAAAAGGGGAGGTACACGCGTTGAAGCAGACGACATCATTTGCGAAGAGCCAATCGTCAGAGTGTCTGATTTCTTAGATAACGCAAACATAGAGCATAACTTACACGAAAACGAGTACTTTTCGGAGGAAGATAGCGAAGATAGCAACGCGGAAAATTATTACCGAGGGGATTATCCAGAGGAAGATACCGAGGACGACGACGACGATGGATTTTTTGACGACGGCGACGACAGCGACAGAGACGAGTGGGACGTAGACGACGAATACGACGATGGGTACGGGAGACACCAGAGCGATTTCGGCAGCGGATGGGGAGTATAAATATAGAATATATAATAATAGATGACAAGAACTAGTTCTATAAAATCGTGTGCTTCAATACTTATTCTCTTTTCACCTTGCAGTGTTCGTCCAACCATTCGCTGGTTTCCGCCATGACGTGCAAGACGGACTCTAATCCACGATATCCGTGATTCTCGTGCGGTAAAACGACCAATTTCGCTTGCGCGCCGTTCCCTTTCAGAGCTGCAAAAAACCTTTCCGACTGCATGACATTCGTTCCGGAATTTGGATCGTCTTCACCGTGGATCAATAATATAGGTTTCTTCACCAAATGCGCGTTGTTGAACGGCGACATTTTAGAATACACATCCGGCGCTTCCCAAAAGGAGCGCTCTTCTGCTTGGAACCCGAAAGGAGTTAACGTGCGGTTGTACGCACCACTTCGCGCGACTGCGCAACAAAACAAATCAGGCGCGTGCGCGAGTAAATTCGCAGCCATGAAAGCACCGTACGAGTGTCCGCCAACCGCGACGCGATCTTTATCCGCGACACCTCTCCGAACGACTTCGTCCACCGCCGCTTTCGCACCCGCGACCAATTGTTCCACGTACGTATCGTTTGGTTCGGCATCGTCGTCGTCACCTTGGGCGATGATGGGAAGTGCAGGGCCGTCTAACACTGCATATCCTCTCGCAAGCCATACGAGAGAGGATTGCGGTGAGATGCCCGTGAATCTAAACGGCGATTCGCGCAACTGCGAAGCCGATTCTGCATTTTTGAATTCTCTCGGGTAAGCCCAAATCAACAAAGGAAGCGGCCCGTCCCTCTTCGCATCGTACCCGGGTGGGGTGTACAAAGTCCCGTTCAACTCAACGCCGTCGTCTCTTTTGTACTTGATGATTTCCTTGGGAGGATCAGACAGTTGTGGGTGCGGGTGCGGGAAGTTCGAAATTTTCGTCTCCCTCACTGGCAACACGCACGGACCTTCGACTCGTTCTTTTTCAAACTCTTCGACTATGTTTGCATCATCTTTATCGACACTGAGCGCATATTTGGACTCTTCGCCGCTCTTGTAATCGAATGACGTTTCGTAATATTGAACGTATTCAGACGGCGATTGTTTTGTCGTCAATATGCGCATCGTTTGCAAAGTAATCGGCTCTTCGCCATTTTCGCCGTAATCTGAAAGTAGACTGCCGCACGTGAATAACTTCTCCTTCTTCGGCGAGCGCCACAATCTTTTTGCTTTGCCCGTGTCGACGTCAAAAATGTCAAAGAAAGGTCTGTTTCCCTTCGGATTCGCTCCGGAACCTTGTAACAGTAATTTTGCACCAGTTTTCCCAGTCGCAGTGCCTTCGCCCAACGGTGTTTCGCCTTCAACGCGCGCCAGAACGTACGTCCCGAATTCCGTTCGTCTCGTCACAAATCCTCCCGGATCGCCGTAACTATCCTCGTAGTTTCTTTCCCACAGTACGTTTTTCTTCTCCTCATCGCTTATCGGACTCGATGCGTAGGAATCTTTCTCGGTATTTTCCTTGGGAGAGAAAGGCGCAACTCTCGACGTGCGCGTCTTGTACCAATTCTCATACGCGATGGATAAATCGTCGCATCCCCACGCGTAGCCGCTTAATCGTAACCCAGATTTGTAAAAAGCTTTCGGTGCATCCGTACCTGCGGTTGGTTTCGTGAAATCAACCAAATACGAAATGTCTCTAGGATTGCCTTCGCCGACTTCGTTTCTCGGATCGCCCTCGTCTTGGCATTCCGTCCAATACAACGTCGCCTCTTTATCTGGACGCCAATTCACACCACGCGGTCCGACACGCGTTGAATTCGAAACGATTGGAATATTCTCCGCCAAAGGCAAGTCGCAAATTTCTCTCACAACTTTATCCGTCGCCGCTTCCGCTACCCACACTTTCTTTGGGAATCTGCCGCACGGCACGGCATATGAAAACGGACGCTTCAAGCACTCTAAAATGACATACTTTCCACACGGACTCGGGTCGACGCGCGTGAAAATCTTCTTCTCACCGTTACACCACATGGTCGTTTCGTTCGTTTTGATGTTTGTTTTAACTAGTTGCGATTCGCAATAATACTCAAACAATTTCTCATCCGTATCATTCTTCAACAAATCTGCGTACGTTCGCGCCTGACGCACGTTCCCAGCCACGTTACTCTCAATTCTAGGTCCGAGAGGCGTTTTCGGTCTCCTCGGTGCTTTTTTCGGACGATCTTTTGGAATTACACAACACAATAACTCGTCGTCGTTCAACCACGAGTAGGATTCAAAAATTGTATTCAGTTGGTAGTTTTCCGCCAGCGAGGTAACTTTCTGCGCCGTTTTCGTCGCCACGTCCGCGATCCACAATTCGAGCGGCTTTCTTCCAGTCGCAGAGGATGAGGGACCATCGTCCTCGTCTTCGTCTTCGTCGCCGTGAAACCTAACCGTAAACGCCAACTTCTTCCCGTTCGGCGACCAACTCACAAAGTTAATCAATCCGTTCTTCGGCACGCCCGTGATGTCTTCGTACGCGCCGATGTCCGCTTCCGTCTTAGGGAACTTTCCAATCGACAATTTCACCGTGTGTCCCATTCTAGAACTCGAATTTTGTTTCGTATCTATGCGAATGCCTCCTAACTTGAGCTCCTTTCTCGCCAATTCAGACACCGGCGGGTTGTCTTTCGGTTTGTGCGAATACAATACTTGCGTTCGGTTAGGGGATAACGAAATCGACGGTGCGTCTGGACGCGTGACGAACACGGAGATGTCCTCCGGAGGGACTTTGTATTTCGTTTGCGACTCCTCCTCCTCCGATTTACCATCGTTTCCACCAGCGCTGGCACTCGTTACCAGTCCACGTCCTCGTCTTTGCGGATGAACGGCGAGTGATGTTTGGTTCACGTTGTTGTTAACAGTTTGTCGTTTCGATGACGACGACGACGACGGGGAGGTGAGTTGCTGGATAAACCGACGGAGTTTACTGCTCTGAGCTCCTCCTCCTCCTCCTCGATGCTGCTGCTGCTGCTGCTGTCGCGAAGAACACGATGACGCGGAAGAAGATCGAGTCATTCTTCCGTAACCGATGGCGTTGTTGTATCCTCTCGATAAAAAGCACGTCGACGAAGTTGTTATCGCCTTCATCTCCTCTCTCAGCGCGAGAGGGAAAGAAAGAAGAATAAGGAAAAATTTGTGACTTGCGACGAAAAAAGCTTGTTGTTGCTGCTGCTACTACTCTACTACTACTACTACTACTACAACAACTGCTACTAATTTTACACTTATTACTACCATTGCCACGCATCGTTCGTTCATGCATCGGAGAACCTTTTTTTCGTCTCCTATCAATCTTCTTCGATTGTTTTATCCTTCTGTTTCAACCAATCCATGATGAACTTCTCCTCGTCAAAGATCACGCTGTCTCTGCCTATAGTTTTGCGAGTATCAAAATCGAAAGTATCGTTAGCATCGATCGGTGTCGTCTTCTTCACGTCGTTGAAAGGGAACAAATCGCCGAGTTTTGTTTTCCTGGCGCGGCGATAGCCGTCTCGACCAATGCCAAACACCGTGCCGTGACTTTTCGCGACGGTTCGTTTCTCTAGCGTACCGTCTGGTTCGCACGTTTCGATGATGACATGACCGCGTCTCTTCATCGGCGGACGGATGACTCGAGACCATAAAGGTTGGGAGGCCATAGCGACAGCACCAGCTTTAATTTTTGTGGATTCGTCGAATGTTACGGAATCTTCTTCTTCTTCACCTTCTTCTTCTTCTTCTTCTTCTTCCTCGTTGTCGTCGTTGGAATCATCGTCCAAAGACAATGCGTGCGTTTCAGAAGATACTGAATTATCAGCATCCACATCGTTTTCTTCTTCCAAAATGCGCAGAGCTTTCGACTCCACGAGTTCCTCCGCTCTGTCTCTTGGTAACTTTTGAATCGCGACGTAAGAAAACTTTTCATCTTGATACGTTCGTCCTTTACCTTTCGCGAGCATCAATCTATGCGTCGCTGTTCGTTCGACGCGCTGAGAGAAGTGACACCACATTTGGGCGGTTGGATTCTTTTCGTTTGCAATGCTCATGGGGCATCTCTTATCGTGTTGGCAAGGCGCGACGACGTGCGCATTTGGTTTCACGCTGTTCAATCTTGCATTCATTTTTTTCTCCGCATTCCGCGCGTTCCGTTCTTCGTAATCTAACACGAGTTGTCTCACTCTTCGAACGAGTTTCGAGCCTCGCGGTGTTCCCGGTTCAATAATCACTAAAACGCCCCCATCGGCCGTTTTGTCCCACAGCTGCCTCGCAAGCAAATCCACCTTGCGCATGCCAAACGCTTTATTCGCGCCGCTCAGGTGCTTCGAAGATGTTATCCCCGACTTAATTCTTCGTTCTTCGTTTTCCGCCTCTACCATGACTTCACCGAGAGAATAACACGCCAAAACGAGATCAAACGAAGAAGCGCTTCTGTCCTGCAACGCGGCTAACGAAGCGACGGATCTTTGATTGGAACCTTCAGACCACGCTTCCGGCGTTGGAAATCTACGATTATTTCTCAAACTCTCCGGAACATACGTGTCTTCAGACCAATGTATAGGTAAAGCATCCTCGTCCTCGTCTTTACTCTTCGCATCCTCTGCTTTTGCTCCCAATTTTGTATCCTCTTCTTCCTCTTTTTCAGCTTCATCGCGCATGTACGCTTCCACGCGTTTGGCAAACACCATGCCGTGCGAACTTTTGTCCACGGCAGCAAAGACTACTCGGTTAATATTTCTCGTCGCGTCCTCTTGATCTTTACCGTTGCTTTTTCTGGTTCTTTTATTTCTGCCGATGTGATCTCCAAAGACGTTTCGAGCTGCCATGGCGCCGACGAAAACACTCCCAGATCCAAAATCAAGAAGGGTCTCTGGAGAAAACGACGCTACTTTCTCATCTACACTTCCTCCGTTCAATCGCAAATGTACCTCGTTTAAAACGTTCGTGATTGCACCTAGCGTCATCGGTGCGCGTGTTATCGCATACGCCGCAGCTTCGGTTTGATCGTATTTCGGCGCATTTCTCCCTGATTGTATTTGGAGGCGTGGATTGTCCGCCGACGCGGCGGCGAAATCACCTAATTTTTTCTTCGCTCCTGTTCGAGTCTTCGCTTTGCCCACAAACACAGCTTCTTCCATTTGCATCCGCCGCATTTTTCGCACAGAGAGTCTCGCCCCCCATTCAATATCCGCGTCCCAATCTCGTTTCAAGATTTCCAAGTCGTCCTCGTCTTCTCCGCCGTCTTCGTACGTCTCGGTCGCCGAATCGTTCATTCGACTTCTGTGACTACTATTCTTACTTCCTTTGACGTTCAATCCTTCGTTCACCCAACTCCTCACTCGGGAGTCTTCGAAATCGTCGTCAAATCCGCCTTCGTGATCGTCCGGAAAACCTCTCGAGGCAGTTTTCAACACATCTAACAAATGTTTCCCTTTCCTCGCCAGTTGCTTGTTCGAGCTCCCTTCAGATTGTATCGCCTTCTTCACCGCTTTCTCGAAATGTTTCGGTAACTCCATCGAGTTCTTTCCGTTGTTCTCGTGGTTGTTATTATCGATTATGTACTCGCTGTTGATGTCGTTATAAGAGCCTTTTCTGCTCGTCAGTCGATTCGTTTCTCTCACAATTGCTTTTGCTGGCACGTTTGAGATTAACGACGACGAAGAGGAAGAGGACACGAGAGTTTTCAATCGCAGCGCTGGAGGCAACACCAACTCGTCCGCTTCTCGTAACATTCTTCTCCACGCGTTCTCGTTTGGATTTTCAATCTGAGTGACATTATTGTTATTATCATTGTCATTATCCTTATCCTTACTATTCTCCGTCAATTGAGTCATTCGTTTAGTCGCCTTGTTTTTATCATCGTCGCTTTCGTGGTCTTGTTCACCGCTGCTCGCTGCCGCCGACGTCGTGTATAACGAACAACGATAACTCCGATTCGTAAATTCTCTTCTATTCGTTGTGAAACGGGACGACGACGACGACGACGACACCGCCACGCCATCTCCCAACAACTCGCTCATTCGTCTCATCGCCGTCATCATCGTCATCCGTCGTGGTCTCGCGGCATCACTCGTCCTTCTAAAAAACATAATCGATGTGTGTGTGACTTTATTTTTCTCTCTCTCTCTTGTTCTCTCTTGTTCTCTCGCGTGTGTTTTGTCTGAAGAAAATGAAAATTCTCTTCGCGCTTCACAATAAAATAATCGAAAAGACAATTTTAATATAAAAGAGACAAAATAATGTTTGCTTCTTCTTCCGACGACGACGACGACGAGGAGGGAGGGAACTACGCCAGCCAGTTCCCAATCCACGATTTGTGCGATTCCGGAGAGAACTTGGAACTGTTGAGGAAAGCGCTGACGTTTCCGGTTAAAAAAGAGAAGAAGATGAAAAAAAATGACGACGGTGATGAGAATAATGGAGGAGGCGGCGACGGAGAAGAAGAAGACGGAGAAAAAGAAGATGAAGAAGAAGAAGAAGAAGAAGAGGATGATTCGGACGACGAGAAAGATTTTGATCCAGACGCGGAAGAGGAGGAAGAAGAAGATGATGATGAAGAAGGTCGCGGTGGTGGAGACGACGAGAACGACGACGGCGAAGCTGCGGAAGAGCAATTCAACGCCAACTTGAAGCTCGCGCTGAACCGCCGAGACGAGGACGGGCAAACGGCGTTGCACTGCGCGATTTTAAGCGGTCAGAATATAATGGTAGAGATGCTGTTAGAGAAAGGCGCGGATCCGTTTGCGACTTTGGAAGGGTCTCCGCCCATGCACATCGCGTGTACGATGGCGTCGTTTGCAAAGTTTCGCGAGGCGAGTTTCGAGATGGTGAAGGTACTGTTGCCGCATTTGGCTCGACACGATGTGGAAGATGATTACCACAGAACGGCGTTGAGTATTGCCGCACAACACGGGAGTAAAGAGATTTGCGAGTATTTGATTCAAAACTACGAAGCGCCGAACGAAGAGGACGATTTGAAGGCGTATTTGAATCAGAAGGATCGATCGGGGAGGACGGCGTTGATTTGGGCGGCAAACTATAATCGCGCGGATGTTTTGGAGCTCTTGTTGGAAAACGATTCCAGCATGCTCAACGATACCGATAACGATGGAAACACGGCATTGATTCACGCGGTGAGGAATAACAGCGCAGAGTGCGTGAAAGTTTTGATGAAGAGGAACGCGGATGCAGACATCGTCAACGCGAAAGAAGAAGGTGCGAAGTCCATCGCCAAAAGAAGAGGTTACGACGATGTGCTTTCCTTGTTGAACGGTCAAGCGGTGAAAAAAGGTAAAAAAGAAGCGACACCGCCGCCCTCTGAAAGAGGCTCGAGCGCGAATGGTTTGATAATCGCCCCGGACGCGTGTTTGTTACACCACTCATGTCCGGCGATCAAGAGAGGATGCTCATTTGATGTTCCTCCAGAAAACGTTCAAAGATTGACGTGCATCATGAACCCAGTGAATGGTACTCTGCGCGCGGCGGACTTTTCCGAGTCTCCGAACGTGAGCATAGATACGACGGAGTCGCCGGCGCAAATGGTCGACGTCTTACGATGCCACGAGTACAATTACATAAAAAAGGTGCAAAAAATTTGTGAATCTCTCCCGGATGTGAGAATACACTCTGGTGCTATTGGAACTATCGATGGAGATACAACGGTGTGCTCGCACTCGTTTCACGCGGCACTGTGCGCTGCTGGAGCGGCAATCAAAGCCGTCGATGCGATTGTCATCGGAGAGGAGCATGAAAAGCGTCAACGCGTCTTTTGCGCGGTGAGACCGCCGGGACACCACGCCGGACCATTAGGACCCGTTGGTCTTCCTGGCGACCCAATCGGACAAGGGTCGCACGGTTTCTGCTTGATTAATAACGTTGCCGTCGCGGCAGCGTACGCGAGATGCGTGCATAGACACAAAGGCATAAAAAAAGTTGCGATTATTGATTTCGACGTCCATCACGGCAACGGCACCGAAGCGCTCGTCGCAAATACGGCACCGAGCGCCCCAAAAGTCAAATTCTCCACGCCTTGGAGTAGTGGCGAGGTAACGACGAACACGTGTAAACCGTGGATGGATCCAGACACGGATAAGGATGAGATCTTCTTTGCGTCCGTGCACGGCTATGGAAGACTGTCAAATTTTTATCCGGGAACGGGACCGACAAAAGATACAAAACAAAGACACGAACAAAACGAGAACAATTTTGAGAACGAAGACAATAACAACAACAACAACACTAGCACGGAGAACGACAACACGGATTCAGGATACGTTTCGGGGTACTCCTCTGCGGAAGACGAAGCCGCAGACGGCGTCGTCAGGGACGATCAAAAAGTGTTGGCGGAAATGGAAACGGCCACGTTTGAAAAGCCGCCGCCTAGAATCGTAGACGTCGGTATGATTGGCGAAGGGAAGCGTGCCGAACGCGGCAGTTCGTGGAGACGCGTGTGGCGAGCGAAGGTTTTACCTGCTCTCGATGAATTCAAACCAGACTTGGTATTCATCTCCGCTGGTTTCGATGCGCATTCCAAAGACGCCATTCAAGGACCAGTCAATTTAGGCGTCAAAGAGTTGGATTACGAGTGGTTGACGAACGAATTGTGCGAAATTGCGAACAAGCACGCAAGAGGGAGAGTTATTTCGGTCTTAGAAGGTGGTTATCGGATTCAAGGCAAAGCCGTCTCTGCGTTTGGTCGCTCGGTTGCCTCGCACTGCAGAGCTTTGTTTGCAACGCACAACACCGATTGCTTCGACGAAAAGTTAAACGCCCGAATTTTGGAGAAAGAAGTCGCGAAAAAGCGAGAACAAAGAGAACTCGCGCGTTTAGAACGCTTAGAACGAGAGACCGAGCAGTTGCGCAGGAGACAGGAGGAGAGAGAACGAGAACTTTTGCGATTGCAAGAGCTCGAAGAAAACGGGGGCATCGAAGCTGAAGAAGGGGGCGCGCCGGTCGAAGCCTCGGAACCAGCAGTACCACCGCCGGAAGAAGTCGGAGGCAAGCGCCGTCGTCGTGGTGGTGCGGTCGACTACGCCGCTCTCAACGCGAAAATGATCGAGGAGCAACAACAAGAGCAGAAACAAAAAGAAGAAGAAGAACAACAAGACGAACCGGCTGCGGCGGCTGCGGTGCCCATCGTCATCGACGACGAAGACGACGATCCAGCCGACGCTGAAAACATGGAGGAAGACGACGACGACATGGACGCCGCCGAAGAAGACGAGGAGGAATTAGCAGACGCTTAATTGCACATATAATTATTATCATCGCTCGGTCGTCTCATTCTCGTTAAATAATAATTTTTACTACGCGCACGTACCCATATTCTTCTCGCTCGCCAACCCAGTGTTTTTGCTTTTATTATTAAAACAGAGAGAGATGGTGAATTTTGATCTCTTTCTTTTGACGCGTGTGAAGTGAGATCTCATCGAACAAATATCTTGAAGAAGCAGATAAAATTCTTCCCGGCTCCTCCATTATTTATAACACACACTCTTGTGACGTAAAAGTAATATCCTAATCAAAATGATTGCACGAGCCACGACGACTAATACCATTTCATCGTCCTCCTTGACGTCTCGCAGCGCGAAGAAGAACTCTTACTCCTCCTCCTCCTCTTCTTCCTTCGCGATGCGCGCTTCGGTGAGAAAAGCCATCGACATTACCACGAACAGAAAGAATAACAACAACAACAACAACAACAGAAACATCATCTCGAGATCTTCTCTCGCGGATCAACACGCGTATGAGGTCATTTCCAATCTCGCGAAAGGTGGTGGTGGTATCCCAGGCGTTGACACCACGCAATTCGATCAGATGTTCATCAACGTCGCGTCGTTTATTCTCCCAGCTTGGGGGATCATCGTCGGGACTATTTTCGTCTTTGGAACCATCGCGAAAGTAGCGTTTCCGGAGAAATACGACGAGATGACGACGAAAGCGGAGAAGGAGTCGTTTAAGGGACAAATCGATTTGGATAACTTGAGCGAGGATGATTTGGCGGCGGTTGCGGAGTTGGAAGCGGAAATGAAAGCGAAAGGCAAAATGTAATTTGATGTGAATATTATCATCGCTGAGAAAGTATTATATTGTGTGAAAAACACGCCGGTAAAACGCGCACTCCATAAGAAGCTTTCACTTCACACGACCTCAACTCGTAACATCGTTAAAACCCTGGGACGAGCGAGCAACTCTTCTCTCTGTACTCTTTGTATCCAGGCGCATCGCCGTACTTCTCCAGAGCGTTCTTATCGCCTCGTTTACTCGCCATGGTCATCAAAAACATTATGAACGCGCACCCAATGCTAGCTGGGATAAACGTGGACCATTTCGTCAGCATAGCGGGTACGCCGGCGACGTATAACCCGAGCCAAAAGAGCATTTCACCCAAATAGTTCGGGTGTCTGCAAAACGCGTACGGGCCTGTTTGGCAAAACTTGCCTTCGTTCTTTTGATAGTGGAAGTATTTCCATTGGTCCGCAACCGCTTCTAAAATCAAACCGGCGTATTGCATGACAACGCCGGCTTTTAAAATATCGTGGTGCGCGACCACGTTCGCGTGTTGATAATGAAACAACATTGGCGACGCCATCAAGGCGTAAATAAACCCACATCCCACGATGACCATAGTTTTTTGTAAAAACGACTTGCTGTTTTGCGCCTCGGGCGACGCTTTCGCTCTCTTACCCCAATCCTTCCACGTCTTCGAGCGAATGGCTAAGAAGATACCCAATCGCAAACCGTAGAGTACACCTCCCAATATGTGCAACTGACACATTTGCGGCAAGAGAATGCCACTGGTGCTCGCTGCTTTCAACAACAAGCCAGCGCTCGCGGCGACCGAGAGACCGTATCCCACGCTGAAACTATACACTGGATTGATATAAGCCAACGTGACTGGTAAAATCGCAGCTGCCGTAAACACCGGAAACGCGATTGGACTCGACGCCGTTAAACTCGCCGCTATGGCTGCGCACATCGTTGGTTTTGCCGCGACAACAGCTGCGTTCGCTTTCTTTGCCGCCAACTCAAACAACGAACACGTTGTTGTTGTTGATAACGATGATGATGATGATGACGAAGCAGAAGTCGTTACGACGACGACGCGTTTCTTTCCTTTTTCCTTTTTCAACGACACCAGCGGTGATGGTTCGACCGCTACTCTCTTCCCCCGAAACGAAGAAGAAGAAGAAGAAGAAGAAGCGCTTCTTCTTCTGCTGCTGTTACTGATAACGATAGGGCTCGAGAGCAAAGAGGCGGAGACCATTTATTATTATTATTATTATCTCTTCGTGCAAAATTTGTCACAACACACACGCGTTTTATAGTTGAAACGCTCCACTAAAAATAACACGCGCGACAACTCTTCTTGTAAGTCAACACGACAACAACAAACGACAACTTTTCTTCAAAACGTCCTCCTCGGGGGCTGAACAACAATGACGACGACGACGACGACCGTCGCAACGACGAGAACAACGACGACGACGGCATCTCGCGTCGCTGCTTTTAGCCGCACTCGTCGTAGTCGTCATCGTCGTCCTTTAAAAACCGCGACGAAGAAAAATAACAACAACAACAACAACAGAGGAAGCGCGTGCGCGGCAGCGATAACGACAACGACGATAACGACGACGACGATAAAATCATCATCATCGCCACAATCTTCGTTAGTATTATTATCGAGAGAAAAGAGCGAGTCTTTTCTCTCCTCGTCGAGGTTATTATTTAGTGGTGATGGGAGTGCGAGTAGTAGCAGCTTTAGGTGTAAAAGCAGAAGCAGTCAACAACAAATCAACACAAAGAGAGGAAGAAGAAGAAATATGATGAAAACAATCAAGTGCGAAAGCGAAACGAGGATAGCGTCGGTGTTGACCTCCTTACCGCAACGTTTAGATTTGTATTTCCAACGACGATCGTATCGAATGCTTTTATGGAAGACTATTTTCATATTCGTTGGGTTCTATTTAGCGTCGGTGATTACTTTATCGTTCGGCGCGTTGGGCATCAACGACGTCGTCGCCGGCGCGCTGTGCGTGTTCGTGTACGAGACCATCACGAGGTGGTATTACAAAACAAACAGACCTGGAAGGAGGTTGGAATTTGTGAATTGCTTCAAGTTAGGGTTGGTGTATTCTTTGATCGCGGATGCGTTCAAACTAGGTTCGTAAAATAGTAGTCGGGCGATGAAGTATTTTTTGTTATTGAGTATATATAGTAGTTAAATCACGAATCCTCCGCGCCGTACTGCGGTCTGTACACTACGTCTACTTCCATCCCTTTCTCGTCTATTTGTCTCAGCGCTTCGTACACGCCAACACCGACAGAAACCGATAAATTCAAACTCCTCACGTGCTCTTCGTCTATGGGTATTCTCCTAATGCCTCCCGTCGCCTCGCAGTGCTTGTGCGCGTTCTCCGGTAAACCGCTCACTTCGCTTCCGAACAACAACCAGTCGCCGGGTTTATACGCGCCTCGCGCGCAGTGCGATTTCCCTCCAAACTTTGAAAACGCGACTAATCGTCCTCTTTTCGACTCTTCAATCTCTTGCCAATACTTATAAAACGCGTCGTACGATTCGTGCACTTTCACGCACACGCTTTGCCAATAATCTAACCCGGCGCGTTTCAACTTTGCGTCGTCGAGCTCAAAACCTAACGGTCCCACCAAATGCAAAGGCACTTGCGTCGCCGCGCACGTCCGCGCGATTGTACCCGTATTTCCCGGTATTTGTGGACACACCAACACGACGGTTAAATCTGTCCGTTGCGAGGAAGATGCTAATTCAATTCCTCGCACTTGTTGCGCCGATGTCATCGTTTGTATTCTTCTTTTATTGTTGTTCGTGTTCTTGTTGTTGTTGTTGTTGTTGGTAGTTGAGAAAGAAGAAACAACCCTGCAGCCGAAGTGTTTTTGTTTTTGTTTGAAGCACGAGGTGAGTGCGGATGCGCAAATCTTCGAAGAAGAAGAAGCAGAGGCGACGAAGACGGTCGTTTTTGACGAACTCGCCGCGAGTATTCGCATACTACTGTTACTACTACTACTGCTACTGCTGTGTAGTATAAAAGTGTGTTGTGTGAGAAAAATGCGTTCTTCCCGTGAAAAAAGTGGAGAACGAGAGAGGAAGGAGCTCGTGAAGAGAAAAAAAGAGAAAAATTTTGTAGCAAACACAAACAGGGGGATGAACTTTTAAAAATATCTTTATATACGATATATAATCTTCATTCTTTAACGAGAAGAGTAAATATACACGCGGCGCTAATACGGTCACATCCGCGCACATGAGGAGCAACAGAATTCTCTCCGCGCTCTTCTCGTCGTCATCCTCGTCTTCTTTCGATGACGATGGACGACAGCAAAATCTCCAACAGTTCTTCTTCTTTTGGAATTTTGCAACGCTTTCCTCCGTCTTGCGTCTGTTAAAACTCTCCTACGCCGTCCTCTTGCTCGTCCTTTCGTTTACGTTTTTAAACGTCCGGATACAGAGATTAGATTCTATTTCCAAGAACGTCTCTTCCACTTCTCGGCAGTTTCGACCGAAATCGATTGGATTTTTTCATCCGTTCACGTCCGATGGTGGCGGAGGGGAGAGAGTTTTGTGGCAACTCGTGAAACTGATGAGAGAAAAGTATCCGATGGCAAGAGTGGTGATTTATACGGGAGATAGGTGCGGCGGGAAGAACGACGACAAGAAATTGTTGGAACGAGCAAAAGAAAGATTTGGTTTAGACGTAGATATCGATGACGACGAAGCGAATGGCGCGAATAAAATTGAATTCAAAAGGGTCTACTTTCGAACGTTTTCGCAAAGCAAGTGGTATCCGGTGGCGACGATTCTGGGGCAAATGTTTGGTATCGTTCTCGTCGCTGTAGAAGCAATATCCGGGTTTGCGCCCGACGTGTTTGTAGACACAATCGGGGCGGCGTGGGCGTACCCGTTTATTAGGTTCTTTTGCGGCGAGAGCACGAAGATTGTCTCGTACGTGCACTATCCGACGATTAGCAGCGACATGCGCGAGCGCGTCCAAAAAGGGAGTTTGATGTATAACAACCGCGCGTTCTTCGCAAAAGTACCTTTTTTGAAACAGATTAAGATAGTCTATTACACAATTTTAATGTTCTTGTATGGATACTGCGGAGGTAGCTTTGCAGACGTCATCGTCGTCAATTCAACGTGGACGAAGAATCACATCGATAGGCTTTGGGGCGCGTTCGCGAAGAAGAGGGAAAGAAGGACGAAACGGAAACTAGCGCCGAGACGAACACACGAAGGCGAAGCAATCGTGGTGTATCCACCGTGCGACGTATCTTCGGTAGAATTGAGAAGAAAAGAGACTATCAGCTCTGCCACTACTACTGCTTCCACTGATACGACGAAACTGGTTCAGTTAAAAAAGAGGCCACCGCCTTCATCGCTTCCGGATACCAACGAAGAAGGGAAAACTCGTCGACAAGAAAACACCAACACGCCTTACGTAAAGAAAGCGAAACGTTTAGTTTTAGGAGAGTATAAAGTGCCGCATTTCTCGGCCATTGCGGTTGGTCAGTTTCGTCCGGAAAAGAACCACAAACTCCTCTTGGAGAGTTGGAAGCTGATGAAAACCAACGTCGAGAAGAAACATCCGGCGTGTGAAAAAGCCGTTTTAAAACTCGTCGGAGGATTGAGAGACAAGAACGATTTGCAGAGATACAACGCGTTGAAAGAAATGGTCAAAGAGATGGGCATCGATGATTCCGTGGAGTTTTACCACGACGTCGATAACGCGACATTGAAGGAGCTTTTGCAACATTCCATCGTCGGTTTACACGCCATGACGGATGAACATTTTGGTATTTGTATCGTCGAATACATGGCGTTTGGTGCTATTCCAATCGCGCACAACTCTGGTGGGCCTAAAATGGATATCGTTCAGCACGGCGTGGACGGATTTTTGGCCTCCGACGCGATTTCGTACGCGGCAGCTTTGGAGGGTGCCTTTGGCATGAATGACGAAAAGTTGAGCGAAATGATTGAAAACGGCAAGAGGAAAAGTTTACATTTTAGCGAGGAAAATTTCAACGCCGGAATGTACGACGCTCTGAAAACGATGGGGGGCTTCGCTCCGTAGCAGCACTACTCACGTAGCAATAATGAGAAGAAGTAATAATAGCGATGATAATTTTTTTAGTTCATCTTCTAGTATACATACTACAACACACTCTAAAATTCCTTTTGCTATACGATAAAATATGAGCGCTATTCGTCGTCGTCGTCGTCTTCATCTTCTTCGTCATCTTCATCTTCTTCTTCTTCTTCATCGTCCGAAAACTCTTCGTCTTCGTCGAATTCATCATCATCATCATCTAAATCTTCATCTTCTTCGTCCTCTTCGCCTTTTGCGGCTTTTATCAACTGTCTCATCTCTTCTTCGACGAACGCTTTACGTTTCAACTTCTTCGTCTGTTGCGCGTCCAACTTTAAGCCGTCCTTCTCCACTCTCTCTTCCAACTGTTCAATCTGTCTCAATAATTTAGCCAAAGCTCGATATCGAATCTCCATCGGTCCTAGCTTCACTCCTTTGTTCGTTTTCAAAACCATGCCTTCCTTTCCAAACTCCGTGTTGTACTTCTTCTTCAACTCCTCTTCCTTCTTTAGTTTTTTCTTTTGAGCGAACGTGATTCCCGGTTTTCTCTCCGCTTTAATCTTCTTCACCTTCTCTTTCAACTTCTTCGAGTTTGGTTGGTCCGGGCGTTTCGTCCGCGTTTTCTTCGTTCTCGATTCTTCTCCCATGGTTTTGTGTGTGTAGTGTGTGTGTAAGTGTGTAAGTGTGTGTGTAAAGGCGGTCGCGTTTTCTTCTTCTTCTTCTCTTTTTTGGCGGCGAGAGAGAGTCTCTTCTCTCTCTCTTCTCTCTTTTTTTTTCCTTCTCCAATGGTGAGAATGGAATCGATCGATCGATCGAAACTCATTGAAAAAACCAAAACAAAAATATCTCGTTCTCGCTCCCTCTAAACATCACTTTTCGTTCACTCATTGTTGGTCTCATCCACACTAACACATTCATCACACAACACATGACGTCTTCTTCTCTCGCCATCGGCGGCAATCTTCTGCGCGCGAGCGCTGTTGCTGCTACTGCGACTAACAGTAGCAGTAACAATAGCATTAACTTTAATAAGAGCGTGGTTAGGAGATCATCGGGGGTGCCGCGCAATTTTTGTGTTGTCAAGAAAAAGAAGAATAAAAATGTGAAAACGAACTCTGTTTTAACCGGAGGAGGGGGACCTTCGAATTCTATTCCCTCCAACGAAGGAGGAGGAGGAGGAGGAGGAGGAGCCTCGAGCAGTAGTAATAACAATAACAACAATAACAGTAGCAGCAGCAGTAAAAGAGTGGACGAGTCGGTGAATTTACCCCCACCGAGGATTTCGGATCTGGAGCGAGCGCCGAACGAGCGCGTCGCCTCGGTTTTGCGTTCGGCTATTCCTGGAGATTTGTTACTGATCACCACGGTGAGCGGTGGCGGCGGAAGACAACAACAGTCTTCCTCTTCTTCTTCTTCTGTTTCCACTTCGCAAGAAAGTAGCACGATTATTAGAAACAGCGCGGTTTCTACCGCCGGTGCCGCTGCACAAACGAGCGAAGAAAGCAACGAAGACCGGAGCGAGCGTTGGTTCGTCGTGCGAGAGTCCACGGCGAAGGACGAGGACGAAAACAACGCGGTAATTACGTTGAAAGGTGAGATTGAAGGGAAAAACGTGACCATAACTTTAGACACCAAAACGCAATCGAACAACATGGAAGCAGAGTTGGACGTTCGAGATGACTCTTGCTTTACGAACGACGAGTGGATGAAACAACTCGGGAGTAAGTTTCGAGTAGAGTTGAAGTCGAGCAAGTTGAAGAGTAAAAATTTCGAAAAGATGAAAAACTTGCAGCGCGCGTCGAAAGTGGTCGGGTGCAGATCGGTCGTTTCCTACGATCTGTTGAAAGCTGCGGTAAAGAACGACGCGTCGCCGTGGAGAGACGGGAAGAGCGCGTCTACGAGACGGTGCATCGTGGAAGGGTTGGAAGCGGCGACGCAACTCGCCGGAGAGCTCCTCGCGTTTGAGGAAAAATACAGAGACGTCGTCATGATTCAAGTGAGTCACTCCTCTGAACTGGCACCGGCTGGGCACTTGTTCTACAACGCGAAAGAAGAGAACCAACACGATCAAAATCTTCGCGACTATTTGGAGAGGAAACGCGCGGCGGAGTTTAGCGGCGGCGGCGGCGGAGGCAATTCGAGCGGTTCCCCGGGGAGTCCCTCTTCACCTTCTTCTTCTTCTTCTTCTTCCTCATCTCCAAGCAGCAGTGGAAAAAGTAGCTCCTCGAACGGAGGTTGGAAACTCTTTGAGAATCTCTTTGGAAGCGATAGCAATGGAGGTAATGGCGGCGCAAATGCCGGTAGAAAAGTGATGAATTTGAAAGCGTTATGGGAACCTTCTTCGCTCCAAACGATCGACGCTCCGTACGTTTTACAAACTCTACACAGAATAGCGCTCGAAAATCCAGACGACGTTGGATTCCTCTCATCAAATTTGAACGTAGATGAGAATTCGGTCAGATCAGTATCTCTAATCATGTATCGAAAATCCGCGGCTGGCGCGAAAGAACGAGCGGAAAAGTTGTCCAAATTACGAACTCAAGCCGCGTTCAACGAACAAGACTGGGCGAAACGCATTGCCGTCGGTTCTTTGTTAGGATATTCTCAAGAGAACGCGATTTGGCACGCTAAAGCTTTAATCGATCGACATTTAGTTACTCCGGGCGATATCATGGATGCGTTCGACAACGCGTTGGATATCGATGAAAATTGAAATTGAGGAGAGAGAATATTTTATGTATTTGTTGTAATGTAGTTTACGCTTGATTATAATTGTGAACGCTATGAAAAAAACGAAGAATCACCTCTTCCTCCGCCACACCACTACCATCACTGAATACACTATACGTCTACAAATTTATGACTATCTTTTGCTAAAATCCTCTGCTTTTTCCTTTTTCTCTCTTCTTTGAACAATCACACTATTCGCTCCAACTCTCGACTGTACAGAAGCGCGCGCGAGATCATTTCGTTCGAGGGAATATCCTTGCTCGATAATACCGTCTGTTCGTCTGAAAACACGAAAGTTTCCTCTATGGCTCCATCATCGAGCATCCATCCTCTCTCCATCGCGTATTTCATCGCCTCGTTCTTATCGTGGTCTAAAATGAGAAGCCTCGCTAAATTTTTCAACGAAATTTCCGAGGCGCTCTTTTCGATGCAGTTTACAATCTCATCCCTCGCCGTTTTGGACATTCTGTTTGCGAACGGCTTAAAGCTCTCGTCAGGAATTTCCCCGTTCACTGATTCCTCCACGATTTTATTGTACGCCCCGTCCATCAACCTTTGCTCTAACTCAATGGAATACTTTACGCACGCGTTAGCGAGTAGCTCCGAACTGGTCAACTCTAACTCCGCATGGAAAGATCCGATTCTGTTTTGCATCAACAATCTCAACAAGTTTAATCCCCAACAGATTGGTTCGTTTTTCGACGGCGGAAGCTCCTCTCGGACGTCTTCGTAATACGATCTGAGTTGCGCGAAATTCCTCTCGAACGACACCTCGTCGTCCTTTCGAGCACACAAAATAACCGACATCTCCAAAAGTTCCCGAGCTAATAACAACTCTTCTTTCTTACTCTTCGTCTGCTCGAACAGAGGAGGCAACGCGGTGAGGTGCGTCAAGGCAACTTTCAAGTTTTCCAACAAGTTAAACGCGGTTTGTAGAGCGCTACCACCGTCATCGTTAGATGAAGTCGTCGTCGCTTTCTCGAATGCTTTTTTGAACTCTTTGAAAGAGTTTTGTGCCGAAGCTAAATCCTCCGGTCGCGTCATTTATTTATGCGTATATATGTATCGAGGAGAGAGGATATCACGCCCGAGGTGAGATGATCGTTAGTTTTTATCGCTTTATCTTCGTCTATTTCCAGCGAGGTGGATGACCGCAGGAAAGAATGAAGCGCGTTTAGAAAAGTGAGAAAAGAAGAGATCTCGTCGCGATTTCTTTTTTTTTATCGGTCGCGAAAATGAAACAAAGGAAGAAAAAAGGAGTAGCAAAATAAACGCTGCGTTGTTATTATTTTAAATCGAGCGAGGGAGATTCTTATGTATATATATATATATATATAGAATCAGGGACGGTTTGTCCTCGCGAGGTGCGTGTGAATGTGTACGCGGTATCACTCTGCTGTACTGCAGCGTAAAAACGTTCGAAGAAAACAAAAAGTTGTCGTCTTCCTCGTCGTTCGTGCTCGTCCGTTCTAGGTGTGTAGTAGTATATATATTAAAGTATTATTCAAAACGTCTAACGTTTGCCATTTCATCGAGCATTCTCTGAATTTGCTCCTCGCTCGCTCTCCCTTCCGCTTCCAAGGACGGCACCAACGTCTTGGCCTCGTCGTAATCCACCGGGCGCAAGTTCGACACCACCGCCGCTTCGAACGTGTGTAACCCGTTTTGTTTCGTCAACATGTCTCGAATCAATTGCACGGCTTCTTGACTAACGTTCCCTCCGAATCTTTGCACGTACTTGAGCGTCTTTTCAAACACCTGCGTGTTTGTCGACGACGCGTCTTCGTTTCTGTTGTTGTAATCGTATATCATCGCTTCCATCACTAGTCTCACTTCTGATATCGACAAGCACTGCGCGTCGCTAAAATCGGGTCCTAATTTCAACTCTTGCGCGTCTTCGTCTTCAGTTTGTGACTTTTTCAGACACGCTAATCCAGACATATTTTCGCTCTGTGTATCTATCTGCGCGTTGTTTTCGTCGTCGTCGTCGTCGCCGCGCTTTTATCCCTTCTCTTTCTCTCTTTCTTCTTCTCGTTTGTGTGTGTGTTTTGTGTTTGTTTTGAAACGATCCGCGCTGGTGCAGAGCGAGAATCGAATGAAGAAGAAAATTTTTTTTTTGTGTTTTCCTTTTTTTGCCAAAAAAAAAAGGAGGTTTGGGCTGTTGGGGGCTTTTTACGGAGGGAAGAGAGGAGTCCTTCTGCCCCAAAAGTCTCTCTCTTTAAGTCCAAGAAGAGGTGGAGAGCGACTTGACCAAAACGAAATGAAGCGCAGTACTCGTAGATCTCTCAGAAATAATCACCTCGCCTCCCCTTCTTCTTCATTTAAACACACACATATATATATAAACTAATAATGATCAACTTTCTGTTCACGTTAGTTTCATTCTACGCCGCGGTGGTGTATCCGATGTACGCTTCGATGAAAGCCATCGAACGTAAAAGACCGGACGACGACACCTTATGGTTGACGTATTGGATTGTCTACATCTCCGTTTTGATGGGAGAGTCTTTGGGATTCGTCTACTTGTGAGTAGAAAAGTTTTTTTTTTTCTCTCTGCTGCTGCCGCCGTTGCTGCTGTCGTCGTCATCGTCGTCGTCGTCGTCGACGCTGCGCGCGTATACTTTTGCATTCGCTCTGAACGAGATTAAACTAATCGCTCTCTTTCGCGCGCGTTTGCGATGCATCCATCCATCGCGGCACGAACGAGAGAGGGAGAGGGTCCAATTTTGTTTTGAAAATTATATTTTGGCAGAGGGGAACCGAGAGAGAAAAAGTTGCCTTTCCCTCTCAATCTCTCTCTCTCTTCTTTCTCGCGAAAAGAAAAGAAGAAGGACGCTCTCGGTTCTTCTCGTCGCCGTCGTCCAAAGCGTGTCGTAAAATATGCATCGCTGACTTAATAATACTTCTTTTTGACTTGATTACGCGATAAAACGACAGGATCCCGAAATACAGATTTGTAAAGTTATGTTTGATTTACTACTTGATCTCTCCGCGTTTCAAAGGCGCGGTGACCTTGTACAAGAGCGGCATCGCTCCGATATTTAGAAAGTTGAGCCCATCCATCGACAAGACTGGCGATTTGATCATGAAGGGTGATTTCCAAGCCGTGCGTAAAGAACTCGGTCCGCAATTGAAGGAATTGCAATCGTTCGTGCAAAAAGATGGTCCGGAAGCGGTGAACAGATTACTTTCCAAGGTGAAGAGTACGAAGCCGTCGGCCGGGGGTTCGAGCGACGCGGCGAAAGAGAACTAGAGAGAAAGCGAGTTTACGTGCACATACAGAAAAACACGCGCACACACACACAATTGTAATTTTATAATACTCTTTTTTACTACTACATTGTTATTAAGATTTTGTGCATCATATGTATGCGTTCAAATTGCAGCGCTGCTTGTTTTTGCATATTTTCTTTTAATGTTCTTCTTGATTTTCCATTTTCAGCTTACTCAACGCTTCGGCGATGTTCACGCCACCACCGAGAGCGACGCCAAGTTTGGCCGCAGCCGCAGCCATGACATCTTCACCGATGCTTTTGAAGGCGCTGTTTGATGATGTTGACGCAAAGCTATCTTGCTGGACTTCACTTCTCTTTTCGGCGACGGATTCGTTTTCGCCGGCAACCGTGATGGCGGTGAAAATTTCTCCTTCTCCGAGGCCTAAGCAATCGTACACCTCGTGCAAATCGTCAACCGTGCACGCCTCGTACATCAGAGGTAAATCTGTGATGCAATCGATTGTTTTGTGTTCTGCCAAGTTTTCTAAAGAGGAGCATTGCATCAAATCTGCCCAGTAATGGTTCGATTTCAAATCGGTTTCGTGTCGAGCCAAGAGCGTATTTCTCGCGCGATCCAATTCGCGTTGCGAAACTCTTTGATGCTGGAATCCGCGCAAGACGCGAATGCCTGCGGCTAATGCTTCATCGATCTTTGCTGGCGTGGAAGTGACTAATAATCTATAAGTAGTGGCGTCTGAATTTTGCAATCCGAACGATAACGTAAAGTTGCAATCGTAAGTCAAGCCCAAAGCGTCTCTCACCGTAGTAAAGAGCCGCCCACCGACTACTTCAGAAAGTAGCATACCTGCTATGTACGTTGCCAAAGGATTCTTCCTTCGCGCGCTTTGCAGAGCGTACGGGTTCCCATTCGCTTGAGCTAACACGTTTACCGGATCATTATCGTCGATAAAAGCAAAACCACCCTCTTCCTCCACTTGTGTGGAATCTCTCTCTGGGATGCGCATGGGCGCCCACATGGAAGGCCCGGGACCAGCCATGACTGCGCACGCTCTATCGTCGGAATCACGAAGCCATTGTCGTTGTTCGCGTACCGGATCGTCTTTAGATACCTTCTTCAAACTCAGTGGAATCGGAGCCGCCATAATTGGTACGTTCTTGTTCTCTTTCGTTTTAGAAATCGTGCCTAATACTTGCGTGATCAACGCGTCGACTTCCTCTGGAATCAAATCACCAACAATGTTCACCTCAATCGGACCATTGCTGAATTGCGTTTCGACTGCTTTCGCGACGCCATCTATCGTCAACGCAGCTAACTCTGCTCGAGAGGGATCCATGAATCGCCGGTCACCGTACATTGCTTTGTTGATTGCATCGTGCGTCGTCAATTCCAAATTTTTCGTCGTGTTGAGTTCAAACATTCTGTAGATATCTTTCACCCTCTCCAACGCGGTTTCTTCCCAGTTTGGTTTTTCAATTAAAAGATGAATGATTTCCAAAATAGTTCGCAACCCACCATCGACAGCAAACGCCGCATCTAAATAGAGGTATTCCATTTCAGGTTCGACGTCAAATACCAACAGATTTTGCATAGTTAACAACTCGATTTGCTTTCGGTCCCAACCGCCAACCGTACCGGCTTCTTGTAACGTTCGTAAACCAACCGCCGCGGATCCAATACCATCAGAACCGGCATCCAACGGTTCATGCGATCGACCTCCAGGAACGACTAATCGCAAGAATCCACTTCCTGGTTCCGCATCGAGCTGTTTGTAATTCACGCGAACGTTGTTACTCAAGCGTCTTTGGTAAACTCCGGTAGTTTCGTCGAACGTTGCGGTCTCTATCACTGGTTTTCTTTCTTGGATCATGGCTTCTAACTCGGCGTCCGGAATTAAACTATCCGGTACATCCACATCCTCCATGGGTTCGATTTCACCGTAGTCGGCGGACAATACTCGCATCACGTCCTCGGAAGTGATGTCAAATCGAACTTCTTGATCGGTCTCCACGTCGGTAGTCGTAGTTGGAACGCACGCTACAATCGCAGTCGTCAAGCCCGATCGAGGATCCCGAGTTTCGCTGTCGCATCCGTACTCCGCGATGAATCCCAAAAGTTCCGCAGCTGCCTCGTTAACGCTTTCCAACGTGATATATTCGTCCAACAAAAGCAAGCTCTCGTGTCCTTCGACTTGATCCATGACAACGTGCCCGAGAGCGTCGTGTTCCATGACAAAGTCGAGATTTTCCAAAGACGGAACGCAGCCAGCTTGTTGTGCGAGTTGTTCCGAGTCTCTCATCATGGCAGCTTTAAATCTCGAAAGTTCGCCTTGAGTTAAACCGCATTTTTGTAATCGTCGCGCCTCTTCAACTGCAACTTGGAGCGCGAACTCCCATTCTCTTGGTTCGCACGTCACCGTCACGGTCGTCACCGTACATCCTTCTCGCGCAGAGTCCGAGTGATCGAGTTCAACCCGTTTGTAATCGGCGTTTGTCTCTGAGTACCTGGACTGGATTCGAGATTGCAACACGAGCAAAGCGATTCTTTGTAAAACTGTTCTGTGCAAGTCTCCCAACTTTTCCATCGGAACGATTGGAAGTTTTGAGAAAATGTTGAACGACGCATGTGTCAAGTGTTCGTGTTGAAACATCTGCGGTTTACCTTCATTCGCAACGAAAGGTTGGTACGGATCTTCGATTTTCTGTTCCATCATGCGGTGGAGCTGTGCCTCAATTTCTTTACGCTCTGCGAGAGGTACGCCGTAGGCGTGTTTAACAGGTGGCCTAACTGCGTGGCGGGCTAAAGGAGATTCTGCTTGCATTGCCCACGGACTCGGCGCTGCCTCGTTGAACGCGTCTTCAATCATTTTCTCAACTTGTTCCGTAGTCGCATCAAACTCTCCCACGACGTACAAAGTAGCGTTCGAAGGAAAATACCATCGAGCGTGAAAATCGCGAATCTTTTCGTCTTCCCACAGAGGCACTTGATCAAGCTTACCGATTGGAAATCGAACACCCAAGGCGTTGTCCCAGTGCAAGTGCTGCAACAACTGACAATCAACGCGATACTCAATCGTGTTCATCATCTGCGCTTCAGCTAAAACTGCTTTCTTTTCCTTTTGAATTCTGGTTTGTAACAACGCTGGGTTAAAAGCGACATCGTAGAGAATATCCAACACGTTGTTCAGCATGTACACGCCGTCCTTGTTTACCGTCGGCGCGTGTATGTGAAACACCGTGTGATGAAAATCTGTGTACGCGTTACCTCTGGTACCGCTTCCTAAGTACTGATCGCGTTTACGAGAACCGAGAAAAGTCACGTGCTCGACCAAGTGCGCCAAACCTTGTTCGTCTTCTCGTTCGTCCACGGATCCGACGTGCATTTCAAGGTGCGCCTCGAATCGTCTCGCCGGCGTTTTGTTTGGCAAAATGACATATTTCAACCCATTCTTGAGCGTTCCTCGGTGGATCTCTTCGTGCGGTGGCAAAGGTCTCTCCAAAAGTGGGATCACTTCCCCTTCCACTCTGTCTTCGCCTAACGTCGATGCTAACGCCGAAGTGATTGACTTCCATCTCTTTTTGCCCTCTTCGCCGTTGCCGATCGTCTTGTTATTGTTGTTATTTGTATCTGATAATTCTCCGCCGATTCCACCTCCTCCGCCGGGTGCGCTGCCGCAAAACACGTTTTTGTTCTTGAACAGATGTTTCGGCGCTTTGCGAGTAGACGCGATGAACCTCCTCGAGGAAACGACGAACGCGCTGGAAGAGAAATTGCTTCTCGTCGTCGTTCCCATCCATTGTTGTCGCGTTAACGACGACGACGACGACGCAGAAGTTCTTCTTCCTTCGTCCTTCCTTCTTTCACTGCTGAAAGACGACGACGACGACGACGACGACGACGACGACGACGATTCCGGTCTTCTCCTCGAGACGAGGAGCGGTCGCGACGATCGACGCGCGTTCGACGATCTCCGCGTTCCAAACGACCCGGTCGAAGTTTGGTTCGCGCAAACAGAAGAACCCATCGCTGACATCTCGATTCTACTACTTCTGTATGTGTTGATACGCTTTCGTGTGCTTTGTTTTTTCTGTCGCGTCGCTGTGTTTCTTTGTATTCGCGGAAAAAGAAAGGGACCCTGCCAAACAAACGCGTGAAAAGGGGAGAAAAGAAATAAAATCTCTCGCTTTTGTCCCTCCCTCCCTTCTTTTTGTTCTGGCCTCCACGTGTTTTTTTTTCTCGCAAAACGCGTGTGGTGGCGGGCTTCTCCTTTTTTTTCACAGGCAAACGCGCGCGCACAAAAAAGCCTCACGAATTTGCTTCAAAGTTATATACATAACATTCGCGCGTGTCTGTAGCTTGACACATAACAACAACAACAACAACAACAACACGCGGACTCAGCTCGAAGCGCAACCGCGTGATCTCATCGCGCGCTAACAGTAGTCCCTAATAATAGTCCGCTAATACTACTACTACTACTAATAAAATAATAATAATAAGAAGAAAACACCCAAGCAAAGAGAAAAAAAATGTTTAAAGCGAGTAGTTTGGAGGAGGAGTTTTCCGACCCTGCGTTGATTCGATTGATGGCGAAAATCGCCTCCGCGTGCACGGAAATTTCAGACGCTATTCGAGTACAAGCGATCGATGACTCGAAAGATGGGACCGGAAATTTAAGCGGACGCGCCGAGAGTACGAACGTCCAAGGCGAAGAGCAGATGAAATTAGATATATATTCACACGATGTGTTTGTGAAAGCGTGTAAAGAATCGAACGCGTGCGTTGGTTTGATTTCCGAGGAAGTGGAAGAGTACATCGACTTGAGAGGAGAAGGAGAACGAAAAGAACTCTCACCTTCGTCTTCATCGGATAAAAAACGAGGAGGGCAAGAATTAGGAGAAGAAAAGAAATATATAGTCGCGTTTGATCCTTTAGATGGGTCTTCGAACGTAGCTTACGGCGTTTCCGTCGGGTCCATTTTTAGCGTGTTTGAATATAAAACTACCGGCGAAGGGGATACTAGAAATCCAATCGAAGAAGTTTTAAAGCCGCAAACTGGACGCAATGTCATGTGCGCGGGATATTGCGTGTACGGTAGTAGCACAGACTTAGTGATTGCAACGAGGAATAATACGAGAGTTGTTGGATGGACGCTTGACCCTTCTTCCAACACGTACGTGAAAACGCGGGCAAATATATTGATTCCTCAACGAGGGAAGATATATAGCATAAACGAAGGGTATGAGCACAAATTTTCAGAAGGTATGAAAAAATACATTCGCAATTGTAAAGATTCGTCGTCTATGACGGCTCGCTACGTTGGATCTATGGTAGCTGACGTGCATCGAACTTTACTCGCCGGAGGTTCATTTCACTATCCCCTCGGTAAACTGAGGATGTTGTATGAATGTTTTCCAATGGCCCTTGTGATTGAAGTAGCGGGAGGACTTTCTATCTCAGACACCGGGTCGAATACATTAGATAGCGCAGTTGAGTCCATTCATGAGCGAGGCGCCATCCACCTTGGATCGAAGGAGAACATGGACGAGCTCAAAAAATGTTTGGGATTGTGATGAGAATTTTTTTTCACTCTCGCGCACCGCGCCTTGCGCAGGAGTATAAAATATATAGTTTGCCTTTTTAGCTGTGTGATGTGTGTGCGTTTGAATTTATTGTTTTTGTGATTTATTCGGATAATAAAGTATTATCGTCGGTTAAAAATTACAATCTCGTCTTTCTCTTCGTCTTGTGTTCATGTTGTTCTCTTTTTGGTTTGTTTAATATTATCATTTGATGTTCTCGCGGCGTTTATGTGTGTTCCTTTTCATTGTGTTTCTTTCTTTCGCATTTATTTAGAATGCGCTGCAGAGTTGCAAATCTTGACGAACGCTTCGCCGTCCAAAGAGGCGCCGCCGACAAGAAATCCGTCGATGTCCGGCTTCGTCGCCAACTCATCGCAGTTGCCAGCGTTCACGCTTCCGCCGTATTGGATTCTCACCTTGGAGGCCACATCCGGGGAGACGTTTTCACTCATCCACTTACGAACACCGGCGTGCACTTCTTGCGCTTGGTCCGGAGTAGCAACTTTACCAGTCCCGATAGCCCAGACTGGTTCGTAAGCGATGATGATGTTCTCCCAGTCCTTTTCAGTCACGCAATCGACAATGGCTTTGAGTTGCGCGAAGCACACGTTCAAGGTGTCACCCGCCTCTCTTTGCGCTAACGATTCGCCTATGCACGCCACCACCTTCACTCCAGTATCTAACGCATATTTAGTCTTCAAGCCGACAAATTCGTTCGTTTCACCGCACAAAGATCTTCTCTCCGAGTGTCCCAAAATGACCCACGGAATGTTCGCGTCTTTCAACATCTCCGCAGAGACTTCTCCAGTGAAAGCACCACCTTTGCTAACCCAGCAGTTTTGCGCTGCAATTTGATACGGGGCCTTCAATTTCGATTGAACTCTGTCTATGTATACCATCGGCGGCGCGCAAATGACTTCTACGTCGGCCGTGATTTTCCCACTGTTCAAACTCGCGCATAATTTATCGATGGAGTCTTTCGTTCCGTTGCATTTCCAGTTTCCTCCGACGACGAACTTTCCGGTGCCAGCGCAAACGACGAGAGAAGACGCGTGTCGTCTGTTCTCTCTCGCGAACGCGTGCTGCGCTCTCATCTTTACCAAGTTATTGCTCGCTTGTCCGCCTCTCATGGTGATCCTCTGGGAAGACGCGAGTTGCGAGGAAGACGCGGATGTGGTGGTGGTGTTCGTAAAACTCATAGTCATCATTATCTTTCTTTCGTGATATCGACGTACGTGTCTGTGATAATAATTCTTTCCGAGAGAGAGAGAGAGAAAAAAAAAATCCTTTCTTCGAGGGTTTGTGGTATCTGCGCTACGATAGCTACAAGACAAATAAATGAGCGCGTGCGCGTGTGTGTGTCTTCAAAGTTTGTCCGCGCGCGCGCAACAATAACAACAACAACAACAACACGATAAGTTTTGTATGAAGAAACACTTCGCCGCGAAGAATCGAAAAGATTATCCATCGGAGTGTGAACTGGCGTGCTTAGGGTTTCAATGGCAAATCTCTTCCGCTCTTTTAGGCGTTTCCACACTCACCACGAGCCACAAAAAAAAAGAGAACGCACGTGGGTAAAGATGAGCGCAAGCAGCAGCACCACTAGCAGCAGCAGTAGTTTCTGTCGAGCGATTTGCGACAATCGCGGACGACGCTCTTCTTCTGCTTCCCGCTCCGTGAGAAGGAATCGCGATCAAATCGGCGGTCCAAAGTTCCACCACTCCAAGTCGTCGTTGCGACGAAGAACGTTACGCAAAGATGAAATTCGTGCGTCGTCGACTTCAGATACATCTGTTTCTGATGACGACGACGACGACGTAAAAAATGTCGTGATCATTGGATCGGGGCCGGCTGGATACACGGCGGCGATATATACCGGCAGAGCAAACTTGGCGCCGATATGCTTCGAAGGGTTTCAGAGCGGTGGCGTCGCTGGAGGTCAGTTGATGAGCACGACCGAAGTTGAAAATTTTCCAGGCTTTCCCGAAGGCGTCACTGGACCGGAGTTGATGGAGCGAATGCGTCAACAAGCCTTGCGATGGGGCGCGGAATTATACCCAGAGGATGTCATCAGCGTCGATTTCTCGAAGCGACCGTTTGAAATTAAATCAGAAGAACGAACGATGAGAGCGAACGCGATCATCTTAGCCACCGGGGCGACGGCGAAGCGTTTACGCATACCGAGCGAAGAGAAATTTTGGAGCAAAGGCATCTCGGCGTGTGCGATTTGCGACGGCGCTTCGCCCGCTTTCGCGCAAAAAGAACTCGCAGTCGTTGGCGGTGGCGATTCCGCGTGTGAAGAGGCAATTTATTTGACGAAATACGCCTCCAAGGTTCACTTGCTCGTCAGAGGAGAAGAGATGAGAGCATCCAAGGCGATGAGAGACCGAGTGTTGGACTCTTCGGACGTGATTGTGCACTTTAACACGTCCGTCGAAGATGCGACGGGTAACGCTCAAGGCTTCTTAGAAAGTCTCAAACTCATAAACACAAAAACAAACGAGGCCATCCCCGAGCCTCTTAAAGTTGCTGGCATGTTTTACGGTATCGGACACACACCGAATACAAAGTTTCTCAACTCTCAACTCGGCACCGACGAGGACGGTTTCATCATCGTCAGCGATCACGATAAGACGTCCACCTCCGTAGAAGGCGTTTTCTCAGCCGGAGACGTGCACGACAAAGAATGGCGACAAGCCATAACAGCGGCTGGAAGTGGCTGCCAAGCGGCCATATCCGTAGAAAGATATCTGCAAATGAACAAGCTCTTGAAAGAAGTCAAGGTGGTGGATACCAAAGACGCGAAAGCAGAAATCGAAGCCGCGAAGAAGAAAGAGGCGGAAGCGCCGAAGAAGAAGACGCACGAACCTGCGATTGATGCTGATAACTTTGATATAGATAGACAAAAACATCAAGGTCAGTACGCGCTTCGTAAGTTGTACCACGAGTCGCCGCGTCCTTTAGTCGTGATGTACACGAGCCCGACGTGCGGCCCGTGTAAACGACTGAAACCGATGCTCAACACAGTGCTCGATGAGTACGAGAAGTCCATCCATTACGTGGAAATTGACATCGCAAAAGATCCCGAGATTGCCGAATCCGCTGGTATTATGGGCACTCCGTGCGTGCAAGTGTTTAAAGATAAAGCGAGAGTTGCGGTCATCAACGGCGTCAAGATGAAGAGCGAATATAGAAAAATTTTCAGCGAGCAGTTGATCGAAAGTTCCGCAGCTTAATTTTGAGAGGAAATAGAATAATGATAAAGCGTCGAGTTATTCGCGTGCTTTCCAACACTATTTTTTTTTCCTCCCACACCAAACTCCCTTACACAAAACACGCCCCCCTCTGGAACAAAACATCACAAAAAAATACGCTCGTGCTTAAAAAAACAATGGACGAGAACGGAAATACCATCATCAAAACGAAACCAAGAACTGGAGCGAGACGCGTTCTCGTCACCGGTGGCGCTGGATTTGTCGGGTCGCACTTGTGCGATGCCTTGGTCGCTGTGCGTGAAAACTCTTTCGTTTTTTCTTCGCTTCTCCTCCATCAAAATTTTTCTCCCTCCTCGATCGAACGCTGTGATAAAAACAATAAATTTCCGAGACGCGCGCTGACCACTTTCTTCCCTTTCTTTCGCGCTTTAAAACAGAGAGGCGATTACGTCATTTGCATGGGTACGCGATTTGTGCATCGTTTTGTATCAATCGTCGCGCCATCCGCGTGTATCTTTCGTGCGCGCGCGAGCGCGTTTTTTTGTTCTCGAAGAAGAAGAAGAAGAAGCTTTGACGCGGGACTCTAAAAAGTGCTCATAAAAATGTTATGGAGGGGGGAGAAATCTCCTTCTTTTCTTCTTCTCCTTCTTCTTCCTCTTTGTCGTCAAACCATCGTCTTCGTCGTCTCCGCCGCCGATTCTGGTTGCACAACTTTACTTTCTGAAGCGAACTGACACGTCGCACGAATACTCTTACTCTTTAAACACGAACAGATTCTCTCTTTACTGGATCCAAAGACAACATCAAACACCACTTCGGGAAGGAAAATTTTGAGTTTATTCGTCACGACGTCGTCGAACCGATCTTACTCGAAGTAGATGAAGTGTACCACTTGGCGTGCCCAGCCTCTCCGATTCACTACAAGTTTAATCCGGTGAAAACAATTAAAACGTCCGTCATTGGTACCATGAACATGTTGGGTTTGGCGAAGCGCACCAAGGCTAAATTTTTGTTGACGTCCACGTCTGAGGTGTACGGCGATCCGTTGGAGCATCCGCAAAAAGAGACGTACTGGGGCAACGTAAACCCGATTGGTGAACGTTCGTGCTACGACGAAGGTAAAAGATGCGCAGAAACGTTGGCGTTTGATTACTACCGCGAACACAGAGTGCCGATTCGCGTGGCGAGAATTTTCAACACGTATGGTCCGAGAATGGCTTTGGACGACGGTCGCGTCGTTTCCAACTTTGTTTCGCAAGCGTTGACTGGAACTCCGATGACGGTGTACGGTGACGGTTCGCAAACGAGATCGTTCCAATACGTTTCCGATTTAGTCGCTGGTTTAATTGCTCTCATGGATGGTGACGACACTGGTCCAATCAACTTGGGTAACCCGGGTGAGTTTACCATGTTGGAACTCGCAGAAAAAGTGAAGCAAGTCGTCAACCCGAAAGCCGAAATCGTCTTCAAGGAAAACACGCAAGACGATCCGTCGAGAAGAAAACCAGACATTTCCAAGGCAAAGAAGGCGTTGGGTTGGGAACCGAAAATTAAATTAGAGGATGGTTTGTTGCACATGATTGACGACTTCAAGAAGCGCTTGGGAGTATAATATTCTTATTTTCCATCGCGGTACAAAACGACACCACATTACACACACTTGAACACAGACGCATCCACACACATTTAGAGAGAGAGAGCGAGAGATTGGTTTGACTCATCGCAATATATCATTTAGTTTCACTATCATCATTGTTATCATCATCATTTTTATTTAAGTTTGATAGTTTCAAGCACGAGTTTTACGCAGGGGTGGTACGTATGTTTTTAGTGGTGGTGCTTTATCACCATTATTTATTGTGATTTTGCGTTTTAAATTATGAAGCTATTTTTATGTTTGCGTACGAATTCTCCTATATTATTAAAGCTTGGAGAAGTACTCCTTCGAGCCCTTCACGTCCTCCTTCATGGCTTCATCCCCCGGCTTCCAACCCGCCGGGCAAACTTCATCCACGTGCGTTTGCACGTATTGAATAGCTTGCAGCGTTCTCAACGTTTCATCGACGGAGCGACCGAACGGCGCGTTGTTGATGGTCGCGTGCTGGATGATACCTTCCTTGTCGATGATAAACAAGCCTCTCAACGCTTCACCGGCGTTCTCATCGTACACGTCGTACGCGTGAACCGCTTGCCGCTTCAAGTCAGAGAGCAACGGATATTTAATGTCGCCCAAGCCGCCTTCGTTTCTTTCGGTTTGGATCCACGCCAAGTGGGAGAACTTGGAATCGACCGAGCAGCCGATGATTTCGCAATCCAACTTCGCGAACTCTTCGTATCGGTCGCTGAAGGCTGTGATTTCAGTCGGGCAGACGAAAGTGAAATCCAACGGGTAAAAGAAGAAGACGACGTATTTCTTGCCTTTGTATTGGTCCAAAGAGATGGTCTCAAACTCTTGGTCGATGACGGCTTCGCCTTCAAAGTGCGGTGCCGGGTTACCGACCAATCGCGCGTTCACCGAAACGTTTCTTCTCGTTTTCAAAGTGGAAGATTTTCTGTGTGTTTATAATCGTTTTTATTATATTTAATCGCGCGTGAATAGAGGTGAGTATTTTATATGTACATCTCAATCAACGAGATTAATCGAGAAGAATTATCCAAAGTTGTTGCTTTCACACACCAAAGCTAAAAGGATAAGAACGAAGGAGAAGAGAAATAAAAAGCGACTCGAGTGCGATGATGATTGATAAGAAAGAAACGAAGGGACGTACCTGTTGGAGAAAGCGGTCGTCTTCGTCGGCGCGATGACGCGGGAAGCAGAGAGCGTGGCAGCGTTCATTTTTATTGTTTGTGGATCGATCGAGGGAAAAAAGTGACGTAACGTAACGGAAATTTCACGAAAAGAGAAAAAAAAACCAAAAAAAAGGATGTTTGTGAAATCATCATCACGAGAAGAAGAAGAAGAAGAAGAAGAAAAACTCACTGTTGTTGTTGTTGTTGTTGTTGTTGTTGTTGTTGTTGGATTTTTACGCGAGAATGCAGGTCTGCGGCAGTGGTGTAAGAGAAGGAGTAGTAGTAGTAGGAGGCGTGTATCGTCGCGAGGCCGCTAACGACGCTTCTTCTTCTTCTTCTTCTTCGTTGTCGATACTTTTTTCAAGGAGGAGCTTTCACGGTGGTAGTTGCAGAAAGAAGTGGAACAGAAAACCAAAAACTGTTTCGTCGTCATCGACACGGTCAGATATTCTGTACGCGCACGTAGAGAACGCAGAGCACGACAATCTCGGGCACCCAGAGTGCGCGGCGAGGATTCCCGCCATCCTAGAAAAATTGGAAAACGAAGCCGAATTCTTTCTCGAACGGAGAAAGGATGCATCTATTGTCTGTCTGGAAAATCCACCCAAAGCTTCTGTGGAAGACTTGATACCGTTGGATATTCACTCGCAAAACTACATGAAAAGTTTAGAATTCTTAGCAAAGACAAAGGCACCGTGTCAAATAGATGCCTCCACGTACATGACGCCGAGCTCGTTCGACGCCGCACTGAGTTGCATTGGCGCCTCCAACGCGCTCGTTGACGCGGTGTTCAAAGGCAAGACGAAAACCGGCTTTGCTTTGGTCCGCCCGCCCGGGCACCACGCAGTGGTCAAAGGTCCAATGGGATTTTGTTTGTTCAACACCGCGGCCGCGGCAGTAAGATACGCGCAAAAACAATACCCGAACGATGTTAAAAAAGTTATGGTGTACGATTTCGACGTGCATCACGGGAACGGAACGAACGATATCTTCGCCAAGGATCCGACGGTTTTGTTTGTATCCACGCACGAGGACGGAAGTTTCCCAGGCACGGGGAAGATATCCGATATCGGTCAAGACGAAGGCGAAGGAACGAATATAAACGTACCACTACCAACGGGTTCTGGAGAGAAATCCGTCTTGGAGGCGTTCGATACCATCGTCGAACCGGCGGCGAGAAGGTTTCATCCGGATTTTATCGTCGTCTCGGCGGGGTACGACGCGCACTGGAGAGATCCGCTCGCGAACTTGAACTTCCGTTCGAGAACGTACCATTATTTAAGTTCGAGGTTGAAAAAGCTCAGCGAAGATTTATGCGAAGGGAAGATTGTGTTTTTGTTAGAAGGCGGGTACGATTTAACCGGCTTACCTGAAGGCGTCTCGGAGTCGTTCGCCGCGTTGGTCGGCGAAAAGAGTTTAGAAAAAACCGACCCGGGCTTGTACGAAGAACCGTTCGAGAAGGCGATGAAAGTCATCCAAGAAGTCAGAAGTGTACATCAGTTGTAGTAAATCGTGTTTGGATGATACTATTGATGCTTTTTGACGACGAGTGACGTCGCTTTCCGCGACGAGGTGTGATTTTTACAAGCCCTAAACGATATTTCTTTTTGTCATGCTTTCACAACCCTAACAACACGCTAGACTTGATAGTGAAGTGGTATCACGGTTCGTTGTGGCAAAAACTTTAACTGGGCTCTTCAAATGGAGAGACTTCTGCAAAGGATGTTGGTTTCAAACCCGAACAATCCTGGGCTCAAACCCCAGTCAGGTCAACGTACTCTTTTTTTTGTTGCTTGTGAGAGAGGTGCAAGAGAGAGAGAGCGTATGTATCACACATCGCGGTGTTTCCCCGTTCGCATCATATGTTTACGTGCGAGTAGAGTGCAAATCTCTCTTTCTCCCCGTTGTTAGTTTTTTTTTCTGCTTTTTTTGTTTATTTTGATGTTGGTCCTTCTTCACTCATTTACACACTGTTCAACTCTCTCTCCCTCTTTTTCTTCAAAAAACGTCGGCGGCGAAAAAAACCAACACCAACAAACACAATATTATTATCCATGGGATAAGATGGGCAAGAAGAAGAAGCGAAGAAACAAGAATAACAACGACGACGCGATGCTGATGGATGGCAAAACTGCCGCTGGTGGTGGTGGTGCTGCTGCAGCAGCTGCTGCTTCTGTCGTCTTTCAGCAACAAGATGGTCATCAACAATGGAGCGTTCCAAAAGCAACAACCACTACTTCCTTAGACGCGCTCATTACTTCTCACCAGCAGCAGCAGCAGCAGCAGCAGCGGCGGCGTTTTAACGACGAAAGTGATAACGACTACGCGGAAGTGCGCGCCCAGAAAAAGAAAAATACTCCTAAAGCATCAAAAACAGTGCTGAGAGGAATAACGAAACGCAAGAAGAAGGCGCAACTAAAAGCTGAAGCCCACCGGGACAAACTAGGCAGCAAGTTAAAAAAAGGCACGCTGAAAAGAGATAAACGCCACGATGCCAAGAACTTGTATTAAAACACACACGCAGACAAGACTTTACTACAGACTTTGCATAATCAACGATTTTATTCTTTGAACAACGTTGTTCAAAACTTGCTCTTCTTGCCTCCGTATTTCTTCACCATGTACTCCTCCACTTTGTCCAAATCCGCGAGCGTTTTAACTTTGATGCCTTTCGTTTGCCAGAACTTTTGAATCTTTTGCACTTCCGTGATTGAACCAGCTCCGACAACGATTTTCGATCGTTGCCACTGAATCTTCTCCTCGGCTTCGTCGTACGCCGATCGGTCCCCAGAGTCCAACGCCCGTTTGATGTATTTCAACTCGTACAACTTGTTAAAGAGTGACGAATCGACGCCTCTGCTATCCAGTTCCTCCTTGAGTTGTTTCGTTTGGACCGAGCCGTCGTAGAACAACCAGAACACGCTGACGGCAGCGAGCGCGAAAACCGCCGGCCCGACGGTATTTCGATCCAAATCCAAACCGAGTTGCGCGATTTCCGTGAATCCGAGCGACGACGATGACGATGAAACGACGACGACGCGATTTGTGCGTTTGTTGTTGAACAAATCATCATCGTTTTTTCTTGTTGATAACGATGGATGAGAGGAGGAAGGAGCGGAAGAAAATCGTCGTCGCGCGATCGACGACGAAGAGTGGGTTGAAGAGGAGGAGGAGGAGGAGGAGGAGGAGGAGGACGCGCGAAGACGAGCACTCGTCGTCGAGGCAGTCGCGACAGACGTCAACATCGTCGTCATCGTTTTGTTTTTTTGTTTTGTTTTTTGAGAGGAGAAGTTTTTTATCACGTACGAACGTAGAGTCAGTCAGAGTGTGGATGGACGGGGATATTTTTTGACGACACACAGAACGAGTATTTAAGAGTGGAGTGAGATGCGCGCCTCGTAAAAAAAAAGTGCCTCTCTCCCCCAAAAAAGACCAAAACACTGCGCTCTCGTCCACAAAAAAAAACAGTAGTTGGTGGTAGTAATCAACACACGTCATAAGTACACCACAAGTCACACTTTACTTAGTTTTGCAAGAGCGCGCTTTATTTGCACACGCGTTTTATATACTCTGAGCTAGAAAAGAATACCAATACCAATACCAATAACAATAACGAGAACAGTAAACTAAAACGGCGCGAGACGAGAAGAAAACGAAATCGTCCATCATGAGCGACAAACTGCAAACGATATCGTTGCAAGTGAAAAACTTATCGTACGCGTACCCGATGGAAACGTCGGAAATCATTAAAGATTTCACGTTGGAACTTCCCAGAGGCAGTCGATGTTTACTCTCCGGCGCGAACGGCGCCGGGAAATCTACGCTTTTGCAAATTCTCGCCGGGAAGACCATGGTCGCGGAAGACAAAGTTCGAGTGTTGGGACGACCTCCGTTTCACGATTTCAACTTGTCTTGTTCCGGCGAGTTGTCCTACTTAGGCTCCCAGTGGAGACGAAATGTAGGAAGCGCCGGCGGAGACGTGCCGTTAGCCGGAGACTTTCCCGCGAGACAAATGATATTTGGCGTCGAAAACGTAGACCCGGAAAGAAGAGATAGGCTGATTAAGTTGTTAGATATTGATTTAGACTGGTCGATGATGGCGTTATCGGACGGCCAAAGACGACGGGTGCAAATATGCTTAGGCTTGTTGAAACCGTACGAGGTGCTCTTGTGCGACGAAATCACGGTAGATTTAGACATTTTAGGACGTCTCGATTTGTTGAAGTTCTTCGAGCAAGAGTGCGAGGAGCGAGGGGCGACGATTATTTATGCCACGCACATCTTTGACGGCATGCACGACTGGATGACGCACTTGGCGTTCATTTCAAACGGCGAGTTGAAATACGGCCAAGGCGGCAGAAAGGAAGACATCGAGGAGATAAAAGGCATCGACCACTTGTTATCGACAATCGAACATTGGTTGAGAATAGACAGAGACGAAACAAAAGCGAGAAAGTTACTCGAAGGTCCGAAAAAACGCGTCGACCCGTACGCTCACTTCGGTTCGAGACAAATGAGTTACTACGGTTGTTAATAATTTGTTTGAAGACGCGCGCGGTCGTCGTCGTCGTCGTCGTCGTCGTCTTCGAAACGAAAAGATGAAAAAACGTAGTTTGAGGAATGTACTATATACAGGTAGTAGTAGATAAATAAAACAACAACAACAACAACACTTCTTTGTAGCAAAATGAAACGAATCATAATCAAATTAATTAATTAATTATTCGCTTCAAAGTCCACGACGCACCCATCCGCGCATCTCTCGATGCCGTATTCTAAACCGTCCACCAAAGCGCGAAACGAAGCCTCGATGATTGAGCTGTGCGCGCCGACAGTTCTCCAACGCAAATCCGTCGCCGAATCAACAAAGTCGATCGTGACTCTGGTTATTGCAGCTGTTGTACCACCTTGACTGAGTAAATCAACTTTATAATCGCTCAGTGAAATGCCATCGAGCTGAGGAAAATCATCTCGCAAGGCTGAACGAAGCGCTTTCGCCAACGCATCGACCGGACCGTTTCCTTCCGCTACGCTCAAACGCGTTTCCATATTCTTCGTCAAGAACGTATCCACCTTCACAATAGCTTGGTTGGAAGAAAACGATCCTTCCTTGTAACCCTCCGACGGGGCTCTACTGGAACTGCTATTGCTATTGCTATTGCTGCTGCCATTACTAATCCCATTACTACTCCTATCGTCGTCTTCTTCCTCTTTCGCGACGACTCCGAACGACGTCGAACCAGAGTGAACGGTAAACTCGACAACGTTAAACGGCGCCTCATAATCCGGAGCTGCACGTTGAAATAAAATATCAACGCTCGCGCCGGCATCCTCGAGAATAAACCCTTTGCTTTCTAAACTTTTTATTTGCGCGAGAACTTTCTTCGCCATATCGCCGCTCACTTCTCGACCGGTTTTATACGCCGCGTCGAGCACGTTCCCTCTGCCGCTTAGCTCTGAAACCACCGAGCGAGCAGAGTTTCCAACGAGTTCAGGAAGTATGTGATTGTAGCTCATGGGCATCTTCTTCAACGCGGCAACGTGCAGACCTCCTTTGTGCGCGAAAGCATCTGGTCCGACGTACGGTTGCCGAGCCGAAATGTCTTGCCTACAAATTTTCGCTATCGTTCGCGCGCACTCGGTAAGTTTCACGAGCTCGCCGTCTGGAACGACCTTTTTACCCATTTTCAAAGCTAAATTCGCGGCAATCACGACCAAGTCTGCGTTACCCGTGCGTTCGCCGTAACCGTTGAAACAACCCTGTACCATTGTCGCTCCGGCTCGAACGCCCGCGATGGAGTTTGCAACAGCCAAACCGCCATCGTTGTGCATGTGCACGCCAATCATCGTGTCACCGAGAGACTCGACGACTATTCGAGTGATTGCTTCGATATCCCACGGCATCATCCCCCCGTTCGTATCGCATAAAGCAATTGCTTTAGCTCCGGCGTTTGCTGCCGTCTTTAAGCATTTCAAAGCGTATTCGGGATTGGCGTTGTACCCGTCGTAAAAGTGTTCGGCGTCTACGATGACATCCTTCCCGTTCTTAATGAGATACGCGACGCTTTCTTCGATGAGTTCGAGATTTTCTTCCAGAGTCACCTCCAATACTTTTTCGCACTGTTCATCCCAGGCCTTCGCCACGATGCAGGCGATTGGTGCCGGGCAATCCAGCATCGCCTGCAGTCCGGCGTCTTGTTCAACCGATACGCCTTTGCGTCTCGTCATACCAAACGCAGATATGAACGTGTTGGTATTATTCACGCCCTTGATGCTTGAAGCGGCATCTGAAATAATAGTAGTAGTAGTACTAGCAGTAGAATTCGATCCAGAGCTAGACTGCGTGGACATTTCGGCGTTGTTTGCTTCGACTTCGAAATATTTCGCGTCTTTCGGATTCGATCCAGGGTACCCTCCTTCGATGAATCGAACGCCGATTTCCTTCAATCGTTTTGAAACCGCGAGTTTATCATCCAATGTCAGCGACATCCCGACTTGTTGCGCGCCATCTCTCAACGTCGTGTCGTACAACGCAATTTCGTTCGGTTCGAGTTTGAACGCGTCTTTACTGCATCTGTTGTTTGCTTTTGAAAGTTTTTCTTTCTTTCCTTCTTCTTCCTCGCTGGCGGGCGGCGAATTCTTCAGTACGCTTTTCGTCGTCGTCGTCTTCTTTTTGCTTCTCGCGCTTCTTCGAAATCGGACGAGATCGGTCGTTCGTTTTGGAACGAACGCACTCGCTGACCCCACCGTCGTCCTCGTCGTCCTCGTCGTCGTCGTCGCGCTCTTCAACATCGTTCGTCGCGCGCGCGCAATCAAAATCAATTTTTAATAACGAGACCGAAATGCCGGCGAAATTCTCTTCTCTTGTGTGTTTGATATTTGTTGTTTGTGTGTCTCTCTTTTTTGTTTTGTGTGCGAGATTTTTTTTTTTCAAAAATCACTCGCACACAACAAACACACAACACTCGTCAACACTTTTTAAACACACGTCAAGTTACTCACTTACACACACACACACACACACACGCACAAATATATACCACCAAACAGACTCGTGTGAATCATGCTCGAGGATAACTTGACGGAATACGAGCGCCAGAGAATCGCGCATGTCGAGAGAAATAAACAATACATGGCCCGCTTAGGGATAACAGATTTAGCGATGGTTGTTCACAATCACAACAACGCCAACGCAGAGAAGCAAAAAAAGAAGAGAAATATGGCTCCGAAAGTGCCGCGAAAAAAGACGGAACCGACCAGATCGTCTTCGCGGCTTCGCAATAAACCAGCGGAATTGGACGGATCTTTCATCGATGAATACAGCGAGAGCGAAATGCAAGGAGGAGGAAGGAAAAGAAAAAAAAGTAGCGAAGAGGATGACGAGTCGAGCAACAAAGAGAACGTCAACAACTCTACGATGGAAGCGTTGGAAACATCCCAAGAATGGTTAGAAAATGCACGCACAATATTGTTAAAGAGAACGACAGCTAAGAAAAAACCAAACGCAACAAACGATTCAGCTACGACGACGGCGAACGAGCATTGGAGACACGAGGCAGTCGCGAGATGGGGCGACTGCGTGCCGACAATCGACGCGGTCTCGGATTGGAAAGCGTTCGTTACCTCGAGATTGGGAACTCCTCCACCACCATCGCCGTACATGTTGCTGCAAGAGTATTATTGCCACGATGGATGGCAGTTGTTAGTGGCGGTTGTTTTAATGAGTCGAGTTTCGAGCGCGGATGTCAAGCACAGGTGCATATCCGGCTTCTTCGAGCAGTTCCCCACTCCCACTTCGTTTCACAAAAATGCGACGCCGGATAGAGTCTTTGAGATAATTCGCCCTTTGGGGTTATTCCCAAATCGAATGCGCGCGCTCGTCGAGCTAACCACCAGGTTTCTTTCTGAATGCGGTAAATTTGAAGTGGGTCTGACCCCAGAGTTGAAAATTTTCGGCATCGGCGTCTTTGGGATGGACTCGTACATCGTGTTCTGCCAAGGCGATTTGACGCACGAACCGGACGATAAAAACGTGAAAGCGTTTGTTAATTGGCAGCGCAAGAACAAAATCAAAGTCGAAGAGGAGGTGTAACAGTAGTTTTCGAGTGTTAGTTTTTAGCGATGTAAGTAATGGGTGGGTAAATTGATTATCGATGTAATAGTATATACATACATATATTTTTGTTTTGTAAAAAATTTATTGACAAAAACACGCGTCTACGTTTCTTTTCGCTCGTGCACGCCTTCTCGCCGACATCGGTTTTTCGCGTAGGAGATGTGGATAAACACACTCGTTTAACGCGAGAAACGTCACTATAATTTTAGCGAGCCAAGCACCACCATGACATGGTACTTTTACGGAAAACACGAACGAAACTGCGCAAACTCTTTCTCTCTCTCTTATATAAAAGAAGAAGAGTTTTCAATAAACACAGTGTTCCTTCTCGTTCTTGCATCGAAGTCTTTCTTCGCACGCATCTTCTTAGCACATGGTTTCAATCATGTTGTCGATGCAGCAGACTTCCGGGAAATCGTCTCCAGCCGGATCGGTCGGACTTTCCGCGATGTGGAACGTCTTGATGACTCCGTCGTCAATGTACATGCCGAAACGCTTGGTTCTCCCCGGGCCGAGCTTGGAGCACGGTCCTGGGTGCGTCAATTCGACGCCCAAGTTTTCAACCATGACGGAGTTCGGGTCACCCATGAACGTAATGTTCGTGCCCGCGATACCTTGTGCCTCTCCCCACGCGTCCATGACTCGCGTGTCGTTGGTACAGAAAATGATCACCTCATCGATCCCAGCAGCCTTCAATTTGTCTTGTCCGGCAACAAAACCCGGAACTTGACACGTGGATCATGTAGGTGTGAAAGCACCTGAAAAAATATCGCGACGTGGTCAGTGAATGCATTGTTTTCTTTACGTCTATATGCGTAGACATAGAAGAAGCGAAGGATTTCCTTTGTGTTTTCCATCAAAACAAAATCAAAATCGAGGGGGGGGGACGGGTGATCCCGTTGTAAAAGGAAAAAAAAGTAAAGACGCACCTGGAAGGCCGATCAAGAAGACCTTTTTGCCTTTGCATCGTTCAGCCATGTCGACTGGTGTTGGCATGCCATCGATCCACGGACCGAGTTGCAATACGCCACTGATTTGATCTCCAACTTTAGCACCCATTGCGCGCGTCGTTAAACTGAACGATCTCTTTTGTTGAAAACCTCTCGTCTTTTTCGACGAAAAAAAGTTCGACGACGCGTGTACGTGTCGAGAGGAAAATTTTTTCGGCGAGGGAAGTCTCGCGGCCGCTTGAGCAGCAGAAGCAGAAGCAGCTCTCATCATCTGTGGTGTTGACGTGTAGTAGTTTTTGTTTTGTAAAAGCGCGCTCGATGTCGTAGAAGTTGACGATAATGATAATAACTTAGCAGAAGATGATGAAGTGAACTGAGTGATTCTCCTCAAGTACATATACCGTGCTACTGCGTGTTGTTGTTGATGTTATTCTCTCTCTCTCTCTCTCTCTTTCGCGTGAAAAGAGCTCGCGTGTGTTGTGTGCGGCGCGCGCGCAAAAGAAAACAATAAGTGAGGGAAATGCTTCTTCTGCTTTTTGGGTCGTGGATAAAATTGGCTCTCACCCATCTCGGGAGAAGAAGACGCGCGAAAAAACAGGGTCCAGACACATGACACAGGCGAACTCCAAAATTATTAAATTTAATTAAGCTTCACCACACATCAAAACACAAGAAAAACGCGAGCAGAAGAAGGAGTTACCGCGACACGAAGGAGTATCTATCTGCCTTGAAGCCATGGCATGTATCTTACTTTTTTACCGCTGCTGCTGCTGCTGCCGCTGCTGCTAATACTACTAATACTACTAATACTACTAATACTACTACTACTAATGCCTGTACACTATCAACATTGCTGCTGCATTTTTTACTTTAAACTATTGCTTCTAAAAAGCCGCACGACTTACACGAAGCGAACAAAACCTGGTTCAACTCATCCGTCGTCGTTCCTTGACTTAAACCAAACTGAAACTTCAAGTCTACTTCTGCGCACGCGTTTTCACCTTCTTTTGAGGTGATGAATGTGCGATGGTTCTCAAACGCGCTCGCGAGTCGATCGCGCAGGAAAACGAGTCCACCGTCGATATCAACGCGAAATCCGTTCTCGCACCCACAAAAAACGCGGGATTTGTTCGAGCTCCGCGTCGCGAGCAAACGTCTCGTTTTACAGAGAGGACACAGAACAACTGGATCGTTTGGATCTGAGTTACGATCGTCAATTTCCCAAGCTTGCATTTGTTCCAACGCGAGGTCGAGTTCTCTCTCGTCCGCTTCGTCCAAGAAGGCATATTTTTGTTCCTCTAAGAGGAACTCTTCCTCCTCTTTTGCCTCCGCTTCAAACTTGGTCAACATCGCGTTGATCAACTCATCGTATTCCTCTTTCGAAATCTCTCTCGTCGACGACGAGGTGGCAAGCACGTCGTCCCAAGAGCGACTGTCCACCGATGACGTCGGCGACGGTGCTTCTCTCTTCATCTTTGATGATGACATTTTTCCTTGGCTTTTTACAGTTACAGTTGTTCTTTTTCTTCTTCCGACTTCTTCATCGTGTGCTTGTTCTTGTTCTTCTTCGATTGGGCGCGACGTCGATACCGCTTCTCTCTCACGTTTCACCGACGAGCGTGTCATTTCTGCGGATAATATTTTCTCCATCATCGCCGCTCGATTGTTTCGAGCGGCGGAGAGAATCTCGTTTCTATTCTCTTTCACGCGACGTAAAACTTCTTCTCGGAGTTTTCCTTTCCACGCGTTCTCTGCGTCTCTCGATTTTACTCCGCCGTTTCGTTTATTTTTACCGACGTTGTTTTGGTCGCGATGTTGTTGATATTGATGATGTCGTTGTCGTTGGGAGGAAGAAGACGTGGTGGTCATCGCCGATGGTGCAGATGGCGGTTCAGCGTCGTAAACACTACCACCATCGCTCGTGGTCCCCATTTTTTTCGAGAGCGCGCGCGCACGTCGAAAACAAAAATGTATGTGCAGAACTCAAGAACAAAAAACGCGAAAGCTTTTGTGTGTGTTTCACCTGCCTACATACTGCACAAAAAAACTATGAGAAGAGAGAAGGCCGAGATGAATACGCGCGGATGGAGACGATAGAGCGTCGATAAATAACATTTCTCTGCGCGAAGACATGCCTCGCTTTTCTCCGTCTTCGATTGTATCCTCTTCCTTTCCTTCTTTTTCTTCTTCTCTTCTTCTTTGTGTTTTAAGTAGAGGAGGAAGGAGAAGTGCTTTTCGGCAAATGTTTTTCACGTCGTCGTCGTCGTCGTCGTCAACGAATAGCGACGGAACCAAAAGCACTAAAGACGAAGATGAGAACGATGAATTTTCCAACTACGAAGATTTAATGGCCATGGAAGATTCGTACGGGTCCGGTATATCCGCATCCGAGCACGCAGCCGCAGAAGCGAACGCGAAACTTTTAGAGCAACGAAAAAAAATACTCGAAGAGAGGAAAAAACGAGGGATACAACCGGGAGACAGAGTGAGAGTCCACGCTCGCAAAGGTGCGCCGTACCCAGATTTGAGTAAGCGCAAAAAGTATTACGACGGAGGATATTCCATGATGTCTGCGAAGACCACAGAAGGTGGTGCGCGCGACGGCCACGAAAACGAAGACGAACGAAAACGGGCCGCAAACGTAGAAAACTCGAAAAAAAAGAGGTTCGATATCCGCCCAGTCGTTGGATATGTCGTTACGATTCGCAACGATAGAGTTGGGGTGAAGAGGAACGATCACGCTGAGGATACAGACATCTCTTTTCCAACATTTCCTCGCTCGTGGGTGGAGCAGTTAGATATAGGTGAAATGTGGGAAATGAACACGGGCAGTCGATTCCAAAACACGTACGGTTCGTTCTCATCCGCCGAAGACGCCGCATTTTACCAAAGCGGAGGCGCGAGTGGGAGTCCCGAGGTGCAAGGGCAAAAAGCGTCGACGTCGTAGAATAGCAAAATTAAGAAGAAGTAGTACTCATAGCGCTCGCGTACACACTAGCACGAACTATTAATTTTTTTATAAAATCCATTTTTTCGCTTCATTTTCGGGAATGTCTGGAAAGATATCTCGCATAGCTTTCAGCGAGCTCTTCATTATCTTTTCATTTATCGCGCTCGTGGCCCAATCGCTGGGTGATTGAGAGGGGTTGTTCAACATATCCACTAAATCATTTTCAGAACAACACGCGGCCACGTCCGCTTCGCCTCCGTAAAATTTATCACCAAAAGAATGCACGCCCAGAATGTAACCGTCGTCGTCGAGTAAAGGACCTCCAGAACACCCACTCGCAACTTGTGCGGTGTGTGCAACGTGCGTAAAATCTTCCGAGTATCCTATGATTTCACCGTTACTTTCGCTCGACTGCTCCGAGTCGCGAAACAAGGTAAAAAGCGGATTAGCGTACGCCATCGGATACCCAAACGCTTGAACGCTTCGGGTCTCCTTCTTCTTCTCGTCATCCTTTCGCGACAACTCCAATCCGCGGGACGATAAAGAGGAAAGCGATGACGAGGACAAGGAGGGTACGACTCGTAAGAGCGCTAAATCAAGTCGCTCGTGAACGCTAAAGATTTCCGCTTGAACCGAACCGGAAGGAAACACGCACTCGAGACCATCCCGTCTCAAACCCGCCATGGAAGCGACGTGCGCCGCCGTCAAGACGAAAATATCGTCTCGAGTAAACGTATTAATCTCAGCTGCATATTTCCCAGTGTTCGATGTGTTCAAGAGAACGCCAGAGCCGTTGCGCGAGGAAAGAAATCGAGATAATATCAAAGGCGTTTTTGACGAAGAATTTTTGGCTTTGATTTTACACACCGACGAAAACGACAAAGCACCGGCACAAATCCTCAACGGTTCCATAGCCGCACACTCGTAATGTCTCTCTTATGATGATATCATCGTGACCTTTTCTGTTGTTATTGTTTGCTTTTTGATCTCTGTTATCGCGGTGTTTGGTTCGTCATCCTCCGGTTCTTCGTTGTTTAACGAACTTTTTTTTGTCGTGTCTTGCGTGTGTTTGCCTTTTTTCTTCTTCAGGAAGTGGGCTCACAGAATTTCAAATTCGAAAATTGTCTAACCACCTCATCGTCACTGCAGCGAGCGCATTTCCAATTCGTCACAACAACTACATCTAATAAATACCATTTACACCGACACAAAAGAAGAATGTCCTCGAATAAGCAACCGTTCGGTGGAAATTCTGCAAACGTCAATGCGAATAATGGCTCGCAGCATGTCCAAACGTTAAAGTCGCAAAGAAGTGGGACAGTCAATGTTCGATACACAGTGAGTCCAACCACGGAGAGCGAAACGCTCGTTAGCAGTAACGATTTCAAGACATCGATGTCGATAAGAGAACTGTGCGAAGACTACGACGGTTGGTTCGATAAAGATTCACGCGTCTATCGTTTGCCTTGGTCTCAATATATCGCAATCGCGGAAGCTTTGAAGCGCTTGAAATACAACGTGAACTTTATTAACAAGCCACTCCCGAAGGAAGAGAGAACAGAGTCGAAAAAAATGGAGCTTGCGCGTTTGACGAAAGATGTGGACATGGCCGACGCTGCTTGTGAAATGGCAGCGCTCAGAGCGAAACAAATCGAGCGCGCGTGTGCAGAAATATTGAAAGAGGCTGATTTATCCACCATCAATACGAAAGATTTGTGTTCTCGGGCGTACAATATTGAACTCGTCGACGTATTTGCCAATACGCTCGATTCGAGCGCTTTAAAACTAGCAGTTAAGAGAGGAGTGCGAAAATTCATCAACAAATGGATCGAAGAGTGCGATGACGACGAAGAACGAAGGTCATTAGGAGAAGCTTTGACGAGAGAATGGAAATACGAAAAAGCAGTCGCGTACGTATTGAACAACGAAACAAATTTGGAAACAGATGGATCGAAAACCGTCACAAAACGTGTTCTGAAAAGACTCAACGAAGAAGAAAAATACGATGAAATTTCGAAAACAGTAAAAGGATTGATTAAAAGTGCAATTGGACGCAGTGAGAAGATAGAGCTTGAAAAAGAGTTTTTGGCATGGTGGAAAGGAGAAGGAAAAGAAGATGACGAAGACGCGATAAAGAAGAAAGCGGAAGAAGCGCTGGACAAACTCACGACTTTCGAAAATGCTCTCGAGGAAAGAGAAGAGCACGCCGCAGAGATGTTGAAGGTAGCTACTGAACGTCGTAAAAAAAGAAAAGCGCAGAGTATTAGTAAAATAGAACATGCACCTGCGATGTACGCGGACGATTTAGCCGGAGGGCTTGGATTTGGTGGCGGATACGTCGGGGGAGGGAAGGCATCGATGTCCATCGGAATGGGTGGTTTCAGATAGCCATACGACGTTGTTCTGAAAATTATTATTTGTGCATTGTAATCACGTTTTATCAAGTGCTGAAACCAAATATGAAACCGTTGTCATAGTCGCGAACTTGTTTCGTTGTCTGTCTCTCGTGCTTTCTCAACACCGAATGCTTCCATCGATTCTCGCAAACGGGCAGAATTAATCCTGCTTTTGCTTCGTGCTCCACGATCCATTGCAACAACAGTTCGTGCCCTTTCCAAGCCGCCTCATACGTATAGTCGCTAAATAGCATCAAGCATTGTGATTTTCTTTCTTTTGCATTCGAAACGCACCATTGAAACGCGTCGTGCCACTCGTGTGTGTATAATGCGACACCAGCGTTAGGGCAGTACACTACATCAGGTGGAGTTTCTTCTAATTTTACAGACGTACCAAGTAATCCTTTATGCAAAACACATTGCAGTTTTGCGTCATGGAAGGTCGCGCAACTGTTGTCTAATCGTTTAGAAAGCTCTGGACCGATAAAGTGAATTTCCATTTTGCAGTTTCCGTCTTGACGAGTAGTCGTAAGTGCGTACAACTTTTTCGCAATGCGCTCAAACGAATCAAACTCTTTCTCGCAGCCTACTACGTACACCCTGAGAATAGATGAATCCATGATTGTTTCTAGGTTGAATTTCAGTATGTTCTGAGCTATTGAGAATGGCAAATGATCTACGCGCGCGCGTTGTCGATCCCACGCGGCTACGGAAGGGTCTGTGCCCTTGCGTAGTAAAGTTCTAAAGTACTCAAGCTCCGTGTCACTGTATTCTTCATACGTCGATACACTAATTCCGCTACTCCCTACTAGTTCACCGAAAGGAACGAAGTCGAAGCATGGACATTCTCGTCGGTAATCGCGATGCTTGTGAACACCTAATTTTTCTAACTCAGCACACGACGATGAGTGAACACCTACTAGTTCATCAGCTGTATATTTATTCACCAGTTGTTCGAACAGATGAACTTCCTCAGCAAGACGCATGCACGCATTTTCATCGTGATCACCGTCTCTCTCCGAAGTACTCGCTATGCGACACTCATCCGAACAATAAAAAATTGCTCGGCACGTCAGACAAGAGATATTAGGGGATTCCGCGTTGATTTCCTTCCTTCAATAAAATAGAGATGTTGCGTGAGTTCAGAAGATGTCATCGTAAGTAAGAGATGTGAATAAAAAGAATCGAAAAGAAAAGAATAAAGAACGCGTCACATACGTACCCGCATCTCGCACACTCAAACATGCAGTGTGTGTGTGGGGGGGGATAATTTGTTTGTTAATACGACGTAGTCTTGTTTTTTCTGCATTTGTTTTTGTTGTTTTTTCACATTCTCTTCATACGCTGATACGCACGTACGCACGAACAAATATTTTAGAAAGAGAGAAGAGAGCGTTAGCGACGACCGCTTCTCTCGCAAACGCCTCCAGGGCGTGTTGTGATGGCGCATCATCCGTATCACGAGAGAAGAAACGATGCCTCTTCCTTCGCTTCGACATCTTCTTCTTCTACTTTGAGTTTACTCATTTTGAGAGACGATAGGGGATTGTTTTGTCGAGATAGTTACATTCTTCTGCCAAATATTGAGGGTCAGGTGAGAGCGGCGACGATGCAGAGCAGTGATTCGAAAAGTGAAGAGTATGACGACATGACGTTCAGGTGCGCAGTTCCTCTCAGCGATGGGGGGACCTCCATTTGTACGTTTATTCATAAAAAGACGAGCACTGCGATGGAAGAAGAGATGCAAAGCGTGTGTGAATACATCAAAGATGCTTCGTTAGAGTACGAGTTAGGAACGGACGAGTTCAGGAGAAGATATCCGAATAAAAGAGAGAGAAATATAGGGCGGTTTGACCCTCGCGTGGATGCTATTGTGCTCTTGGTAAAGTCGAACCGGGAGTTGGACTCGTTCATTCACCTAATGCGAGAGCAAAGACAAAAACTCCCTCCTCTCATTGTAGGCGCGTTGAGACCACAAGTTAAAATGGAACTTAAAAGACGCATAAATAGTGATGTTGAACATTATAAAGATGTCTTCATGATCATTGATGCTTCTTCATCTGCTGGCATCGAGAGTACTTTTGTAAAGAGATTTTTTTCGCGCAGGGAGATATTACGCGCTAAGGACTTTGCTGGTCGTTTTCATCTAGAACAAGAAAAACAGCATCGGCGGCAACAGCGGTTGCGAAAAAGTGCGGAGCGCTCATCGTCTTGGTTTGCAAGATTTTTCTTCGGGGCGACCGATCGAAACAGCGGTAGAACTCGTAGTAGCGGTCGACCAATAGGTTTGATGGCGGCATCTCCGCGGAGAGCAAAGAAGAATACCGTCGTAACTACAAAGTCTAGACAATCATCGAGTTTGATGAAACGCGAAGCGATTCAAAGTCTCGCAATGGCATTTGTACTTGTTTTAGGACTTGGTTTCATTATTATTGAGACTCGTTTGCCGGATGCAAAGAATATGGTTTCATCTTCGCCTCGAAGAGCTGCGTCTTCATCAAAAACATCGTTATTTGATGCTGTCCAAATAACATATCCTTCGTTTGGTACAGTTTCTATGAACGAGGAAAGCGAGAACTCGCTTGAAGTGCACGAGCTATTTCCGGATACGACATCCATAGTCCTCGATGCAAACGCATCTCCGCCAAAAGGAGTTAATAGTGACGACAATAGAAATAGCTTAGCTCGATTCGTCGTCTCCGATGTGCTGGCGCCGAAGAACAAAAAGAAAGCGGAACAGTGCACACCGATTATTCGCTCGACGCCGAGTGATGGAGGCGCTATTTATCAGACGCTAGATGGGAAGAGTCCGTCGGGTCCTCCTGTGATATCTGCCGGTACCTTGATTACGCACCCGGATCGAATATTCATATACGCGCCTCCTCGCGCATCGAAGAAAAATAAACGCATGTCATCATTTGAATCAATAACGCTTGAACTCCCATGTGCGCGCGAGGCGTCGCACATCTTGAAGTTTACCGTGAGAGGGCGCCCACCGAAAAGATTGAAGCGAGACTCTCCGTTCTTTGAGACGCGTATCATAACCATAACTTCTGGAGCAAATGTAAGAACGATTCGAAATGTAAGGTTTTCATCGAAAAGCGAGAGAGTTTTGGAAACGAAGTGCAAAATGAGTATGTGCGCATTGACAGTTGGAGCGCTTCGGGGAGGTGCAATTAATTTCAGTGCTAATTCGATTGAAAGCGCGACAAATAATTTTGGAGGCGTTGTAACATTCGCAACAGATGGTAGCGCGAAAGCAACGGCGCATAGTTTAGAAGCGCTTAAAGAACTTCTCTCGAATTTGGAGTACGCGAAGGCGCCAAACACGCGGAAAGGCGAAGATGTTGTTTCAGTCACTCTGACATATGATGAGGACGAAAAGAGTCCGAATGCTGCTCGCGCAGAACAAACGCGCGTACTCGTACGCGTTCGAGCCGCTTGCACAGCACGAACGGCCAAGATTTCCGGGGATGGCGTAGCAAAGATTGGAAACACTCCGGGAACGCTGGCGACAATTGATGTTTATTGCAAAGACGGACTTGGTCAGCAATTGAAAGGCGCGGCGCTTCGAGGCGGTGATGATAGTCAAGAACTCACGCTCGAAGTAACGCACGGTTCCGACGTCACGCAGAGAATGAAGCTTGGAGTTGCGCCCGATGCGTCGTGTTATCGAGCCCAGTTCGTTCGACCTTCGAGCGACTATGAAGTAACCGTCGTCATCGACGGCGCGAAAACTCCAGATTCACCACGATATGTCGCCATCGATGAAGCAAAGAATGAAGATGGTAAAAATATAAAGATGGGCGACGAGGAAAAGAAGAAATTGTCTGATCGACGTCCAATTATTCCTGCGCGCCGCTCGGAGGATATTCAAGAAGCTTTTCAGCATATCGCGGCGAAAGAACACGGCGGCAGTAAATGGAAAGCTGCGAATAAAGCTAGAAATTGGCGCCCGACGCAAATAGGCGCGATAGAGGAAAATAGCGACGCGGTCAACGATGAAGAGGACGAGGAGGAAAAGAATAAGAGAGATTACGAGGAGGACGACGCGAGGGAAGAAAAACTTGCCAGCGGCTTAAAATCGTTTCTTGAGAGAAGGAATGTCATCAAAGCTGAGTCCGAGCGAACGAAGATGGAAGATGCTATCAAGAAAGCTAAGATTCCGGAAGGCGAAAGCAAGTTTTTGAAATTGAAAGGGCGAGCGCCAATAGCCGATATGGAGGTAGTGGAAACCGAAGAGCCGACCGATTTTCACTCGCTCCCGCGCATTCCCGATTGGAACGAAGAGATAATCCCGCGTCCGGTGAATCCAGTGAAAGATGATGAATATGACGATATCGAACACGGAAACGGCGAGTACGTCCACTTGCACGAGGATCTGTTAAAGAGCGACGAGAACGACGAAGAAGGCGGCGACGGTTTGTCGTCTTCAAAAATGAAAAAAACATTCAAAGCGTCTTTTAAGCTTGATTCCAGCGATGGGGTGTTCAAATTTGACAAATTACAGATTGAGCAAGTTAGAAGACGCGAGAGCGGGCACCGTCATTTGGATGGGCACTGACATGTTTGATATGAAGATTGCGATTTTTGAAGATTGCAATTTTGTCAACTTCTTTCTGCTCACAAACTGAACACCTAATACAAATTTACACTCTTCGTTTTTTTATCAATGTTCTGATTTCTTCGACCAAAAAACGTTGTGACTCGATCGTTA
>Ga0255765_1000178_pt1 | contig 83302 bp, 43 predicted proteins | sample 041ome_8_FD_179965 | JGI IMG/M metagenome (GOLD analysis project Ga0255765, IMG submission 179965) | Coastal salt marsh microbial communities from the Groves Creek Marsh, Skidaway Island, Georgia - 041407BS metaG (version 2) | ecosystem: Environmental > Aquatic > Marine > Intertidal zone > Salt...
GAACCGCAGACGATGCAACAATCGAAAATGGCCATCGCGTTGGACGACGCCTCGCTTCAACAACAGCAGAACCACCAGGAAAAGAATACCGCAACAAACGATACGAAAGAGAACCACGAGCATTCGGTAACGAATGCAATCGTTGCCTCTCAGCAGCCTTCTTCGAATACTATCCAGCAGAAACAGCAGCAGCAGCAAAATAAAGTTCGTCCGATTGATCCTGACGAAGAGAAGCGCAAAAAAGCTGTCAAATGGGAGATGCGATATCCTTTAATTGGCGAAGCACCGGAACTCGTCGCCGTCCCGACGCACTTTTTCAAAGTTATCCTCGTCGATGAACACGCGAACGATCCAGAAAAAGACGTCACTCTTCTTGGAGATGTTGTTGATTACAACGCGCCTCCAAAATCCGCAAAAGTTGCCGCGTTTGTGTTACCAAACGCGTACATCGATCCTAACACGCCGTTATCGAACTTTGCGGTTCCATTGGAAAGTTTAGAAGCAGTGTCTGGTTTAACATTCTTCCCCAAAGCAACCAACGATTTACAAACGAGAGATGATATTGACCGTTCGGAAAGACAGTTTTTACAAGGACGACTAGGAGACGCGTTGAAGCAAAACAGCAACAACAACAACAAGAATACTACAAAACGCTTAGGAGGACTATCGGACGAAGAACACATCAAGATTTTGCTCACGGATTCAACATCGAGTAAAGAGAGACGTGAGTCAGGTTTTAGGGAATCTAGAGAAAGAGCAGGACCTCTCGGGAAGAAACAACCAGAGAAAGCGACACACCTGTGCGACGAGGGCATCGGATGCGTTTTGCCGCCTCCCTGGTCACCCTCCGCTGAAGTAAAGAAATGAAAATGTTAGTAGATATGATTAGCACACGCAGTGATAACTAATGTAATGTATACACATAGCAACGCAATTAGTAAAAGAAGGAGAAGATGAATAAAGTGTTTTATTGAATGAATTACTGACAGTTTGTTTGTTTGTTTGTTCAAAAGTAAAATGATGCACATAAAAAAAATACCCGAGTTTATCGCTCTAAATAGAATCATAAATAAGTTTCAAAATATCTCGTTTTATTAGTGTATCTTGGGCGCGTATTATGTATCACCGGCTTATTCTTCATCTCCAATCATCAAAATATTGACGATTACCACATCTCGCCTTCCGGAAACGTGTCTAAGAACAACAACTCGTCGTACGTGGCCAAAGTCCAGTGCTCAGCCGGAACCTTGGCTTCGAAGTCGTCGCAAACCTTACGGACATCCGCCATGGTTTCCAAACGCAAGGATCTCGCCATTTGGGCTTGTTTCGTTTCGTTTTCTTCGCCGTGAATCTTCTTCAACGCGGATTTGATTTGCTTGATGCCGTCGTTCAACTTGTTCGGGTTGCCGACGTCCGACTTCTTCACGGACGGAATGACGTGTTTGTTGATCATGTCAATCATCGTCAACGCTTCCATCTCGACGACACCGGTGTAGTACGTCAATAAGACGGACTTTCTCGCTTGCAATTCTCTTTCAGAGAAGACGCCAATGCTCGAGAACATGGCGACGTTCTTTTCGGAGTCCAATTGGTCGATGGCGTCGACGCCAGAGTCGATTCTCCACACGCCTCTCTTGACGGCATCATCCGGCCAGTTCGGATCGTAACCGTTACCGTTGAAGATGCACTTTTCGTGTTGCTTCAAAAGGTCCGCGGCAATGTCGAGCGGCTTTTCGCCGCCTTCGATGCGGTCGGCGACAATCTTGAACGCTTCCGCAGCCATGGAGTCCAAGCACGTGTTGATCAAAGAAACGTTTTGAGTGGAACCGGCGGCTCTGAACTCAAATCTCGCGCCACCGTACGGGAACGGCGAAGTTCTGTTACGATCTTCCGCCGGTACGGTGATATCTGGGACGTTCGCGGCGCCAAAAGACAGCGATTTCTTTTCCGGAGAGTACTCGGACATCTTACCGTTCTTGATTTGTTCCAAGTATTCCGTCAAGGACGAGCCCAAGTACGTGGACATAACCGCCGGCGGCGCTTCCATAGCACCCAATCGGAAATCGTTGCCCGGGGAGGCAATGGACAAACGCATCAAGTCACCGTGTTTGTCGATGGCAGAAACCAAAGCAGCCATGATGACCGGGAAGATTTCCGCGTTGCCAGACGCCTTGTTCAACTGTTTCGGGTTGAGCAAGTTGACGCCAGTGGACGTACCGATAGACCAGTTATTGTGCTTACCGGAACCGTTGATACCCGCGAATGGCTTTTCGTGCAACAAGGCCGCCATGCCGTTCTCCGAGGCGACTTCTTCGATAATTTGCATGACCATCAAGTTTTGGTCGATTTGGTTGATGACGTTGCCAAACATCGGCGCAAACTCGTACTGGTTCGGCGCGACTTCTCGGTGACGCGTCTTCAACGGAATACCAATTTTGTAGCATTCGGCTTGGATTTGCTTCATGGTTTCGAAAGCACCAGTCGCGCGAGAGATCGGGGCCATGTAATGGTCCGACAATTCTTGGCCTCTCGCGGCGTCTTTGCCCATAACCGTTCTCCCGGTGAACTGTAAATCCGGGCGGTTATAGAACGCCGATCTCGTCGTCAAGAAAATCTCTTGCTCCAAACCAATGTTGTTGATCAAATCGCCTTCCGGGTTGTAGCCCATCAACTTCAACAATCTCTTACCTTGGCTGGACATCGCCTCCGTGGCTCTGTGCATAGGCGTCTTTTCGTCCAAAGCGTCGCCGTTGTACGAGACAAAGCAGGACGGAATGTACATGGTGTCTTCGCGAATGAAGATCGGGGACAACGGGTCCAAGGACAAATAGCCACCCGCGGTGTGCGTGGCTCTCAACCCGCCGTTCGGGTAGGAGGAACCATCAGTTTCACCTTGCAACAAGTTTTCGTGCGAAAACGACGGGTACGGAACTCCGTCCGCGTCAAAGTCAAACATAGCCATTTGCAAGCAACCAGCGTTACCGTGACGAACGCCAGCGCTCGCCATCGGTTGGAACCAGTGCGAATATTGCTTCGCGCCGTTATCCGTGGCCCAAGAGAGCAACGCCGCGGCGACGGCTTTCGCCTTGGCCTCGTTCTTCGGCCAGGACAAATCCTTCAACAAAGACGCATCGTACCCTTGTTCTTTCAAGTACTTGTCCGCGACCGCACCTTTAAACGAGCAAGAACCGTAGCCTTCCAACGTGGCCGGACCAGCGGAGGAGGACAACATCGCCTTCGTCGTCGTCGTCGCCTTGCGACGACTGGTGACAACCTTCTTAGAAGAAGAAGACTTGTTGAATTGCGATGACTTTAAAAAAGTCGATTGTTGAATAGCCTGTTGTTTAGTATTGATGCGGAGGATAAAGGAGCATTTAAAAAGAGAGAAAGAAAAAAAGAACACCGCGTCAGTCAACGACAGATATATCGCCTTTCGAGCGCTACTCTTCGCTTTCGAAAGGAGCGATTTTTACGCGACGCGCGCAGATCGAGAGAGAGAGAGAGAGAAAACAGCCGATCGAATTGTGTTAAAAATCTCCATCGTGATAATCGCCCTAAATTTTAGCCGATCATCTTAGTAAAAAAAAACGCCGCCAACACGCGACGAGAGATGGACGACGACGTCCAAAAACAACACACACGCAGCAAACGTTCTTTGCGCGCACCTGCATGATGTGAGAAGCTCTTTTGTGCGACTAAAAAGAAATATATATAAGAATAAGGAATCTCCGATGTGCACGAATTCGCAACGAGAGAAGAAAAAGCGAAAAAAAAAAGTTCGGAAGAAGAGAAAAGCGAAAAAGAGTAAAATATCTCCCGAAGGGACAGACGTGGCAGCTTTGCGGAAAAGTCTTCTAAAAAAAAGACGACACTTGGAAAAGAAGCTTTTGAGAGGTTTCGCTCAAATTCGCCTTTCTAAAAAACGACGGAACGAAATGAATTAATTAATCAAAACACAATAAGGGAGCTGTTCTGTTGTTTCCCCTACAGTTTTGAACCATCATCATCATCGTCATCATCATCATTTGACGCGAAGAGGAGGGAGAGAACGAGAAGAGGCGATACGATGGCGAGATAAGAAGAGAGAGAGAGAAGTAGCTGCGTTTTCGTTCTGCGTGTGTGCGCGCGCTCTCTTTTGTCTCGTCTCTCTTTAATCATCTCGCGATGTTGCAACAGCGCCGAGGAGGCGCAGCACCGAGGAAACGAAGACACGGAGTCGTTCGGAAATTCGTGATGTGTCTCGTCTTCGTCGCCGCCGTGCGTTTGTGCGTGATGTTGCACCAAGCCGCGAGCAAAGCGGAATCATCGTTACGAGGACTCGGAGGAGAGGAGGAGAAGGAGGAGGAGTCGACGACGATGATGCCGACGACGACGAAAAAAACGCCTCCGCCTCTGACGCAAAAGCAGAAAGAGGTGCAGTGGGCGTACGAGAAACGCAAAGCGGCGAGAGAGAACAGAAAGAAAGGCCAAGAGAAGGAGTACGCGAAGGAGAACGAGTCGATGAAAAGTATGAGCCAAGCGCGGCGGGCGAGATTGAAGACGCACGGAGAAAGAGACGGCGGCGGAGAAGGCGAGGACGAGGACGACGAGGACGACGAGGACGGAAGAGGCAGAGGAGGAGAAGGGAGAGAGGAAGAGGACGACGGCGAAGGAGAAGAGGACGGAGAGTACGAGGATGGCGAAAATGGGAGTAGTCGAGGGAGTAAGAAAAACGAAAACTGGGCCGAAGATAGCGAGAATCCCGAGGACGCGTCGGTGGAAACGTTCGAGCCGACGCCGTCAAAAGGTGGAAGTTTTGATTTCTCGCGAACAAAGTTCGCGTTTGGAGGTCCAAAGTGCGAAAGTTGGAACGTGGAAGATGGTGATGGCCCGCAGGTGAAGATCAAACGCGCGGTGTGGATTCAAACGCACGGGAACAACACGGCGGCGCAGTTGAAAGCGGCGGAGTTGAATAAGAAAACCGGTCAGAGAGAAAACGCGGCAGATAAGGTGTACAAATCGTTGCGGTATCATCACGCGCCATCTTTGGCACGGTTGCCCAACGGCGGGTTCGTAGCGATGTGGCACGCTTCTCCGGAGGTCGAGGGCGAACGGTCGCAACACATTCGCGTTTCGACTTCGGACCACAACGGCAAGTCGTGGTCAAACTCGTTCAAATTGAAAGTGCCGAGACGACGGGCGCAGTGGAACCCAGTCGTGCACATCGATTCGAGTGGAAGAGTTTACGTTTTTTACAGCGAATCCGAGGGTGATTGCATAAAGCCAACGAAACCGCCACAATGGCCGCCCGGTGGGTCGATCAAGATGACGTACACGGAAGATTTGAAAATCACGGAGGATTCGAAATGGTCCACGCCGAAAACAATTTATAGCTTAGACGAGGATAAAACTATACCAAAAATGGTTTCGAATAACTTAGTCGTGTTAGACGACGGGAAAACCTGGGCGTTACCGATATGGCGAGAGCACGCCGGGATGGCGACGTACGCGTGGCCGACGAGGTTAGCGCATTGTCGCGTGCGAAACAATCGTCACGGGCAAAAGTGGACAAACACGGCGGAACATTCGGCAGGGTTACTCGTCAGTGAAGATTATGGTGAAACGTGGACGGCGAGAGGGTATTTAGAACCCGCGCCGTACCCAGACGACGATTCGAGCGGTGGAGGAGGATGGTCGGTGGGTCAGAAAACGACCGATTTAATGGACGGCAGTTTGTTCCAAAGCGCGGACGCGAAGACGCTTTCGATGTATTTCAAGACAACCGCTGGGGCTATTTACGGTTCAAACTCGGCTGACGACGGGAAAACGTGGTCCGAACCTTCATCCATCGGCATCGATGCTCCGGAATCGAAAACGCTCGTCCAGAGACTCTATTTCGATGGCGATCAGAAAGGACCTCTTTTGATGGCGTACAACGCGCACAAACGATCAACCATCACAAACGCTGTCGGGAAAGAGGTTCGTTTACCAATCAAGTGCATCACGAACATGCTGTTGGCAATTTCTCCGGACGATGGGGAAACGTGGGTGAAAGTAGGTGCCGTTCGAGGTACGACGACGGCGCCGGGACTCCGATTTCACTCGCCGAGCGTCGTTCAGAGCGGATGTAAACTCTTCGTAGCGTACTCGAAACTCTACGCGAGAGGCTACCAATTTAGCGAGAACGATAAAGATTTAGGCATTCGACTGGTGCACATAAGCATGTAGCAGTAGGCAGAGATAGTATGAAGTAGGAAAAGTAGTATACAGTATCACACGCGGTCTATTATTCTTTAAGCAACAACTCTTTTGAAAAGGAGTATCGAGCCGTCTTCTAAACTCGACACTCTCGTTTCTTCGTCCAAGTATGAAATCTTCATCTCCACCGTCGGTGGTGGCGTCCCGCCTCCTACGATATTTTCAAAAACCTCTCCGACTGGAACCACGGTGTTATTTAAAAAATTCAACGCCGGAATCACCTCCGTATCGTCCTGTCGAATCGTCGTGCTCTCCATCACGCAATATAATTTGTCGTTCGCCTCTTCCCCGCCGCCGCCGATGATATTCGCTTTCGAGATGACAGAACCAAACCCGCTAAAAATTGGCGCGAATCCAACAAACGGGATCCCGACACTCGCTTTGACGATGCAATCGCTCGTTAATGTCATATCATTGGTATCAATGTCTTGAATCACTCTCCCGACGCCGCCGCCAAACAACGAAGTCTGATGCGCGTGCGCGTCGTAAAACAAATTCGCATTCTCATTCAACGCCTTTCCGAGTTGCCAAAAGAAAGGTGAAGCTCTGAACGCGTACGTATCCGTGTACACCAATTCCCACCGGCCGTTGATTAATTCGCTTCGTGCCGGCATCGGTGTTGGATTCAATCTGTTCAACTCTGATATTTTCTTTTGCATTTTTTCTTTTTCGTCCGCGGAAGCTTCGGCGCCGCGACTGGTGGTCGCCGCTAACGCGTATATGTTTGATTTCAATTGAAGTATTTGCGCGTCGAATAGCGGTGGTTGTCGCTGCGTCGTCGTCCTCGTCGCTCTCGTCGTCGTCGCTTGATTGTTGTCCTCCTCTTCTCCATTTTTTGAAGCGTCGTCGTCATCGTTTTTGTTGGTCGACGCGCGAACGACCGCACGTTGTTGCTTCCATTTAAGTCGCGATTGGCGGTTCGAACTGGCAGTAACAGATGAGAACGATGAAAATTTGATGGTATTTGACATGATTTTTCTCCTCTTTTAAAATGTGTGTGTGTGTGTGTTGCGCGCGTGTGTTTCTCTGTCGTAAATTCTGTGCACTAATCCATATCCCCCAATCATCTCTGAAAAGCCTACGAGTTGAAGTCAAACAACGAGACAACACTACTTTCATTTCCAAACAATGATGTAGGTATTACTTATTACTGTGTACTATATATTATATTATATTCATACGCTAAGCTTATCGAAAACTCTCGGGACGCCGTGCGCGCACACCAAGGCCGAGGTGATATCTACGGTGAGCTCGACAAAGTGCAACGCCGCCGAACGCATGTGGACGGTGCCAACCGAGGCGGATTTTTCGCCCGGCTTTTGGAATCTCGGTTTAATCGAGTGGATGTAAACTTTCAAGACGTATTCCCAGAAGAGTTGCGCGACGTTGGAGATGGCAAGAACGGAGAGTTTGAGGATGAAGTGTCCGAGTGCGGCTTTGAAGAGGACGATGCAGAGAAAGGCGAGGGAGTTGCCGTCCTTCGATGCTTCCGAGAGGAGGAGGATTGGGGAGAGTAGAGTCGTCATTTTCGTCGTCGCTTTGGTCGATGTTGTCTGCGAAGCAGAAAGAGACGGTGGACGTCTCCACACGCAACCGGCGTAGAAGAACAACGCATAGAACAGCGTTCTCCACATGCGTCGATAACACATGGCCGCAGCGGGTAAGATTTTACCCCGGCTGTTCAGAGGCATCGGCACGAGCGCAATCAACGCGAACACGACCGCTGCCAAGGAAAAGCCCTGCGCGTTGCGCACGGACGTTGACGACAAACCGTGGTGCGTCCACTCCGCGGTCGGTAATGCCATGCGGAGAAGAATGGCACCTAAAACGACGCCACCTTGGACATTTGCGGGAGAATCGCCGTTCGCTAGTCTACTGACGACGATAAGCAACATAAACGCAAACGCGACGGCGTAATCGCCGACGACCGAGTACGGATTCTCCATCTCCCACAGCCACACTGATCCGTGTTTCCAACGCAACAAGAAAAACGGAATAAACGAGGCATTCATGCCCGCGACGGACGGCCACGCGTGGACAGATCCGGAGTTGCGCAAAGCACCCAAGGCGGAAACTTCGCGGTTACTGCGTATCGTACTCTTTTGCGTCGCCAACGCGCCTTTGCACAAACATCCAAAAGAAGACGTCAAGCAATACCAGAGCACTAAGAAACGCGCTTGTTTGCTCTCCTCCGCGCATACCCATACCAATACAGGCAGTGTGAACTCATAAAACGATCGCGATCCTAAATACGTACTAACGAAATAGAATAAGCGAACAAACGCGGATTTGTTCTCCGTCGGGTGCATACCGATGGAGCGCAACAACGCCGGCACCAATTGCGACGTGACGTTGATTTGACCGATGATGTAGCGACGGAACAAGTTGTGCGCGTGCAATAAGACGACGAGTAAAGGAACCGATAATGATGCCGGCTCTTCTTCGTAATCTCCTGAAACGAAGAAATTTTTCCACTCCTTTGTTTCGGCGACTTCCTCGTCCAGTTCAATCTTCCTCCGCACCGCTTCCAGTTGCGACGACGATGCTCTCCGCTGGTGTCCGTTACTATTGTTATTAGTGTCAAAAGAGAGTCTGTAATTTCCAGTATCTCGGAACGATCCTCGCTCAGACTGTCGAAACCGGTTCGGGTTCGGGTCGCGTTTTGTCGGCGATTTCAGCGCGTGCGCAGGCAAACACTTGAACGCTGCTTCGCCGAGTTTTTCAATGATAAATTCAACGTCGGATTCGTCCCAAGAAGCTGAAGCAAAGCATCGAAGCGTCGCTTTCGTTGCAGATGTGTGCAACAAAGCTGGTGCGGCGACGACGGGGTTATACTTTGCCGCGACGACGCCTACACTCGTCTGCGATCGCGCGTACTCGGCGATGTCTCGTATGATTTTGAACTCGTCCCCGGCGGCGCCTTCTGACACTAATCGAATAGGGACAACCGGCGATCCGGGATCGGCATCGGTGGTTAACCCGGGACAGTCCCCGGCGACTAAGGCAGAATGAAAACTCCTCGCTATGGATTGTAACTTCTCGACTCTTTCCGGTTCGGCGATAATTCGCTCGATGGCGTGTAAAGACGCCGTGGCTAAGTACGGCGGCAACGATGCCGAAAACACGTACCCGGATCCCATCAATCGCTGATACGCGACGACGCCAGTATCCCCGGCGACAAACCCACCGACCGAGGCGCACGCATTTTCTAAACTCGCGACAATCACATCCACCGCCGTAGCTGGCATGCGGAAGTGTTCGGTTAAACCTCTCCCGGTTTCGCCCATCGTCCCGAACGAGTACGATTCGTCTAAAATCATTCGAGCGTGATGGAAATTCTTCAAAGCGACGAGCTCTTTCAAAGGCGCGATTTTCCCGGTCTTTTCAAAGACGGCTTCGGTGATTAACCATCGTCTTCGGACCGGTTTCGCCAACCTCGCGGACGTGTTCCCATCTTCCGTTTCAATCTTGGCAAACACTCGCGCGCAATCCTCCGCATCCGCGTGATCGTACCATCGAACCTCCAACTTCGCCAGTCGTAAACCGGCTAAAATAGCCGGTCCAACCGCACGATCTACGACAGCGACGTCCGATTTGTGCGTCAATGATTGAATAGCGGAGGATGCCGTGCACGCGCCAAAAGAATACAAAACCGCTTCGCCGACGTTCAGAAACTCCGCGATTTTGTTTTCCAAATCGACGTGAGGTTGAAACGTTCCGTAGAATCCGCGAGGAGAACACGAGCCTAACCCGTACCGACCGACGGTTTCCGCGCACGCCGAGCGCATGGTTTCGTCGTTGGTTAAATTAAGCATATCTCTCGTTGAAATCGTCTTTTTGAACACCGTCCCAGGCCGAACGTCGCCCTCCGTCGTGTGAATATCCCCGAGTTCGCGTTTCAATTCCAAACTCAATACTGACCCGGACGCTAAATCACCGAACGTCATCTTGTTTACCTTTTCCACGCACTCCTTGCGTCGGCTCAAGGCTAACTTTTTCGCTTTCTCAGACGCAATTTCCGCTTTCCTCTCCAACGCTTGCAAACACCCGCCGTCGCCGAACAGTTTCGACGGCGGATGTAACTTAAACTTCAAGCTCAACGTGTCCGCGATTTCGCTGATCGCATCTAACGCATTCTGTAAATCTTTCGTCTCGTGCGCCGCGGAGATGCAAAAGCGGACTCTAGGCAACGTCACCGGCGTCGCCGGCGCCCCAACCACCACCACCGCCAAACCTTTATTAAACGCCAATCGACTGAAATCCCCAATTTTATACGGTTGGTACAACATCACCGGCATAATCGGCGACGGATGGTCGCCGAGCACTTCTAATCCTAACTCTTTTAACCCGTTTCGAAAGAACAACGAATTCTCTCTCAACTTCTCCAACTTTTTCCTCCCAATATCTGTCCCGTCGTCGCCGGCGATGACTCGCAACGATTCTAAAACTTGCGCGCACACCGCCGCGGGCATTGCCGTAGCATCGGTATACCCTATCGAAAACCTTCTAATAGCATTGATCACTTTCTTGTCGCCGGCAACGTACCCTCCAGCTGCCCCGAACGACTTCGTATACGTCCCCATCATGATACTAATATCCTTCGGATCTACGCCGAGTTCCTCCGTCACCCCTCGACCAGTCTTCCCGATCGCCCCAATCGAGTGCGCCTCGTCCAAGTACACGTGCGCTTTGTATAATTTGCACACCTCAACAATCTCTTTCAAATTGCACAACTCTCCTTCCATGGAATAAATCCCTTCCACGACCACGACAATTTTCCCGTATTTATACGCGCCGTTGGTCGCCTCTTGCAAAACTAATTCCAAATGCCCCGCGCAGTTATGTTCAAAAGGAATAATCTTCGCTCCAGATAACCTCGCCCCTTCTACAATCGAGTTGTGGTTTAACTTATCCGAAATAATCAAATCTCCTTTACTTACTAACGCGGGTAAAACGGTACTGTTCGTCGCAAACCCCATCCCGACCACCATCGCCGCTTCTTTTCCTACGTACCTCGCCGTGTACTCTTCCACCTCCGTCAACAGCTTCGTCCTTCCCAACTCTGCCGCGCACGACCCGCTCGTCACTGGATTCTCCATCGCCGCTTTCATCACCCTCGGCGTGCAAAACGAATTCACCCCACCAAACCCCAAGTAATTGTAACTCCCCAAGTTCAAACATCTCCTCGACGCCGGCGTGTTGACCAACCGCGCGAAGTACCCTCTCCGATTATTCGGTTCCCGAATAGCCACGTCGATGAAATCTTCCGGAGGTGAATAAATCGGCCTGTTGAACGTATCCTCGATGTTCCCGTATAAATTCGCGATGTAAAAGAAATCCTTCGCCTTCCCTTTTGAGAGCGGTAACAAGTCGTTCCTTTCGCCGTTCTCGTCGTCCGTTCGCCAATCTTTTATCCCTTTGATTTGGTTGTAGCAGTTTTTTATCACCCCTTCGCTGACGTACACCACGTACTGTTGGTACGTCGCCAACGAGTGTCCGAGATACCGGTAGGTTTTTGCCGATTTGAACGAAGAGTTCGTCGAGTCTGGAGCGTAATCTTCGTACTCCATCTTTTTTCTTCTCTCTCTAAAATCTCTCACTCTCTCGTCTGACGTCTTCTTTTTCTCGAAACGCAAAGAAGAAGAATCTCTCGCTCTCGCTCGCTCTTTCCGTTTTGATAATAAGAGACGCAATATTCCGTTTTGTTTCCTCTCTCTCTTCTCTCTCGTTCTTCAAAAACACTCGCTCGGAAAGAAAGAAAGAAAGAACAACTTAATAACTCTGGCGACGTAAAACTCTGGCGTACGACACACACGAGAGAAAAGGAGAAGAAGAGGAGAAAAAAAGAAGAAAAAAAAGTGAAAAAAAAAACGAGAACAACGAAGAACAGGAGCCACAAAATTCAAATAACTTTGAAAAAAAGGAAGGAAGGAAGGACCGAAGAAAAGGAGGACCAAAAGAGCGACTCGTCCGTCGACTCTTTTGTTTTCATCACGCTCTGTTTCAACACGTGTGCGCTTCATCAAAATCTTCACAAAATCTCTCTTTTTTTGTCGCTTTGAACGAGACGACAAAACGCTCTGAACGACGGGGCGAAAAGAGCGCAGCGAGTCTCTCCAAAACGCCGTCGCGTTCTCATTTGTATTCCCTTTGTATTCTTCAGAGAGTTTGTCTGCCAAAACGAACGACGCGATGAGGATGAGGTCGACGGCGACGGCGACGACTTCCGCGACGGTTCAAAAACAAAGTTCTTGGAAAACTGCGGTTCGGACGCGTTATGCTCACCGACAAAGGAGGAGAACGACAAAGACGACGACGAGAGCCAAAGCTGCGAAGAACGACGACGACGACGAGAATGACAACAACAACACAAACGAGGAATACAATCTCGATCGGCCTTTACTCGTCATCGTCGAGTGCGACGGGGTGATGATTGACGTCCAAACCGACGGGCACAGGGTGGCCTTTAACGAAGCGTTTAAAAAAATGTCCATCATGAGCGCGGATTGGACGCCGGCAGAGTACGCGAGCTTGTTGCGTTCGGGCGGTGGGACCGCAGAGGGCATGATTGAGCGCTATTTTCATTTTTACGGGTACCCACGCTCGGATTTACGCGACGAGGTTGTCGCCGAGGAGAACGATATGGAGAGCGCGTACGAGGCGTACGTTAGGAAACAACAAGGCGCAGACGCGAAGAAGGATACGTTTATGGGGGGTCCACAAAAGGGAGCGAATTTGAATCCAGTCGTGCAACCGACGTCGGATGCTTTGAGAATGAGACGACGGGAGTTTATAAAGGAAGTGGCCGAGACGAAGGACGAAACGTTTAGCGAAATGTGTCGAGAAGGCCGATTACCGCTTCGTCGAGGCGCTTTAGCGTTTATGGACGAGTGTTTGACGCACTCGAATCCGAACGTGAGAGTTTTGTTAGTTGGTGAAACGGCCTCGTCGCCAGGGGAAGGGGTTTTATCCGCGTGCTTGACGCAAATGGGCGAACTGCGCGCGGCGGGCGTGAGCGTCGCCGGGTCGCCGGAAACGCTCGCCGGGGAGGACAACTACGAGGACGCGTTGTATAAACGCGTAGAGCGCGATAAGAAGAAGAAAAAGGGAGAATTAATGGCACCTGAAGTCGGTGGAGACTTGCAAAGACAAAACTTTAGCAGCGACGTCGTCATCGACTCGAGCATGTTTTCGACTTCGCGAAGGTCGTCGCTGACGAAAGCCGCCATCCGCACGGCGAGCGAGCAGAGAGGCTTCGACGTTGATTTTGACGTCATTTTCGTCGGCGCGAGTAACTCGACGTGTAAAGCTGCCACCGAAGCCGGCGCACATTCCGTCGTCGTTCGAACGAGCGAGCAAAGAGGCGGCGAATTCAAAGGCGCCGACGGCGTCGTCGACGGTTTCGGCTCCGGCGGCGGTTTAACCATGCGCTCGCTCAAAGCGCGCATGGACGCGAAACGGAAAAAGCTCTTAATAGAAGAATAAAAAAGAATAAAAAAAGACGATCGATGATGATAAAATAATATTGACGACGATAAATGAGATGGTGATACTGATGATGATCATGATGATCATGGTGCTGCTTTTGTATGGTATGTGTGTGTGAAATTTAAAAAACAGCTTGCGTACCACTGATACCCTAAACAACCCAGTTCCAAAATTTTTCCAAACTCTGCTGAAGCGACACAAAATTTTGCCGCGGCTAGATACTCTTCCATTAAAGAGATGCTTCCAGAAAGGGCACCTTTGTTACTCTCAGCCGAGGACGCGAGGACTTCCTCCTCCTCCTCTTCGTCTTCCTCCTCTTCTTCCTCTGCGAATTTGAAGAAGGGTATTGTCGCGGTCGTCGTCTCCGCGGTCGGCTTGACGTTTGCGATTGCATCATCGTCGGGGAAAAATGCATCTCTGGTTTCTGGCCAACACCACTTTTTAGGCGCGTATCCACCGGAAACGTACGCCAGAGACACGTCCAAGTACGATTTGAACTTGCAATCGAAGACGGAAGGCGAAGAGCTGCCGATTTTTGTGCACATTCCGAAAGCTGGAGGGACGTCGGTGGAGTCTATGGTTGGCCAAGCGGGAGGGAAGATTGGTTCGTGCAACTCGGGCGATACCGCGGGGAAGAGACCGTTTGAGTTATCGGAACCTTGGGTGAGAGGTGGATCGGAAGATATGCACACCCCACCGGCGACGTATTTGGAAAACGGGTTTACTACGGTGAGAAATCCGTACACGAGAATGGAGTCGGAATTTTTGTGGGGGGTGGCGAGGTATACGCCGGACAAGTACGACGAGATGGCGGTTGGCTATAGCGAGGACACTTGTAGAGAGTTTGCGACCTTTATTAAAGACGTGAGCAATTTTGCCACGGGACATCCGCTGTTGTCGTGTTATTTAGAAAATCATTACTCGCCGGACGGGATGCAAGAGTGTAACGCGCAGTATTTTCCAACCGCGTCGGTGCCGTTGGCACACTCGCACCACGTGCCGCAATACGTGTTGGCGAGGAAAGTGAAGACGGTTTTCCCGTTGGAAACGTGCGTGCAAAAAGAAAGTGGGACGTGTGTGGACGTGAACGTGGAGTCATCGACGTACGGGAAGACTATGCCGAACTTGTTGGCGTATTTGCAACATTACTTTTCGCCGAAGATTACGTATTACGAAGGTAACGGAGTTGGGTTGAGAAAGGATTTAAAGAAACCGAGCGTGAAAGGTTGCTGGACAGACGGAAGCATCGACGCAGAAACGTTAGGCAAGTTTCAGTTGGGATACTCTCCCGATTTCAGGGCGTATGGGTACGATTTGATGCCGCCGCAGATGGACGGAGACACCGCGGCGCTAGGGGGGATAAATTACGAACACCCCGCGGTGAAAGCGGTGAGTAAGAGTTTGGAAACCGTTGAGAATCTTTTTGCGTCGTCGTCGTCGTCGTCACCAAAGGCAGATACCGAAGAGACGGCAAGTTTGGCGTCTTCCAGGCATCGCAGCGGCAAACACAATCGACACATGAACTCTGAAGTTTCCGCGAATTTAGGCAGCGAAAGACTGTTGGCCAAAGATATCGAGTTCTTTCCCACCTGCCCGATTTAAATAAAGTTAATACTGTTTTATAGATTTTTTTAAGAGGAAAGAGTTGTCGTGTATATGTATATTTTTATTCACGTGTACCTGTATGTACCACCTGTATGGTAGTACCGCATAAATAGCATCATTGGTTATTCGTATTATTACACAACCGCCACAAGGAAGAGGCGTTAAAAGGACTAATCGTATCGAGCGAATAAAATTTCGCAACTACTTGCTCTCGCCGCCGCCTCCGTTTGACCCGCCGCTGAAACTCCCCGAGAATGAACCTAATTTACCAAGAAATGACCCGCTCGACTTTTTCTTCATCCCTCCTCCGCCTTGAGAAGAAGGATCGCCTAACAACGGCGTCGTCATCGTGCCTTCCCCTTCTTTACCTAAAGTCGCCTCCCGCATCCCTCTCTCATTTCTGACCTCCTCCATATCTCTATTCTTTGCCACGTTGAACAACCCAAATCCAACGACGGCGATCCCGTAACCCCCAATTTCCATCCACGTCAACGTCTCTCCGTAAACCACCACGGCGAACAAAATAACGCACGCGTTTTTTATCTGCGACATCGCCTTGAACAACGTCGCCCCGGCGTTTTGTACCACTCCTAACCCGCTCAAAGTCACCAAAAAACCCAACCCGGCGCTAATGCAAAACAAATACCAATAATCGTGCACGACTTGCATGTGTTCTCGATTAAACAACGTCTCTCCTTCAAAAATGGCCGTAAAGATTGTCAAAAAGAGCAACGTCGCCGGACAAAAATAGTACATCCCTTCGATCAAACCCATTTTCCGATTGACCAACAACAACTGTATCCCAACCGACCTCAACGCCTCGCTCACCTCTGCGATAAACATGCACAGCAATCCCATGACGGTAAAATGCATCTCCCCGTAACACGCGATCAACGACCCGCACACGATGACGCACAAAGCGCCTAAAATTTTCGCGTTGTGCCTATCCAGCCCAAACGCGATCAAAACGCCAAACGTAATCACCGGCGCGAACGCTTTCAGAACCTGTATAAACGCTAACGAGAGATAAAAATACGCCATATTCGCCGCCGCGAGTGAAAACGCCGTCGCCAATCCAATCGGCAACACCGACGTCGTCCACTCTTTCAAACTCAAATTATGCACCAAAGTCGTCCGCTTCGACCACACCATCCCTAAGGAAACGAACCATCCGAACCACGAACCTAAACTCGACACGAATATCGCCGAGTGAAAATTCGTGTTCATGATCAAGTGCTTGTTCGATATCACCGTCGTCGCGGAGAAGAGTAAGTACGCGACGCCGTAACACAACGCCCAGAAGATTTGACTCTGGTCGTACGAGGACGTTTGCATCATTTTTCCCATTGTGATGTGATGTTTGTTTCTGTGCGCGCGCGTGTGTGTGTGTGTGCTCTCTCTCTCCTTTTCTCTCTGACGCTCTCTTCGTAGTGCTCGTCGCAAAGTACTCTAAGAACAGAGTGGTGGTGTTTATAAAAACAGCGCGTTGATCTCTCTGCGGTAAAAGCCTCGAGGCGTTCGTGTGAACGACGAAGTCTTTTGACGCGCCCCCTTTTCCAAGTCGATCTTAGGGTTTAACACCCTAAAACGGTGACGACAGAGAAATTTTGTTGGGAAACGAGCGTTACGACACACTCACGCGCGCGCTTTGGTGTTGCACTTTGGACGACGACGACGACGACGACGGATCTCTTTTCTCCTCCTCCTCCTCCTCCTGGTTGTTTTCGTTTGTCGTCCTGTTGTCTTCTTCGCTGATTACCACCACTTAAAGTCACTCGTTGATGATGAATACGGCGTGGAAGAGTGAGCGTACGAACGAGGCGGAGGCCAACGAGGACGACGTCACTCTCGCGAGAAAACTGCAAACTCCCGTGTCCAAACAGATAGCGCAATCGTCGGTGGACCCGAGGAAAGATTTACTTCGCGAGCGCGAGCGAGCTTCGTTTAACTCGAGAGAGTTGGAAGTTTTATTAGCCGGCGGCGTGGAGAACGTCAAGCTGAGAAAACTCGTGGCGGAGACGTTAACCAAGGACAGAGTTTTCAAGAACAAAACGAGCGAGAAGTACTCTTTGCCAAGGGAGGAGCTGTACAGGACGACGCTGGAGAAGTATTTGGAGATTCCGAGAGTCGCGAGGGAGATTTTGGCGAAGATTCATGGCGACAACGGTGGCGGTGGCGGGGGGGGTAGTGGCGGCGGTGCGACGCGTAGTCGTAGCGGGAATAGCGGGGATAGCGGGAACGGCGTTAACAAGAGTAACAATAACAAGTTGATAGCCATCGCTCGCGTCGTGCGCGAGTTCATCGACGAACCGGGCGGGCTGGATTTACACCTCGGGATGTTCATACCTACCATCCAAGGGCAAGGAACGGACGAACAGAAGAAGTATTGGTTACCTAAGTGCGTGAATTTAGAAATTGTTGGGACGTACGCGCAAACGGAGTTGGGCCACGGGACGTTCATCAGAGGATTGGAGACGACGTGTACGTACGACGTTCGAAAGAAGGAGTTCATCGTGCACTCGCCGACGTTGACTGCGACAAAATGGTGGCCGGGAGGATTAGGGAAAACGGCGACGCACGCGATTGTCATGGCGAGGCTATTCGTGCCTTCTTCTTCTTCTTCTTCTTCTTCTTTTGCTTCTCATTCGGAACCGGTATTCTCAGATAAAGGCATTCACGCGTTTGTCGTCCAAATTCGGTCGACAAAGGACCATTTGCCGTTGCCAGGCGTCCAGTGTGGAGATATCGGCGATAAAATGGGATATAACGCGGTAGATAACGGGTTTTTACGCTTCGATCACGTTCGAGTACCGAAAGATGCCATGCTTATGGGTCACTCGAAAGTATTAGACGACGGGACGTACGTCCCTCCGCCAGTCAAGAAAGCGGCGTATGGAACCATGGTATTTGTTCGATCCGATATCGTCATGAACGCGGCGTTATACATGAAGAAAGCTGTGACGATTGCGTTACGATATAATCTCGTGCGACGTCAATCCAACGCGGATAGTAAGAACAACAACGTCGAGACACAAGTGTTGGATTATCAACACTCGCAACGAACGCTCTTTCCTATTCTCGCCTCTTCGTTCGCGTTTCACACGACGAGCGATTATATGCGAAGAATGTATTTTGAGTTTCTGAAACGTTCGCAGTCCTCCGAGAAAGATTTTGACGCCTTGCCGGAATTACACGCGACGAGTTCGGGCTTAAAAGCCTTTTGTTCTTGGAAAACCAAAGACGCGATTGAGAGTTGTCGACTGACGTGCGGCGGACACGGATACCTTGCGAATGCCGGATTTGGAACCACGTTTGCAAGTTACGCACCAAACGTCACGTACGAAGGCGATAATAACGTTTTGTGTTTGCAAACCTCGCGTTATTTGCTCAAAACCATGCGCGCGTTGCAAGCGAAATTAGTCACCGAGGTCAAACTGGTTGGCCAAATGAAGTATCTTTCCGAAAGTGGCAACACGTTTACCTCCACCCTCGGGCACGAAGTAGGCATTCGCGACGAGGACGCTTTGTTGCGCGCGTACGAGCACCGAGCTTGGCGTTTGTGTTCGCAAGCAACCGCCCGCGCCGGGAACCTCTCCGTGGACGAAGCCATGCGTTTGGACATGGTAAGCTGGATTAAAGTCGCCAAATCGCACTGCGCTTTAGTCGTCCTCGCGAACTTCTTCGACGGCATTCACGAAGCTGAAAAACTCAAAGTGAGCAAAGAAACCATAGCAGTTCTAAAACGCCTCGCCACGCTCCACGCCCTCTGCGGCGTCGAAGACGAACTCGGCGACTGGGTCGAAGACGGCTACCTCGAAGCCATGCAATGCCAACTCGTTCGAGAAGAAATCGCCCAGCTCCTCCAAGAACTGCGCCCAGACGCGGCAGCCTTAGCCGACTCCTTAGGTTTGGACGATTACTTCTTGAACTCAACCTTAGGCGCGAGAGACGGGAACGTTTACGAAAACCTCTTCTCCGCCGCGCAAAAAGCGCCGTTCAACAGCTCGCACAAGCCGCCCGGTTACGACCATTTGCTCTGGCCTCGATTCAATGCGAGTAGTAATAGTAACACTAGTAATAATAATAAAGGCCGTTCAAAGCTTTAAACGCGTGTGTGAAGCATTCATTGTATACGTGTACGCATAAGAGCGCGTCTACGCCTCACAAAAAGCTCCTCTCTCCTCTCTCCTCTGCGCTAAATTTGACACCATTTCACACCACACCCGGTAAAGGAGAAGACCGCCACAAGAAAGAATGGAGGACGACGAGCGCCTTTACCTGATCTTCCTCTTCCTCCTCCTCTTCCTCCGCGTGGTAAAATCGGTCTACGACTGCCTGACGTTTCTTCCCCCGACCGGGAACGCGCTCAAAGCTTTGAAAATGGAAGACGAAGACAAAGACGCATTCGTCGCACGCGCGCGTTCGATTTTGAACGACGTAACGACGAAGGAGAGCACGGGGGCATCAGTAACGATAAAAAGTGCATCGCTAGACGCGCTCGCGTTGGCCAACTTTGCGTTGCACTCGAAGTCGTCGTCGGAGAAAGTTCCGAAGAAAAAACGGTTGCTCGTGTCGTTGGTTTTCCTCGCATTCGGATTGGTTTTAGTCGCGAGTTGGTGGTTTTGGGCGTCGCCGGAAAGAGATCGACAGTTTGCGGCTTCGAAGGTGATGATGATGACGGAGACAAAGAAGCTGGACGCGCTGGCGAAGAGAGTCTTGAACGACGAAGAGAGAGAAGGCGAGATGGAAGTGGTCGTTCGCGCGCACTTCGTGCGAAAGCGAGGCCCGATGGAAACGAAGATGGCGAGAGATATTCGAGAGAAGTTCAAGGAGTGGGTTTTGGGGAGTTTTGATGGTGATGCTTTGGAGAGAGGTAGAAAGACCGAAGAGGTTGCGAGAGTGACGTTTCGCGGGTGCGCGGACGTTCTCGACGGCGAGGCGTTTGAGGCGTCGACAAGTAACGAGAAATCGGCAGAGGAAGAGGCGCGAAAGTCTTTCGTAGCGTGTGACAAAGGTAGGAGCGAATTAGCGAGACGCGCGAGGTTTTACGCGAGGTCCACGAGAGCGAGCGGAGATGAGCGCGACGAGAACGAGAATGGCGACGGCGAGAGCGCGAAGAGTGGAATGTACGCGCACGTGGAGAACGAGTTGAGAATGAACTACGCGACGTATCCGAATGAAATTTACGCGTACTTTTTCGACGACGAAAACGAAGTAGAAGACGACAGTATAGAAGCGAACTTTCACCTACACTTTGGCACCGACCGAAACGCGTTCGTCGACGCGAAGTGGACCTCTTCTGAGTGGGGGTCTCGAGGCGGCTTTGACGCGATGACAAAAATTCGAGAATCGGTTCTGAAACTCTATTCGTCCGCGTGGAAAGTCGCGAGAGAGGACGCTAAGTTTGATGGCCATTTTGGCGCGTCGGCGGCGTCACTCTCGTTCGTTCTCGTGCTTCCCGATGACGATGAAGAAAACGAAACACTTTCGTGGGATTTTAGGAAAGACGTGCGCGAACCGTTTGTGAGCAATCTCTCGAAACGTCTCGAACATTTTTTAAACATCGAAGCCGAGTCTCGCGTCGTGTACCACAGCCGCGCTGAAGAGGACAAAGTGGGCGACTCTCATGCTTCGACGACGAATCAGGAAGCCGCGGAAAGGTTCACGCGGGCGTTACCTCTCAGAAAAATGGACGTGGACTTGATACCGTCCATGCCGAGCGGGAAATTCGTAGTGTTCAGAAAAAACGACAACAACGACGACGCTTTTCTTCCAAAGAACTGGTTTGTCAAGCGCGATAACGTTGGGATAACGATTTTGGAGCGTCGTGAAAGTGTTACTGATATCCTTCCGTTCCTTTTTGCAAACGTTCGCGCGAGACTGCTCGGCGTGGATATAACTTCAGACGAAACCTACGCGAAGTACGCTTTGCCGGATGCGGCGAACATCTTATCGATGATAGAAATGGACGCTTTAAGTTCAACTCGAGTCCGCGCGGATATGTTAGAAATCGTAGAAATTCTCCGTGGTGCCACGAACCTTGGTGATATCGACGCAAAAGACGCTTCCTATCTCGCCTCGCGTTCGAAAGAGTCCTTAGCGATGCTCCGAGACGCCGTCGCGATGATGGACGAGAACCGACGACAAGAAGCATTCAAACTCGTCGCCAAAGCCAGAAAACTCGCGTTTCAAACCAGTCGCGAATCCATAAACGTCCGCGAAGACGTCACGTTCCCTTTCGAACACGAACTCGCGCTCGCTATGCCGCTCGTGCTTCCTTTACTCGTCGCTTTTACCGTGCGGTTCGCGCGAGAGTTCGCTCGGTACCTCGCTCGAAGAAGGTGTTTCGAGGAGCTCGCGTCTAGCTTTCATCGCGGGAAGGTAGATTAGAATTAGAATAGAATTAGCTACGAGTACATAGAATAAACGACTACAACAACATCATCGACTACCCGACCACCCTCCTCTGAATCGCTTTCAACTCCTTCCCGTAATCCCTCGCGCACTCGTCTATGCACTCCATCGCTTTCCTCTGCGCTTTATCCATTCCTCCGATTCCATCGCTCTCTAAAAAACTCTGCGCTTTATCGTTGCACGTTTGCGCGCACCGTTGCACTTTCTGTTGAAATATTTGCAGTTCGTTATTCACGACCGTTTCTTTCTCCTGCATCGTCGCCGCGCAGTTCTGTATGCATCGCTGGAAGGTTTCGTGCGATTGCTTCGCGTCGTCGCAACACTTGGAGGAACAGTCGAAGGTTTTTTTCTGCAACGGTCGAAACGTGGTTTTGTCTAAAGAGTCCGTGAATTGTTCCAGTTGCTTTTGCAGTTGCTCCATGTCTTTGTCTTTCACCGCGTTTAATACGTCTCACGAAGATACGATGTGTGCGGGATGAATTTCAACTGCATTTCCCCACAAATGATGAAACTTTAAAACGCTCGGTGAAGATGATGAAGCGGGGAGGAGCGCTCTTGTTACGACGGTTGGCTTCATCGAGCGCATCAGCTTTTACAAAGACGAACTCGGGCACTTTTGCATCATCCTCCGCCGCTTCTGCTTCTGCTGCTCGTGGATGTGTCTTTAGGGGAAATTCGCTTCGTCGGCATTCCATCTGCTCGTCCTGGCGTGCGTTTACGACTTCGGATGGAGGAGGAGGAAAAGAAGCAGAAGAAGAGCAAAAGAAGGAGAAGAAAAAAGAGTTATACATGGCGTTCACGTGCGGGAAATGCGAGACGAGATCGATCAAAGGGTTTAGCAAACGCGCGTATCACTTTGGCGTGGTCGTCGTCACCTGCCCTGGGTGCGAGAGGAAACACGTGGTGGCGGATAGACTGGGGTGGTTCGGCGAGAAAGGCGACGCGGGGGATTTTATCCAGGAGAAGGAAAAGAAGAAGAAGGGAGGGAAAGAGGAGGAGGAGAAGGCGACGATGATGCGAGCGAAAATAGAGGCGGATGGGACGTTGGAGTTTGACGAAGACGAGCTGGAAGCGTGGCGAGCTCGACTGAAGGAAGAGAAGTGAAAGATTCGAACGAGCGCGTCTTTAGAATAGGTTTAGAATGAGTATGCATTAAGTTTAGTTTTTGTATTTATGAAATATTGAATGAATACGCGCGGTTGAAGACGAACTTTTCAGTTCTATTGAGAGAGCGCGATGTTTTTCTTTGTTTTACTACAGAACGCGGCGTCGATTCTTCACCGTTCTCTCGAGTTCCATGATTTCCTCCCAAGAATCCACCGTGATTTCGTTTCTTCCTTTGAGTAAACTTTGCAATCTGGACATGGTTAACCACGAGTGCATTTTCGCTTGCGTGGCTTCTTTTGGATCGTCTTGTCTTTTTTGCACCATGGACGCTTCGATGGTTTTGCCGCACGATTCCGAAATGTCCATGTGCGGCGCGTTGCGAACAAACGCAACGAGCGTTCGCATGTCGTCCAAAGTTTGTTTGTCAAGGGCATACAAGAGCGTTGTGTTGGATTCGTTCTTCGTCGGGCGTAATGGGACGACTAACCCTTCCGTGTCTTCGCTAAATAAAATCGACTTGCCTTCGGAAACAGCGACAAAGCTAATATCCGTCGGCAAAGACATTTGATGGTAATCGAAATCGTACTCCGCTTTTTGCATTTGAATGATATCCTTCACGGCTCGGGCGTTCTTCACGCCAGTTTCTGCGAGAATACCCGTTTGTAATTTCGTTTCGTCCAAGACACAAACGGTACCGTCCGCGAGCTGTAAAGGTCCAGCGCGTAAACGATTACGGTCGTAGTCTTTTTTAGGCACCCACGTTCGCGCGTTGAGCGAAGGAACGTCTACGGATAAACACGCGGTCGCAGGGCAAAGAGATTGCAACGCAGACGCGAGTGCATTGACGAGATTGTCGTTACGTTTACGCTTGCTCTCTCCATCCTCTTTTGAGAGCGCACAATCGATCGAAAAGTTGACGCACAATGAACCGACTGGGAATTCATCCGTGCGTAAACGAATCCTCGCGCACGCGAGGAACAAAGCGTAACTCGCGGCAACTTTATCTCCACCGAGCGCTTCGGTGAAAATATCGATCATCTTTTCGCACATCGCGTTTGTTGTTGCAGCGTCGAACGGTCGCACCACAGATACGGAAGCCGACGCTTCTTTGACGTTTTCCTCCTCGTCCAAAAGATAACGCTCCGCCGGCGTCTTCAAAACGAGATCTTCGAGTTTCAACTTTGTAAAGCCGAAAGCGTGGAACCTTGGCGCGATAGAACTCGCTGGAAACAACGCCGCCCTTTCTGCGTGTCCGTAAAAGTCATCGTCCGAAGGTTGCGTCGTAGTCGCGCCGTCACCGTCCTCCTCGATACTATCGTTCAATCCAATGTTCCCAAACGCTTCAGCCGCGTGTTCTGGATTGAGACTCAAAACGCCGTAAAACTCAACGATGTCGTTCAATTTCAATTGCGTGGAAGACCTCCTCGATGGTGGATTTGTAATTGTCGCTGAATTCATTGTTTCCGAATTATTTTCCTTGTCGCCCTCGTCATCCTCCGGTGAATCGTACACGCAAACGATACACGGTCCTCGCTGGTCGTTCGGTAACGGCAAATTCCTCGCCTCGTCCAGCGTCTCTCTGGCGAAACTTTTATTTCGATTCTTATTATTCATGGCAGTAAAATCTTCCGTTTTCTGCGACCCATTTATTGGCATCGCTTCCATGGTGTCTTCAGATTTCGCCGGCTCGTTTTTCTCTTCCTTCATCTTTGCCTCTTTGTCGTCTTTAATTTTTTCCTCCTCGTTATTCTCCTCTCGGGTTCTCTTCTTCGCGCTTCCTCCTCCCACGCTCGCACCAGTATTACCGCCGATGCTCGTAAAATCTACCACCCCATCGCCGTTCGAGTGCGTATCCTCTCTCTCCAAACAATCTCTCTCCTGCACCCACTTCGCCTCGCCCGGTATCGGGACGCAATAGAACACCTTCCTCTCCCACATCCGAACGTTCGAAGACTGCTGCTGCGGGTTCTCGAATGTAAACAAACGCTCCTCGTCGTCCTCTTCCTCCATTCTCGACGTCTCGTCGCCGCCGTGTTCCGCGAACTTCGTCGTCTGCCACCCCGAGCTCGCTCTCTTGCTCTTAAAACATCCCACGTAATACTCCGGGTCTCTCATATCTTGCACCACGCACCGAAACCGGCACAGTTTCCCTTCCGGTACGCTTTCAATCCCGACGCCTTTCCCATCCGCGTGGTTTATTTCTGGAATACTTAACCACTTCGTCGTCTTCGTCGCGTCCTTCTCCTCCTCCTCGCTCTCCGAGATGCTTTTTTTGAGCACTTTCGAAAGGTTCCAATCGCCGTCGATCGGTTCCAACGCAGACGAGGTTGCAGCGCTTACACTTTTGAAACCGTACGCGGTGAACAGCTTCTCCGCGATTACTTTTCGAGGGTTCGCGATGAACTCGCGCGAGTCGATGGTATCTTCGATGTTGGTGTTGTTGTTTGCCGCTGTTGCCATGGTTTTGGTCATTGTGTTGTGCGAAAGAGTGACGCGATTGGATTACTCAAAGTAGGGGAAAATTCAAAAATGAAACCAACCGAGCGTGCGTACGAGGCATTGAAGTAAGACACAAAATTCTCTCTCTTTACGTTTTTATTTACACAGTTAGTATTATCATATCAAGGACTTTCGCTCGGGGCTGGGCCGACTTCACCGTTTCTGTTCCCAGGATGTTCGTCCGGCGTTCTCAACATCGCGCCTCTGCCGACTTCGGTTAAAAATTTCGTCGGGTAGGCGTTGGCGAAATCTTTCAAGCGGATTTTCGCCGAGGGGTTGTTGAAGTGCCACAAACACGAGGCTTTCCCGGTTTGTTTGTTGTACACCATGCCGTTGGCGTCTTGACCGAGCTGCGACATTGGCGCGCCGCCGGCGGAGAAGAGGATTGAGCCGTCCGCGTCTAACTTGTGGCGTTGCGAGCGTTCGATGAGTTTTTGCATTTGAAACGCCGTGAGGCACTCTTGGTCGTCAAATTGACGCATACCTGGGAAGACGTTGTTGAATTCTTCGTCTGTTGTTGCCGCGGGTTTGCACGTCATCCCGAAACCGTCTTCTTCTTTCCAATCGTTGTGTCGCATCATTCTATTCTCGGTCGCTTCGATGTACTTGATCAACTCTTCTTTTCGTCCCATGAAGGAACCGGCGTTGGCCCAGACGTTCGGGTGCTCGCCGGTTAACTCGACGTCATCCCCAGCCGCTTTACCAATCTCACCAAACGTCAAACTCATCTCTCTTTTAAACTGTTGCTCGTCTTCCATGTCGAAATATTTCCTAATCTCCGGCCATAACTGGGTCTCGCCTCCGAAAATGAAATCCGCGTCCGCTTGTTCGAACCTCTTTTGAAACTCCTCCGGCCCGCACTGCAACAAAACATCCGTCGCGTCCGCGTTGACAATAATAGGGTTCCCTGGAATAGAATGCAACGCCGCTTTCAAACCCATCATCTTATCCGCAAACCCGTGAAAAGTCGTCCCGTTCCCCGAGATCACAATCTCCAACCCGTTCTTCTTCGCCGAGTCCAGAATCACCCACCCGTTGCTCTTCAAGTTCGTCGCGTGCGCCGTCACTACCACCGGAGCGGAATCCACGCCTTTCGATTTAAACACTGGCATGTATTTCTTCTCGTCTGGGTGCATTTTTTCTTCTTCACTTAACATCGTCACGTCGCCGTCGAGATCCGCGTTCGACCCGGGTCGCCAAAACTTCGCCTGCGCCCACTTGGTGTCTCTGTAAAACTCAAACGGGACGTGCCAAACGTCGCCATCGAACGCGTTCGCGTCCAAGTCGTAGCCGGTTTCGAAGGAACCCAGTTTAACCGATGCGACGTGTTCTGGTCGACCTCCTCCCCTCGTCGTCGTCAACGTTACGCCGCTGTTCGTCTTGGACGAAGACAACACGAAAAGAGCCCCCAATCCAGCCGCGGCTAAAATTCCGTATCTCTTACACGATGATGATGCGGACGACGAAGACGTCTCCAAACCGCTCTCATCGCGACGAAACGCATTATTAGCAGACGTAGACGACGAAGCTAGCAATAAAGGTGCCGCCTCTTCCGCGCTCGTGGTGGCGTGACTCGTTGCCATTTCTTCTCTTCCTTCACGCGCGTGTTTTGTTTGATGTGATTTTTTTCCAATACAAGCAGAAAGGAAGGAAAAAGGAGCTGTCCATCAAGGAGCATTTTTCGTTTAAGTATGTATTCGTTTTAAATTAGTACACAACACGCGTTTGATTAATCTTATTATGTATATATATACGCATTATTCTCCTCTCATATTCTCTCATCTCTTCCTCTCTCACTTTTTCTTCCTATTCTCTTAGTATATTATAACTTCATTCAATTCGCCGCCGCTCGAGCGCTCGATCGAGCGCTAAACGCAGCCGCAGACGAAGGTCCCGGGTCTCGATTTCCCGGATGTTCGTCCGAGGTGCTCAACATCACTTCTCTTCCGTGCGGGGTTAAGAATTTATCCGGGAAGGCGTTCGCGAAATCTTTTAAACGGATTTTCGCCTGCGGATTGTTAAAGTGCCACAAACACGAGGCTTTGCCGGTTTCTTTGTGGAAGACCATGTTTTTGTTGTCTTTGCCGATTTGGTCCATGGGCGTGCCGCCGGCGCTAAATAAGATGGACCCGTCCGCGTCTAATTTGTGACGCAAGGATCGATCCATTAAATGTCGCATTTGGAAGGAGGTTAAGCACTCTTGGTCGTCGAACCAGTTGACCCATCCGGAACCGTTGACGTCGGCAAAGTCTTCGTCGGTGACGCCCGCCGGGCGGCACGTCATTCCCCACTCGTCTGGCTCTGATCCCGGGTGTCTCGCCATGCGCTGTTCGGTTTCTTCGATGTATTTTAACATGTCGTTTTTCCTCGCCATGAATGACCCGGCGTTGGCCCAAACGTTCGGATGCGCGCCGGTAAGCTGCGCCGGTGGTCCAGCCGCGCCGATTTTACCGAGAGTGTCGGACATTTTCTCTTTCCAGGCTATTTCGTCGGTTTTCTCAAAGTAGGCGTGGATTTCCGGCCATAACTGCGTTTCGCCGCCGAAAATGAAATCCGCGTTCGCTTGGTTGAATCGGTTTTTAAATTCTTGGCCGGAACATTGAAGCATGACATCGTTGGCATCGGTGTTGATGACGATCGGGTTGCCGTTGATGGAATGTAAAGCGGCTTTTAAACCCATCATTTTATCCGCGAAACCGTGGAAATCGGTCCCGTTGCCCGAGATGACTACTTGTAAACCGTTTCGCTTCGCGGAATCGACGATAACCCATCCAGTTGATTTGATGTTTGTCGCGTGAGCGGTAACGACGACGTCTGCGGAATCTACACCGTGGGTTTTAAACACCGGCATGAATTTCGTCGGGTCCGGTTTCGCTTTTTGCTCGTCGCTCATGTTCGGAGTATCCCAATCGTGTTTCCAGAAATCTGCGCCGGCCCATTTCGTGTTGGCGTAAAACGCAAACGGGACTTGAACAACCTCGCCTTCGTATCTTCCGTTATCGATGTCGTATAAGTTTTCCATCACACCTCGCGGTGGAGCTTCGTCCTCGCCCATTTCCGGTTCTACTACTTTCGCCGCCGCTTCTTCTTCTTCTTCTTTTCGTTTTTGTTCGTTTTCCATGTCAATTTGTCGTCGTTGCTCTTCTATTTCTGCGTCGATTCTTTGTTTCTCTTGCTCTTTCCCGTCTTCTACTACGTGCTGTTCTTGTTGTTGTTCTCGCTCGTTGGATATCGTAGACGTTCTCCTCTTCAACGCATCGCTCGCGCTATGCGCGATATTTTGCATGTTCAAGCGCCATCTCGGAATCGGTTGTTTCTCCTCTTCTTTAACTTCTTCTTTAACTTCTTCTTTGACTTCTTCTACGGAGGCGGGAACAACGACTTCTTTAACGTCTTCTTTCTCTTCCCTCGTAACCGCGACGACGACGTTCGGTCCTTCTTCCGCACGCGCGCTTTCCGCAACTTTTGATTCTTCTTTGTTGTCTTCGACCAAAACCGCGTCGGCGGGAGCTTCTAAAACTTCTAAAACTTCCACCTCTTCGCGAGGTTTTTGTTCTTCCGGTTGCAACTGCTCTTCCTCGCGCTGCTGCTGCGGCTGCTCTTCCACCTGCTGCTCTTGGTTCGGTTGTTGCTGTTGTTCTTGTTCTCGCTCTTCCGGATGTTGTTGTTCTCGTTGTTCTTGTTCCTTCATCGCAGCGCGTTCCTCCTCGTCGTCTTCGACGAACGACTCGCTCTTTTGCCACACTCTCGCTTCCAGCGCTTGCGGCTTCGTCGGTCCTTGTTGTTGTTGTTGTTGTGCCACGGGCTGCTGCTTCTGCTGCTCGATGTTGTTGGAAGTCATTTCCCCGCTCGCAACGCCCCCATCACCCTGCTCTTCTTTTCCCAGCCGATCGACACTCAGAAGAGGATGATCAATACTCGTCGATGTCGTCGTCGTCGTCGACGCACCACCATCGCCAGGCGCGTTCGTACTTCCACTCGCACCGTTACTTCCCCACGTTCGTTTCGGAAGCGTGCCTAAATACGCCTCTTCGCCGCTCGTCGCGTCGCCCAATTTTCGCATCATCATCTGTGGGGCGCGGGAAGATGATGATGATGATGATGATGATGATGCCACGAATGCGAGCGAACCGAGCGTCACGCACGCACCCAAAACCGCCGCACGAATAATAACAGACGACGACGACGAAGAACTCTTCCTCTTACTTTTAATATTACCATCGTCGTCGCGATTTAATAACAGAAGAGAGGACTCCTCTTCATTTGAGTACTGAAAAGGCGTCATGTCTCTGGTGGTGTTCCTCCCCGAGAAAGTGACGAATCTCGTTTTTCGCTCGAGAGAAAAAAAACCAGAGTTTTTTTATTTAGGGTTTAGGGTTTAAGAAAGAGGGCGCTGTTTGTGCATTTCGCAAAACACACGACAGAGATAGAAACGCGCGCTTAGTTGAAAGTAATTTAACACTTCGCGCATAAAACACGAGAGGAAAGAGAGAGCACCGCTGCTGCGACTTTTGATTCATTCGCTCTTTTCATTCTTATATATATGAATAGGAACAAGGAAGTGATGATGGACGATGAACGCGAGCGATTGATTCTCCGCAATCATCACGAGGGAGGAGCCGCGTCCTCGACATCATCGTCGTCGTCGTTTTATTGGTCGAGGAAGAAGACGTTCATCGCGATCGCGTTAGCCGTCGGCGCCGGTGTTGCGATCGCTACCGGAAATACTACGACTACTTCGAGTCCTCGCGGGAGTGTTGGTGCGGCGAATACTGCTGTTGCTGGAGGAGGCCACCGAAGGCCGCGCGGTATCTTGCCCTCGGCCAAGTTAGGGGTGATCAGTGAAGGCGTCGCCGCGAACGCACCCGTCGGCGGGAAAAACCATTTTTTCAACGGGTTAATCGTTCGCGAGGACGAGAGGGCGTTGTTGCAGAAGTACACGACGAAGATTCCGTCGAGGAGAGAGATTGAGAAGATGGAAACCGAGGAAGCGGCGGCGGCGAGTTTAGGCGGATACGATGATACTCGTCGACGGGAAGGACAAGGAAGCGAGGACGATACCGCCTTTGCGAACGCGGAGGCGGCTGGATTAGGCGCTATGCCGAGAAGAAGCTGGAAGAAGTCGTCGGAGAAGGCGAAAGAAGAGCAATCGCGAGAGACGAAAGAGTTTTTAGCGGCACTCGGTGAAGTGGAGAAACCGTCGCCGGCGTTGCTGGAAGCGGCGACGAAGTTGTTGAGAGAGAAGCACGGCGAAGAGACGCCATTGGACGCCAAGCAGCAACGAGATGCGGAAGAAATGACGGCAAATACGATCGCGCTGGTCAGAGCGGAGAAAAGCGTCGTCGCGCAGAGTAAGAAGAAGAAAGGTTCTTCTGAAACCTCTGAACCTTCTTCTACCACCACCTCGTCGCCGACGGAGGATAAAAAAGAAGATGTTGACAAAATTAAGCCTTCTCAGCCGCAGTCTTTGCTCGAAATCGCGCAGAACTTTTTGAAGAGCGAAGAAGAGGCAAAAGCACGAGCCGAGGCGGAGATTGAAGCCGCGGCGAAAGAGGAGAAAAAAGAAGGAGTAGAAGGACAACCAAGCGAGGAGAAAAAAGAGGATGAAGGAAAAGTAGAGGCCTCCGCGGAAGAAGAGGACGACAAACCGTCGCCAAAAGCTATCGAGTTTGCCAAGTTACTGTTAGCAGGCGAGGTTAAGAAAGTCGAACCGGCTGATGGTAACGAAGCGGAAGCGAAAAAGATAGACGGCGTGCTTGGAAAGCCTACGCCGGAGATTTTAGCCGCCGCGAGACAAATGCTTTTAAAAGCTGGCGTGAATCTCGACGCGGAGAAATCTTTTGCATCGACGTCGGCATTGAAGTCCACCAAAGTGAAAGAGATGACTTCGACCTTACGAGATAAGTCGATAGCCTCCGCTCAAGACGAGGAAGGAAAAAAGATTCCGAAACGATCGTGGGTACCCAAGTTGGGCGAAGATACGGATGACGCGAACAAAGCGGTGGCGGCGGCGGCGGCGGATTCCTCTGAAGCGTCGACGCCTCTTGAAAGTACAAACAACGACAACAACAACAACATCAACAACGAGCAGCAAGAAGAAGGAGAACCAGCTCAAGGTCAACAAGTGCACGAGATGCCGAAAACTGAGGATGTAGTTGCGGAAGCCGCCAATGAGATTGCCGCGGAAAATGAAGAGCGCAAAGAAGGAGGAGAACAACAACAAGAACAAAAAGAACAAGAACAACAGCAGCAAGAGCAAAAAGACGGACAAGAACAACAGCAGCAACAAGAACCAGAACAACAACCAGAAGCTGGCGTTATGCCGAAAGCCGAGGAGCAAGTACAGGACAACGCTCAAGTTGAGGAAGAACGCAAAGAAGAAGGACAGGATCGACCGGTGGTGTACCTTTCGCAAGTGCCGATAAAGGAAAAGGAAGTCAAAGCACAACAATACGCGCAAGAACATCAAGCGCAAGAAGCGAATGTTGGAGTCGACGAGCAAAAAGAAGAAGGCCAACTCAAAATCCCTAGAATCTTGGCCGATAACGTGAAGTTGATTGACGGCGACGGGAGAGAGTACATGCAACCGAAAGCGCACGAACTTTGGAACAACGGCAAGACATTATTTGTATACCCCCAAACTGAAGCGCAAAAGCAAAAGCCGATCCCGGACGCGACTGACTTGCACGCGTTCGTCATCACGCTCGACAAACGCTTAGACTTGGATTCTGCGGATAGCGATACTGATACGACCATGTGGGAGCGCACGCAAGAGCGCTTGAAAGAGATTCCATTGATTCACGCGGAGAAATCCCCAGGCGTGGACCCGAAAGCGTGGCCGCAAAGCGGTTTGCAAGAAGCATTATACGCAACTGGTTTCGCGCGTTTGTTTTGGAACATTCATCAAAACGATCCGTTGTACGCCGATTTACCTCCCGAACGTCGCACGGTTGCCGAACTTCCTTGGATCGGAGAGGTGGAAAAGCGAGACCAAAACGGATACTTTCGCGCGCAATCGCAAGGTTTATCCCACCACTACGGATGTCTGTACGCGCACTTATACCAGTGGCAGAAAATTAAAGATACAGGTTTGAAAAAGGCGCTGATTTTAGAATCTGACGGATTGAGTTTAACCAGAGTGCCTTTGGAGTCCATCCCGTCCGTCGCGAAACAAATGCCCGGCGACGCGGACTTTGTCACGTTGCAGTTGTATCCGTACGAACCCGCCGGCGTGGAACGACGCAACGTAGAAATCAAACACCCAACTTCCGGCGAGCACAAAACATACTCCTTCGACAAACTCAACTACCATCCGCAACAAGGCTACGCCGGCTTAGCCTCGTACATCGCCACGGACACGTTCGTCGAGAAAATCCAACACTTTTTAGCTTTACACGGTGCGGACATGATCGACGGGTACATTTTGAACAAGCTGTGCACGACGTCTTACAACAACGAAGAGGCGAAAAACATCGCTTGGACTATGTATGACATGCAAAAGTACACGCACCCGTTCGATCCGCAAAATCCGACGCCGACTATTTTGAACTGCTACAAAGCGTTGGCGGATCCGGAGTATTATCACGACTTGAACATTCGCATGGAAGCGGAAGCGCGAGCGGATTAGGCGTTTGAAGAAAAGAGTCTTCCGAAACCAAGCAAGAGAGAGAGGAGAAAAAGAGAGACTCGAGTGTATAGTAAAGTAATAGTAAAGTAACTAAAGGCACCTTAAGTAGAAAAGATTTACACTCTCGGTTTTGTATCTATCTTTTTGTGCGTGTCTCTCGTGTCTTTTTGTGAGTACTCGTATCTGACGTTTTCTTTCTTAGTTGTCAGGGAATGCCTCCACCTGACAGGACGCTTTCGCGGATTTCCCAGTCTCTTTTGTTTTTTGGTCGCGCGATCTTTTGGTGCATTCTCAACATCCATTCCACGGATCCGTCGTCCTCGTACTCGTCGAAGTCTTCTTCGTCTGAATCTTCTTCTTCTTCTTCTTCTTCTTCTTCTTCTTCTTCTTCTTCTTCTTCTTCTTTTCCTTCTTTTTCTTTCCTCATCGCGTCTTTCAATTTCGCCGCCAGAGCCGCTTTTAACTCTTTCTTCTCGTGCGCGATTCCTTTCGCATCTAAAAGTTTTCTCAACTTCGACGCGGTCAGTTTGTCGATCTCCGCTTCCGTCAACGACGATGATGATGATGCCGCCATCTCTCGTGAGTCGTACGTAGTATGGAGAAAGGAATCGCTCGCGTATTTTCAAAAAAGAGAAAAATCCTCTCAACTCAACCCTACACCCTAAAATTGAAATGCCCCTCTGAAAAAAAAGAGTCAAGCGTTCACCACGAAAAACAAGAGACACGGAAGAGATACGCCATTCCTTGACTGCTTGTGCTGCTGCGTTTCGACGAGGACTACTACGACGACTGCGACTTTCATTACCACTACCAGAGAAGAAGTTCGAATAACAATAATAAATGGGTGGTCGAGTGGCGATGCTGGCGAAGCACTACGACGCGATTCCTTCCGACGAGAATGATGATGTCGAGGAGCAGACGCGCCCCTTCCAATCCCCCCGCGGCGGACGTGATGCGTCTTCTTCTTCTGCGAATACCAAATCGAGTGCGAACAACATCGTGTCGTCGTTTGCGATGGGATGCGCGGTATCTTTAGCCGCGTTTGGTGTCGCCTCGACGGCTCTGTCGTCGTCGTCGTTTACGTCGTCCGCCGGCGGAGGATCGTCTGCGACGATGATGATGATGACGAAAGGAGGAGGAAAAGGAGGCAGTTACGGCGCTGACGCGGAACATTTCTCCTACCCGCTGAACAGCGATCGAAGAACGTACAAAGGCAAAAGCAACGAGGTATATTTCAACGGCCAAAAGTACGAGAAATCAAAGTGGAAAAACGGTCTAATCGACACGGAATCCGTGCCGTACGAGACGACGAATTGGGTGACGACGCATCCGAAAGTAAGAGCGATGATGAGCGCGAGTTTAGGCGAGGCGCGCGTACAAGAACTTCCGCAACTCGGGAAGAGCAATAAAAAAAGTAGCAGCAAAAAGAAGAGAGAAGAAGAAGAAGCGTTAGATTTTGATATTCCGGACGGGAGCAAGTTACCGGAGCACGTGGAACCGGTGGAAACGAGCAGCTCCGGCGGCATGGCGTCGACGAAAAAAGTGCACGGGAAAGTGGTCACGTTGGATGAAAATGGAAACATCAACACCGCACCAATGGGAAGAACGACGGTGGATAACTACCGGATGAGTTGGGCGACAGAACACGTCGTGTTTACCAACGGCGATTACTCCGCCAACTACATTCCGATGAAGGAACGCGATTGGCAAAAGAAATTCAAGCAAATCCCGGGCCAAGGTTTGACGAAGCCGAAAGACTCGATGATGACCGTAGACGACGCCGGAACGTTGATTGGGAGGCGTAAAATGCCCGCCAGTCAGTTGGGCGAAGTAGAAAAAGACGACAACGACAACGAAATCGTCGCCCATAACAAGAAGAAAGAGGAAAAATCTAATAAGCACGGCGGCGCTTCGTCTTCGTCTTCGAAAAAAAGTCACCATCACGGATAATAAAGAAGAAGACAAAGGAAAAGAAGAATGCAAAGGAGAGAGCATTAGAGAAGGAGAGAAAGAGGTTGTTCACATCATTATATATATATTCATATACGCTACTCTTTGCATAGTATTATCGCTTTCCCCCCTTTTGAGGAGTTAAACCCTAAACCCGAAAAGGACCGCGGGGAAATCAAAGAAAATCTCCACAAGACGCGCGCGCGGCATACACACAACACGACCACCACCAATACGCGCGATGACGACGAAAAACGCGAACGAGCGCGAACACTTACTCGCCCCGATCCAGGAAAATGAACCGTTCGATCGACAACCTTCCACGTCGAGCAGCAAATACACACTCTTCGCCATTTCTGCCGCGCTCTTTGCGCTGAGCACGATTGGCGTCGCCGCGGTGAGCAAACACGCGCTCGTGACGAGTTCCTCTTCTGCGCAACTGGGAATGATGAATCCATCGAAAGGGTTTCAGAAGATTGAAAAAGCGATCGAGAATTCGTTCGAGGTGTTCAACCGAGCGGACGTGCATCACGATCCGTCGAATTCGTACAACACCTTCCACCAAGAACGATACGATACGACGACGGAACATCGAACACCGTTGCCAACTTTAGGGAAGAAAGCATCATCCAGCGACGGTCCACACGTGGTGACTGGCGCGTACAAACCGTTGAACGAAGTGTACGAACCGGTGTTAGACGTACCGGTGGTGTTCATCGCGTTGCGAGATAACGACGAGGATTTATGGAAAGTCCGACGAACGATTGAAACTTTAGCCGGGGAAACGAGAGTGAATTACGAAGATTTGGCGGAGACGGTGAGTATTTCGCAAGGGATCGATGCCAAGAAATGGCCGAAAGATATCGCGAACGCGGAGTACGCGGTGAAAGATATAAGGAAATTGTTTCATAAGAAAGTGAAAGACGGGACGGTTTTCGCGTCGGACGTGAAAGATTTTTACCAGTTGATGGGATTGTTGAAACACATCGACACGAGGAAAGCAGACGGGACTTTGGACCAGTTTTCATTGGATAAAGGTTTGTCGCATCACGTCGGGTGCTTGTACGCGCACTTGTATCAGTGGCAGTGGGTAAAAGATCAAGGGTGGCCAATCGCGTGGATTATGGAGTCAGATGGGAATAAGATGACGAACGTGCCGTTTTGGGCGGTACAAACGTTGACGGAAAACATGCCCAAGGAGGCGGACGTGTTGTTTTTGCAAAACTTCATGCGAGAACCCGGGTTTGAAGGGCCACACTTTAAGAGCGTCGGAGTGAGAGGTCCAAACGGAGCGTTCGCAAAGATTGACATTTATAAGATGAACACTCGCGCGAGCGCGTTGAGTGGGTTGCAATCGTACGTCATCACTCAGAGCTTTATTAAAAAGGCGCATAATTTCATAGCGACGTACGGGGCAGACATGGTGGATGCGTTTACTGCCGGGAACATGTGCGCATACAAGGATTGGTGGAACCAAGCGGATATCTCAAAAGGCGAGAAGCCAATTTTGAACTGCTTCCAAGCGTTGTCGAAACCGATCGAGGTGGAAGGGGTCAAGCAAACCATGGTCGCTGGTTAATCACATGAGATTTAAAAAACAATTAAAAACAACTTTAGAAAAAGGAATTGTACTGGGTACTCGTACACTGTACTTTTGTCATGCAACATCATACGAACACATATATTAATACACTCTAAATGAGCTAAACTATTTCTTCGGCAACTTAGCGTTAATTTTCAAAAACTTCGACGCCGCGTGTTCCGCTCGATGACACAAGACGCGAAACATAATCTCCTGCTGCGTGGGATTCGCGCCTTCGTTATTTTCTATTGCTTTAATCAACGGATCGGTTTCCGAGGCCATGGTTGCAGCGATGTGCTCGGCTTCTTTCATCACTACTCTCACGTCTTCTTCCCTCAAACCATCGCCATTCGCCTCGAACGTCTCACGTATACTTTCCAAATCCGCTAAAACAAAGGCTCTCGCGTCGGCGACTTCAAAGGCTCTTCCCGGGCCTCCGTCTAAAGTTATTCGAACGAACATCTCGCAAAATTTGCGCAACATGGCCGAAGCGACGATTTCTAACAACCTCGCGGCGGCTCTGGGACCTATGGAAAACACAATCGATCCCATATAATCGTCTAAAGCTGGAACGACAACTACAGATAAACGCGACAAACTCTTATCTTTCGTGACGTAGGCACCGTCGTGAAAGATTTCCTTCATGTTCGTAAACACGATGCGAGCGGCGAGTAAATTCGAGAGCGTATCAATAGTCGACGCCAGAGCTTGGCGCGCAGAGGCGAAAACGTCCTCGAGCCATTTCGAGGCTTCAAAGTCGTCTTGGTGGTCACCATCTTCTTCGCCGTTAATGTTGTTGTTCTCGTCGACTAATCCATTCGTTAACGCCACGCAATCGCGCTGCATGCGAATCCATCTGTTCGGTAGATCCCGCTCGATGGATCCGTTCTCTAGTTCATCCAATATGAAATCTAAAGCCGATAACTTGGCGCAGTATGAGTGAGATGTCGCGTCTAACGACTGCGCGTTTTCTGATACCCATTTACGCCGTTTAATACTTTCTAAAGCGTCTTGTTGCATCTTGTCGACGATATCTTTTTTATATCTCGTCAGGCGCGGTTTCTCCGGTAACTCGTCCCCATCTTTCACATCTCCAACGTCTTTTAAGAGCTCGCTGGCGTACCTTTGAAATGCGCCGTCGAGGCCTTCGGTTAATGCGCGAATCGCCGAGACCGAACACGGAATACCCAAACCCCAAAACCCTTCTAAAGTTTCGTTGGCGAGTCTGAGTAACTCAACCGCGCTTTGCGCTGGATGATTTTTCTGCCGACGGTCATTGGTCCATTTTTCAGATTGCGCTGCGCGCTCGGCAAAAATGTTGGCATCGTCGATTTTGGTACCGATCCATTTAAAAATGAGCGGCGCGGCTTTTTCCTTTACGTTGAGTTGAGGAAAGGTCGCATACGGGTCTCTCGCAGCATTAGTAGCGCTTGGTTCCGCATCAGCATCGGTTGCTCTGATCATCGCTACACCATCATTGTTATTAGATGTTCTTTGGTGTCTTCTTAAAGCGTCCGCGTCACAGCAAACGCTTAATGCGGCTTGCGCGTCGCCACTCGCCCACAACGCTCGCAAACTTACCGTCGTTAAAGGCGGATCGGACTCTAACCACCACGTGAATTCATCGACGAATAAATTTGCGAGCTCGCGTGGGAAGACCACGTCCGCTCGTTCTTGTCTTTTCTGAATATCTGACTTCGCGGCGAACGATTCGTACTCGGACGGAAAAAAACAAGATTTGATGCGTGGCGCGACGTGCGCGGCGTACTCGTCGGCAATTCTAGAAACTTCCGAGGCGATAACTTCGAGAACTCGAGCGGCAGCCGCAGCTGGATTGTGCGCCAAAGTATCGTTCGAATTTTCAGAGGAGACTTCATTTTCCATGGCTTGTACGCGAATGCGTTCGTAACATTTCTTCGCACTCGCCGTGCTCGCCCTCATCAAAGCGTGCTCAAAGTCATCGTCGCTCTGTCCAAGCGCAATCATTACGTAACGATACAAACGCAGTATCGCAGCGAAAGCTTCGGTATCGTACGTGTTCAGAGGGTGCTCGGTGACCTTGAAATCAGCTGGAGGAGAAACATCGAAGATGTAATCGCTAATTGCGGCTTCGCACCAACGCACCAATTTCATCAAAGTCGACGCAGCTATCTTATCGTTCTTGAAGACGACGACATAGTCGTAACCGTCCGTGCGACAGAAAATCGCTCGCTCGAGTTCTGTACCAGCTCGAGTCAAAATACTTGCGCGCTTCTCAAACTCTTCGTCAACATCGAGCGTATCTAAATCGTCGTCTTCATTCGTCCTCGTGGCAACTTTAGTCAAGAAGAGCACAAGTAACGCGCTATGCGCAGCTTCCGTGATGGACGGACCTAACCCGACGCGAACGGTACTCTTTAAAATGTTCAGAGTATCCTCGCAATCGAACGCGAGCGATCTCTCTTCAACAGGATCGAGTGCGGTTTTGAAAAGTTGGTAATACGCTCGCGCCGCGACGGAGGGCGGATGCGCGGATGAAATCTTAGCCCCGTGCGATTCGTTGTCAACGTTATCGAGCGCGTGCTCGATAGCTTCGAGTATTTGGTCGCAATCTTCCTGCGAAGTAAAAAACGCTCGAACATCTCCTCTCGATTCGGAGATGAATCTCGTGAGTTCTTGCAGCATGAGCGACATGGATACTGGCTTTTGTCCGTCGTCGTTCTGTCCATTTCCTCCTCCACCTGCTGGTAAAAACGGATTGGTTTTCCCGTTCGTCGAGTTCTCGTCTTCTATCTTCTTCGCCGCTCGCAAAACCTCGCAAATTGCAATCGATCTCGATGTAAAAAAGTCAATCTCTGGACACAAAATGTCCGTCGCGCGATGAACATTACCTAAACTCATAGACATCAAATGCGTCCTCGCCGACTGTTCCGGTTCCATCGGTGCGTACCCTTGGCATTTCGTCGCAATATTTGCAATCGTCTTCCCTACTGCCTCATCTATATCTAGAGCTTTAATGACTTCCGATATGGCATCATTCGACCACGACGGCGTTCGACACAACCACACCTCCAACGCGAGCTCGGCAAAATCAGACTCGGAAAACGCCGAAAACGTCGGTTCAACAATATCATCCAGCGCCGATTTTAAAAGTAATTCCATGATTTGGAACTTTTCTTTGTTGCTACTCTTATCTGTCGAAGTCCTCGACGTCGATGCTTGCTCTGGTTGCTGATTTTCTTTCGATTTTTGTTCTCGCGGAAATTCTCCTTCGTCGGCGTCCTCTCCCCCTACTTTCGGCGACGCGGTTGCAGCGGGTGACCCAACTCCAAGTTCGCGCATAGACTTCACCAACGGCGAATCGTCCAATTTCTGTTCCTCTTGTGAGTCTGCTTTATTCTCGTACTCTTTCTGTATAGTTTCTCGCAACTGTTGTATGTTCTCCGCGGTGCTATCATCGTCGTCGTCGTTGTTATTCCCCTCGTCGTCTCTCGCGACGTCGTTACCGACATCATCTCTCCTTATTCCATTATTTTGTTGATCGTTGTCGTTCTTCGCGTTCCAACTGGTACTCTCTGTTCCTCTTTTTTCGGGTGGTGGCGGTTTCGTCGCCGTCGTCGTCGTCTTCGGCTCTTCCATCTCCCCCTCCTCCTGTTCGTTGCCTTTGCTCGAGAAAGGCACGTCTTTTTCTCCTCCTCCTCTGCTCTCTTTCAACGGCAAACCCGCACCGTAAAACGAGCTCCCGCACATGCTCAAATCAAACGGAATCCCATTCTCGCAACTGTTCATCATTTTCGGCACGTCCACGCGTGCGAAATCGATATCTTTCACCGTTTCCGCGTTCGCAGGTAATCTTAACACCTCTTGGTTTCCCCAATTGGAAATCAAAAACGCTTCGAGTAAGATGGATCGATCGACTTCGAGAGAGGCGAGACGGGCGTACATGCGGTCGTCCGTGCTGTTGTTCAGGTCGTCTACTTCTTCTGCTTCATCTTTCTCGGTGGATAGCATCATCGTCACGAAAGAGAGAGATGGGTGTGTGTTTTGTGTGAGGAATTAATTCTCTCCTTTTTGTAGGCGACAATAGGGGTTGAAAAAAGGAGCTGATGTATTGCTGATGTGCTGATGATGAAAAGTGCGCACATTATTCTTATTGTATTATCCAAACGACGGACGACATAATTTACTACTCGTGCGCGAAGTTTGGATGGAGACCCAAAATTCGCTCCATCAAATCCGGCTTCTTTTTCTTTGGCTTCTTCTTTTGTTCCTCGGTGAGTGCCAGCGCGGTTTCTTCGGCGTCAACGTCTCCCTCGCCGGCGTCTGGTAGCATGGGCACGTCCCCTTCGTCTGCTGGCTCGGGGGCTTCTTGAATAACGATTAACGTATTCTCGTTTATCATTTTGTTGATGATCATCTTGAGCAGCTTGAGCTCTTTCGTGAGATCCTCCGTTTCCGTGGCGTCGGCTTCGTTGTTTGCGAACTCCTCCATGTACCACTCGACAATGTCTCTTTGTTTTACGCCCAATGTATCTTGTTCTGGATTATCGTGCTCTTTCGCGCGGATGTGATTGACGATCATATTCTTCACGCTTTGGTACTTTTCGCTGCTGATGGTTATTTTCTTTTTTGGTTTCTTTCCGGCGGTTGGAAGAATGTTTTCTTGCGCGATGATTTGCGTGCTTGCAACCACGCCGGCGGGCTGTTGCGAAGATGGAGCGGCATTATTATCGCGCACCATGCCGTCATCATCTTCACCAACACCACCACCACTAACCCCAGCATCAGTATCATCGGTGCGTCGTTCCCACGCTAACTCTTCTCTCTCTTCCCTCTCCTCACGTTCCCTATTCGTTTCTGCGGGTAGTCCAGCGTCGCTGCGTCTTCTGACTTCCTCGCGTTCGTTCTCCATCTTTCGCTCTTCCTTGGCGATCGACGCTCTCATCGTACTCGGCAATATCGGTCCTTTATCTGCATCTTCGTCAATCTCGTCGTCGTCTTCCTCTAACGTAACATCCCTGGCTTCAACCGCGATGATTGATTCCGAAAGCAAACGTCTCGCCTCGCGCACATGCTTGGGTAAAATCTTTGCGCGACAATACAGTCTCGCTAGCGCTTCGGATAAACGCACGAGCGCTTCCAACTGTCTCACGGTAATTCTATAACTTGTTGTCGACCCGGGCTGCGCGTCGCCTCTTCTCAGCTTCACATACGCGTCTACGATTTCTCTCTGTGCCTCTGGTGTCATTTGCGGTTTAATACATCGCGAGTAACGGATGTACCTTTGCAATTGCTCTAGCGTGAAATCTACTTCGATGGCTTTTTCTTTCATCCTGTGCAACGAGACGATGTGTCTCGCGAGCATGTGGTCTCTGTAATCGTCCGGTTCGTCAATCATCACGTGGACTAAATCGAATCGAGATAAAATTGGCGCCGGCAACGCCAAGTTGTGTTTCAACTTTTTCGATTTATCGTATCTACCACCCAACGGGTTCGCGGCGGCTAAAATAGATGTTCGCGCGTTCAACGTGGCGTTGATACCGGCTTTAGAAATGGAAATCGTTTGTTGTTCCATGGCTTCGTGAATGGCTACTTGATCTTTCACTTCCATCTTATCAAACTCGTCGATGCAACAAATCCCATTATCCGCCAACATCAACGCTCCAGCCTCGATGCAATATTCCCCAGTTTCCATATCCTTCCCGACTGTTGCGGTTAAACCCGCTGCCGAGGACGATTTACCAGACGTATACACCGCGCGAGGGAGAAATGCGGTGACGTATTTCAAAAATTGCGATTTCGCGCACGACGGATCGCCGACGACTAAAACATTGATGTCGCCTCTTAGATTCGTCCCACCTTGTTTTGTCATTTTGTGCACTCCGCCAAATAACATCAAAGCAATGGCTCTTTTAATGTCCAAGTGCCCGTGGACGGTTGGCGCGATCGAGCGAACAAACTTTTCGTAAATTTTCGGGTCTTTCGACATGCGTTCGATATCGTTCAACTGTTCTTGCGTGAACGAGTTCACAACCTCCTTCTCGTCGTCTCCACCTCGGATGTTCACTCCGGTATTCGCGGACACGTTTTCGTTCCCACCAGCCGTTGGCCCAGCTACGTTAACGACAGAATGTGCCACGAAGCACGTTCGATAAAACAACTCCCTCACCCCGAAATCTCTCAAGCCGCCGACGCCAGTCGACATCGTCCCAGCTGCGCTCCCTTTCCCGGAACTCCCCAGCTCTGTCCTATCCCCGGCCATATTCGCCGGCGCGGTCTCAGGTACTACCGTCAGCGTTCCGGTAAACACCGCTTTATCCCCAGCCCTGGCCATCTCCACGGTTTCGTGTCTCAAAATCACATCCATAGATCTCGGCAAACTCCCAGCCGGCACCTCGTCCGCGTTCTCTTGCACTCTCACCCTCTGCCAATCGATGAAAGTACACCCTTCTTTCATCAGCACGAACTTCTTCCTATTTGAGCACGTCTGTTTCAGACAAATAGTCGGTTCCGTGTACCGACACTGCTGCTCGACGTTTGGAATCACCTCGCCGCACTCGCCGCACATAAATTTTCCGATAATCAACTCCGGCCTCACCTCGCTCGTCCTCGTCACCACCCCACTAAACGACGCCAACTGCCCGACGTGTTCCGCTTTCAAGTCTCTCAACCGTTTCGTCCCCGGCAAATTCGAAAACGACACCCAAAAATCCTTCTCCTGCGCGCCTTGATTGTTGCTCGCTGAGGCGCCCCATCGAACCATCTCCGGAACGTGTTCTCGACAAAAATCTTTCACCGCTTGCCTCAAAAATGGTTCGTAGGTATAAAAATTCGCCTCCACCGCCTCAGTCGCCACGTCCGGGTCGAAATTTTTCAAATGGTGAAAGTTCACGTGCATGGTCGTGCTCGACGTTTCGTGCATCTCGTACAGCTGTTCGACGTAAATTTTCCTCGATTCTAACTCGTTGGTCTCAGGATTTACCACCGGAAACAACTCGTTGAGAAAATTGAGGAACGTGTTATAGACGATGTCCGAACCTTGGACGTTCGTCGACATGGACGCGTGGCGGTTCGCTTCTTCCATCTTCTTAATCCGTTTTCTTCTTCTTCTTCTTCTTCTTTTCCTTCGCTCACTGATGAACTACTCTTCTTCTTATTTTGAATTTTTTCCCGGAGATGAGTGCAAACAAAATCTCCAACTCACAAGAGCGAGAGGATGTGAAAAGAGAGAGTGTGCGTGTGTGCGAGTGAACGCGTCTGCCTCTCCAAAAACGCTTCTTCTGTGACACAGGTTATCCCTTCCGCGTTATTATATCTTCGTCGTCGTCGTGTCGTCGTCGAAAGAAAACTAAGTATGAAGGAGTGTTAAAGCGATCCCAAAAGAGAAATATGTAAACCCTAAATACTAAGTCGAATTCGAGTACTATTTGAAACAGTCGGTTGGTTCGAGGAGGAGGATGCAGAGGAGGAGGAGGACCACTGTTCGGTCAACTGCGCGTAGAAAAGCCCTTTTTTCGAAGAAGAAGCAGAAGGAGGATGCAGAGGAGGAGCAGAAGAAGACGGTTCCTTGTCCCGCCCAGAAGGAGACGAAAGCGGCGACGACGACCTTGACGCGTTTTGTCGCGAAGGAGTATGAGGAGGAGGAGCAGTACTACTACTACTACTATTCGCGGTGGTTTTCTTCTCCGCCCAGAAGGAGACGAAAGCGTCGTGTAGTTTCGCGCTCAAATCGCCGACGACGAGTTCAGCCGCGTTGAGGCTGTCCTTCGCAGAGAGGAGTTGGTCGAACGCGAGGCGGTAGGACGCTTTGAGCGGGCGGAGGAGCGAATGGAGGGTTTCTTCTTCTTCTTCTTCTTCTTCTTCTTCTTCTCCTTTTTCGTCGTCGCAGTCTTGTTTTTCATTCGACGTTTCTTCGCTTTCTTCCTCTTTTTCTTCTTCGTCCGCTACGTTCTCTGCGCCAGTTGTTTGAGTTTCGATGTCGTGCCTGAGAGCCGCTAAGACTTCGTCGACAACCAGATTCGCGACGACATCTGGATTTTCATTTTCTTCGCGTTCTTGAGATCCTGTTTCTCTTCGTGTGCTACCGTAAGACGACGACGTCCCGGTTTTTGTTCCCGCTTCTGAGCGTTCTTTTCGTCTCCGTTCGTACTCTTTCTCAGTGGCGTCCATCTCGCGTTTGATATCGTTGACTCGTTCCGAAAGCGCTCTCACGCGGTGTTTACACGCTCGTGAAGCTGCCTTTCCGTTTGATAACTCTCTCACTTTCTCGCGACCGTTTGTTTGTTTGAATTCATCATACGCGCGCGCCTCATCGTTTAAACGCGCTGATTCGTACGATCCGAGCGATGAGATTGAAGCGTCGTCTTCACTCACCGCGTCGGTCGCGCAGCATACTTCTTCTTCTTCTTCTTCTTCTTCTTCTTCTTGCACCACCGATGGTTGCGCAGTATTCGTTTCGTCTTCTTCTTCTTCTTCTTCTCGTCGCTGATGTTTCTCATCGTTATCAACGCTACCGTTCTTCTTACTCGCCGCGGCGTTACTCTTTAACAACTTCAGTTCCGCTCGCAACTTTTTAATCTCTCGCTCCAAGCGCGTCAGTTTTTCACTCGGCGTTTCCACGCACTCGTTTAATTTCGCGTTATTTTCCACGCGCATCATCCGTTTTGCGAGTTGACACGTCGTTAACGTTTCTTCCGCGTGTTGATAATCGCTGGAAACGTGCGCAATCATGACTGTTTTACAATTCCCACCGAGCGCGTCGCGAAGCAAATGGGTCAGTTTCGAGCTACGATACGGCACGTGGTCCACGCGATTCGATTGGTTGCGTTCGCCCAACGAAATAATCACTCTCTCGAGTACCGAGAGAGACTTATTTATGAACGTAGCTTCACGCATCACAGTACCGGTTGATTTCGTTTTCCTCAACCTTTCAGAACCTGCAAGATCGACCAGATGTATCTTCGATCGATGCAAAGTCGCCGAAGACAAAGAAGACGTTTCGGTGCTCTTAAAACTCGCGGTTTCGATATTTAAGGTAAACACCGCGTGTGACCTCGACGACCGGTCGTTCATAGCGTGCGATCCAATCGCTCTTTGCGCGTCGCCTTCAAACCACAACGCCAATGCCTCGTCTTCTGAAGATACCTCTTTCGTCGTTAAGCCTCGGATGAAAACGCCAGAATCGGGACCGGCGTCGGAAATCACGCACGCCGGCGCGTTTTTTGGATCCTCGTGCGAACTCAACAAATCAATGAGATTCTCGTTATATATTTCAACGAAACTCACCGACACCTTATCCTTCGCGCGGCCGACGACGCTTCGGCCCACCGCCAATTTCTCAAATACCATCGTCAACGCTCGCGGTATGATCCCTCGATTCTCGTAACTCCCATCTCCGCTTCCCATGGTATACGTCTTACCACTCCCAGTTTGCCCGTATGCCAATATCGTCGCGTTGAACCCATCCGTGGCAGCTTCCACCGCCTCTTTCGCCACCGCCTCAAAAACTTCGTCGTTTGTAGCTTCCCGTAAAACGTTCCCCGTGAATTGAAACGACGCGTGTTGTTGTTGTTGTTGTTGTTGTTCTTGTTGTCGTCCTCGTCCTCCTCCTCCCGACGACGGCATCCTCCGATCGCGACATTTCACCAAAACCGACCCTCGCGGGCCTTCGCTCGTCACCAAAACGCACCCTTCGCCTCTCTCGTCTTTTTTACACCTTGGTGGTCTCGCGCGCAAGTGCACCACCACCATACTAGATCTGTTTTTCCCCGTCGCGCCTCCTGCTTTCGCGTTTTTTTGCGCCGTCGTCGTCATCCTTCCTCTTCTTCTTCAACTTCTGTCGGTAGTAATACGAGGAGTAGCCCCTCTTAGTTTACGACGCGGGTTCTTGTTCTTGCCGTTCGAGGTGTTGGAGTGCGGGAAGAAGAACACAACACCGTTTATTGCGCTAAAAATAGTCAAACTTTTTTTTCGCTCGTATTTTTTTTTTTAGAAATGAAATCGAAGCGTTTGGAATAACAAAATTCCCCTATTAGTAAAAACACACAGATGACAACACCAACAAAGACAAAGACGGAAGAAGAGGAAGCGAACGCATTGACGAACTTATGCGACCGAGTTCGATCGAGCACGAAAATGATCGTCCTGGAAAAATGCAACCACGTGAAAATAAACGACGACGCCATCGCGAAATTAGTGCACACCGTTCCCGGGCATCAGTTCGCTGGAATGACCTCGAAAACCGGGTTTAATCGGTTCGACAGTTCTGTGCATTTTATAGGGAAAGAGGAGAAAGATACGATTCAGTATTTGTTGGTGTTGGATGCTATTAATTTCTGCTTTTGGCCGGACCACGATGCGGTGACGGAGGAGCACCCGATTGGATTAGAATACGAACACGTCGCTGGAGGGTTGAAAAAATCCGTCGAGCGAGACGGGATTGAGATTTTAAGCGCGGAGAATTTAGGTAAAATGACCGGGGAGAAGTTGAGAGAGATGTTAGAATGGCCTCGCGAGTTGCCGTTCGAGGAGGTGCGCGCGAAACGGTTGCGAGAGATTGGGGAAGGGTTGGCGAGGAGTTTCGGCGGCGAGGCGATTGAACTCGTCAAGGCGGCGAAGAAATCGGCGGCAAAGTTAGTAGATTTAGTCGTGCAAACCTTTCCAGTCGGGTTTACGGATATGAGCAGACACACGGGGGAGTGCAGAGAAGGACAATTCTTTGCGAACGAAATTTGGTTCTTGAAGAGAGCTCAGATTTTTGTAGCGGATGTGTACGGCGCGTTGAAAAATTCGGGCGCCGGCGAATTTACGGACATCGACAAACTGACGACGTTTGCAGATTACCGAGTCCCGGTCGTTTTAAGAGAAAGCAACATTTTAGACTACCACTCCGAATACTTACACAAACGAGTGGATAAAAAACTGAATTTAGTCATCGGGTGCGAGTTAGAAGTCGAGATCCGATGCGCGACGATACAAGCCGTCGAGCGCATACGAGATAAACTCAACGAAAAATACTCCGCGAGTGTCAACGATAAGTGCACCGCGGTGACGGTCGATTGGTGGTTGTGGGAATACGGGGAAAAAAGGCGGGACGATACCAATTGGCGACCGCATCATCGCACGCGGACGACGTATTACTAAAAATAGAAATTGTTAAAATACGAGACATCACCCCCATTCCGGACAATTTTAACTTCATAAAAAGACACATGTGTCTTCAAAACACGGAAACCACCACTCATGATGGCGACGCGATGTCGGATTCCACCGACGAAATAAGCGACGAGGAAGAAGAAAAAGAAGAAGAAGAGAGCGAGTTTGTGCGCGCCTCCAATCGTCTCCTGTCCGCGCGCCAGTTGTTCGAGCACACCGTCGCTCTCGGGAAAAAGAAGAAAGGTCAACTGAAGACACTTCGGGAGGAAGAAGAGAGGAAGCGAGAGGCAAACTTCGTCGCGGAAACGCAACGGTTGATGAGTATTATTCGAGAAATGCGCGGAGGAGAATCGTCGTCGACGGAGGAGGAGAAGTTGAGGGAAAAAGAATGCGCGGAGAAAGAAGAGAGACGCGCTCGTCTGGCGCGGAAGAAAGCGGCGAAAGAGTTGGAACAGGCGATATCGTCCTACGATCGAGAGGTTGGCGAAGCGAGAAAGGAAAGAAGAGCAAAAAACAAAGCGGAAGAGGCGATTGAAAAAGCACTGAAAGAAGTGGAGAGAGAGTTAGAGGAGGTGAAATTGGAAAACGATCGCGAGGAAGGAGAGGAGAAGGCACGGAATGATGCCGTTGCGGATGGATTGAATCGCGCGCGAGCGGCGAGGGTGATTCAGAAGGCGTTTCGATCGAAAAAGAATAAAAAGAAAAGGTCAAAGAAGGGCACGAAGAAGAAGAAGGCGACGACGACGAAGAAGAAGACATGATCAACGCCTTGATGATTATAATGTAATTTAGATTTATATATATAGTAGTAATAACAATCTCGTTCGTTCTCGTTTTGATACTTAACCAACGGAGAGTATAAGAGTAATATAGAGAAGAAAAAGAATTTTTACTTTACTTTGTCAAAGCCCCTGGCGGTTGCGGCGTATCTTTCGATTGGTAGTGCAAATACACCGCCACCGACACCACGCTCGTCCCCAGCACAAACGGCAACGTCAACTGAAACCCAAATAACGGAATAGACACTAGCGTTGTCAAAATCATCGCCACCGAGGTTGAATACACCTTGACGATATTATCCGCGTACTTCATCACCAACGACACCGCGATACCGCTCAACGAATGATTTAAAATCATCGTACACACGATCGCATTGTATCCGTAAAAATACCCCCGTCCAAACACCGCGTCGTAATCGTACAAAAAGATCGCCACCATGTTAAAGATGACCCCAAACAAGTACAAATACACGTTCTGCGCGTTTACGTTTCTCTTCGGTTGCTTCTTCATGATCAACTCCGTATACACCCCCGCCGCTCCGGACAAAATAGCCATCACAATCGCCATCATCAAACCCATAAACGGCGTTGACAACACCTGATCGCTACCACTCGTCAACTGCGCGATCGTGCACCCCAAAGCCAACAAAATCAACGCCGACCACTGCACGCCGCTCAAGATCTTCTTCAAGAAGATTCTATACAAAATCCCAGTCGATATGATGTTCAAGTTCTTCAAAATCTGATACGACGGAGCGTCCACGTACAAAAACACGTAATACTGCAACAGATTCTTCACTAAATACAACGCCGCCGGAATCGGATACACCCACAACTCGGACCAACTCGTGCTGATTCGGTTGTCCTCGTTCACGCCAACCGTTCTCCAAATCTTCACCAAAGCCAACAAAGACATCAACATCTTCGTCGTTTCTACCGTGCAATTCGCACTCGTCACCGCGTAATCGTACTTCACCCCGTTCGCCTTCGACGCCGCGATTAACAAACCTTGCGATGACGTCAAAACCGTCAACGCTAACGTGACGACCGATTTGCGGCCCCAATCTTCCATGCCTGCGCCAGCACTTGAAGACGATAAGTTGGAACCAGAGTCAGAGTTGACGAGCTTTTCGCGCAACTCTTGCGATTTATCCTCCTGTCGTTGATCGTCGTAAAAAGAAAAGAGAAAGAAAGAAAAAGGAGAAAGAGTGTCGTCGTCGTCAGCGAGCGTTCGGTTGAGATGTATGCGTGCCCCTGATGAGCGCCCAAAAGGATGAGAGATTTCTCGTCATCCTTCTTTATCTCCACAACGGAGAAAGAAGTAAAAACATCTCAAAAGCAGCAGCGGTTCTTTAGAGAAAGAGAGAGACAGAGAGACAGAGAAACAAAGCGGGAAGAGAAGACTTCGCTCGTCGTCGTTTCGCGCGTCATCATCATCATCATCATCAGAGAGAGAGAGAGAGAGAGAGAGAGAGAGAGAGAGAGAGAGAGATTCGTACCTTGTCACCCATGTTTGGTGTTTTATTGTGGGGGCAAGAAACCAAATTTTGTGTGGTGTTTTCGATGACGAAGAGGACAAGAAAGGGGAAGAAAAAAAGGAGAGCTTTGGCGAAAGCGCCGCTCAGTCGTTCGGCGGTTGACGATGATATTTTCGGTAAAATCGATGGATGTTATATAAATACAGGATGCGCGAGCTCTCTCTTTCTCTGTGACTCGCGCGTTCTCTTTCTTTCTTTCTCTCTCTCAAAAGGGAAAGAAAGAAACTATTACGCCGGCGTAACTATGTAACAATTGAGGATTTTTAAACCTCTTTCGTCGGCGGAGCTGTGCGGCGCTTTCTGCGCGTGTTGGCTCATGTAATTCATCGCCCATAACTTGTCTCTTTCCTCCGGGGATTTATATTCGTTTTGGCACAAGTTGCCGTATAAATACGCGTCGATCATGTCACTTCCATGCGCCGCTAAGAATTCTTGCATTTTATCGACGAAGCGTTCGCTGACGATGTATGTTTGCAAACCAGCTTCGGAACCTTCGATAGGCCAGTGGCGGAAGGCTAACATCTCGCGATCGGAGGGGTCAAACAAGTTCTTCGCCTCGAACGTCGAGTGCATGGCGCACAAACTCCCATCTACACCACAGAATTTGTCCATGCCTTTGTGCAACAAAACGAAATCAGCGTCTTCGGGTAAGTTTTGCGCGACGCTGGTCATCGCCCAGAGCGGGATATTCGAGTACTCTTGCATCTTCATCAACCCGTCGGATTCCATGATCCACGCTTTGTCCATTCCTAAATCTTTCATGTTCTGCCACGCCTTCATGTGTGCGAACAAACACCCGATGTGGTGCGACAATCCGACCCTTTCCTGAGTCAAAGCGCCGGTTTCCTCCTCTCTTAAATCAATCGCGTCAATCCACGGCACTCCAACTAAACTCTCTGGCGATCTTCTCTCGTCCCAATATCGGTCTTTACTCATGGCTAACTTATTCGAGTCCGCAAAATTCCTCGCGTTAATACTCCTTATGTTCGACACCGCGTGCTCCGCCTCGTCGATATATTTCGGCCACGTCAACGGGTCCACCCCCCACGTCTGCTCGGCTCTCGGAAATACCGCTTTAATCGCGTGAAAACCTCTGTAATCGTCTTTGTTTTGGTGTCTGGTTATGATCATTAAGTTAACATCCAACGGCCATTGCGGGATCCCATCCGGGAACATTCCCGACAACGCGTCGTGGTAATATTCGCCAATCACGGAAACGCTCGGTACTGGAGAGATGCCGAATTTGTACAACAAAGAGGTGGTGGCAGAGTTGAACCCGGCGATGTATGCGAACGGCATGGCGAACAAAGCCGCGCACGCCAACGATATCGCGTACACCGTTCTCACGTTGTTCGAGAATATCCATCCCCTCCCTGTTTCGTGTGCTCCTCCTCCTCCTAAGAGCACGTCGGTTTCCGCGAACGAGACTGATTTTCTCCCCGTGGTGGTGGCATTCGTTTTATACTTCTCCGCGATGGCGGACTTTCCTCCTCCCGATGAGAGGACATCATCTGGCGGCGCGTTTGGTTTTCCCAACACATTTTTGCTGCTCGTGTTCTTAGCAGTCGAAGAACTGCTGTTCTTCGTCACGATCGGTCTCATTTCTCTCTCTGCAACCCCGAGATATTTGCCACAAAGCGCGTTGATGATGTTTTGCCGCGGATTCGACCACCCCCACACAAGAGTTTAGGGTTACATTACAACACCCTAAATACACACCGGGAGAAAAAGAGAGAGGAGAGAGAGAGAGAGAAAGCGCGAGAAGACGAGCGAGACGAAAAGAGCGACGACGTCTTCTTCTGAAAAGCTGTGCGCGCACGCGTGGCGAGGGAGTCTGTGCTTCATCGCTGCGGCGTTTTGCACAGCGCTCGTTCAAATGCTCGTCGTCTAAAAGGAAAGCATAACTCGCCGTCGATTTCGTTCATACGTTACCGAGTGAGATGAAGAAGTTTTCCTCGTTCAAGAAGAAGAAGAAGAAGGAAGAAGAAGAAGACAAAGAACGTTTGGACGACGATTCAGAATCACCGCGCGTGGTTGTTTCCGGGACGGAGGAGGATTCGTCTTCTTCTTCGGACGAGGACCGTGAGTTCGAGGAGGAGTCAAAAGGAGAAGAAGAACAGTTGAAGAAAAAGAGGAAAAGAGAGAAGAAGAAGTCAAAGAAGAAGAAAGAAAAGAGAAAGAAACTCAAATCGGATGCGGAGAAAATAGCCGAGATGGAGGAGAAGTACGGTCGAGATATGGCGAAAGACGAGAGAGCGTTCGACGATCGATCGTACGTGAGGAATTTTGGCGAGGACGACCGGAAAACATTTGGCGTTGAAGGAGGAGCGATGACGTTCTTCTCCGATACGCGACCGGATAGCGGGAATTTGGCGTTTGGAAAGCCAGCGGCGAATGAAAAGGTGAAGTTTAAGCGGGAAGAGGATTGGAATGGAGGTGAAGCGCTTGGACCAAAAGCGACGACGACGACGACGACGACGACGCTGGAAAAGTTGGAGAAGGAAAACGGCAAAGACGGAGAAGAAGGAGGGGGAGGAGAAGAGGAAATATTCATCCCATTGCTTCGCGATGACTACGTCGACGTCAATACTAACTACAACATCTCGCACGGGAATAGAAATACCGATGATGAGGATAAAAAGAGGATGATACAAAAGCTCACGCAGACGGTGTTTGGCGCAACGAAAGGCACGATCGAGGACATCTATAAGCTCAACGATAAAGCTTTGCTAGAGTCCGTAGACGTTCTTCTCAAAAGCACCACCAACGAAAGCGAACAGCTTCGCGAGTTGACCAAAATACACAACGCGTTGACCCGAAGAGAACCGCGAAACGTGAAGAGATGGATTGCGTTTATCAATCACCAGGATAACTTTTTGGCGAGGAGTAAAAAACGTTCCGAACGCGAACGCATCAAGGAGAAAACGATTGCCATTTGCGAGCGGGCTTTAGAGTGGAATCCGAACGACGCGAGATTGCACGCGTGCCTGTTGAAGTGTTCGCAAGAGTGCGAATCGAAAGACCAAACGAAAGAGAGGTGGGTTTTAACGCTGAGAAAGTTACCGACGTCGGTCGTTTTGTGGTACGACTACGTCGAGTTTGTGAAACACGCGACGTCGTTCGCAGAGTTCAATTGCGAAGATGTCGTGCAAGCGTACGAAGACGCGTTACGAACGTTGACAAAAGAATTCCGGAAACTGAGCTCTCAGCGAAATACATCGAGCAGTTGCCGTCGCCAAATTTTGAGCAGGGATATCGGGAACATGTTCTTGGAACTCGTACAATTTGAAGCGAAATCGGGAAGGGCGAGGAAAGCGTTCCGAAGAGTTCAAGCGCATCTTGAATTTCGCGGGTTTGGAATGCCGCAAAAGCACATTGGAGATAACTCGAGACTTCTTCGCGAGTTTGAGAAGTTTTGGAAAAGCAAGAAACCTCGTTTATTGGATAGCGTTAACGACGACGGGGAGATTAAGAGTTGGTGGATGGATGAAAAAAATGGGTCCACCGCGAACGACGATTCTTGGGAGAAAACACGTGTTCAGGAAGAAGAAGAAGAAGAGGAAGAAGGAAAATCCTCGCCACCAGAATCTTCGAAAGTGAAAGCGCGAGAACCGAGCGTAAAAAAAGAAGTAGAAGTAGATCTTGGAAATAAAGAATCTGATGGCGACGACTCCTCCGACGATGATATCGACGAGGACGCTTTAGCGGCTGAGTTTGCAGCCGAGTTTGATTCTGCCGTGAACGCAGCCGTGGACGAAAACACGCTTCGCGAATGGTCTCGAGCGGAAAGTGCAAAAATGCGAAGCTATCGAAAAGACGTTAATAACGACGACAACGATGATGAGGAAGATTTCGGATCGATTACTGCGGGCTTGTGTAATATGTTTTGCGATAGCAATCTTGCCGACATAAACACGCAGTTTATCGAGCAGTGTTTCGCTCTCTTCGGATTGCACTCTCTCTTTGGCGCGTTGATTGGTAATCCAGACGCCGCAATCGCTCGTCTCTTTCGAAACGAAAACGCTTCTGAAGACGATCAAAGACGAGAAGATGGCCTATTTCCATTCGTTCCACGAGAAGAGGTACTCCGAAGTGTGCGCGTTTTGGCCACGTCTTCGTCATTAGCCTGTATGGCACCTTTCGCGTACGCCGCGGTGAAACTCGAACGAGAATTGAACGGACCAGAGGTTGCGCTCGCGTGGGTAAAATCATTGCTGAGCGGACCAGAGTACCGCAATAATTTACACCTTTACACTGAATGTGCCTATTTGACTCGATGTACGAAGATGAAACAAGGAGATACGAAGAAGAAGAAGAAGAAATTCGTCGACCCGGCTCAGAAAATCGTCGAGACGACGATTCAAAACGCTTCGCGCATTCAGGATGGAGATACTCGTGAAACTGTTCGCGGCTTATGTCGACTCGTAAAAGAAAGCGCGCTTTACCTTTTGCGATACGATTCACCCAAAAATACAAACATTGCGCGATACATACTCGCTTTAGCGCGTGCGCATGTCATGTCTTCCAAAGGCGGTAGTTTTGATGAAAGTGTTCCCGCAAATGCGAGCGCAGAGAACTTGCGCTCGCTCGCGCAAGAGGCTATTAAAGTTCTCATGGAAGAAAGTAGTTCCACGCAACTCGAGGATAGTCTCAAGACATATCATCGCGAAGTGCTGGAATTCAAATCCGATATGCGCGTGTGTGCGATTCTTCTGCGCCTTTTTTGTGCGTCATCTTCGGCGGAGCAAACAAGGATTGACATTTTTCGAGATTTACGCAACCTTTCTAATTTTGCCTTGGAGAAGACGTGTTCGGATTTGTTACGCGACGTTATCCCGTATTTGTCGGAATCCGGAGAACTTGCAATAACAGTGACGGATGGATATAAAGAAATCGTAAACGCTCTGTTTCATGACGTGCCGTCATCGCAATTGGCAGTGAGTTCTATGTTCAAAGCGGAGACGTTCGAGTCAAAGTTGAAGCTGAAACTCGCGCTTGGACTCGCTCGAGAACTGTGTTTCTCCCGTGCGCGCGAAGAATCTAGAAACGACGACGCGACGCAGGATGGTACCACTGATAGTAGCAGAAGCGCGCTCGTAATAACGACATTGCTTCCGACGCCTCCTTTCTTGACGCAAATTTGGCTCGCGCAAGTCAAGGCGTGCGGCGACGACGACAAGGCGAGGCGGAAAATTTTTGAAAGAGCCATCCGCTCGCACGAATCCGTCGAGCGGTGCCCGCTACTGTGGCAGACGTATTTTAATTCTGAGGTTCACAACACAGAGTACGCGAGAAGCGTATTTCTGCGAGGTATTCGTTCGATTCCATACGACAAAAAGTTCTGGCTTGATGGGATCGCGTGGAACGAAGGCTTTTCTCCGAGCGAAAGGGCGAATTGGATTGATATGTTGAAAAAGAAAGGCGTGGTCGCGGAAACGGACTTATACGAAGCGAAATTGATCGCGGCGACAAAACAACATTAGCAACTAGCGCATTTTAGTGATCTGCACAGCATTTTAAATCAAGACAATACTAAATACTTGAAGCAACTTGCAAAACAAAAATACTATTCTAAATCTAAAACCGTCGGGATATTATGTTTTTACGTATCCAAGGCAACCGTTCGGCGGCGGTGGCTTTTCGCCGTGCAGCTCATCTCCATGAATACCTCCATCGCCGTTTTCACGAAAAACGGAAATCCACCGAAAATCAAGACGTGTCCACACCACCACCTTAAATTCGGATAAGTAGGCTGTTTGGCTAATTTTTGCGCGAACGTATCCTCCGGCATAAAAATCTCTCCAAACGACCACAACGTCATGGATACAGCCCAGGACGTCATGGCTAGCTCATCGATGACGTGCGCAAATCGTCTCATAAACGTCTTCTGTTTTTGCTTGTACGAAGCGTAGTTGCTAAAACACGAAAATATCCCCCACCCTTGCAACGCTTTAAAGAAAAGCGGGAACAACTGAAACATGATCGTCCCGTCCGCTATCACCCATGCAACTTTTGGAATCCATCTATACTCTTCTCTCAACATCTCCTCATCCGCCAAGTACCACGCAAAGTCCTTCGCCGCCCAAAATGTAATCCCCATGTTCCCTATAGGCTTTAAAACCGTATTCATTTCGAAGCAATTAATCCCTCGCGAGCGATAATAAAGAAATATCCCGGGTTCAATCACCACCGTCATCGCCAATAAAGTCAAAATGACCCCGGCATTATACGGCATCATAAACGTCGCGTCTACCCTAGTCCTTCTCTTCTCCTCCGTGAGTTCCTGAAACAACCACACCGTGTTCGCTAAAATCCAAAAACACAACGCCATCGTCCTCGCCAAGTCAATCGCGTATCTCTCCCATTCGCCTTGAAACGAAAAGAACGCTTTGGCGTATCCAACCACCACGAATGGGGCTATGCATACCGCCAACGAGTTATTTTCCGTCCACAAAATATCCGTGATGAGCCACATGGCGGTGGAAAAGTTGTCCCAGAAAATCGCCGGGTGTTGGTCGTCGAACGATTGGAAGAATAACATTCCCGTCGTCGTCGTCGAGTTCGCTTCTTTCGAGCTTTGAAGCAGTTTGGGGGTGTTTTTATTCTCGCGCACTTCATCTCTCGAAGCCGCTCCGTACTCGGCAGAAGACGATGTTAACAACGGTTCCTCTCCGTCTGGTGTTTTCATTCTCGCGCGTGTCTTCTTCTTCCGCGATGAGTCGGTCGCCCTTCCCCTCCCACGGACAAGTCGGAGAGCAAAACCCGTCGTCGGGTTGCTGTTGTAAAGAGCTCCCCGCGGACCAAAAAGTGCTGCTTTTGAGGGGAAATTAATTGGAAAACTTCTTAAATCGAGTGCACACTTACCCGGCACTGTGTTGTTGTTCTTGTTGTTGTTTGTGGCACCAGAATAAGAGGAAACGAACGAGCGTGAGAGAGAGTCTTTGACTCTTTCACTCTTTTAATACGCTGTTTCCTTTCCTCGCACAAAACGAGAGCTTTGAGGGTGACCGAGCACAGAAGTTGGACTGGAAATGGACGACGCTCTCGGAGGGGAGAATTCGCTCTCGCTCCTCTCTTTGCGTCGCGCTGGAGTGCGTTTCGACGACCGCGTGACTTCCTTCGCGGACTTGATACAACAACAACAACAACAACAAGGTGCGAAGAACGACGATTTAGACGACGATGGGCCTTCTTCTACTTCGACTTCTCTCGTCAGTTTGTGTCGGGAATGCTTCCTCCAATTTGGCCACGAGAAACTGGCGAAACGATTACCGAACGCGTTAGGACGCGCGTCGGATCCGAGCGGGAGGTTTCGAGTGGCGACGAGTTACGCCAGAGCTTTAAACGGGGTGGTTTTTAATAAGAATGCGAATAGTGGGAGCAGCACTCGTAGTGGTGGTGATGGTGATGGTGGTGGCGATGGTGATGGTGGCGGCAAAAGGAGAGTTGGCTTCAGTCATTTCTTGTACCCGTCGGAGGAATACGCGAGAGAAATCGTGGCGTTGCTGTGCGAGATGATACCAGAGGACGAGCGAAGGAAGAGTAACGCGACGTCGTCGACTTTTTTTGGTCGTGGTGAGGATGGTTCGGTGGTCTCTGCGTTGGAGAGAGCGGTGCGAGTGGCGAACGGCGTGAAAACGTCCTCGTCTTTCGGGGAAGCGGCGAGTCCCTTTGAAAGTAGTTTGAGGAGGAGCGAGAGAAAGAGAAGGATGCGAGAGATTGTCAACGCACAGGCGAGAGTTGTGGCGAACAGACAGCGAATGCGAGACAGAGAAGGGTTCGCTTTGACGAAGAATAAAGAAGTGGCGTGGACGAAAGAAAACGGGTTGTGGCCTGAGGGACCGGAGAACGACGACGGGATCGCTGTTAACGTGTTGGCATCGAATGGCGTCGGAGGGTTGGTTGCCGCCGCTTTGCGAGTTGCCGGTGGCGATAAACTTGCGTCAAATAGTAGTAAAAATAGCAGGATTGCAGGAAAGGATGGGGGCGAAGAAGAAATGCAACGTTTAGGCGATAGAATCAAATCCGCCGCGGAAGCGAAAAAGAACCGAGAAGATTCTGCAAACGAAACCCTCGAACAAAGAGCTCAAGCGCGGGAAAAGGATTTAGAAGATTTACAAAACGACGTTGAAACGACTCGACAGACGATGGAAGCGTACGTGTCGAGATGCGAAAAAGCGTTGGAGGAAATGCTCGAATACGCTCGATTGGAGAAGGAAGAATGCGCGAAGTTCCCAGATTTAGAGGAGGAATATTTAATTCGAAAAATGGCGACGGATATGGTCGTCGGTCCAAACGCATCAAAGGGATCGCCGGAAAAAGCGAAAGAGGAAATGGAAAAGCTCGTTCGAGAGGACGAAAACAGACGTCAAGAATTACAAAAAGAGTGGGACGACGCTCGCCTTCCTTTGGAACACGAAATCGAGAAGAGAAACGCGAAAGCGGAAGCGGAACGAATGCGAGCTAAAGAGCAACTTGAAGAGATTCAAAGATGGAAAGAAGAGGCAAAAGAGCAAGTTCAATTAGCTCGACGAAAGGCGGAAGAGCGCGATCGGTTATCGCAAGCGTTAGAGCGAGCGCCAAGAGGCGTCAATCGTCCGAGTTTAGTTCAAAAAGTCACCACCATCGTGAAGAACATAAAGAAACAAGACGTAGAAATTGCCAAGATTGTTCGCGACGCGAAAGCGGCGGAATTACAGGTGGCCGAAAGTGCGGAAAGTTTACGCAGGATATACGCAGTCGTTGAGGACGCCATCTTTAAATCCGCAAAAACGGACGAGACGATGAAAATGGCGTATAGATATTTGCACGACATGCACAAGACGTTTGCGAAAATCTCTCGAGACGTCGCCGAGGCCTCGGAATCCGCGCGAGCGCGAGGTGAATTGGAGGAACAAATGGACTCGCTAAAAGAATTGAACACGGATTCAAAACAGGTGGCGAAAGATGTGGCGATGTTGAGGAAATCAGTGAAAAAGTTGGAAGAGAGAGTGAATGTAAAGTAAAGAAAGTTGTCAAACGCACGCAAAGATGTATCTTAAATAATTGAGTATTGCGCATAGAGCATGTCTCTGACGTTGAAGTACGCATCCGAGATTGATCCTTCAACAATCAACTCATCGTCTTCGGCTCTTCGACGAACGACGACTTGTCCATTCGCGCAAACTAAAGCACCGCCTTCGCCAAACTCGGCGGGTACGCCCATTCTCTGCAAATACCTTCTAAACTCGGACAAACGAACGTCACCCACGAACGCCGAGCGTCGGTGATGTTTAGTCACGATGTTGATTTCTGTACCTTCATTTTCTTCGTTGTCTTCTACCACGAGAGCGGCGGCGGTTGGTTCTTTCTTTATTAAAGAAGGACCGGTGACTTTTCCAGCGAGTAAAGATTCGTCTTTAACTGTTTTTGATACGGTTAATTTCAAAGCATTCACTGGGACCGGGAGCAACTCCGGCGCCGAGCCATCTTCAGGGATTGGCCCAATGACGCCATCGATCCAACCGACGGCATAGCCACTCACCTGTCGCAAACGCGCGGAGGATAAAACCGCTTCAGAAAGTCGAACCTTGTACGTCGGATGTACCGAGGATGCATCTAACGTCTCGTTGTTCTTCGGATAATCAATCTTCGAGCTCTTCGGGAAGTGTTCGGAATCGTTGTATAAGTGCGAAGCAAGCTTCTCGGCATCTTTCACAGTACCACTCACGAGAATTACTCGTCGCGGTTCTAGACGCGGGATGATTGCTTTCACTGATCGACCATCGGCTAATCCGTCGTAATCAAAGTTTGATTCAATTGCCGCTTTCACGACGATTTCTTTCGTTTCCTTGACGACTTTCGTTGGTATTCCCACCGGTCGTTCGAGAGCTTTCTCTTCTTTACCCGCATTCGCATCTATATCCATATCCGGTTGTTTGTTAGTCAATTTCGCTGCTATTCCCATCGTCGCGTCCATGATGCCATCTACGCCCGCGAGTTTATCGACGTCGCCGGTACTTTCAAACGATTGATCTCTCGTCATTTCCGGTCTTAATTCGTTCGCGACTCTAAAGAACGCGTCCGCATCGATGGCTTCCCCGTACTCAGTTTTTGCACTCATACCCGAGGGATCGGATGATGAAGAAGATAATTTCGTTTCGTCCGGAAAGACGAGATGCTCGAAACTTTCGGGAATAAATCCATCGACGATGCACTCGCGTCGCTCAAACGACATTTGCTTGTCTCGCAGCGCAATACCAGTTTCCTCGTTTACTTGAGGTGGCGGTACCAAACGCTCAACTTTTTCTTCTTCCTCTGCGACACCCGCTTTCTTTTCACCGTAAATATTTTCGTCTTCAACTGGTTGCGAGAGCGTCGCAGCGTCCACATCCATCTCTTCCTCCAACATACGTTTCTTCTCTTCTTCTTCGGCCAGTCGCTTCGCTTCTTCTTCTCTCCTCTTTTCCGCTTCGAGACGTTTCTCTTCTTGTTCGTGCTCCCACGCTTCCAACTCTTTCCCAGACAGCAATTCTCGCCTCGCTAATTCAACTTTCATGATCACGTCTTTCTTTTTCGTCTTTGAAGAAGTCGTCTTTGCTCCTCCCTTACTGCACTTTTCGACAATCTCTCTCGCTAATCCAACTTGGCGACCAATTTCGTCCGGCCAAATGAAACAATTCTTCGCGTCCGAGGCCCATTCAACGAACAACTTCCTCGCAAACCCACCTTCTAAAGACGCCAACGATGCAAGGACAACTTTCGGTCCCGGAGGTAATCTCGTAAAATCTTCGTACGAGTGACACGGAAACAATCTTTTCACGTCGAACACGTTCTGTCGCGTGCTATCGAATTTCAAACCAACGTCTTCGTTCATCCATTCTAAATGGGACCGCGCGAACTCCAACGCGTTTGCGGCGACGTTATTGAACAACACTAACTGATAGCTTCCTAAATTTTGATTCTTCCACGTCTCTTCTAATAATAAAGCCAACTCTAACGTCCTTCCAACGGCGTCGCAACAAATAACCACGTTCCCTTCCATGCGCGCGTGTTTTAAGACGCAATCGACTAACGGCAAATCTCTCACTTGCAACCTCGACTCGGGCGCTTTTCGATCCACGTTCCGACAATCTGTAATTAAAACCGACGGTCGATGCACAGTCTCTGCTAAACTCGTCCCGGCTAAATGTCGTTCTTTCCGCATGTTGTAATCAACCGCGTAGACGATATCCTCGGCGTCTTTTGATATGCGCCAACATGAACCGCCTAACGTGTGACCGGCGTTGATAGCTTCGACGACAATATCGCTATTGGTAGCACCACCACTATTTTTGCTATTAGTACCCGCGTCGCTCTCACCACCACCACCACCCCCTGCGCTTTCTCTCCTCACGCTCACCCTCGAATGTTGCTGATACTTCACCGGAACAAACTTACTAAACGCCAAATCCACGTCATCTAGACTGTATCCCACATCTTCTCCAAACTCCCCTCGAAACTCGGAATACCCGAGCGCAATGTCGTAACACAACATTTGCCCCAACTTGTGCGTCGGTATCGACGCGTAAATTTTACAGTTTGGGTTACATTTCACTCGCTCGGAGAAGAGCAAAGGTACCGCGCCGACGTGTCGTTGCGTGCAGTGCGAGATCAACACGCAATCCAACGTAGGCGCGATTTTCTCCAACTCTTTCACGTACTCGGTTTGATCGAACCTGTCGTCCCATCCGCAATCTAAAAGTATGTTCGCCTGGTCTATTTGCAATAAATAGCACAGCGGTTCAGTCGTCGTCGTCGTGCCGCCTCGCGCGCCGTCGTCCTCCCGAATGCCTCCCAATAGAGGCGTCAAAGCGACTTTGTTCCCAGACTCGAGGACTAAATTTCTCTTCGCTTCCTTTCTTTTTCTCCTTTCTGTTCGCTTCCCCATTTGACTCGTCTGAATCGTCGTCGAAACTTTCTTCTCCTCCGCTTCTTCTTTTCCGCCGTCGTCGTCCTCATCGTTCGGCGTTTGCGATTTCCCTCTTCGCGCGGTCGATTTCCTTTTAGTATTCAAAGCGTTCGCGTTGTTGTTGTTTTCTCCTTCGGATTCATCTTCTTTCACGAAAGGCGACGGTGACTTTGCTCTCTTCTTTTTCTTCACAGCAGCAGCAGCAGCAACATCACCTGCACCACCACCACCGTCGTCCTCCTCCTCGGTGGACCGAGTGGTCGTGGTCGCTTTCTTGGTCTTCTTCTTCGGTGGCATAGTATACGAGAGAGAGATGAAGTGTCGATGTGCATGAAACGAACGAACGACGAAAACAACGAAGAAGGAATTTTTGCGTTTTTGGTCCATTTAGGGTTTGTATATAAACCCTAAACTGTACTTTTCTATCCACTTTTGGAACATTTTTTATCCTAAGAAAAGCAGTCAAACGGAGAGAGAGAGAGACGCACGAGAAGAAGAAGAGGAAGAGGGAGATAAGAGAGAGACACTTTAACTGACGAAGAGAAGAGGGAAAAAGAGAGATTTAAGAGAGATACGTCATGTTCAGCTCTTTATCCTCCGCGGCGTCCTCGGCGGCGTCCTGGGCGATGGGTTCTTCCACGACGAATCCCAACGATGCGAACACGACCGAGGGGGGCGAAAGCACGGAACGAGTCGATCCGACGAAACTGTTCCACGAGTTTCCGCACCCTCAAGATTGGCACGAACGAGTGAGAGAGGTTTTAGAAAACTTGAAAAAGACAAACACGGAAGTTCCTTCGAAGATGTGCCCCTTAGGGGACGTGGAAGCGACGTGCCGAAGATTTCTCGTCGCAAGACGGTACAACGTGGAAGCGGCGGAGTTGATGATGCGAAAAGCGATCGAGTTTAGAAATTCGGTGCGCATCGGCGACGCGGTAGGCGTGGAGAACATATTAAAAGCAGCGCCTCGGTGGGATTTGTTAGAGTTGTCGAGGAAAATATTACCCAACACGCCGTTTCACTGTTACACGAAACAAGGGTATCCGGTGTATTTGTTGAGGATTGGCAAAGGAGATTCGAGTTTAGCGTTGGAGGTTTCGGACGAGGTTCACGTGTATTCGACGATCATAAGAGGGGAGCATTTGATGCGGTCGATTATCCCGGAGGCGACGGAAAATGCGAAGAAATTAGTGGAAGGGAAGACGAAGGAGGAGATTAAGGAGGATTTCTGCGCCGTGAATCAAGATACGAAATCGCAGATGGTGGATAAACAAGTGGTATTGTTGGATTTGAAAGACGTCGGTTTGAGCGCGATGAAGTGTTTGTACGTGTTTAAGATTGTGAATTCAACCGCGTCGCATAACTATCCGGAGTTGAGTAAAGCGATTTACGTTTTGAACGCGCCGACGGCGTTTGATTATTTGTACGCGGCGGTGAAACCGTTTTTGGCGGTGCACACGCAACACAAGGTGAAGGTGTTTTCGGATCCAAAGTTGCAGTACGAAGCGTTGCAGAAATTGTTGAAGGATGAGGATATTCCGGACTTTTTGGTGCCGAGCGAAGATGTGGTGCCAGGGAGGCACAATGGCTTTACGGACGGAACAGTCACGAATCAGATGGGGGATGGGTACATGCCGGAAACGGTGAAGAAGCAAAACGAATGGATCAACGCGCAAGCGATCAGTACGTACGCGGCGGCGACCAGTCCCAAAGCCGGCGACGCGAAGAAGAGTCCATTTAAAGAAGATAGCGGAGATGGTGGCGACGCCTTAGGTGGCACGATTGAGAAAATCAACATCATGAATTTAGCGGACGAGCAACCACCGAAAGAGTAAATTTATACTGTATAACTACGGTACTGGTACAATCTTGTCGTTGCAATCATAATACAAATAGGCCTATAAAAATCAATACTATTACACGCAGGCGTTCTCTTCTTATCTCTCTCTTAAAATTACTAGCGTTTTAATCGAACGGCTCTCTGAGCTATCAGTGCCTTCTGCTTCAACTCTTCGATTTCTTTCTTTAAAGTTTCGTTTTCTAATTGTAAAGCGCTCATTGTTTTCTCCGAGTCTTCTTCTTCTTTAACTTCTTCTTCGTTTTCCTCTTCGCGGCCTCCACCGCCTTCAAACCTCTCCAAAGCTCTCTCCACAGCTTCAACTCTCCCACTCCCACTCAACACCTGCAAACCACCGGCATCCATAAAAGTCATACCCAGTGCCCCTAAAACTTCCATCAATCTCTCGCCGTCGAACAAATACAAATACGCCACCAACGCCTCCAACGCCGAAGCGTCTCGATGTTCCACCCCGCTGTGTCTCGCTCTCGATTCGTGGCCGTAATCCGCCCCCCACTTTAAAATCGCCATCTCTTCTTCCGTCAAGAACGTCCCTTGTTCTAACGAGAGAAGTCTCTCCAAATGCGAGTGCATCGCGACCGCCGAGCACCACCCGTCTTGCGCCGCTCTTTGCGGCCTCAACGTTTTCACCGAAGTCGACGAGTTCCCACCACTTCTTCCTCCTTGTCTGTTCGGTGGATTTTCCCTCTCGGATTTCTTGCACCTACGTAAAACTAAGTGTTGTCTCGCGAACAGTTCCCAAACGGCGTCGCCCAGGTAGGTGAAGCACAAAGCGACCGAGGCGTCGCGGTTTTGTAACAGTTTCGGAACGACATAAACGGGAGACGGAGAAGACGAATTTGGGGAAGAATTTGTCTTCAAAATGTGCGCGTCTAAACCTTTATGTGCAGGCGGTTTTCTTCGCTTGTTCTCGTTGGACTTGATGGATTTGTTCCCGCATTGGATGGTGGTACTCTTTGTTCTCTTTTGACGAGAGCATTCCCGAGAAGAATAAGACGAACACGAGGCGGAGAGTCCGGAGGTTGCGCGGTGCGTGGAAAGCATAATTTTATATGGATAATTTTTGCTTTTTGAACACTCTAAAAAAATACTTGTTATAATAAAATACTCGATGGATTTAATGATCAATCAAATCATCGGTTCGCCGCGGCTAACGCGCTCAACTTGTACCACGCGCACTCGTCTTCGTTGCAATCTCTGCTCAAAAATTCTTGCCACGATTTAATCGCGGCTTGTCGATAGTTATTTGTGATCCGTTGCGCGGGCTCGCCTAACACCGTCGGGTTGTGGTCGCACGTTTCCGATTCTTGGTCCTTGGCGTGTCCTTTCCCGGGTAAGCCTTGACGAAGGGTGTTGCACATGCCGGCTTTTAAGTCCGAGGAGACGTGACGGACGAGATTGCGGAAACCTTCAGGCCACGTTTTCGGGTTTTTCGTTCGCCATTCGTGCGCCTTTTGGTACAACTTTTCGTCCGTGGTGTATTGTTCCAACTTGGCGGCGAGTTCGTCCACGGAGTTGAAATCGCGCAAGTCGATGACGGACTCTTTGGACGGGATGTAATCTTCTATGCCATCCCAGCCGACGTAGATTGGGATGGAACCTCGAGTTAAACTATCCCAGAGCTTTTCGGTCATATAGTTTGGACACTGGACGCCGTTTTCCAAGGCGAAGTAAAACATGAATTGCGATTTAATTAAATCTTGTTCCATGTGGTTCCCGTCGCGTCCAGGATCGTTCAAGGCGTCCATGTTGTGTTCACATCCACCCATGGACATGACTGGAAATCGCGTGGCGATGTGTTTTAAGATGGCCGATCTATCTTCGGCGCAATCTTTGGCCCACCAGGCGATGGCCGGCACTCGCGCTTCTTTCGGTAACTTCCATAACTCGTAATCGGTTAATAAGGCAGAGATAGACGGTCCGAACGGGTACCATAATCCAGTCTTGGTCGGATGGAACGCAGCGATGTATTGCATGTTCTTCAAACTTTTCGGATCTTTCAACTCGTACCCGTAGTGATCGGCGGATTCGTGCGCGTAGTAAAAGTCAACTTGTTTCGAGTGATCCTTTTTGGGCGGTAAAAAGTGCGGGTCTTCGCCTTCCGCGTGTTCGGTTTTATAATCCGCGGTCCATAAGAACGCGCCTTGGTTGAACAACCTCACGTCGCAATCAGCCGATAACTCCTCTCTGACCTCGCCGATGCACAAACCGGGTTCATACAACGTGTTTAAGTTTCCCGTGTACGTCCCGTCCCACGAATCCTTACCACCGGCTAAGCACATGGTAAACTTCCCGTTGTGTTCTTTCGCCGGCCTGTGCTTCCACGACCCATCCGCGAACGCGAAATCGTTCTCGTCAAACTGCGGGACTAAACTCGGAAAACTCTTCGCGTCCGCGCCGTCTTTCGAAAGCAACGTGAGCAAAGGGTCCGAAGCGTACGCCGACGAAGAAGAAGAAGACGAAGTCGATCCTCGTTTCTTCGATTTCGACTTTTCCTCGTCTTTCATCACCATGTCTCTGATGGCGTCGTACGATTGTGCCGTCAGTGGAATTTCTCCCAAAGACTGTTTGTTCGCGCGGCCTCCCGACGTCGTCGTCGCGATTCGACCATTTTCTCGTTGTTGTTTCGAAGTTGATTTCGAAGCAGACGACTCCGCCTTGTGAATGACATCGAACCCATCGTTTCCACTCTTAAACCCGGCGACGGCAAAAAGCACCATCATCGACGCCAGACCTGTGAGTCCGACGACTTTTTTCGAAGTCGTCGTCGTCATCGAGGCGGTCGACGACGACGCGGAATGTGATGACGCGACCCGAGAATCCAAATCCGCGGCATTAATGAGCAGCGGTGCCGCTTCCGGCGCAATCTCCGTCTCTTTCCTGCTGAAGCGAGACATAATTTCTCGTCAATCAAAGCTCCTCCGTAAAGCTCCTCCGTAAATCTGCAGAGACGATGATCTCTCTCTCTCTCTCTCTTTAAGCGGGCGGGGGATGGTATAATAAAACGAATCTCTCTCTCTTTGTCTTTTCCCGAGCGAGTGGTTCTTTGAAGAAGCAAAAGAAGGAAAAAAAAATTTGTGCTGCCCTGCTTGACACTTGATTTCAATTAAAGATTTTGGTTTAATTCATTCATTAAAAAGACTCTACTTACTCACTCACAAACGCACACATCCACTCTCTCTCTTTCTCTTTCTCTCTCTTATTCTCTCTCTTTTATATATATATAATATAAGAAATAGTATTAATCGGTCGGTTCGTCGATCCACTCGTCGGCGTCTTCGTCCCCGGCGGGGCCTTCCTCGTTCGCGTCGACGAAATCATCCGGAGGCGTTGCTGCGGAAGCCGCCTTCGGGCTCGCCGGAGGCTCTGGCGCTGCTTTCTTTGGAGATTTCGGGGCGGGGATTTTCGGCGCCGGGACTTCCTTCGTCGGTTTTTCTTCTTCCTTTTCCGCCTTTTTCGGCGAAGGAGAAGGCGGCGCTTTTGGACTGGCCGGTGGCGTCGCTTTCTTCGCCTCTTTCTTTGGCGATTTCGGCGGCTCCGACTTGGGCGTCGGAGGCGCGTTCTGCGCCGGTTCTTCCTTTTCTTCTTTCGTTTCGTTTTTTGTTTGTTCTTCTTGTTCTTCTGCTACGGTCGCCGATTTTTCCATCTGTTTCGCTAACTCTTGCTCCCCTCCGTACGCCGACGCCGACGGTCTCTTGCTGGACATTTTGGTCTTTTTGGCGTCTTCTTCCATCACTAAAGCTTCGTCAAAGTTTGGAAACAAGTTTGCAAACTCCGCGGGGTCGGCTAATGCCTCGGCGGCTTTCTTGTTAATCTTACCTAAATCGGATTTCCATAACTGGACGATTTCGGAAACTCTAGACGGCGCGTACGTTCGCGCCATGAAAGCGGCTTCGGGGACTCTTCCAGTTTCCACGAGCAAGTCCAAGCACGCGTCGATATCACCCAACGAAAACAAACAAACGAACGCGACGTTGTTCTTGCCTTTGGCTTTGGCAGCTTCGGCGAGTTGCATCAACTGCTTCGGGTTTGCCGCGGCGGAAGCCAACAAGAGTTGACCGCTCAAATCGCCCGAGCGGTCCAAGCACGCGGCGGCTAAATCGAGCTCACCGGTAGACATCGCGAGCTCGCCGAGCTGTTTCCACTTACTCTCGCCGACGTCGTCGTTGTAAGATTCGATGATTTCTTTCGCGATACCAAGCTCGCCGAGTTGTACCGCGAGTTCAAACTTAAAGTCCGGATCAGTCGCCACTCTCAAAGCGTCCGAGACCAAACCTCTAGCCTCCAAGAATCGAGCGACGGAGTTGTGGTGTTCCGTCGGAATAGACGTCAACAACTCCTCCGCGGCTTCTAATTCGCCTCGCAAAACTAACGTTTTAAACTCAATGACGCTCAAAAGCATCGTGTACGTGACGATTTGGAACTCTTTGTCGATCAAGTACAAGCGACTTTGCGCGGCCAAGTACCCCAACAAATACATCGGTCGATCCATGTGGAACAATGTCGTGACTTCACCGCCGATGACGTAGTTCAAGCGCATGTCCGAGTTGTTGTACACGAAACAATCGCCAACCCAAATACCGGTCAAAACAGTTTCCGAAATTTCCGCCAAGAGCTCGAACGAGTCCTCGACGCCTTCGCCTTCGTCAAACTCGCCGCTTTCAAACGCCGCGGCGACGACTTCCGGGTCGTACCTCAAAATATAGAAGCTGTTTTCGGAGATGATGCAGCACATTTCCCCGGACTCTGACCATTTCACATCTCTCACCGTCGCGTCGATGCGCTGAATGACGTTCGCTTGTTCCCAATCGTAAAAGCAAATGAAATCAGTCGATCTCAAACCCAACAAAGCGCCGCCGTGCAAGCCTTCTGCTGCGAAGTGCGGGCGAAACTCCAATTTTTCTTTAAAGTTCTTGAAGATTTTAATCTTACTCGGCGACTCGCGAATGGCGTATTCGCTCGCATCCGCAGACCATCCAAACTCTAACGCTGAACCAAACGCTTTGTTTCTCCACGCCAACGCGGTGTAAATGATATACTCGCCGTCGCCGCACGCGGTGATAAATCTCCCGTTCGGGTTGTGTTCAATGGATTGAGGGTACAAATCGCACGAACCAAAGTCTTTCGCGGCTAACGGCAATCTCTCCCCGTCCGCGATCTCGTAGTCTTGCGGCAAAGCTTTCACGTTAACCGTTTGCACTTCGTTATGCTTCGCGTACACTATTTTACCGCTCGCGTCCATGCTCGCCACCGGGTCTTCTCTCCCAATCTTGAACATGACCGTCCCTTCGTCGTAACCGACCGAGACGGCGTTGGAACCTTTAATAACTCCAATCGCCCACACGCGCTCTAAGCCGTAATTCAAGGTGTTTTCCAATCTGTACGTCGTTTGGTGCCAAATTCTCAACGTCCCGTCTTCGCTACCGGTGATGATGATCGGCAACTCCGGGTGAAACGCCACAGCACTGACGTTGTGCGAGTGCCCGTCCAACGTTTGCACGCACGTTTTCGTTTGGTAATCCCAAATCTTCACCAACTTATCGTCCGCGCCAGAAATCAAATACGGCCTATCCCCACCGGTAAAGTAATCCACGCAGTTCACCCCTTTCTCGTGGCCTTCCAACGTAAAGTTCGGCGTCGGTTGGCCAATCGACCACACCTTGACGGTTCGATCCAAACTCGCCGACGCGAACGTGTTCGTATCTTTCGGGTTAAAGCACGCTTGCATCACGTAGTGCGAATGGCCCTCAAAAATCTGCATGCAATCCCAATCTTTCTCCCACGACCACAACTTAATCAACATATCGTCCGAACACGACAATACGAACGGTTGCGTCGGGTGCACGCACACCGACCGAATGTAATCCGCGTGCGCCTCGAACGCTTTAATAAGCTCCGAAGTGTTATAGTTATACACTCGAATGAACATATCGTCCGAACCGCAGACGATCCATTGTTTCCGCAGGCACCACTTCGCCGTTCGTACCGGTAACTCCGTCACGTCGAAGCTCTTCACTAAACTATTCGTCGCGTGGTTCCAAATGAACACGTTCCCGGAGTACAAGTTCGCCAGAATCCACGGTTCCACCGGGTGTAAATCCACCCCTTTGACGCGATCGGAGCGTTGGACCAGTTTGCGTTTGATGTCTAATCGTAACGGCATCTCGCGCACGTTTCGTTGGCTTTACGATGACGTTTACTAAAGAAAGAAGAATACGAGACCACTGCTCTTTCGTTTCTTCGCTGCTTTTCTCGCGTTTTCTTCGCGTGTGCGATACTCAATGAGAGGAAGAGATCCGATTCAAAACCCCCCAATCGATTGCGTCGTGTGGCGTTTTTTGTGAGGGACCTTTCTCCTCTTTTTAAACCCTAACTCTATCAAAACCCTAACTTTTTTGCCTCCGTGTTTTTTTGCTTATTTTTCAAGCAGAGTTTTGCGTCTCTGATGATAGAGGAACACTTTTTCAATCAGATAAAGCACACGTGTTTTTGTTTCCTCATCATCTCCACGCAGAGAGAGACAGACAGACAGCGAGAGCTCGCGGTACGGGACACACACACACGCACGCGCGCACATCAGCAGCAGAAGCCTACTTTTTTGTGTCGGTTATTTAGTATTCTATAATAGCGCACAGAGAGAGAGAAAGAGAGAGAGAACGAGAGTTTAGTATAAACGAGGTAAAAGAAAATGTTTAGCGTAGGAGCCTCCCCGAACACGGCGGCGAGGACGTCGGTTTCATCTTTGAAGAAGACGAAACAGAACAGCCGCGTTAAAAGTGGATCGAGAAGAAATGTCGTGCAAACGTTCGCGAAGAAAACCCCGGACGGGCCGAGAGTGTGCATCGCCGGCGTGACTGGAGCGGTCGGGCAAGAGTTTTTGAGAGTTTTGAAACAAAGAGACTTCCCGTACAGCGAGATGAAGATGCTGGCGTCCTCGAGAAGCGCGGGGAAGGAAGTTGAATTCGACGGGGAGACGTACACGACGGAAGAGTTGACGGAAACGTCTTTCGATAACATGGATATCGCGTTGTTTTCTGCCGGAGGGTCCATTTCGAAAAAGTTTGGCCCGATCGCGGTGGAGAAAGGGTGCTACGTCGTCGATAACTCGAGCGCGTTTCGCATGACGGAAGGCGTGCCGTTGGTCATTCCGGAGGTGAACCCAGAAGCTATGGCCGATATGAAAATCGGTTCCGGTAAAGGCGGGATCATTGCCAACCCGAACTGCTCGACGATTATCGCGTTGATGGCGACGACTGCGATTCAAAGAAAAGTTGGCATCGAGAGAATGGTCGTGTCTACGTACCAAGCGGCGTCCGGCGCCGGCGCGCAAGCCATGGCCGAGTTGGAACAACAAACGAGGGAACTCGTCAACGACGGGGAAGTAAAAACGAAAGAAATCTTCCCGTGGGGATACGCGTTCAACTTGTTTTCCCACAACGCGCCGATGATGGACAACGGCTACAACGAAGAGGAAATGAAAATGGTGAAAGAAACCAAGAAAATTTGGAACACCGACGACATCAGCATCTGCGCGACGTGCATCCGCGTCCCGGTCATGCGCGCGCACGCGGAGAGCATCAACTTGACCTTAAAAAATGACTTAAGCGAAGAAGAGGCGAGAAAAATCATCTCTGAATTCCCGGGCGTTTCCTTAATCGACGATCGCGCGAATAACCGATTCCCGATGCCCTCGGACGCGAGCGACCAAGACGATTGCTTCGTCGGTCGCATCCGAAGAGATATCTCGCAAAAAGGAAACAAAGGTTTGGAGTTGTTCGTGTGCGGGGATCAAATAAGAAAAGGTGCCGCGCAAAATGCCGTGCAAGTCGCCGAGTTGTTGCTTTAATCGACTTCTATTTTATTTTATCATCATAGAGAGAGAGAGAGAGAGAGAGAGACAGACGTGTGTGTTTTTAAAGAGACAAAAAATCAGAGATCTTACAATTCATATAAAATTCGCTCTTTACTTCATCACTTATAACACACACGCAACGTTTATTATTATGCTGACGACGACGGAAAAGATGACCACGGAGGCTTTAGCCGGTACGTTTTGTGCTTTTTTTTCTCTTTCTTTCTGTCTCTCTTACTCTTAAAGCGCGGTTTGTTGTTCACTTCGTGCGCGCGAAGATTAATAGACGACGACCCGTTTTGAATTTGGATTCGTTCGTGTAATTCGCTAACAACGACACTTCTCTCCTCCTCCTCCGACGATTAATGATGACGATCAATCAGGTGCCATCGGCGGCGTCGTCTCTGCCATGCTCTTATACCCGCTCGATACGGTGAAAACAAGAATCCAAGCCGAACAGACAGAGAGAAAAGAGGAAGTCGTACGAGGCGGTCTTTTCCGACGCTCGATTTCCTCCCGGGAGCCTTTACTCCTGTCTAAGAAAAAGAAACCATTCTTGTTCCAGTTTTACGAGTCCATCCATCGAGACGGCGTCTTGCAACTGTTCAACGGCGTGAAACCAAAGTTTTACCACGCGTTGACCTCTTCGTTCGTGTATTTCTTCGCCTTTAGCGGGTTGAAACGGAAAGTCGAGGAGAGAAATCCAAACCAAAAGATATCGATTGGGATGAGTTTAATAGTCGCGACGACGGCGGCGGCGATGAACGTTTTGTTGACTGAACCGTTGGATACGTTGAGCACGCGAGCGCAGGTTGGGAGTTGTCCGACGAAAAGAGGCGAGCGAGGAGGAGAGAGGGATGGGATGTCTGTGCACGAATCGGGAGATTTTAGCAACGTGGGCCAGAGTTTCAATCAGAGAGATTCGAAAGAAGAGGAAAGAAAGAAGAAGTTTCACGCGAGCGATTCGGAGGTTTCAGATTCCGAGAACGAAAGTGATTCCGAATCAGAATCGGACGACGACGACGACGAGAGCATCGCGAGTACTCCGGGACAGAGCTCGGCGACGAAAGGAGGGAAGAGAGGGAATGCGAGTTTTGTGACTTCTTCGAGCTCGTTTCGAGACGTCGTGAATAGAAAACTCGAGCGAGCGCAGCGCATCTCCTCGAAAACCATTCGAAAGTTGCGCATGAAGTTGCCGTCCAAGAAAATGCTGGAAAAGAAAGCGAGAATGTATAAACGACGCGTGCGAAGAGAGTATCGGAGATCGGTGGAGATTTTGACCACGACTGTGCCAAATTTATACGCCGGCGTAGGAGCGTCGTTGTTGCTCACGGTGAATCCAACCATTCAATATACCATGTACGAGCAATTAAGACAGAGAGCGTTGAAAGGATTGAGCGTTGGGAGAAGGAAACCGGTGAGAGAATTACCGGTGTTTGAGGCGATTGTTATCGCGGCGTTATCGAAAGCGGCGGCGACGGTGGCCACGTATCCTTTGATTCGCGCGAAAGTATTACAGAAAGCGGCGACGAATCCGAACGAGCAACACTCGCAACAAAAGAATAGAAGAAACGCTAGTAGTAAACCAACCGATTTTGCGACGCTATCGTTGTTACAAATTATGGCCGACTTGAAGAAGCGAGAAGGCTACGCGGGTTGGTATCAGGGCTTAAACGCGCAGCTGACGAAAACCGTCGTCGCCTCGGCCATCGGGTTGAGCATCAAAGAAAAATCGTTTCGAGCGAGTCAACTGTTAGTCGCCGCGTTTTCCAAGCACGATTAGGACAGATATATATATACATGTTTTGCCTTGTACTACCAAATACTAAGTACTATAGTCATTGTATTCTAATAACAAGAATAATACTATTAATCTAACCGACGAACGCCACCACGACTGCGATATCATCCATCTTCCCTCCAGTTAATTTAACGCCTTGTAACTTCTCCGCCCACGTCAACTCCATACCTTCTCTCCTCGCGGCAATCATGAACGGCGAATCGTACTCCTCGTCCGTGCTCCTCGAAAACGCTAACCTCGCAATCTGCTCCGCGCATTTCACCGCGTCTCCTTCGTTCTCGTCGCACAAAATCGCAACGTCTTCGTGCGGCACGTTATCCCACAACCCGTCCGATCCCAACACGACGCAATCCCCTCGTTTTAATCGAACTTTTTTCACGTCCGCTCTCCTTGGATCGTCCGTTTCCGGGTACGCCTCTTTCCACCCCAACTGAAACGGCATGTTAAACTCGTGTTGCATCGGTTCCGTCTTAAACACGCACGCGCCATTCCTGGCGACAATCCCCCCCGCGTCTCCTACGTTTGCAAACGTCGCCTCGCCTTCCTCCACCACGCACACGCACGCCGTGCTCGACCCGACCACTCGCGTCATCTTGTGCGCTCGCACCATTATATCCACCGGATTCCTCATCTTCTCTTTTGTCACTGCTTTCGCGGCTTCAGACGCGAACGTTTCTGAATACTCCGCTGGGTTTACCCCTTCGTCTGACCACCCGCCGACGCCGTCGAATACCCCGAACGCGTTCGACCGTTTCAACACGAAACACGAATCTTCACCTCCCGTGGCAGATTTGTCCGGATGAGGGACTAAAATCGCCGACGCGTCCACGGTTGAAACGCAATACTTTTTTTGCTGCGAAGAAGAAGACGACGGGGACGAAGAAGACGCCGTCAGCGACGAAAATCGTCGTCGTCGTTCTTCTGCTCCTTTTCCTTTTCCTCCTCTTCTCGAAGAAGAAGAAGAAGAAGAAGAACAAAGACGTCGAAAATCTCGATCGGTGAAATTCTCGTTTCCAATACAAGAGCGACGATGATGATGATGATGATGATTTTCGCGCATCATCTTTCGTCCCTTCCTAATGCTCTCGTCGTTTCCGCGCAAAGACGCCGCCGCAAAAGTAGCGCGACGCGAGCACGTAAAGGTCGCACTCATCGTCGTTTCCTCGCCTAAATACTTCGGAAAAGATTTTGAGCACAGAAAAGAAAAGAAAAGAGAGAGAGAGAGAGAGAGAGAGAGATGTGTGTGCAGTGCGTCCGACTTTTAGGAGAATTTGTGTATAAGCGAATTTTGGCTGAATTTAATTGGCCAAAAATTGCACATTTTTTGGTTCAAAATTCAGAAGCATTTTTGGTTTGTTTTCCGGCGGCGTGCGACATCTTTAACACACACGCATCATCATTCATCAAAACAACACACAAAAACACACATGTTTTCTTCGATGAGAGCGTCGTTGTTTTCGAGAGCGACGTTGACGAAAACAACGACGAGCGTTAGTTGTTGTTTGTGTCGTTCGAGCACACGAGGAGGAGGGAAAATGACGACGAGGAGAAGGCACAGGAGTTTAGGCACTTTTTGTAAAAATCGACGAAAAACAACGACACCATTCAGCGTCGCTTCTGATTCATCTTCTTCGTCTTCTTCTTCTTCTTCGGGAGGAGAAGAGACGAAGTATTCTCTCCGCGACGAGAAAGAGACGAAGGAGAGGACGATTTCGGCGACGACGACGAAAAATATGAAAACCGGGGTGTTAAACCGAGTCCCGAACGTGGCGCAATCGAAGGATATTCTCTTGAGCGGTTTGAAACGCTCGTCGAGAATTACGCACACGTCTGGGTTACGCGTGCCTTTGTTAAAGGAGAGAAACAAGTCGGCGAAACAACTGGACGGGTTAACGACCGCGCTGTGTAAACCTTTAGGGGAGTACGTGAAAGGATTTCCGAAAATTGATCGGTTGCATCCGTTTGAGAAAGCGTTGTTAGAGTTAACGGTGGATCCGGAGACGTACGCGAAGACGATCAGCGAGGTGGACCAGGCGAGGAAATCGATGTTGACGATGGGGAAAGAGTACTCGTCGAGGGCGAAGAACGGCAAGACGGAAAAAGAGACGAAAGCGGTCAGGGAAGAAGGCTTTAAAAATATGGAGGCAAGGTTCGTAAAGTCGCAAGCAAAGTTTGAAAAGTTGAAGGAGATGGCGAAAAAGTTGAGACGATTGCCGGTGGCGGAGTTGGAGACGCCGACGGTGGCTATGGTCGGGGCTCCAAACGTAGGGAAATCGAGTCTCGTGAGGAGTGTCTCGAGCGGAGTGCCCGAGGTGAACAATTATCCGTTCACGACGAGAGGGGTAATCATGGGACATTTTTTCATCGAAGACAGACGGCACGTGGTGACGGATACTCCCGGGTTGATTTTTCGAGTGGACGAAGAGCGAAACAAGATTGAACGATTAGCCATCGCGACTTTAGAACATTTACCGGTGTGCGCGGTGTTCGTGACCGATTTGAGTGGGTTGAGCGGAACGAGCGTGGAAGACCAATTGGCGTTGCGAGAGGAATTACGCGAAAGGTTTGCGAGCCGACGACCGTGGTTGGACGTTTTGAGCAAGTGTGAGTTAGTCCCCGCTTTAGGCGGGAAATTGGACGAGAGTTTAGAGAGCACGTGGACGGAGAAGGATGCGAAAAGTACCGAGGCAGCGGCAAAGATGTTGAAAGAAAGCGGGGCGATGGTGACGTCCGTAGTCGATGGGGTTGGTATCTCCGAGTTGAAAGCAGTTTTAGAGGACGAGCAGTTATACGATTCGATTTTGGAGTTGAAGAGGAGTAGATTTCGTAGCGATAACGAGGACGACGACGAGGAGCAACGATAAATAACACCACGCGCGCATAGAAAATAAAATGTACCAAAACGAGATGAATTGTAATAGATTGCGTGTTGTAATGTATAGTATCTGATATGTGTTGTACTGTAGCTATATGGACAATATTTTTGACTCTTTATGTTTGTTTGTACAGTGTGAGTTTGATTTTACTTTCTCTCTCCCTCTCTCTTCTTCTTCTTCTTCTTCTCGTTAACTTTTGGTGAAGCCTCCTTCCAATCCGTTTCTCGGTTGATATTCCGCTTCTTGTAAAGACGATAGAGACGTACTTCCTTCGCGACCTAATGGGAGATTCACCATCGAACCAGCTTTGTTTGGGCTATTCGCGAATCGTTCGAAATCGATCGAGCTTCTTCGCGTTCTTGGTTTCGATTCTTGTTGTTTCTGCGACGCAAACTGATGGAACTCGTCCACCGAACGCGCTCGCGAAAGACTTCTTTCCGGAGGTTCTTGCGAGACCTCGTCGCCGACGTCGTTAAATTGCAAAAGCTCGATTAAACCTTTACCATCGTGCATGTTGTTGACTAAACCGATGAGCAATTCCGCGATTTGGTCCGAGTCGTCCACAAAGTAATGCGCCGGTGAACGCTTGCGTCCAACCGTACACGTGAATACCGAGCCGAAATGAACGTCCGCTTTTTTCTTTTTTGTCTCGACGACAGAACCGAGAGATTCCGCGAACGATTCGTTCGGGTGCAAATACGAAGGACCTTGACCTCCTAATTCGCCGGTTTTCTCCGCCGATGAGCCTTGCACTCCCGAGACACCTCGGAATGAGGATTGGCGTCTCGGCGCCGAGCGCTCGGGGAGTTTCATCGGCGTCACGACGAGCGGATTGTTCTCGCTATCTACGGTTTCGTAGGTTGGTGGCGTTTCGCGCCCAGACGCATCGTCTCTGAAATCACCGTTGCCGTTGATGTTCACTTGTTTGAACGAATCCGCAAGTCCCGACGATAATTCCGTCGGCGAGTAGCCGTTCTTGGTGTTCCCTTGTTTATCCACGGGAGAGCCGCCTCGCGAGGATTCCGCGGATACGTCGTGATCACCCGTGTGCGAATCCAAATACGTGAAAATATCTTCATCGCGGCCGAGAAAATGGCCAGCGCAAAAGGCAAAGTCGATTTCTTTCTGACCGCCTTTACCGTCTCTAGCAATCATCTGTACAATCTTATCGACAGCGACGCCTTTGGAAAGTCCAACCGGTCTCGCTTCCACCGATTTCATGCCTTGAATAATATCAACGTTCGCGTTTGATATCGGCCCAGTCCATAAATGCTGGAGCAAATCACGCGCTTGTTGTCGCCCGAAATCGGGATCGGAATACTTATACGACCACACCAAAGAAGTTTCGCGAATTTCCACGTAACTCCTCGGCGTGCGTTCGCAAAAGTATTCGAAAACGACTTGAACAGATTCGAGCCAATCAAGTTGCGACATTTCGACGAGCGTATGCCATTTCGGAGGTAATTTCGGGACTTTAAAGACGTCTTTCTTTTCTTCTCTGTGGTCTTCGTCGTCCTGATCGTCGTCGTCGCCGTTATTGTCCTCGTTCTCGTCGTCGTTCGTGATTAACGGCGGGCGAATGAAGCACCCGTTTTCGGCGACGATCCAAACTTTCGGTAAAACGGCAAACTTCTTCGCCAACTTGTGTCTTTCTGAACCAGAAAAGATGCACACGGTCGTATTTGGGTCGTCGCACAATCTCGCGATGCACTCTTGCGAAACGCTGTGTAACGGCGATACATCGCCAGTTTTCGGTTTGATGATTTTGTTTACGTTTCGGCTTTTTATACGATCGGCTTGAGAACGCGAATCTTTCTTTGTCAGCGTCGCGTTAAATCCCAAAATAACCAATCGTTGTCTCGATTCAGTGAATGGACCAATCAAATCACTCGCGCGTAACCGCGGCGGAATTCGTAATCTTCTCAACTCAGCTTCTACGTGCGTATCATTCAATTCGGCGATGAACGTATCCGCCCACGCTTGCGACGTGTGCACCTCAACATGCGAAAAGTTAAACTTGTGTCGCTCCCTTCGTTCTGTTTCCGGCATCGTCAAGGCGTCGTCGATGGCTTGCGCGACTTCTGTCACGTTCCACGGGTTCACTAAAATCGATCCAGCGCCCAAAGATTGCGCCGCGCCGGCAAATTCTGACAATATCAAAACGCCCGCGTTTTGACTTTGGCACGAGACGTACTCGTACGAGACTAAATTCATCCCGTCACGCAACGACGTCACTAAACAACAATCAGTCACCGCATACAACGCGGTCAATTCTGCAAAAGATAAAGAGCAGTCCAAGTGTTGAATTGGAACCGACCCTAACGTCCCAAACCTCCCGTTAATTCTACCGACGATTTCGTGCACTTGCGACGTCAACTTTTGGTACTCTGGAACGTCCGATCGCGTCGGGACGGCAATTTGTACCAAAACAACTTGGTCTCGCCACTCCGGGTGTTCGTTTAGAAATTTTTCGTATCCCAACAGTTTCTGCGGAATCCCTTTGATCATATCCAAACGATCGACGCCCAACATAACCTTCCGTCCTTTAAACCTCGCCTTCAACTCCAAGATGTGATCTTGCACCACTTTCGTCGCCAACGCGTCGTGGAAACGCGTCGGGTCGATCCCAATCGGGAACGCCGCCACTCTCGTGAAATTTCCTCCGTCTTCCACGCCATCCGGTCTCCCTTCAAATGCTAGAATTCTCGAACACGAGGACACGAAATGCCTGGCGTAATCGTACGTGTGAAACCCGACCAAATCTGCCTTCAGAACCGAAATGAGCAACTCTTCTCTCATCGGTAACGTCCTATATATCTCCGAACTCGGAAACGGTGTGTGTAAAAACCATCCAATCTTCATCTTATCGTCGTTTTTCCTCAACATCTGCGGTAACAACATCAAGTGATAATCGTGGCACCAAACGATATCCCCGGGTACGAACACGCTCATAATCGCCTCCTCGAACAACTGATTCGCGGAAATATACGCCAACCATTGACTGGCCATATCTTTCGTCGAACTCAGTTTCGGTTCAAACGTCAACGGAACGTAATTAAACAGCGGCCACAAAATGTTATTGCAATACCCGTTGTAATACAACTCGACTTGGTTCCGGGTCAACCAAATTGGCAGACATCTCTTCTCCAACAACGTCTCCGTCAACGCGTCTCTATCCGGCCCTTCGTCGATGAACACCCCGGGCCACCCGACCCACAACATACCGTAACTCTTCCCCACCCCTAACAAAGCGCTCACTAACCCTCCACTAGAAATCGTCAACCCCCACTTCCCGTCTTCGCCTTTCTTCACGCTCACGGGAAGTCGATTCGCCGCGATAATCAATCGTCCAGTAGACGCTTGCGCCGCCTGTGCAATCTTATCCTGCACATCCACACCAACTACCGACGGTTGATTCTCCCCCTCGGACGTGCTCTTCTGATCCAAATCCTCGCGCGCCCCGGAGACTTCCGATTTCATATCGTCGTCCAAAATCGAAAACGACCGATTCCTTCGCATTTGTTCTCGTTCGCGAATTAATCGATCCACCCGGGTCGTGTCTTCCAATCGCGCTAAATCCGTCGCCGACGACGACTCGCGCGCCTCCTTCGTTTTCCCACCAGGGGGAGGTCCTCGCGATTTCGGCCGCTGCGGTTGTTGCACCTGAGACGACGACGACAAACCACCACCACCCCCTGCTTTCTTCATTATCTCGTCCTCGAACGACGACGACAAACCTTGATGATGATGATGATGATGAGGTTGATGCTCCCGTCGTCTCGGCGACAACGACGTCGAGCCGCCCGTCGTCTTTTCGCGCTCGGCGTCCGACGAGCGCCGTTTTTCTTTCAACACCTCCTCGTCCTCGATGATCATCGCCGACTCCATTTTGAGTGGTAATACACGACGACTTCTCTCGAGAGCGTGTGTGGCAAAAGCGTGGTGATTTAAAGCGACGAAAACGAGAGAAGGATAGCCTTTTAAATTAATTCTGACTCCTTTTATTGACTCCCAAAAGACGCTTTTTCAACGAACATGACAAACAAGTGTATTTCTTACGACTCTGTGTAATAGTCATCGGCATCTCACTCCTCCCACCGGCGCTTCAAAAAAAAAATACGCGAGGAGAAATTAGTATACCAGTAGAAAGGATCAGTATCTTAATACTATTAAAACAGACGGCGTAAGAGTACAACATAATAAATATTTAATGCGTGGCATCTTGCAACAACCTCTTGGCGTTCTCCAAGCCTTGTTCGTTGCCGATGCCTAACATGTCCGCGATTTCTTCCAAGCGGATTTCGGTTTCGATGGCGTCGAACGCGATGGTTTGGCGACCGTCTTTATCGTCTTCTTCCTTGCGGACGCGGACGTGAGTTTCGCCAAACGCGGCGACTTGAGGGAGATGGGTGACGCATAAGACTTGTTGGGAACCGTCGAGGGCGAGTTTTTTGAGCGCGGCGCCAATTTTGGTGCCGACGCGCCCGCCGACGCCGGTGTCGACTTCGTCAAAGACGGAGATGGTTGGAGATTCGGATGTTTCGTTCTTGCGGACGTTTCGTTCGCCCATGGCGGGAGCCATTTTCATGGCGAGCATCAATCTCGCTTTTTCGCCGCCGCTGGCTATGGAACTCATCGGACGTAACGGTTCCGAGGCACCTGGGGCTAAGAGGAACGTCGCGCGATCGAGACCGCGGGGACGGACCACGTAAGCCGCGGTTTCGTCTTCGCCGATTTCCCCACATCCCGGGACTTGTAACTCGTTCGCTTTTAAAATCGACGTTTTTTCCAAATCAATTATTTCGTCTCCGGAATCCGTCGATTCTATGTGGCTAACGTTATCCTCGGATTCTTCATCGTCCTCATCATCGCCGCGTTCTCCTCGCCAGGAGGACGAAGAAGGCGTCCAAGACAACGTGACGTCGAATCTACTGCCTTGCATTTCCAAAGATTCCATCGCAGCCGTAACGTTTGTGCGTAAACTCGAACCGGCGTCGCGTCTCGCAACGGCTAAATCTAAAGCTAAGCTAGCCGCTTTCGCTCTCGCCGAACGTAATTTTTCTTCGTTTTCTTCTTTTTCGTCCTCGGAAGTGGCCGCGGCGTCCAACTTGTCTCGCAATTCATCCGCAATCTCACACATTGAGGTGGCCGTGCGAATGCCTTTACCCATCATTTTGCCGAGCTTGTCGAGATCGCGCAGTCGTTCTTGAATTTCTTCTCTTCGCTCCGGTCGCGAATTTAAGGATTCCATGTATCTTTGTAACATGTCTTCGGCTCTGTCCGTGGCGTTTTCCGCCTCGTGGAGTAACTCAATCGCCTCGGACAACGCCTCAATATCCTCACTATTTTCATCCTTGCCCTCCTCCTCCTCCCCACCGGCTTCTTCGCCGTTGTCGTCGTTCTCGCCAACGGGCTTTTTTTGGTCGGCTCTCCTTTCCGCCTGAGAGAGCACGCTTCTCGATTCGTACAGCGCTTCCTTCAAGGACGCTTTGGATCCAGACTCGTGGTTCGATAACGAATTCAACGCCGACGCGCACGTCTCCCAGTTCGATCTCTGACTTTCCATCTGTCTCAATTCGAGCTTTAACTTTGCATCTTCGCCCGGAACCGGATCGACTTTGTAAAACGCGTCCAAAATCGCCTCGATTTCCTCCTTCTCCTCCTCGGTTAACTCGACGTTCGCCTCGACTAATTTGGTAGCTATTCGAACATTTTGCATGGCAATTTCAAACGCATCTCCGTATTGCTTCACGTTCGCCCAACTATCGAGTTCATCCAACTGCGCTCTTTCATTTGCTAACGCTAAACTCGCGTTTTGGCCGTTGAAATCAATCAAAATGTTTCCGATTTGACGCAACACTTTCACCGGAATCGCCTTGTTTTGAATCTTGCACAACGATCGCAACCTGTTATTCGCGGTGCTTTGTAACTCGCGATACAAGTCCACCGTTTGCGCGCCTTCTCGGTTCAACAAAGATTCGACATCCATCCCGTTCTCTAACAAACACCGACGAAGTTTCCGCACCGTATCTTCCGCGCAGTAAAACGTCGCGGCTATTTTCGCCGTCTTCGCCGGGACTCGAATCGAATCTTCTCGGCCAGCCGCGCCGGTAATTTGATCGATCGCGGATAACAAAACCGATTTCCCAGACCCTGACTTACCGGTAATGACGTTCAATCCCGGCGAAAAATGGATGGTCTGTTGCGAGACCAACGCGAAGTCTTTCAAATGCAGTCTTTGCAAGTGCGTTTGTTCTCGAGCTTCTTGGGAAAGAATAATTTTCTTCGGATTAGTCGTCTTATTTGCTTTGCTCGCATACGTTCTTCTTCCTCTCCGCAGAGCAGAAGGAGAAGACGAAGACGAAGACGACGAGAAAAGGGCAGAGGAGGAAGGGGAGGTTGTCTTTCGGCCGTTAAAGAAGCCATTAACCGGATATCGCATCTGCATCATTTTTAAATTCGCTCCTCCTTTTTTTCGAAGAAGAAGCATGCACACAACGGCGAATCTCTCTTTATTTATATATAAATAAGAGGAAGAAAAGAGAAGGCAAAAACCGTTACTTCAGTAATAAAAGACCGCAAAACTCTGATCTCTCTCTCTCTCTCTCTCTCTCTTTTGTTGCGTTCGGGTGCTCGCGTCTCTGCTCTTCTGGAGCTTTTTTTTTTGAATTTTTCTTTTCCTTTTGGAATTGTTTAGGGTTTACAACCCTAGCGACTCCTTGCAAGGAAAGGAGGGAGAAGAAAAAGGAGGAGGAAAGCATCACGAGAGAGAGAGCGTCAAAGCGTCGGAGAGGCAGAGAGCGTTTGAAATACCGAAGAAGACGAAGAAGAAGTGGTGGTGGTGAAAGTGGTAGTGGTAAAACGTGTGCCCCCAAACCCTCTGTTTGTCCCCGTAAGAAGATACAAACGCGACGAATTGGAAAAATGATGCCGCGCTCTGAAGCGGAAGAATCCAACGCACAAAACAACAAGCACGGGGTGAACAGGAACAACAACAACAACAACAACAACAACAACAACAACAACG